>ERZ773243.700-NODE-700-length-44817-cov-4.128815_pt1 | contig 44817 bp, 45 predicted proteins | sample MGYA00580520_ERZ773243 | MGnify/ENA primary metagenome ERZ773243 (study PRJEB29015, sample SAMEA2737747) | human gut metagenome | biome: human gut; feature: human-associated habitat; material: faeces | place: China | collected 2012 ... | reverse complement strand
TTTTCGGATATCGAATTTAGAAAATCACGAGTGTAAAACAATCAATGAAGTTCAATTAAAACAAGACAAGCATGTTTGAAAAAGTAAAAAGATTCGCAAAGAAGATCGCGACTTCAAAGAAAACGCAGATGACCTGCCTGATGATGGTGTGCGGTGTGGCCACTTTGATGGCACAGACTACCGCAGGAGACTACTCGGCCGGAACAGCGGCACTGACCCAGGTGAGCGAGGAAATCGCCAAATATGTTCCTATCGTGGTGAAACTCTGTTACGCCATTGCCGGTGTGGTAGCCGTAGTGGGTGCGATCTCGGTATACATCGCAATGAACAACGAGGAGCAGGATGTCAAGAATATCTTAGTCCTCCAAAATTGGTTAGAAAGGATAAGAAAGGAAGTGATAAATAAAGTGCTTAGTATCAAGCGAATAAGCGAATTTTTGAATTTTCCGATTCTTGCTCAACCGACTCTTAAAAAGATATAATAAAATGATTTTTGTTTCTGATTTGTTTCTCATATATGACTTGATTTTCATATCTTTGCACATGCTTTCAAGGGCATAATCACGATGCAGAAACGATATATCAGCATCCGAAAAGCCCAACCCTTGCAGCCCCTCTGCAAAATTCATTTTCCCTTCTTTCGGGAGTAAATTACCAAAATAAAATAGTACAAGCATGGCAAGACCAAAGAAACAAGTCAAACTGAAGGAGCCGATAAAGATTCGTCTCAAACCTCTCGCAGATGGCAACAAGAGTATCTATCTTGACATCTACTGGAAGGGAGTCAGGAAGTATGAGTATCTGAAACTCTATATCATTCCTGAGGTCAATCCACTCTGCAAGGAGCAGAACAAGGAAACGATGGCAGTCGCAGAACGTATCAAGGCAGAGCGCATCAAGGCTCTCCATGGTCACGGAGTACAGGACTGGGAAACCGTCAAGCAGGGTTCACAACTCTTGACAGGATGGATCAAGAAGTATTGTGAAGGTGGAGTCAGCACCAAGAAATCAACCCTCCATTGTCGTGTTGAAATGCTTCACACCGTGGAGAAGTATCTTGAAGAGTCCAATCAGACCTTCATCACCCTTGAAGAGGTCAATGCTGATTTCTGCCGTGGGTATGTGAAGTTCCTTCGCACCTTCCCAAACTCACACTGCAAGTACATTGAGCCAAGACCTATCAGCCAGAACACGGCAAGCCGTTACCTCGGCATGTTCTCGACAACTCTCAACAATGCCGTCCGTCAAGGTATCATCCGTAACAATCCTATGAAGGAACTGGATGCCAAGGAGCGCATTCAGCCAAAGGATGGCAAGAAGGAATACCTTACCATAGAGGAACTTAAAGCCCTCATGGCAACCGACAGTTACCGCCCAGAGGTCAAGCAAGCCTTCATCTTTGCTTGTTTCACTGGTTTGCGACTCAGTGACATGTACAAACTTGCACCGATTCACATCTTCAAGACTCCAGACGGCAAGGGCGAGTACATTGACATGGAAATGCAGAAGACGGAGAAGCCTGTCATCATCCCACTCTCGGAAGAGGCAAAGCGTTGGTTACCAAAACCAAAGGGAATAACAACTCCCTTCTTTGATATACCAACTACTCAGACCGTCATAGGCAGAGCCCTTCGCAAATGGGCAGAGGCAGCAGGTGTAGAGAAGCACATCAGTTTCCACTGTTCACGTCACACCTTCGGAACTATGATGCTGACACTTGGCGCAGACCTGTTCACCACAAGCAAGTTGATGGGTCACACCAATATTCAGACCACTGAAATCTATGCGAAAATCGTAGATAAGAAGAAGGAGGAAGCCATCAACCTCATTGATGGAATGTTCAAGTAAAGGAGGTGACTTGAAAGCACCCCCTTTGATAAACCAGGGTGGTGTTTTACCCCAGTGGTATAACCAATTATAACAATCATTGATATGACCATCACACTTCGACAAAAAGACCTCGAAAACGACAACAAGAGCCTGTATCTTGACATCTATGACAATGGCAAGCGCAAGTTTGAGTTCCTTTCCCTCTACCTAATCCCTGAGATTAACCAAGAGACAAAGGAACGCAACGAAGCTACCTTGAAACGTGCGCAGGAGATTCGTGCCGAGCGCATCCTTCATCCCGAGACCATTCCCGAGAAAGGTCACTTGATGGTCGTACCCGACATTCCAGATGATGATTCTCCCGAGGTCATTGACTGGATCCAGACCTACATGGAGTGGATGGACGGCAATCCCGAATATTCCAAGAGGACTGTCGAGCAGACTCAATACCTTCAAGAACGCATGAAGGAGTTCCTGAAGGCAAAACGCAGACCGCATATCACTCTGATGAAGTTCGATAAGACATGGTTCAAAGCATTCTTTCTTTGGCTGAAGAATGACTATGTACCTCAGAAGTATGTGAGAGTCAAGGCAAAGCCGTTGAGCAATGCCAGTTTGCGGAACATGCAACAACGCATTGTCGCAGTATTCAACAAGGCAGTCAAGACTGGCAAATTGAAAGCAAACCCCTTCTATCAGTTGGAGAAGGAAGACACTATCTCCAAGCCAAAGGCAGGTCACAAGCTGTACCTTACACCCGATGAACTCAAACTGTTCATGGCATCAGCAGAGACAAACGGAGTCAGGGAAACCCAGTTGGCATTTGGCTTCGCTTGCCTTACAGGACTACGCATCAGCGACATAAGGGCTTTGCGATGGTCAAACATCATGAGGAACGAGGCAACGAACACACTTGTAATCGTCCAGAAGAAGACCAAGGAACTCAATGCCGTTCCAATCTGCTCAACCGCAGAATCATGGATGCCACCCAAGAAGGATGACAAGGTTTTCCACCTTCCTGCCCATGCCAATGTGGATGCAGCTCTCAAAAGAATAGCCAAGAAGGTAGGTATTACGAAGACAATCTCCTTCCATACCTCCCGACACACCTTTGGCACTATGATCCAAGCGGCTACTGGTGACATTGAGACCACCAAGAAACTCATGGGTCACAAGTCGCTCAAATCAACCGCAGTCTATGCAGACGTGCTGACTGAGGAAAAGGTCAAGGCTATCTCCAATACCAAGACGGTATTCAGGAGTCGCAAGCCACACACCGAGAACAAGAAGATTCCACGAACCAAGCGAACGGCAGCGACCAACACGCACCCTCGCAAGGTCATAGATATACAGGATAACGAATAACGGCTAACGAGCCGATTCAGGATAACAACCAGTTTCATTTCATCAAAAGCAGTGCCCTGATTCAAGGTAGTGGTTTCCGCTACCTTTAGGGGCTTGCTATCTCAAAACTAAGCATACAGGATAACGTAAACAACTAAATATCAAGGTTATGAATAAGACTATTGACAACGAGACTCTTCTTTTGAAGGTAGAGTCATTTGAGCATCGCATCGAGGTTCTGGAGAACACTCTCAGCGCAGCCAAGGAGGTATTGACACTTGAAGAAGCAGCCCTTTTCATGGGTATATCAAAGAGCAGTCTCTACAAGATGACCCATCGTCATGAGCTTCCTTTCTTCCGTCCAAACGGCAAACTCATCTACTTTGAGAAGGCTGAACTTCTGAAGTGGATGCGTCAGAACCGCAACATGTCTGAGGCTGAGACCAAGGAGGCAGCAGCCCAGAAGCTGAACGAACTCGCCAACCACTAATCAATGAGTATATGAATCAGGATTTCAATCAACAGCAGTACAATGACAAACTGGCTCAGGTAGTCAGTGTTGCCATTACCTATGCCAAGGATGGCACAGGCTATCACAGTATGAAGGATGCCTTCAATGAACTGTGCGAGATTTCACATGCCAACAAGGGCATAGACCAAGAGAACACTATCGGCAGACGAACCCTGCTTGTGCAGACTGTCTGCATCAAGGCTATCCATGCGCTCACTCCATACCAGAACGAGCGACTTGAACAGCAGCTGAAGGACATTGCTTCGGACTATCCCGAGCATCGTCACCTGCATTTCCGCAGATAGTTTCTTCTTTCCCTTTTGTCATATCATAGACATATCAATGAGAGTCACCGCTTACATACGTCAGAAAGATACATCGAAGAACGACCTCGACAGCCGTGCTTCGGTGTACTTCCGTGTCCGTGACAAAGGGCTTGATGTCAAGTGCGCAAGCGAACTTCAGATCAATCCCAATCACTGGAGCCAAGAACGACAGGGCTACAAGAGCCGTGTCAATCTTGTGGATGACGATACCAGAAACCTCTTTGACTCACAGGTCAAGGAGATTACAGGTATCATAACCAGGGAATACTATATCGGAGCAAACTCCGACTGGCTCAGACGACTGATATTTGCCTATCACCACCCCAATGCCTATTGCATGGGCAGTGGCATGGCGGTAAGCAAATCCTTTGTCATCTGGGCAGAGAGATACCTTCAGAACAAGCATTTCAGCAAGCATCAGGAGTGTAACACCCGATGCCTGATTGACAAGGTTACATGTTTTGAGGATGAACACAAACACCCGATGAACATTGACAGCATGACTGCCGATGATCTTCGTGCGTTTGCGGATTTCCTGTCTTCTGACTATGACATATCAATGAATACCATCGTCACTAACATGACCATGTTACGAACCATCTGCAACTGGGTTCGCAAGCAGGGAGTCACCAACAATGACCCCTTCTTTGGATATGACCTGCCCAAGGCTCTCTATGGCACTCCATATTTCCTGACCATTCAGGAGCGTGACCAAGTTCTGGATGCAGACCTGACGGATGATGCAGAACTTGCTGAGTATCGTGATATGTTCGTGTTTCAGTGTATGGTCGGTTGCCGTCATAGTGATCTTGTGACCTTCACCCCCAAGAACATTATTGACGGTGTTCTGGAATATATCCCCATCAAGACCAAGGGCAAGTCTGGTGACGTTGTAAGGGTTCCTCTTATCCCCAAGGCTATGGCTATCGTTGATGGCCATGACCATGGTGATGATGAACCAATCTTCCCCAAGCATTATAACTTCAAGTTCAACGATGCTATCCGTAGAATCTTGAAGCGTGCCAAGGTAAATCGTGTTGTCACTGTGATTAACCCTAAGACACGGCTTGAAGAGAAGAAGCCAATCTCTGATGTGGCTACATCTCATCTGGCACGAAGGACTTTTATCGGTAATCTTTACCGCATGGTCAAAGACCCTGATTTGGTTGCTTCTATGTCAGGTCATGCCAAAGGCAGCGTTGCTTTTGCCCGATACCGAGTCATTGATGATGACATGAAGAAATCCCTGGTTGAACTTATCCAGTGATTCTCTTCTTTTTGATGGCATATTCCTTTTCCCTTTATTCGGTTACATTTTTCAAATATCATAGACTATGGACGATAAAAAGTTACATCGTTGCTTCACTTTCTCAGAAGAGCAGTTGAAGCATCTTCGAAGCAAGAAGTACAAGATTGACCGTATGGAATGCTTCATGTCGCTTGTGGATCTTGCCGAGCCAGTTCCAAAACTTGTGCAAATCAGCAAGACCAAGCAGGTAGAAATCTTGGCAGGTCAGGTTATGGTTGACAATACCCAACTTGCCAAACTCTGGGATAAAGACCGCAAGACGGTTCCAAAGCTGTTGGATGCTATGAAGGCTGTGGGCATTTTCTCTTCACAGGAAGTGGAAGATAACCGCATATACACCCTTCATTGTCTCTCAGGCTGGTATGTGGATGCCAAGTTCGTGTCGAATACCTTTGCCCTGAAGCGCAACAATGACAGCAAGGCAATCATCCATGCGGAAGTTCCTGCCTCCAAGGTCATCATCACTGAGGATCCTGATGACAAGAAGAAGGACAAGGAAGGTTCTGCTTCTGCCGATGACAAATCCAAGGACTCTGCCGAGGGCAACAATGCTCAGACAACTGGCAATGTGTCGCACCAATCACCACAATCTAATGATAGTGGCAATGTGGGTAAGTCTGGAGCAGATGGCAACAAGTCACCATCACCTCCTGAAAACAATTCCCCTCAGTCTGCTGACAGCCCTTCGCCCCAAGGTGAAGCCGATGGCAAGCAGAATGAAGGGAAGCAGAACGAGCAGACTCCTTCTCAGCAGGGAGGACAGCAGCCACAGCAGCCTAACGGCAATCAAAGACAGCCTTTCAACGGTTATCAGAAGCCTAACGGCTACTACAACCAGAACGGCAACAAATAGCCGTCTGAGGACTCAGGAATGCGACCTGCACCGCCAAACCATCCCAAAGGACGTTTACCAATACAGGACAGCAAGGCAAGCCGAAACGACCTTCTAAGCCCTGACGGGAACTTAGCAGGTAAAAGGACCGATTTTTAAGAGGTACTTTTCGAGAAATCCTTTTGTACTACATTATTTGTGACCAAATTTATGCAGTCCTAAAAGTTTCTCGGGCTACTCGCAGGCTCGCAGACCTTTGTCCTTCTTTTTAACTGATTTATATTCATCCCTTTAATCATATTCTTAGATATGGCTAAGAAAAAGAAGATTATCAAGAAGACACCCACAAGGGTGCATTCCTTCCGCTGTACCGAAAAGGACTGGAAGGAACTGAAGAAACTCGCCAAGGAATGTGGTATCAGCATTGGCAAGTATCTCGTTGAGACAGGCTTGAAGCATCACCCACGTCAGCGACTCACTCCAGAGGAAAGCAAAGCCCTGAACTCTCTGACTGAGGCACGTACCGACTTGATAAAAGTCCGCAGTAAGTTGCACGATGCTTCACCCGAGGAAAAGCAGAAGATGTTCAGGTCACCAAAGTTCATGAAGTGGTGGATTGAAGCCGTTGAACGACTCATCAAACACTGGTATAGCATTGAAGAGAACCTTACATCACCTGTACAGCCCAAAGTTCAAGAAGACAAATGATCATACTCGCTAAAGCCGTAGCCTATGGCGGCAATGCCGCAAGGTACGCAATGGAGAAGGAGGATGCAACCGTGGTCAAGGTGAACCACATGCCTGACTATCTCGATGCCACCGAAATCTGGTATCGGATGAAGCATCACTGCCAGTTGCATCAACAGGACAGGACTGTTGGGCGAAAGTTGGAACGCTTCATGACCACGTTTGTAATCTCCCCATCCAAGGAGGAGTCAGAGAACTTCACCATGGATGACTGGGCGAACCTCGCTGACGAAGGTCTGGAAGCTCTGGACTCAGTCGGACTTTTACCCAAAGGCTTCAAGGAGAAGGTCAAGACCAATTTCCGCAATTCTATGAATGTTGCCGCCTTGCATCGGGATTCCAAGTCAGGAACCCTGCATCTGCATCTTGACTGTTGCCGTGTGGATAATGACGGTAAGACCAATGATGTTCACGATGTTCACATCAGAGCAATGAGGGCTGCGGAAATTATCAACGCAAGGCATGGTTGGGAGCAACCTCAGGAGGTTCGTGAAATGCGCCAACAAGATATAGCGGAGTTTTGCGAATATACCCTTCAGAAGATGGACTACTTTGACATTGACCGATACTTTGAAATGCTTCGCATGAAGGGCTATGAGGTCAAGCCAAAGTATGACACTACTAATGGCAAACTTGTGGGTTACACCATCGGCAAGAATGCCTCAGTGTTCAAGGCTTCTGCTATCGGTCGAAGGTTCATGGTATCACAGCTTGAAGCCACATGGAAGAAGATGCATCCTAAGCCTACTCAGGTCAAGATGCGACCTGCTTCACCTTCCGTTTCACCGACTCGCCCGGCTCGCCCTGTTGCTCAGACAACGAAACCTACCCAGTCCAATTCTAAGCCATTGCCAGTTGCAACCAAGACTGCTTTCAATGTCAATGTTGGCGGTGAAACGAAGAGAATCTATATTCCGAACACGGTCAAGGACATCTTCCTCAATGAGGTTCAGGTTCCTGATTCTGATATGACTGCATCAAGAGAGGACATTTCTCATGTAGGTATGCTTCTCTTCCTTGATATGATTGATGCAGCAACAACCGTGTCCGAATCTTGTGGCGGTGGTGGTTCTGCTCCTTCCTCTGGTTGGGGTAAGGATGATGACGAAGACGAGCGTGAGCGGGCTCGCCGTTGTCTCCAGATGGCTCATGCCATGTGCAAGCCACCGCAGAAAAGACGTTCATTCCACCGTTAAACAAATCCCACATATCAATGAGAAGAACAAAACATGTAGAAGAACTCATCGAAGATGACGAGCAGAAGCCTGACTTCGATGAAATGATGAACGAAGTCCAGGAAGAGATTGAAGAGCATGATGCCGAGGATGCTGTTGTCAGTCGTGCGCCTGAACTCAGGCAGTTGAGTGAGAACATTGACAAAGCGACCAACACTTGGATCAATGCAACTCTTCAACTGGAGTCTGCCATCCGTAAGTACAATTCTGCTCAGACTGCTCTTGGCAATGCCGTTGACACTATCAGTGGTAAGGTTGACACCATCAACACCCACATAGACAATGTTCTGAAGGATGCCCCAACCAAGTTGAAGGTTTCAGTCAGAGTCGATGATGTTGACAGGAAGAAGATTCAGGACATGTTCGACAAACAACATGAATGGATGACCACTCAGATGCAGAAGCATATCCGTGAGGTAAATCAAATGTTTTATGAAGAACGCAGAAGGGTTCAGGAAAGGTACAAGGAGTACGACGGAACCTACCTCGGACACTATGTGCAGTATTTCTTCTGGTTCTTCTTTGTCCTTGGACTCGTTATCTTTGGCTTGGCTATCTTCCTGATGCTCGACAGTCACTATCACTGGACGAAGTAATCTAATGTTCCCAACATGGCTTGTGGGATTCATTTTGGGAACAACAAACCCACTGACAATCGGCATTACTGCTGAAAATCAGTGAGTCTATTCGTTTTGTTGTCAATCTTGATAAGATGAATACACTTAAACCGAGAGGTATCAACCATTCCTTACTTGTGTTTCATTATATGTAGAAATGTTCTGTAGAAAGAGGGTTAAAGAAACCTGATATTACAAGAAAAATATATGCAAAATCTTTTTCATCTTTTAATTCCAGTCTCAGATATGAATATTCAAATTGTTCAACATCTTTTTTGCAACAATCAATAGTGTCAAAAAATTGAGTATCTATGAAATTTGTTGAAATAATCCTTTCCTGCAGATGTTTCTTTAATTCTGGTATCTTCACAGCTTTTTTCTCTTCGATGTTACCAGTGTCATAGATTTCCAAATATTCCCAGTTGAATACAAATGACAAACTATTTCCTTTGAAATCATGTTCAATAATCCCAGGACTTGGTGCACGAAATGCAGAAAGCTCGCATGATTTTACGAACAAACTAAATTCATTATTGATGTTGGCAAAAACCGTATAACAGTTTTCGCCTGATTCCATAGCATAATCTTTTGATGCACTCATTATTTATAGATTGAATAAAGACAATTTGAGAGATTAGTTACTTTTTCCATTCATAACATACAGACATTATAGGATCATTGTCTTTCCCGATGTAGATTACTCTGGATTCGGTCTCATTTAGTTTCTCGTAAAAGAAATACTGCTGTCGAGCATCGTTCTGAAACTCCCATCGTTCATCAAAGCGAACAAGGCTATCTAAAAACTCGTTATCGTATGTTCTTGATATTTCAAGAAGCCACCCCTGTTGCCCCCATCCATCTTCAATGAGGTCTTTATCATTGATGTCTTGTTGAATCTTGTATTTTGGAAGAGTTAATCCACTACCTTTTACTATCTTTTCAGGTGTAAACTCGCTATATCTATGATGCGAACCACTGCATGCAATACATCCGTTAAGAAGTATTGCATACAGTGATAAAGCAACAATTCTGATTCGATACTTTTCCAATCTTAATTAAATCCTAAAGCATTAAAAATGCCGATAATACCACAACAATACCAACCATAATTCCCAAACATCCCGAATTGTTTGTGTTCTGCGGTGTTGTTGATGAAGAAGGTCTTGGTGAAGAAGTCACAGGGGTTGCCTTGGGTTGACTAGCTCCAGATACAGTTGCTCTTGCTGTTGTTGAAGTTGGAGTTGACGATGGGGTCGAAGGTCTATTTGGTGTGAAAGTTGGACCTGCAGGTTTTGACGGCGTAAAAGCAGGTCCTGAAGGACGTGTTGGATTGAAAGTTGGACCTGAAGGTTTTGATGGCGTAAACGAAGGACCTGAAGTTACAGGTTTTACCTCTTCTTTAGGAACTGAAGCCACCTCCATTATATCTATTTCGCAGAAAGGTCTGTCATTCCAGATACCTACACCTGCAATTGACACATTAAATGTGACATTCTTGCGTAATTTAGGAGAGATTTCGGCTGCAATTTCTTTTGCAAGGAATCCAATCTGTTTCTTTTCTCCGTTCTTTAACACGCACACTTTTACTGCATTAGCATCATACTGATTGAAGGGGTCTCTTTCAATGCACACCTTATCAGACTCAGTCATACCAGCAATAATTCTGGTTCTACTTGAACCATCCTCGTTACTAAACGTAACACCTACTACTTTTGTTCTCATTTTTGAATATGATTTTAGTTAATTTACAGAAGGAATTATGCCATACTTAAGCATAAATTTATCTACATTCTCTAATAGCTCAATTTGACTACCAAGCCAACCTACTTGTTGTTTTAGAGCAAACTGATCTTTTATATTTGAAGGATTAAAGATTCTATCTATGTGTGTATATCTTCTTTTTGTAATTCCATTCTCAGATATTCGCATTTCAGATGAACCAATCTCAATTAAATATCTTCCGATGATGGATCTTAGAGTGAAGCGATGGAGAATAGAACGAAGGTACGGAGTGAATTGTTGTGTTGAAGACCCCGATACAACTAAGCGTTTCATTGCTCTTGAAATAGCCACATAGAACAGTCTTTTATCTTCTTCCTGTTGTTCATATGTTACATGGGCGAAATGAGGGTATCTTTGATCAACAGCTCTCATAACAATTACATTTTCAAATTCAAGACCTTTTGATTTATGAACAGTAGAAACAAAAAGGTTTTCCTTAAAATGAGAACTTGAACAAAGATCAGCCTCTCGATATGTACTCATGTCCATAAGATGATTGTCAAAGTGTGCCTTTAATGCATTTGGCTCATCTTTTATAACATCTTCTTCTATGAATGAAAGTATCAGATCGAAGCTATCTACAATCTTGAATTCACAAATACGAGATAGAGATTCGCTTAATTCTTTCATTTCCCTTACTAAAGCCAAGGGGGCGCTATCATCACATAGCTCATAAAGTCTGGCCTTTGTGATGTCATAACATTCCTTATATCCGTTGAAAAGCTCTTCTATAATCTTTTGAACATCACGTCTTTGATAGAAATCACCTTGCTTAATCAAAAGATTGTCAGACTGAGCCCTGCAATATTTGGCAAGTTCATATGTTGCCATAATATCATCTTTTGCATTATGGCTGTTGGTTCCTTCTAATCCTAAACGCTCAATAAGATATGCAAGCTTATATCTTCTAAATCTAGGACAAATAAGATGTGCTAATTTTAATGTATCTAATATCGGTGTTTCAAACCAATCATATTTATTCCCACAATACCTTTTGAGATTGTATTTTAGGATATTGTAGTCATATTTCACATTATGTCCAAGCAAAACGGCATTTCCTATGTAGTTCATGAAGTCTTCAAGACCTTGCGTTCTTTCAACAACACGACCTTCTCTTTCTGCTTGTGCATAATCCTCTACCATAGGGTTCACTAATTTCCCTAGTTTTGCCGGAATACGGTTTTTATCTGTACGTAGATAAATTTCCTTAAATGAACCTGGCACTTCAACACCATTTCTTATCTTTATTGCTGCTATTTGAATAATATCATCAGTAAAGACATCTACACCCGTAGTTTCCGTGTCAAAGAGCACAATTTCCTCATTGTCAAAATAATATGCAAATTCACCTAATGTTGAGCCATTATCTCTCAATAAGTCAGAAGGACACATACCTATGCCTCTCATTTCGTCAATAATATGACGACCTTGAGAGTATGTGTCAACAGCGAATGTTTGCTTTAAGATGCGAGACCAAGCGATAAGGTTGAAGTCATTGTCAACTGCGTTGAAATGAGCCATAAGGGTCTTCATGTGTACCATCTGAAAAGAATCCATACCTGATATTTTGAAATGAGGTATTTTATCTTTCTTTAATCGGTCACTGATTTCATTAGCATCGATATTCCAAGGTACAAGTAATGCTGTCCTTTCCTTTTTTATGCCTTCTTTTGTTTTGGCTTCTTTTGTCAGATATGGAAGGACTGCATTATATACCCTATCTACCTCTTCTGACATAGAGTTGTAATCATGGATGCAAACATCATGAAATCCAGCCTCCATCTCATCTTTTGGCTCAGGAAGGAAGTCTTTATCTACATGTAATTCTTTTATCGCGTACTCATTGTACAGGTCTAATAAATACTTGGGAGACCTAAAATTCTTATCAAGATGATAAATATGATTTACGCATCTTTCTTTTAGCATATCAAGAGTGCTAAGCGAAGCACCCATGAACGAATATATAGCTTGCTGCTCATCTCCTAAATAGAGGACAACAAAATCTTTAGACTTGTCAGTAAACAAGTCAACCAGTGATATTTGGAATTTGGAGAGGTCTTGAATCTCATCTATCTGTACCCACTTATATCTTTTATAAGCATGTTCTATGTCATTTAGATACGCATCATAGGTTATAAGTAGAAGGTCATCGAAATCTATGAGACCATTCTTTTCCTTGTATGTTCCAAATTTTTCAGCAAGTGCGATTAACTTATCAACAGGATTAAGCCCGTTATAAGTTCTATAATCATATTTTATGGTTATGAATGCGTCTTTTAGACTGCGTATAAAAGGATAATAGTCTTTGAATCCATCTAATTCAATGATTTCTCTATGCAACAAAGAATCATGCGGATGTTCGCCTTTAATCTGGTACATAAGGTGTTGCATATCTATAACTTTGTACCGAACGGCATTGATAACCTTTTTGGCAGTTTCAACCTTGACCTTACCTGTTGACCCAGAAGCATGCATATCGATTCCAAGCACATGATTTATAGTATACCAATCCATTGTGACAAGAATACCATATGCTCCTTGTTCTTCTCGATAACCAATCAGTTTCTTGATGTCTGACTCCTCAATTTCACTTGTTAAAACCTCGTTGGTGTCATCTTCATCCATAACGGACGTTTCAGCGGAAACAACACTGTTTTCAAAAAGGAAATGAGAGCAATAACGATGTACATTTCCAACAAATAATTCTGACGAGTCATCACCGATACGTTTCTTGATACGGTCGTACATTCCTCGGGCAGCACGGTTGGTAAAGGTCAAACACAACATATCTGAAAGTTCTGCTTTACCGCTTTCATAAGCTATCGCTATTCTTTCAGCAAGAATATCCGTTTTGCCACAACCAGGACCTGCTAATACCATATTGTAGCCAGTATCAGCATGTATTACTTCAAGTTGCTTTGAGGTATATGTCTTTTCATTACTTTCCATATATCCTTTGTGCTTTTTATTTATGATTGTATTTGTGAAGATTGGGGTTCAGTATTGCACATTTTATCAAAACCATGTTCTCTGATTTCACAGTCGGCTTTTGACATAGCTTCCATTGCCTCTATAAATTTGTTTCCGGCTTCAATCATATCTTGTGCTAATGACCAATCATCTGGAACCGGTATCAACATTTCCTGTATATGTCTTGGTTGCAAATGCTGTTGTACGGAACCATATTCATCAAGCAGCATTAAAGACAATGCCGTTTTAGATGCAAAATATGCAACCAAATATGCACGCAGATTCTCATCTTGAACTCGAATTCTAACCAAGTCATCGCTAACAAGATAATTGTCAGCCATATCTTTAGTCGCATATGTCATTTTACCAATAGTACCAGAACGAGTAATCATTATATCTCCTTCTTCTACTTTTAGCATATCCATAAACACCTTTTGCTTGGAACTTGCTTTAGTTGGGTCGATCCATTTGATCGAGAATCTTCTAAGCTCCAAAGCACCATTAGCTGTTAAATATGGAGTAAGCTTAGATGTATCTGATGGATTGTCAACCTTTATGTTAGATGAATTCCATCGAGGGCCCATATATATCTTAATGTTAGACTCCAACTGTCCAATTGTTGTTGTTGCCCAATGGTCTTTATTGTCAAATTCCAGAACTTGATTAAGAGCAGCATTAAGTTTTGGAGAATAATGCTGTGGATTGATGTTATAATGATCTTTTAGTCCTTTAAGGGTATATGTGAAGATATATTCAGAGTCTTGATGTGGCTTACCATTCTTGAATTCTTCGTATGCGTCTGCAATTATATCCAAATCATGGTTAAGCTGTCCTGTACTTTTGCCATTACCATCCAAGATAAATACACTATTTCCCTTTGAGTCTTGTCCGATTCGCTGAGATATAGCCATAAATATTTTGTAATCTTCTGGGATAACTTCATCTTCTTTTGGTTTTGAGACGAAAAGAATACAAGTTCTTACACCAGTGTCAGGTTGAAATGTGTCTTTGTGTAAGGTAACAACACCATTCAACACATAGTTTTTCAAAAGCCATTGCCTATATTGCTCATAGCTGATATTGTCAAGGAATCCTTTTGGCATTACGATACCTAATCTACCACCAGGCTTTATCCAATCAAGACACCTCTCCAAAAACAAAATTTCTGGTGCCTGAGTTAATAAAATATCATCATCGGCAGCACTGAAAGTGTAATTACCCTCCCTATCCATCTTCGCCTTGTGACCAAACACAAATGATTTCAAGATAGAGACATCCGAAACCATGGACTCGATCTTCTGACCAGAGAATGGAGGATTTGTTGCAATAATATCAGGAGCGGTTAGTTTTCCTTTGCAACAACGCGCCTGAATCCAAGGATCGAATTTGTCATAGGAATCTAAAGAGTTACCTCTTGTCATTCCTGACTGACCGTCACCTGTCATCAGCATTGCACATTTTGCAATCTTTACTAATCGCTTAGCAATTTCTACCAGAAAAACACTATCTTTTATAGTGCCAAGCATTCTTTCTCGTTGATGAGAATCTGGTAATGAATTTTCTATAACTTTTCTTCGGAGATACCTAAACATACCAGTACTGAAGCCACCACTACCACCAGCAGGGTCAAGAGTCCTTTCTCCAATTTCAGGGTCAAGCATTCTTACCATCATATTGACAACCAGTCGATTTGTAAAGAACTGACCTTGTTGCCTTTTCAAATTGATATGAGTAAACTGCTCGTAGGTTTCTCCCATTAAATCCCAATCGTCTGCATCATCATATTTTGCGGCAAGGCTCCAATCTTTCAGAATACCTACAGCTTCTGCAATACAATCATTTCCCACTTGTATTTTTTCGTGTTCATCAAACACATCTGGGAATTGATTTGCATATTCTCTGAAAAGATCTTGTACTGTTTTCGCTACAAGTGCTCGACCTTCAGCGGTTTGGTATTCTGTATTTGTTATCCAAAATTTGGGATTCTCACCAATTGAAGTTTCATCTTGGATTTTAGCAAGTAGGATACGAACCATATCCATAGCTAAGTCAAAATCCTCATTCTCCATTCCTCTACCATATAATTTATTATGGCAAGTAGATAATAAGAATCGTACATTGTGAGGACGAGGTAGAGAACTCTTATTTGGAATTGCATCCTCATCTTGCCAATTTTCTCTGTAACGAGGCAATGACAAAATTTCCTCTAAACCAATACCATCCTTTGTTTTCTTATATACAGAAATGCCCTCACCATTGGTCCAAACACCACCAACAGCTGACGTATTAAAAATATACGACACTAATTGTGCATATCCCTCTGTGACATTTGGCTTTTTGCATTCAACAACGAAAAGGATATTACCTTGATCCTTTTTCAGAGCAGCTTTTTTGTCTTTATACACAACAATATCTGCTCTGATTGGAGAACCATCGCTTTCGTTGGTGAGTATAGACGAGCCTGACTGTACAGGGATTTCTCTCAATATACAATCTTTAGGATAGCCATAATCAGACTGTAAAATTTTGATGAATCTCTGCCTTACCCTTTCTTCAGGAGTATCTTTGATGGCAGAACCAGATAGACAATCTATTATTTGACCGTCATCATTGTATTCAACATCGGTTATATCTTTCATATTATTATTGCTTTTTAATTTCTTTGACTTCCGAAATCAAATCCTTCATATCTACATTAAGAATTTGAGAAATTTGCAACAGGGTTTCTAAATTAGGTTGTGTCCTATTGCATACATACGCATTGACACTATTGAAACTCTTTCCAAGCTTATTTGCAAGCCAAGTCTGAGAAATGCCACGCTCGTCAAGGACTTCTTTTATACAGTTTAACTTCATATAAATACAAATTATTGTTGTGCAAAAATACACATAAATTCTGTGTATTCAAAATAATTTAAGCATTTTTTGTAGAAAGTGACCTGATTTTTTGCTATTACGGTTCATTTACCACCTTAAAAATTCAATTTCAGCCACATATTTTTCTTGTAATTTGCATTTATGCTAAATGATAGAAAATGAAAATTTCGCTTCTTTTCCGTGTTAAGATATGTTAAGCAGATGTTTTCATTTTGGGGTTTTTGAAATTTTTGTTTCCAGTTTGTTTCTTTTGGTTGTTTTCGCTTTCGGGGAGTATTGATATTCAGTACTTTACAACTCGGAAGCAGATTTTCAAGAAGAAGATCATGATGGTGGTCGGAGCCTGTATCTTCCTTATCGCGGCAGCCCAGGCCCTTCCTCTGTTCTTCGGCCTCTCCTAAACCGCAGGTATCATGAACGGGAAAGAGGAGCACTATCCGGATTATCCATTGTTCAAGGGGCTGCAACGTCCCCTTGAATTTATGGGTATTCAGGGTCGCTATATCTATTGGGCGGCAGCCACGATAGGCATCGCCATTGTCGGCTTCATCATAGCCTACTGTGTGGCAGGATTCGTCCTTGCCCTGATTGTCCTGTCCGTCACCGTGACAAGCGGTGTGGGACTGATTCTGTTCAAGCAGCGCAAGGGACTGCACAGCAAACGGCAGGAACGTGGGGTGTTCATCTATGCCTACTCAAAGAAAATGTAACAGAAAACCATTTGACCATGAATGGATATATTGAATGTTGAACGTGGGTGGGCTTGGCCTTTCAATAGGTCAGCCTGCCCTTAATTGTAAACAGCCGAATGATTATATATGTTTTCATAGTCTTCATTGCCCTTTGCGTGGGCATGGCCGTATCGGTCTATGCCTTTGGAACTGGCGGCAAGCGGAAACGCATCTTTCAGGACATCTATTTCTCCGTGGAAGAAGCGGACGGGATTGGTGTGGTATATACCAAGACCGGAGAATATTCCGCCGTGCTGAAACTGGAGAACCCGGTACAGAAGTATTGCGCCAATATCGACTCTTACTATGAGTTCACGCAACTTTTCACCGCCATTGCCCAGACTTTGGGAGAAGGCTATGCCATACACAAGCAAGATATTTTTATCCGGAAGAAATTCACGGAAGAGAGCGATGAGAACCGTGAATTTCTCTCCACATCCTATTTCCGTTACTTCAACGGAAGACCTTATACCGACAGCGAATGTTACCTGACTATCACTCAGGATGTCAAGAAAAGCCGTCTGTTTTCTTTTGACGGCAAGAAGTGGCGAGACTTCCTTGTAAAGATACGCAAGGTTCACGACCAGCTGCGTGATTCCGGCGTACAGGTGAGATTCCTGAACAGGCAGGAAGTCAATGAATATGTTGACCGCTATTTCGCCATGAACTTCCGTGACAAGGTGGTCTCCATGACAAACTTCAAGGTGGATGACGAATGTATCTCCATGGGAGACAAACGGTGCAAGGTGTATAGCCTTGTGGATGTGGATAACGTGAGCCTGCCGTCTGTCATCCGTCCCTATACCAACGTGGAGGTCAACAACAGCAGTATGCCGATGGATATGGTGTCGGTTGTGTCCGGCATTCCCAATACCGAAGCGGTGGTGTATAACCAGATGATATTCATTCCCAACCAAAAGAGGGAACTGGCCTTGCTTGACAAAAAGAAGAACCGCCATGCGAGTATGCCCAATCCCGGTAATCAGATGGCGGTAGAGGACATCAAGCGTGTGCAGGAGGTGGTGGCAAGGGAAAGCAAGCAACTGGTCTATACGCACTACAATCTTGTAGTAGCCATGTCCGCGGACACCGACCTCCACAAATGCACCAACCATCTGGAAAACCAGTTTTCAAGGATGGGCATCCATATTTCCAAAAGAGCCTACAACCAGTTGGAACTGTTCGTCAACTCCTTTCCGGGCAACTGTTACGGTATGAATCCCGACTATGACCGTTTCCTTACCTTGGGTGATGCGGCAGCCTGTCTGATGTACAAGGAACGCATCCTGCATAGCGAGAAAACTCCTTTGAAGATATATTACACGGACAGGCAAGGCGTGCCTGTGGCTATCGACATCACAGGAAAAGAGGGCGCGGAGAAATTGACCGACAACAGCAATTTTTTCTGTCTGGGTCCTTCCGGCAGCGGCAAGTCGTTCCACATGAACAGCGTTGTGCGCCAGCTTCACGAGCAAGGGACGGACGTGGTAATGGTAGATACCGGAAACTCATACGAGGGACTGTGCGAGTATTTGGGTGGAAAATATATCTCCTACACGGAGGAATGCCCGATTACGATGAACCCTTTCCGCATCAACAGGCAGGAATTGAACGTGGAAAAGACAGGTTTCCTGAAAAATCTCGTGCTGCTGATTTGGAAAGGCAGCCAAGGGACGGTCACCAAAACGGAAGACAGGCTGATCGAGCAGGTCATCACCGAATATTACGATACCTACTTCAACGGTTTCGATGGTTTCACTCCACCCCAACGGGAGGACTTGCGCAAAAGCCTTTTGATTGACGAGCGAAATAAAAGCGGCAACCGCGCTGAAAGTGAAACGGAACTGAACGCACGGATAGAAACTGTCATAGACGAGATAGAACGCAGGAGAAAGGAACTGAAAGTGGAATCACTGTCATTCAACACGTTCTATGAGTTCTCCGTACAGCGCATTCCCGACATCTGCAATGAAAACAGTATAACCGGGATAGACATTTCCACCTACCGGTATATGATGAAAGACTTCTATCGAGGTGGCAACCACGACAAGACGCTGAACGAGAACATGGACAGTTCGCTGTTTGATGAGACCTTCATTGTCTTTGAAATCGATTCCATAAAAGATGACCCGCTCCTGTTCCCCTTGGTGACACTCATCATCATGGACGTGTTCCTGCAAAAGATGCGTATCAAGAAGAACCGCAAAGTCCTGGTCATTGAGGAGGCATGGAAAGCCATAGCCAGCCCTCTTATGGCAGAATACATCAAATTCATGTATAAGACCGCCCGAAAGTTCTGGGCTTCAGTGGGCGTGGTCACACAGGAGATTCAGGACATCATCGGGTCTGAGATTGTAAAGGAGGCTATCATCAACAACTCCGATGTGGTAATGTTGCTTGACCAAAGCAAGTTCCGTGAACGCTTTGATACTATCAAGGCTATTCTCGGTCTGACAGACGTGGACTGCAAGAAAATCTTTACCATCAACCGACTAGAGAATAAAGAGGGGCGTTCGTTCTTTCGTGAGGTCTTTATCCGCCGTGGCACGACCAGCGGTGTGTATGGTGTGGAGGAACCGCATGAGTGTTACATGACCTATACCACGGAACGGGCCGAGAAAGAAGCCTTGAAGCTCTACAAGGCTGAACTGCAATGTAGCCACAAGGAAGCCATCGAGCGTTATTGCGCTGACTGGGATGCTTCCGGTATAAGCAAGTCCCTGCCGTTTGCCCAAAAAGTGAATGCTGCCGGGGAAGTATTGAATCTTCATCAACCAAAGACAAAACAACAATGAAACGATTCGCTCTCATAATAATGACAATAGCCACGATTTTCGCCCAACAAGTTCATGCCCAGTATTACAGCGTGAACTTCGATGCGAAAACCGTGGCCGCTATGGTTGCCGCCTACGGTACTGGAACCGTTGCAGAAGCGTATTATGACGAGCAGGTGCAGAATATACTGAAACACTACAAGGCTTCGGAAGTGGCCACTGCCGGAATATTTGCCAGCAAGTTCCTGGAGAGGAAGGCACTCACTGATTTGGGCATCTGGAGCAGTGCCACCGAAAATTACTACTACCGCAGGATTTATCACTTGGTGGCGCACAAGATTATCCCGAAGACATGGATTGTCGCCAAACTGATGCTCCGTTCTCCGCAGACCGCACTCCATTGGTGCAGTTATCTGATGAAAGTGTGCGATGACACCAAATCCCTCTGTATGCAGTTCGAGAGCGTTGTCACCAACAGCACACTGTCTTTCTCCGATATCGCCTTTCTGGAAATCAATGAGGAAATCGCCTCCATCTTAAAACTCTCCGAGATTGGCAACGTGGACTGGCAACGGCTCTTTGATGACATATCCAAAGTGCCGGGCAACTTCACCAAGGAAAACCTGAAAGCCGATTTGGACAAACTTTACCGGATGGGAGCCGGTCTTGCCACTTCGGGAATCACCAATATCGGGAACGCCTTGCTGCAACAGAACTCGTTTCACGAGCTGATGAACGGGAAGGTCAGCAAGGTCATTGACATCTACGAGCATTACAACGGACTTTTCGAGCAACTGGAGAACAATGCCGGACAGACCATACTGGGCATCGTGGGTGGTGAAGAAAATGTGGCAGGATTGTTCAAGTTCAGCGACTACAACCTCACTTCGTGGATTACCGATTATCTGGACGAAACAGCCGGGAATTACTACACCCAGCGATGGTACATCGCGAGGCGTGACCGTGGCAGTGTCTCCCTCTGCGACTATTATCCCCCGACAGATGACAAGAGCATCCTTGAAGGTGGTGAATGGACCCGCTTCAAGACAAGCGATCCGAACTTCTATCCCGACGCATCGCAAAAGGAGCAGGCCCTTTCCAATTCGGAACGCTACGCCGGATGGTCAAGGAACAGGGTGCAGCAGTTTAACAATGCCAATGACGGGTTCAGTTACACTATCAATTATTATCAGAACAGTTATATCATTAAAAAAGGAAAGAAGCAGACCAAGAAGGCATACGCCTACGAAATCCACGTCACGAAAGGCTGGAACAACGAGGAAATAGTCTATGAAGACGTGTTCGATTCCTATTCCATGGATTTGAACACATTCAAGGCTCAACTTAATGCGCGTCTGTCTGAGTTTAACGATAACGAAGACGACTATGTCTATTATATCGCTTCCGAAAGCCGGAACTATTACCAGGCAACCAATGAAGAGAAACTGAAAGGATGCGAGACGGTAACAATCAGTGTCACCTGTTCGGACGGTGCGACACTTGGGCAGGGAACAACCCAGTACAAGTGCCGGAAATGCGGAAGTACGCTCAACGCCCATTCCAAGGAGTGCGCGATGAAGACTACGGCCGAAAGCGAGGAACTGGATTTGTCTGAACTCGATGCCATGCAGCGGGAAGCGGACAACAAGGTTTACGCGCTCCAGTCACAAATATCCGCATTGGAAAAGGAAAACGAATCGCTTATCAAACAGATTGCCAATGCCAGTGTGGAGGAAGCCGTTTCTCTCCGTCAGAAATACAATGAGAACAAAGCGGAGATAGACAGGTTGAAACCTGAACTTGCCGCCTGGCAGCAGAAGCAAGAGGAAATCGCACAGGCAAAAGAAGAAGCCCGAAGCGACAACGATGTGCAGACCGATGACTATTACCGGATACCGGCTATCATGCAAGACTGCAAGACTGCTTACAATATCACTTGGCAGGACAATAGTTCCTGGAACGGCTACACCTATATCCGAAAAGGCACAATCCCGAATATCAACGGCATCATCACATTCAAGGCGACACTGAAAATCGCCCGAAAGCCCAAATACTTCCTTGGCATCAAGATACACAGGGCTATCCTGCAAATATCGTGGGACTTGACAACGGAGTATTCCGATACCCATGTGGTGGAAGTGATTACACTTGACCCCGATATGAGCGACAAGGAAAAGACGAAACTGGTCAATGACCGCATAGCGGAAATCGCGAAAGAATATCCGAAGTGCAAGATAACGACTGAATATGCCCGTACTGCACCGCAGGAGGACACGAAAACAAACGACATGTATCACCTGCTTTGGTCAAGCGACCGGCTGGAGATAGCCCGTGAAGTGGATTCCCGGCTCACGAAGATTTACGCCGACTTGGTATCATTGGAAAAGATGATGCACTACAGGCGCAGTATCATTGACGTGCTGAAAGATGTTCTGCCACCCGTTGACGATGATCAGGGGCGCAGACTTTCCCTTGTGGAGGAATGTCACGACCGTTGGATGGAAAACGCACGAAACAGAAAGACTAAGGAGGGCAAGCGATGAAAAGAGGCAGGACATATATACTCGGATTGTTGATAATGCTGCTGGCACCCCTGTCCGCAAATGCGCAATGGAGTTTTGATGTGGGGACGGTTGAAGCCTATATCAATGACCACAAGCAACAGCGAAGCCTCTTGCTGGCTCGCTCCACATTGGAACACAGCAACAAACTGTTGCATGAATACAGCCGCAAGGAAACAGTGGGTTATAAGGAGCTGAACGTGGATCTGGACAAGTACACCAGAGCTTTCGATGTAATTGACGTGATGTACCAGTCCCTGCGCACGGCATTGAATGTACATTCCACCTACAAAGGGGTCAGCGAAAGAATATCCGACTACAAGGCGATGCTTGAAGATTTCAATGAGAAGGTCATCAAGCGGAAACATATAGAGTTGGCGGACACGCTGATATTATCCATCAATGCCGGAGTCATACGGATGATAGCACAGGAAGGAGAATGCCTATATAAATCCGTGAGCGATTTGGTTCTGTACGCCACAGGTGCGGCGGCTTGTTCCACTTCGGACTTGCTGATGGTGCTGAACAGCATCAACTGTTCTCTTGACAATATCAAGAAGCATTTGAACCGTGCCTATTTCGAGACCTGGCGGTACATACAGGTTCGTATCGGCTACTGGAAAGAGAAAGTCTATCGTACCAAGACCAAACGGGAACTTATTGACGATGCTTTCGGACGGTGGAGACAATCAGGTAAACTGGATTATTGATAACTAAAAAAAGAGAAATTATGAAATGGATTTTTACAACGATGCTGTTAGTGGCAACCATTGCGGCAAACGCCCAATATGTTACCTACAACCACGATTCGCCCAAGATGAACCAAATCACGGTGGAGGAAACCGGAGCCGGTGCACTCAAACCGGAACCTTATTACACGTTGCTGCACAACAAGTACAAGAAAACGGCAGCGGTCAAGAACAAACTCACATTCCGAACGGCGGCAGGCGTGGCTTCCTATCAGCAGGTAGATGAAGCGGAAGCCATGGATTCCGCACTCACAAGCAGAGCCAAGATTGAAGCCTTGAATGTCGCGGACCGACAAGTGGATCTGGCCTGGCTTGCGGAAAAGGACAAGGTGGAATCCCAGATGCGGCAGTTTCAGAAGAACATTGACCGCATAACGATGACAGGCGGCTCACCAAAAGAAAAAGAACGGTGGAATGACTATTACCGTATCTATCAATGCGCAATCAAGGCAACAAGGGATGCCTATATGCCCAACGCGCAACGTAAGAAAGAGTATCTGCAAATCTATGCCGATGTCTCCCGGCAAAACGATGTACTGGTGAAATATCTTGTCCAGTTGAGCAACCGCAATGCCACGAAGAATCTCCTTTCGGCAACGGACAACCACTCGATAGACAAAAGAAGCATTATCAGCAATGCCATGAGCCGCTGGAATGAATCCCGGTCGGCAGTGCGAGGGTCGCAGAATGATGACGGAAACGAAGACGGAAATGAAAAAGAGAGTGTGAACAGATAAAATTTAATGGAAAAACAGATGGCAAGCGGAGATATACTTTCAGATTTCGGCATCAATCTGCTTGAAGAAGAGATTGATGATGTGATTTTTCAGACCAACGAGTTCCTGACGGATGCCACCTTCACAGGTTCACAAGGCCCGTTTTGGTGGATTCTCCAGATGTGTATGGCACTCGCGGCCTTGTTTGCAATCGTCATGGCAGCAGGTATGGCGTACAAGATGATGGTCAAGAACGAACCGCTGGATATCATGAAGTTGTTCAAGCCATTGGCGATTTCAATTATCCTATGCTGGTGGTATCCTCCGGCAGACACGGGTATGGTAAACAGCGGGAGCAACTGGTGCGTGTTGGATTTCCTATCCTATATCCCTAACTGTATCGGCTCTTACACTCATGACCTGTACCAGGCGGAAGCCACACAGATAGAGGATAAATTTCAGGAGGTGCAGCAACTCATCTATGCAAGAGATACGATGTACACCAGCCTGCAAGCACAGGCGGATGTGGCACACAGCGGAACTTCCGACCCCAATCTGATAGAAGCCACTATGGAACAGACCGGGGTGGACGAAGTGACCAATATGGAAAAGGATGCAGCCAAACTTTGGTTCACATCACTTACTTCCGGGATTGTTGTAGGAATAGATAAAATCGTGATGCTCATAGCCTTAATTGTGTTTCGCATAGGCTGGTGGGCGACTATTTACTGCCAGCAAATCCTGCTCGGAATGCTCACGATATTCGGTCCGATACAGTGGGCGTTCTCGCTATTGCCCAAGTGGGAAGGAGCCTGGGCAAAATGGCTGACAAGGTATCTGACGGTGCATTTTTATGGTGCGATGCTATACTTCGTAGGATTTTATGTCCTGCTTCTGTTCGACATCGTGCTGTGCATACAGGTCGAGAACCTGACAGCCATCACACAGAGCGAGGCGACGATGGCGGCCTACCTGCAAAACTCTTTCTTCTCGGCAGGCTACCTTATGGCTGCAAGTATCGTGGCATTGAAATGCCTGAACCTTGTTCCGGACTTGGCCGCCTGGATGATACCAGAGGGCGATACCGCATTCTCAACCCGAAACTTCGGTGAAGGTGTGGCTCAACAGGCGAAGATGACAGCGACCGGTGCAATCGGCACCATGATGCGATAACCGTAAACTCATAATCAAGAATATACAATGGTAATCAGAAATTTAGAAAACAAAATCAAGTTAGTGGGAATCATCTGCTCGTTCTTCCTTGCCGGCTGTATCATCATCAGCGTGAGCAGCATTTGGACGGCACGGACAATGGTGACAGATGCGCAGAAGAAAGTCTATGTGCTGGACGGCAACGTACCGATATTGGTCAACCGTACGACGATGGACGAAACCCTCGATGTGGAAGCCAAGAGCCATGTGGAAATGTTCCACCACTATCTTTATATATATTTTTCATAAGAATTAATAGCAAGCAAAAAGAATATATAAACACTATATATCAGTGATTTATATAAGTTACGCAAAAGGATAATGGATTCCTATTTTCGCTAAATAGGGTTAATTTTGTTACTTTATTTGCTGCTATTTTGTTACTTTGAAATTATATTTGTAATTTTGCAGTTGAAAAATGACCATATAGTAACAAATAGAACTTCACATGAGTACTGCAAAATCTCATATAACGCTTAAATACAAGGAGATGAAAAACGGAAAGAAGTCCATCTACCTTGACTATTACAAGGATGGAAAGCGCATACGCGAAACCATCCGTCTCTATTTGTTACCCGAAACTTCCAAGAAAAACATTAGTGCGAACAAGAAGACAATGAAAGAGGCCGAAGCCATCCGTGCCGCAAAAGAAAATGAATTGTCAACCGCTTGTTTCGGCATAGGAACCAAAGAACCGTCAGGTATGAGCATAGGCGAAGCCATTGACGAATACGAAAAAATTGTTTTCTCGAAAGGTGACGCTTCTACCGCCACAAACATAAGAGGCATAAAGAGGGTCGTGGCTGCTTATCGTGGGTTAGACACGAAGGTGGTTGACATTAACGAAGACTATTGCGACGGACTGGTTGACTTCCTGCACAAGGACTATGCCGGACAGTTCGGGAAAATCAGCATGACAACGGCAAGGGCGTACATTTATCTTTTCAGCAGCACACTCAACAACGCAGTCACCAATGGGATTATCGGTGTAAATCCTCTCCGTTTCGTGAACATTCACGGACGCATCACAAGGGAACGTCCGCTGAAAAAGTTCCTGACCGTGGATGAAATAAAGGTTTTGATGAATACCCCATGCCCTGTTATGTCAAGGCCGCAAGTCAAACAGGCTTTCATGTTGAGCGTCTTCACATACCTGTCCTTTGCCGATGTCCTCTCACTCAAATGGAAAGACATAAAGACGAGCGAAGGCAAAACAACCATTGAAGTATATTCAAGAAAATCATCCATACCGTTGACCGACATATCAATGCGATGGCTACCCGAAACGACAAGCCGTCGTGGGCTGGTATTCAGGGGATTGCCGAAGAGTACGGAAATATTGAACATCCTACATCTTTGGGGCGAGAAAGCCGGGCTGAAACAACCGCTGAATTTCAGACTTGCGCAAAACACCTTTATATATCTATTGCTCACCACCGGCACCGATATTGGAACCGTCTGTTGTATGCTTGGGTTGACGCCCAAGACAATGAGGGGGTATATGAAGATGATTACAGCCAACCAGCAAAAGGAAAACGAAACTGCACCAGTTATACCTGTCGAATAATAAACAAAATAAATAAAACACCATGCCCAGACCAAAGAAAGTAATCAAGGCGAAAGAGCCTGTCCGCATCCGCTTCAAGGAATTACAGAACGGTAACAAGTCAATCTATCTTGATATTTACCGTAATGGGAAGCGGACGTATGAGTTCCTGAAACTCTACCTTGTCCCGGAACTTGATCCTGCCAGCCGTGCCATGAACCAGCACAACATGACATTGGCGAACAAGATTAAGGCAGACCGCATCATAGAACTGACCAATAATGAAAAAGGCGTTTCCAACATCATGTTGCGTGGACGTATCAAGTTGTCTGAACTGCTTGACCTTTATGCAAGGTGGCTGGAGGACAATGGCAAGCATACCACAATACGCAGTGTAAACTGCATCCGAAAAGCGACATCCCAATTCCGTGGTGACGTTCCCCTCAGGATGATAGACAAGGACTATTGCATGGCGTTCATGAATTTCCTTCGGAACGATTACAAGGCGAGGACGAACCGACCCATTACCATGACTACCGCTGCCGGGTATGTCACCGTGCTCAGTGCCATGCTGAACTGGGCTGTACGGAATGACTATCTGTCCGAGAATCCTTTCACGCACATAGCCGCAGCCGACCGTATCCACCGCCCTGAAAGCAAGCGTGAGTTCCTGCAGATAGATGAATTGAAGAAACTGATTGCGACGGAGTGTCCCACCCGTCCAGCCGTCAAGCAGGCTTTCCTATTCTCCTGCTACTGCGCCCTGCGTATCAGCGATGTTGTCAGCCTGACATGGGGCGACATCCATAAGGACGGCGACCAATGGAGGGTGTTCACAGTAATGGAAAAGACAAAAGGCCCTATATATCTGCCGTTATCCCAACAGGCGATGAAGTGGCTGCCGGAGCGTGGCGATGCAAAGGATGAAGACAAGGTTTTCGACCTTCCCTCAGAGAGCCGTATCTGCATAATCCTCGACAAATGGGCGAAAGCGGCAGGCATAACCAAGCATGTGACCTATCACGTGAGCCGCCACAGTTTCGCAACGATGATGCTGACCCTTGACGTTGACATTTATACCACGAGCAAGCTGCTCGGACACAAGAACATTGCCACCACGCAGATATACGCGAAGATTATCGACCAGAAGAAAGACGAGGCGGTCAACCGTGTCAATGACATTTTCAAAGACTAACACTTATATATGCGATGAAACGAATCTCCGATAATTACCTTACGATGCTATTGCCGCTTACGGTAGTAGCCGCAACCGCATTCGGTCTGGTTGCCGCCATCGCTTTCCGCATGGGAGCGACCACGGCAGGATTTGTGTTTGCCACCCTGTCCATTGCCGGGTGGATCGGACTGGTAGCGGAATTTTTCCTCTTGTACGACATCATCATAGACAAGTGGCTTTCCAAAGACCGTTCCGTGCTGACCGCCTCGTGGTTTGTGCTTTCGCTGTTGCTTGCTTTCATCTTTACACCGGACAAGCGCATGGACTGGGGCACGTGCATTGTCATGGTCTCGCTCTTCGCCGTGGTTTTCCTTTTGCCCTGTACCATCGGTATGGCATACGGCAAACAGATAAAATCATGGCTGCTACAACGGTGGAACAGACTTGTTCCAAAGAAGCGGCAGTACACGGACGAAGCAGGAGAAAAGCAAATCGAAGCCTTGCTTTCAGCATCCACGCCACCTTCCATAATGAAACAGGAGGATGAAATCAGGCACTATGACAGCCTTGTCTCAAAGGTGCAGCCGGAACAGATAAGGAGACTGCCCGAATCATTGCAGACCAACGACGCACTGTTCCTGTTGGTGCTGTTCCGTGAGGACGGCTATCTTGATACGGACTTCCGGCCGCTGATGAAAAAGGAGGATGACGAAATCAATCAGACACTCTACGCCTATATCGCCAGTGCCCTTTGCGCCGCCCTCAAAATCAGGAAAGGCAAATGGGTCATCTTCGAGAAATTCTGGCCGCTCAACAACGGCGCACAGCTGGCAAGCAACTTCAAGACCGCCTACAGGGACAACCCGTCCGAACACCAGAGGCATATCGCCAAACTGCTGCGCAAGGCGACCCGCCTTCGTCCGAAGCTCGACACCTACGACCTCGAAGAGTTCAAGAAGGTCTGACCTCCACCTTCTATATATAACCATTATACAATTCTCTTCCTTGTTCCCGTCACCGTAACCCGATGGCGGGATTTTTTATGTCCGTCCGCGAACAGGCCTGTTTCCTTCCGCACTTATAAGTTACCATGTACGGATTATCAGGGATTATGGAGGGTTTATAGTTCCCTTATGCTTCGTTTTTACTCCGTTTATAGTTGCATTTATAATCCACAAAGTTCTCTGTTTGTGTTATTTATAGTAATTGTTTCGGGATAATTCCGCCATACCTTTGCATTGTCGCCACGACAAAGGCGAAGCAGATTATTCACTAAAATATACGCACATGACAGAGCAAAGAAAACTTTTAAGCACCAGGGAGGCGGCCGAGTATTGCGGCTTCAAGCTCTCCTATTTCCGCAAGCTGATGATGCACCGGGCTATCCCGATGTACAAGCCGACGGGCAAGCTGTGCTTCTTCAAGAAAGAAGACTTGGACGCTTTCCTCACGGGTGTCCGTATCTCCTCACAGGAAGAAATCGCGGAGGAAGCCGGCCGCTATCTGGCAGGACGGAAGTAAACAACCTTTTTATTCACATCAAAAAAACAAACGTAGTATGGAACAGAACAGGAACATGGAACAGGGCGGCACAGCCACAACCGTTCCGGCAGAGAAGAAGAACGAGAACCGTAAACGTGAAATAAGCGGTAAGGACGCACAAATCATCCGCGCATTCTTGGAGAATGTAGGCATCTACGAGGCGGACGCATTGCGCGTGAGCATCGCCATCGCGGACGGCAAGGTGTCGGCAGACAACATTTCAGCGGATGACCGCCTTGCGCTCAACCGCTATCTCAACAGCGGCACGGACAACGACCGCCTGACGGCAGACAACGTACAGGGACATCGGCTGAACCGTGCATTCGGTTTACTGGAACGTGTGTCGGAGTTTTGCGACAAGCAGCAACTGGTGACGGTAAACAGGGCATTGCTTTCCATCGCGGTAAACGCGGAGGACATCAACCGTGCCGTGTCAAGCCTTGACAAGCGTCCGGCATCCGTACAACCGACACAGGCAAACACAGGAAACAACGGAGATGGCAAGTAACCGTATGCAAAAGGTGGAAAGGCATTTGACCAGCGTTCATACCACTTCTTTTTTCTTCCCTACTTCCAAGATAGAAACAATTTTGGAATTTGGTATCAATGGCGATTGCCTTTTTTATCTGGCATACGATTACGGAAAGATGAAGCCGTGCAGGAAACAACGAGAAAGCAGACAGGTATTCCCATACCGATTCCTGCACGGTTTTATTCTTCTTCAAGCAAAAGTAACTTACATCTATAAAGACAAGATTCTATGGACAAGGAAACATACAGATTCATGTACCCGGCAGGTATCGCATCGCTGTCATCAGTTTTTTCTCAGAAGGCATTGCAATGGCTGTGCGGGACAACGACAGATGACAATGGCAGGGACACAGGTAACTTCATGCTGTTTGGCGACCTGTTGGCGAGAATGGCATTTACAGCCGGAGAGGGCAAGGGATTCAGAAGACCGCTCACGCTTTCCGCAGGTCAGGCGCAGTACTCCGAAGAACAGATTTCCACTCAATGGAACATGGGCAGGAAGCGCATACGCAACCTGCTGGACGCACTCACGGACATGGGGCTTATCGACACTTGCCGTTCAAGGGTGGCATCCGTGATGACCTTCCCGTGCGTCCGTGGATGGACAACAACGGATGGCAACCACACAGACAATACATTTTTCCATGAACAGAGGGAAGAATAAGAGCCGAAATACAGCCGGGGAAACAGCCGAGCCGACAATGACAGGGCAAAAACCGCCCTTTCTGTTGTTCCTCAGTCCTGCACAAAACGGCACCCGTTCCGTGCAGGAAGTGGCAGACGGACGGGTGGAGTGGCATGGAGCGATAGCGTTGAGTTGCGAGATATGCCGAGGTATTACCGCCTTCGGACGGTATTACCACGACGCTCTCGCAACGCCCCGAAAGGTCGTTGTCCCAGCCGCTCGCAGGCTCGCACCTTCCCCTTTTTTAGATACCGTTTCACTACAATTTCAAGGACACCAGTTATATGAAACACGAAGATACTTCCAATCAGGAATCCGGGCAGGAAAAGCCCGTTATAAGGCGTGACAAGGTGGTGGTCACCAAAGTCACTGAACAGGAGCTTTCTCAGATTAAAAGCACCGCCGGGCAGTGCGGCATGACACGCAGCGACTTCATACGGGCAAGGGCACTCAATTACAGACCGAGACAGCGGCTTTCAGTTACGGAGGTGGACGGTCTGCGGCAGCTTGCGGCCTGTAGGACGGACATGGTGAACTTCGCCAACGCCCTGCACGGACTGAACGATGACGAGAAGGTACGCCTTTTCCACCATCAGCCCACCATGCTCGAATGGTACGAGAAAGTGGCGCGGGTGACAGACCATGTCACCGACTTCCTGCAGTCCGCGCAGAAGGCGAACAGCTATCCGGCAGGGACAACGGACGAAGAGACAGAGGAGGATGCCGTATGATAGCCAAGGCAAAATCCATCAGTCACGGCATCAGGGCGATGCTGTACGTGTCGGGGGAATCGAGGAACAAGAAACATCCAGAAAAGATAACGCGCATCTGCGACAACTTCATTCCGCAGGGCATGGACGCTTCGGGCATCTGGACGGAAATGAAGTTTGTCACCATGGACCGCCCGGACATCAAGAACAACGTCATCCGCTTGGAGATAAGTCCGGCAATGGAGCATACCGAAGATTTTACGGTCAAGGATTGGCAACAACTATGGAACGACTTCGCGGCGGCTTTCGACAATCAGGAAATCCTGAATGAGGACGGCGAGGTCATTTCCGTACCGACCAACATATCGGGCAGCAAGTCCAGCGTGTGGCTGCACAGGGAATCCGACAGCGGCATACCTCACCTCCATGCCGTCGTTTGTCGGATAGACGAAAACGGGAACATCAACAACGACCACGCCATCCACATCCGCGCACATCGGGCGGCTGAACAGATTGCCCGGCAAAGGGGATGGATAACAGCTAAACACATACATGAAAGCCGTATTCCGCAAGTCAGTGAGGACTGTATGGAGGCTTTGCGTGAACTGGACGAATGGTCTTGGGAGGGCTATGCGGAGAAACTTGCCGCCAAAGGCTACGAGCTGTATCTGCGCAAGGATGAAGAGAAGGTGGTACGCGGCTATGTGCTTCACAAGGGCAGTTCAAGGTTCAAGGGGTCGGAACTTGGAAAGGGGCGCAACCTGACCGCATCCCGTATCGAGCGGACTTGGGAGAAACTGCATCCCGAACAGACCAAACAGGAAAGCCCGATACCGAAGCGACCTGTTGTAACGGCACAAGAACCGTCCGTTCACACCGAAGCCGGACAGAAGCCACAGACTAACGCCGAGCAGAACAATCCGGTCTATGAGGATTACACCGTATGGCAACCCGACCGCCTGCGCACGGAGTTTGAGCATGACGGAAAGAACTACGACCGCTATATCCCTGAAAAGGTGCTTGACTGCCTGAACGACGAGTTCGACTACCGGGAAGTGGTCAACTGGCAGGCTTTGCAAAATCTGGCGATGGCCTTTTTTACGCTTGTCGCTTCTCCTTACGGGGAGGTTTCCGGCGGCGGTGGAGGCGGCTCGCAGTCCGACCTCAAATGGGGACGCGACACGGAAGAGGATGAGATCGACTTCATGCGTCGTTGTGCGCGGGAGGCTTCGCACAGGATAGGCAGACAAATGAAATCAGGAATGAAACGTAAATGACAAACCTAAAAGACATCAGTGACAATGAGACAACCCGATACGTCCGCCCTACGGGAGCGGCTTAACAATTATACACCCGAACAGGAACTGGAAGAGGACAAGCAGGAACTTGAAGGACTGCTTCAAGAAGTGAGTGACCAAATTTTTGCTATGCGCAATTTGCTCAAGGAAATCAATGAATTCAAGGAAGAGCTGCACGGCATACACGGAAGCCTGATGCACACTGCCAAACGGGAACGGGCCGCCTTTACCGCCCTGAACGCGGCCAAGGACAGTGCGGACAACATTGTGAATGGTATCTGCAACGCCATTGTAAAGGCGGAACGGCATACCGTCATCCAAGCCACAGTCGGCACGGATGAACTGGAAAAGGTAAGCCAATGTTCCGCAGCCCACATCAAGGCTGAGGAAGAACTTTTGGAAAGGCACAGAAACAAGTTAGCCAGACACCTCCGCGACAATGAAGGTGTCTGGCTTTCCGACCGATGGCTCAAATTTCTGTTCGCAGTGCAGTTGCTTTGTTATCTTGCGGTGGCATTGTGGGTATTGTTGAAAGGATAAACAGATTGTTTACCTGTGATTTCCATTGACCGTTTTATGTGGAGGAAGCAAGACTTTCTGTATATGCGACGAGGAAGATTTGCATTTGCTACTGTGTAAATGATTATTATAGAATGAATCGTTCATAGATATTTGTTCCTAACAACCAATAAAATCAAATATTCTCGACAGCATCCAACACAACTGTCCCGTCATGTTTCCTGTCCACAATTATCAGCAATGACGGAACCATTGTATATGTCAATTTGTCACCCAATTTTATTTGATATGAAAATATAATTTTCCCGTCATCAGCCTTTTTCAATCCTACTGGTATTATTTCCGTATGGATGTTTGTTTCGGGCAATGTGACAGAAATAACGTACTGGTGCTTGAAATCTATCTTTGTGGGCATTCCGTTATCGCCCATTGTCGCAGCCATGCCAAAGTTGGCGTTGAAATCGGTTTCCGATACAATCTTTTCAGGAGGTAAGGCACTCAAGTCATTCCTGACAAAATAGTGTTCTGCAACAGTATATGGAATATCTCCCTTTACCGTTGTCACGGCATACTCGGATGCCTTTATCTTTGTGCTGTCATTCGTTGTTGTTTGTCTGACGCATCCTGCCATGCAGCATGCAGACAAGAATATAACTGTCATTTCTTTTTTCATATTCAACATCTTATTTTTTTTATTTATTTCCAAAAGTGAATCTTAATCCGAGATTCAAATTAAAATTGCAGGGCTTGTCTTTATAAATGGTTTTTATCGAAGTCCCGTCGTTGAAGTAATAACTTACGCCGGGTTCCGCATAAAGGCCTATTGAAGGTGAAATATTATACTGTAATCCGACAGAGGCATTGACCGACCACTGGAACGGCTTTTCATTCAGGTCTTGCGTCTCTTTCTTCTCAACCTTATTGTTAAGGATGTATTCTTTCTTTTGCTTGCCCGACACGCATTTTTCAGCAAGCAGACCGGACGAAGCATACAGTTCAAGACCCTTCCATGATATAATTTTATACCTCATATTAAGAGGGACGCCGACATAATGCAAAGTTTGTTCACCTGTGAAATAATGGCTGTCGCTGCCTTCCCGCATATCAGATGTGAGATTGGTATAAGTGACACCACTTTCCAGACTAAGCCGTTCATTGATATTGTAGGCAAATGAGACACCGGCTCTAACAGGCAGACGATGCTTGATGTCAGTTTTTATTTCTTTTCTCTGGTTGTAAAGAAGTATCCCAAGTAAAGGACTGTCCTCCCAATCCGCATCATCAGGTCCTGCTCCTAACGAAAAATTATCTCCGATAGATTTCCTGTTAAATGCCGAACTTGCACCCCCCGTCATAAACACAGCACAAGACAGTTTCCCGGATTTATCATTGCCAATATTGGCATGGGCGATATAATTGTTCTGATAAGTTCCACGGTTACTTTCATCGTATCGCTGCTGCTGTTTATGCTGATGTGTATCAGTTGTTCCTTCTAATGTCTGCTGCTTTGTTTCAGAGGGTTCCTTATTTGCTACAACGGTATCAGCAATCGTCTCCGTTGATGTCTGAACACTCGGAACGGCGGTTTTTGCCAATAATTTTTCTTTTGGCATCCTGAAATATGTATTTCCTGCAGAGACACCCGGTTCTTCTTCCGTTTTATCAGGGATGATTGCAACCTGCTCTTCCTTTTCTGTATTGGCTATCCTAACTTTTTCCGCTATTAAGGATGTAGATGGATTTTCTTTACCACCTTTTGTAAAGTAGCCTATTGAAACAACGAACGCCACCATTGCAGCAACCGCAGCTACCCGTCTTGTCCACAGCCATACGACCTTTTTACTGCGACTGGCTGTTTCAGACTGTTCTTCCAGTTGCCTTGCCCTACAGATGTCATCCCACAGGCCACGAGGCTCGTCCGCCTCATAGTCTGTCATCTTGTCATGTATGTCTTTTAACCAATCTTCTTTCATCTGGATATATTATAAAGCGTGTTATATTTTTTATTTTCTCGGCCAGCATAGCCTTGGCACGGTGCAGTTGGGAGGCGGAAGAATTTATCTTGATGCCAAGCAATTCCGCGATTTCCTTATGGCTTTTTTCCTCAATGACGTACAGGTTGAAGATTGTTCGGTAACCATCCGGCAAATCCCGTATCATGGAATGGATGACTGCTGGTGGAATTCCCTCCGTGTTAGGTTCTTCATCGGGTATATCCATCTCCTCCGGCCTAAGTTCCACAAAGTCCAGACGGCAGTTGCGCTTTACGAATTTCAGCGTTTCATTCAACACGATTTTTGTCATCCAGCCTTTCAACGAACCATCCCCTCGGTATTCGAATGATTTTACTGAAGAAAAAATCTTCAAGAAAGCATCCTGCAACACGTCTTTTATATCCTCGTCATTATAGATGTATCGAGAACATACGGCTGAGAGATACCGAACGTACCGGCAATATAATTGCCGCATTGCCTGTTCGTTACCGTCCTTTATGAGGTTAATGAGCCTTTCTTCGTTATCAGTCTCGTTTTGAATCATCGATACAACCTAATTTTCTTATTGTATTGGTGACGGCGCGGACTTCAAAGGAGAAATCCGCGCCATCTTCCCAAAAGACAATCCTTCTGAGTACCTTACTTTACGGTGACCGAAATAGTTCCGTTCAACTTGTTCTTATCGGTCACAGTAATCGTGGTTGTACCGGCTTTCACACCTTTGACCGTAATTTTGCCATCCTTTACGCTTGCTGTAGCGATGGAAGCGTCTTTTGCCGTAGCCGAGTAAGGAGCTGTTCCGTTTTTTACCGTAACGGTCTCTTCTTTACCTACGGCTACATTTACAGCCTTCTTGTCAAGCTCCAATGCGGTAACTTTCTTTACCGTAACGGCCAGCATACCGACCTTTTTGTTCTTGTCAGACACGTTCAGTGTCACCTTACCCTCTTTTACGCCTGTTACAGTTATGATGTTTTTGCTGACCTTTACAGTTGCGGTTTTCACGTCGCTCGATGCGACTGTGTAAGGCTCTGTTCCACCGCTTACGGTTACATTTGCACTTGCACCTACTGCTACTTCAACTTTAGCGGGATTGAATTTGAAAGCAGACGGTGTTGGCGCATCATCATCGTCTTTGTCACACGATACAATAGTCATTGCAAACACGCAGCACAGCATTGCAGCTGCAAATTTAAGGAATTTCATTTGTTTCATTTTTCTTTTCTTTTTAAATTGTATTTATTTGATTAATTTCTTGAGAGCTCTCAACCCATTAAATCGGGTTTATTTGAAATCTTGCATGGAAAATCGAAAAAATATCATTTTTTTATTCCACCCATCGAATGTGGTTTATATTCTCAGTATAATCTCTTTGTTTCTGGGGGCGTAAATAAAGGTCGAACTCTGCGGATTTTTTTCCACTGAATGATTTCCAATTGAGTTTCAGTTTCACATTCTGTTTGTCTTTTGGGGGCAGGTCATTAAGGTTGAAAGCGATTAGCGCATCACCCATGCTGCCGCCTATATCTCCTTTTGCGTCATGGCGCAATTCCAGTTCGTAAGGATTATCGGGATTTATTCCTGTCAACAGATTTACATAATGCTTGTTGTTAACCCTTCCCCATTGTGTACGGATGCGCAAGGTCAAATATCCGTCCTCAGCTACTGTTACCCAATCTTTCACTATCTCAATAGCGTCATTCCCATATCGGGCATCATTCTCCGTTCCGAGATTCGGAACAGGCATTTTCGTTCTGATACTGTCCATCCAATTAATGTACACGTTACGGACTTTTCCACCATTACCATCATCCGTGTAATTGACCAATGCCCTCACTTCCTTATTGCCGAATGGTGAGGATTTCATATTCGACGGATACAAGGTTGTCGTGTTGTCTAACTGTAACGTAAATGCGCCACCATCAGTTGGGCGTACCGTTACTAACGCAGTTGGCCGCCGTTGTGCCATACTGTCATCATCGTCATCTACGCATGATTGCAATGCGCAAGTCAGGACTATAAGTCCCAAAACACAAGTTGTTAATCTGAATCTGTTCATTGTTTATGAATTTTAATTGTTGTTCTATTACAATAAATCTCGGATTTTTTAAAATCTTGCTTCTAACATGATTTTATTTATTAAAGATAAAAACAAAACACTGATACTCAGAATAAAATAATTTGCTTGTCAGATTGCTAATCCACGGATTTTCTCTGTTATATACCTTATATCTATTGCCAAGTATAGTTCATATAGCATTATATAATGCTACATAACAAAGTTCCTTTGAGTTCGTATAAATCACCTACGCTGTGTCTAATTTGTTACTTTTATACTTTATGACTACTTCAATATATTGTAACACTGTTGTTTACAATAATATATAAAGAAAGTCCACCACTTCTTTTTTACGCTTCCTCCCGATGACAAGTACATCAAATACACGATGGAAAAGGCGATGTACCTGGTGGACGAGACCGGACTTGCACAGTACAACACGCTCAAAGAGAAAGGCTTTTACTCCAACATCTTGGGAACGAGTGCCGTATTCTCCATTTACTGCGACAGTGTACGGTTTGACAAAAGCAATATGGAGTTCACTTATTACGGACGGCAGCGTATCGAGCGCAGAAGCAACATCCTGATGCGTGAACTGGTGACGGCAGGGCAACTCAAACGAGTGCCGAGAACCGAGAACAATCCGCACGGACTGCTTATCGTAAATTGGCGTACCCTCCTCAATAAAGACATCGAACAGAAAACAAAAGCAACCTATTAAAATTTACAGATATGAACACCAAAGGATTCCGCAGGATGCTGTTCGGCGAAAAGATGCCGGACAAGAACGATCCACAATACAAAGAGAGATACGAGCGTGATGTGAATGCCGGTCGCAAATTCGCCCAGGCGACACGTCTTGACAAACTGGCCGCCAAGATACAGGGCTTTGCCAACAGGAACAAGATACTGTTCCTTGTCATGGTATTCGGTTTCGTAATCGGCACATTCACCTTCAACATTTATCGGCTGACCAAGGCTTATCGGCATGGTCAGGAGATAAAAAGTGCCACAGAAATGCAGGACAGCCTGCTCAGAGAACGCCACAAGGAGCCGGTTGCTCCCATTGTTGAACCCACCCAAACCAGACAACGATGAAAAGGATATTCGAGAAAATCAATTTCAGGCAGCCCAAATATATGCTTCCTGCCATATTGTATATTCCGCTGTTGGGCGCGTCCTATTTCATCTTTGACCTCTTCCATGCAGAAAAGGCAGAGATAGCCGACAAGACACTCCAGACCACGGAGTTCCTGAATCCCGACCTGCCCGATGCCACCATCAAGGGCGGCGACGGCATAGGAAGCAAATATGAGAACATGGCAAAGTCGTGGGGCAAGATTGCCGACTACACGGCTGTGGATAACATAGAACGAGACGAACCCAATGATGACAAGGAAAAATACGAATCGCAGTACAGCCAGGACGAAGTTGCCTTCTTGGGTGAACTGGAACAGCAGAATTTACAGGCAGAGGAAGCTGCCGATGCCAAAGCGAGAGAGCAGGAAGCCCTCAAAGAACTGGAGCGTGCCCTCGCCGAAGCACGACTAAAGGCGCAGGCACGGGTGGCACCTGTTGAACCGCTTGCAGAAGACAGCCTTGAACAACATACGGAAACCGGAGTGTCCGCAAGCGGAACAATCAATGAAGACAGCCGGGCGGTAAACGCTCCTTCCGAAAACGAAGAACCGGGTGAAATGGTCAAGAAAGTAAAAGTGACCTCCGACTATTTCAACACCATTGCCCAAAACGAGCATGAGCCTAATCTGATCAAGGCGATTATAGACGAGGATGTCAAGGCCGTGGACGGAAGCCGTGTCAGGCTTCGGCTTTTGGATGATGTGGAAATCAATGAGACGGTGGTCAAAAGCGGTTCTTATCTCTATGCCATCATGAGCGGTTTTTCATCGCAGAGGGTCAAGGGAACCATTAACAGCGTACTGGTGGATGATGAAATCATCAAGGTCAGCCTTTCGCTCTATGATACCGACGGACTGGAGGGGCTGTATGTGCCGTCAAGTTCATTCAGGGAAACCGCCAAAGATGTGGCAAGCGGAGCGTTCAACAGCAACATGAACATGAATACCGGCGGTAATGGCAACAGCCTTACCCAATGGGGAATGCAGGCTATTCAGGATGCCTACCAGAAGACGAGCAACGCCATCAGCAAGAACATCAAGAAGAACAAGGTCAACCTGAAATACGGTACGTTTGTCTATATCATCAACAGCAAGGAAAAAAGAAACGCAAAGTAAATAACCATTCAAAGAATCATAGATATGAAGATTATCAAGACTATCTGTATCGGAGTAACGGCGGCATTGTCGAGCCTGCCTACATTCGCCCAGCAGACTTACGAGGAATTGGAGCAACTGACCGTCAACGAGCAAGTGACCACGGTCATTACCGCTTCCGAACCTATACGCTTCGTGGATATTTCCACGGACAAAGTGGTCGGTGACCAACCGATAAACAACACAATCCGTCTGAAACCAAAGGAGACAGGACACGAGGACGGTGAGCTACTGGCCGTCGTCACCATTGTCACGGAACGCTATCGTACCCAGTATGCGTTGCTCTATACCACAAGGATGCAGGAAGCCGTGACGGACAAGGAAATCGAGTTCCGGGAACGTAACGCCTATAACAATCCGGCCGTGAGTATGTCACAGGCTGATATGACACAGTTTGCGAGGCGTATATGGAACTCTCCTGCCAAATACCGCAACGTGAGAAGCCGGGAACACCGCATGACGATGAGATTGAACAACATCTATGCGGTCGGTGATTATTTTTTCATTGACTTCTCCATCGAGAACAAGACCAATATCCGTTTCGACATCGATCAGATACGGGTAAAACTCGCGGACAAGAAGTTGTCCAAGGCAACCAACGCCCAAATCATAGAGCTGGCTCCCGCATTGGTACTTGAACAGGCAAAGTCATTCCGTCATGGCTATCGTAACGTCATCGTGTTGAAGAAGATGACCTTCCCCAACGACAAGGTACTGACCATTGAAATGACCGAGAAACAGATAAGCGGCAGGAACATACATTTGAATATAGACTACGAGGATGTGCTTTCAGCCGATTCGTTTAACCGTGTATTATTGGAGGAGGAATGATGAAAAAGATATTATTGGTATTGGTCACGGTAATAACATTTGCCATGAACGGTAAAGCGCAAAGCAACAGCGACCGTCTTTCGTTGGGTGTTGGTTGCCTGTATCAAAACGGGCTGGATCTCACCCTCTCATACGAACATGAGGGCAAATACCACCACACGTGGGAGTTTTTTGCCAATGGTTATCTCAAATGGGATGAATGCGCCTCCTGCAAGCATATCTGTCCGGAATCATTCTGGAAGAATTACCGCAGCTATGGGTTCGGTGTCGCCTACAAGCCCTGTGTAGCGCGTGGTCGCAACCATTATGGCAATGTCCGTATCGGGGCATCGGCCGGGAGTGACACTAACAGGTTCTTGGGCGGCATCCACCTCGGCTATGAACACAATTATGTACTTCGAGGTGGCTGGAGGCTGTTCTGCCAGGTGAAAACCGATTTGATGATAAAAGGAGAAGACCTGTTCCGCACAGGCATTGTCTTAGGTGTAAAATTACCTCTAAACTAAGGGAAAATGAAAAAGAAATTATACATAAACGCTTGCAGGCTATTCAGCCTGTTGGCTATCGTCACGTTATTCGTGGCCTGTGACGCACACCGGGATTTCCCGGACACGGCAATGAAACCCTGTCATATCCTGTGTACGGACGGCAAAGTGTTGTCGGTATCAGACTTCAAGCAATCCGAAAAACAGCCTATTGCCGTGGTGTTCCATGTCAATCACAACGAAGCCATTGAAGGCAACGGCTATGCGGTTTACCTGTGGGACTTGGCACCGGAGGCTTTTGCAGATAGCATAGGGGTAAGCCAACGCACATCTGCTGACATCACGGCACTGGATGGCAACGAGAACACCTTTGCAATCTACGACACCAGAGAAACCACCTCGCCTATGGCAGAAGCGGTCTTCGCCCTGTGGCGGTATGGACAGTCGTCCTATATCCCATCCGTGGCGCAGATGCGGATGCTCTATAATGCCAAGAGCCAGATAAACCCCATTATCAGGATGTGCGGTGGCGACGAGCTGCCCGATGCTGCCGATGACTGCTGGTACTGGACGAGTACGGAAGTGGCCGGGCAGGAAAAGGCGAAAGCGTGGCTCTATTCCATGGGAAGTGGCTCGATGCAGGAAACACCCAAGACACAGGCGCACAAGGTACGTGCAATCATTACTTTAAGAGATTAAAAATCAGAACACACAAGAATTAGCGAATAACGGGAAACGAAATGGAAGAAAGCAAAGAGTTACAAGGATTTTACAAGATATTCCGTTCGGTCATCTATGTCTCCATTCTGCTGGAGTTCTTCGAGTATGCCATTGACCCGGCCATGCTTGACCATTGGGGCGGCATACTCTGCGACATACACGGGCGTATCAAGCGGTGGGTAATCTACAATGACGGAAATCTCGCATATAGCAAGTTAGCCACGTTCCTGCTTATATGCATCACCTGCATAGGGACAAGGAACAAGAAGAAACTGGAGTTCAATGCACGGAAACAAGTTCTTTATCCTATCATAATAGGTATGGGGCTGGTTGTATTGTCTGTTTGGTTGTTCGGATATCCGATGGAAACAAGGCTTTACACTTTACGGTTGAACATCTGGCTTTATATGCTTGCCTCAGTAATCGGCGTGGTACTGGTTCACATCGCCCTTGACAACATTTCCAAGTTCCTCAAAGAGGGATTGCTGAAAGACCGTTTCAATTTTGAGAACGAGAGTTTTGAACAATGCCGGGAGTTGCAGGAGAACAAGTATTCGGTCAATATCCCCATGCGCTACTATTACCGGGGGAAGTTCCGCAAAGGTTGGGTGAACATCAGCAATCCGTTCAGAGGCACATGGGTAGTCGGTACACCGGGTTCCGGCAAGACTTTCTCCATTATCGAACCGTTTATCCGGCAACACTCAGCAAAAGGTTTTGCCTTAGTTGTTTACGACTATAAGTTTCCGACTTTGGCGACCAAATTGTACTATCATTATAAGAAAAACCAGAAGCTCGGAAAGCTGCCCAAGGGGTGCAAGTTCAACATCATCAATTTCGTTGATGTGGAATACAGCCGCAGGGTAAATCCTATCCAATTGAAATACATCAACAATCTTGCTGCCGCATCTGAAGCCGCAGAAACCCTGCTTGAGTCCTTACAAAAAGGCAAGAAAGAAGGAGGCGGTGGCAGTGACCAGTTCTTTCAGACATCCGCTGTCAACTTCTTGGCTGCCTGCATCTATTTCTTCTGCAACTGGGGCAAAGAGCCATACGACAAGGACGGAAATATGCTCACGGCAGAGAAGGTACAGGACAAACAGACCAAGCGGATGATACCCACCGGACGGGTGTTCAATTCCGCAGGCGAGGAAGTGGAACCGGCTTATTGGCTCGGAAAGTATTCCGATATGCCACATATCCTGTCATTCCTCAATGAGAGTTACCAGACCATTTTCGAGGTGTTAGAGACCGACAACGAGGTGGCACCGTTGCTCGGTCCGTTTCAAACCGCTCTGAAGAACAAGGCAATGGAGCAATTGGAGGGCATGATAGGTACGCTGCGTGTCTATACCTCGCGCCTTGCCACCAAGGAAAGTTACTGGATATTCCACAAGGACGGTGATGACTTCGACTTGAAAGTTTCTGACCCGAAAAGCCCTTCTTATCTCTTGATAGCCAATGACCCGGAAATGGAAAGCATTATCGGGGCACTCAACGCCCTTATTCTCAATCGTCTGGTTACACGAGTGAACACGGGACAAGGCAAGAATATCCCGGTAAGCATCATCGTGGATGAGTTGCCTACCCTGTATTTCCATAAGATAGACCGCCTTATTGGTACGGCTCGAAGCAACAAGGTATCGGTAGCGTTGGGGTTTCAGGAATTGCCGCAGCTTGAAGCGGATTATGGCAAGGTGGGTATGCAGAAGATTATCACCACTGTCGGCAATGTGGTCAGCGGTTCAGCCCGTTCCAAAGAGACCTTGGAATGGCTGTCTTCCGACATCTTCGGCAAGGTGGTACAGCTCAAAAAAGGTGTTACCATTGACCGGGACAAAACCTCCATTAACCTGAATGAGAACATGGACAGCCTCGTTCCTGCATCCAAAATTTCCGATATGCCGACCGGATGGATATGCGGCCAGACAGCCCGTGACTTTGTGCAGACAAAAACAGGAAGCGGTGGAAGCATGAACATTCAGGAAAGCGAGGAGTTCAAGACCTCCAAGTTCTACTGCAAGACGGATTTCGACATGAAGGAGATAAAAAAGGAGGAAGCCGGCTATGTACCGCTTCCCAAGTTTTACACCTTCAAATCAAGGGATGAACGAGAACGCATCCTTTACAAGAACTTTGTACAAGTTGGAGAGGATGTCAAAGAAATGATACAAGAGATACAGAAATATAAAGTGAAATAAATCCTTTTAAACAGGGAGTAACATCTAAAAATTAGTATTACTACCTGTTGGCGGAATTAAATTATAGGTATAGGCGTTTAGTGCGCACTAACTTTATGGATTTTGCCTACTTTTGCAGGCATGGAACAACGCGATAAATTCAAAGGAGTGGAATCAATCAAATTTTATAGTCGTTTTACCGATGATGCCTCATGCCTTGAGTACTTGTCCTCGATAAAGTGGGCAGACGGCTTCAAATGCAAGAAATGCGGTCATACCAATTATTGCAATGACAGATATCCCTATTCTCGCCGTTGTACACGCTGTAAGTATGACGAGAGCGTTACCAGCGGAAGCATGTTCGACAAGATAAAATTCCCGCTTGTCTACGCTTTCCACATAGCCTTCAAAATATCGACAAAGAAGAAAGGGATGTCCTCTTTGGAACTGGCGGAAGAATATTGTATGCGTCAGAAAACCGTATGGGAATTCAAGCGTAAGATACAGAAAGCCATGCGGAGCAGCGGTAATTATCCTCTTAAAGGAGAGGTACATGTCGATGAGTTTTATATCGGAGGAGAAGAGGAAGGAATCATTGGACGAAGCACGGAAGGCAAAAAGAAGCTTGTGATAGTCGCGTTGGAGATTGTCCGAGACGGCGTGGGACGTGCGTATGCCCAAGTGATAGATGATGCTTCGGCAAGTTCTTTTCGTCCGTTCTTCGACAGATACATATCAAAGGACGCAAAAGTCATAACCGATGAATGGTCAGGCTACCTGCCGTTAAAGAAAGATTATCCAAAATTGGAGCAACGCCCTTCGGATAAGGGCAAAGGGCATCCACAGATTCATATTCACATCATGAACATAAAGGGATGGTTGCGTGGAATACACCACCATTGCTCCAAAGAGCATCTTCAAGGATACCTTGACGAGTATCATTTCAGGTTCAACCGCCGTAATAATATGGACACAATCTTCGATATGCTACTTCGTCGAATGATTTGTCAAAAGAAAACTGACTGATAATCAGCTGTGAATGTAGTGCGCTCTAAACGCCTATACCTATAAATTATAAAAGATTTATGTTTAAAAAGTTGTGCATATTGTTGATATTTAGTAA
>ERZ773243.693-NODE-693-length-45216-cov-5.014061_pt1 | contig 45216 bp, 37 predicted proteins | sample MGYA00580520_ERZ773243 | MGnify/ENA primary metagenome ERZ773243 (study PRJEB29015, sample SAMEA2737747) | human gut metagenome | biome: human gut; feature: human-associated habitat; material: faeces | place: China | collected 2012 ... | reverse complement strand
AAAATATAATGAAAGAGACAGACGTTTCGGCGGAGTAAAAACAGAAGAATAAAATACATAATAGTAGGAGAAAAACAAAATGGTTTTAAGTAAATTTGCAAATAAATCTTTCTTTACAAGATTATTAAGTGGAATAGTTCTAGTAGCTTTAATGTTGGCTACAATTATACCGGGAGGAAACATTCTTTTTGTAGCAAATCTTTTGATTTCAGTAGTTGGTGTGTATGAATTATACAAGGTTCTTGGAATTGAAAAAAATTCACTTGGAATTACAGGATATATAGCAGTTTTGGCATATTATGCAGTACTTTATTTTGATAAGAAAGAATATATGATGATTCTTATGGTAGTATTTTTAATGTGCTTACTTGCTCAGTATGTATTTATATTCCCTAAGTATAAAACAGAACAGATTTCAAATGCTATTATGAGTATGTTATATGCAGGCGTAATGTTATCATATCTTTATAGTGTACGTGAGGGAAATAACGGAGCATATACAGTATGGCTTATTTTCCTTTGCTCATGGGGAAGTGATACATGTGCATACCTTGCAGGTGTAGCTTTTGGAAAGCATAAGATGGCTCCTGTTTTAAGCCCAAAGAAGTCAGTTGAAGGTGCAGTTGGGGGCGTTGTTGGAGCAGCAGCACTTGGAGCAATTTATGCAACAATTTTTTCAAGTAATATTACAATGAGCATTAATCCTGTTGCGGGATTTGCAATTATTTGTGCAGTGGGAGCTTTAATTTCAATGGTAGGCGACCTTGCTGCATCAGCTATTAAGAGAAATCATGATATCAAGGATTATGGCAAATTAATTCCCGGACATGGCGGAATTATGGATCGATTTGACAGTGTTATTTATGTGGCACCTGTTATTTGGATTTTATTACAGATTTTTTAAGGAGACGATATGAAAAATATTTCCATTCTTGGATCAACAGGATCCATAGGAACACAAACATTAGATATTGTAAGAGCAAATGATGATTTGAACGTTGTTGCCATTGCGGCAGGCTCAAATATTACAAAATTAGAAGAACAGATTAGAGAGTTTCATCCTGAGATTGTATGTGTATACAATGAAGAGGCTGCTTTAAATCTTAAGAATGCAGTTAAGGATACTTCGGTAAAGGTAGTTGCCGGAATGGATGGACTTATTGAGGCTGCAGTATATGAGAAAGCACAGGTTGTTGTTACTGCTTTTGTTGGAATGATAGGTATAAGGCCTACACTTGAAGCAATTAAGGCAGGTAAGGATATTGCATTAGCTAATAAGGAAACATTAGTTACAGCAGGACATATTGTAATGTCAATGGCTAAGGAATATGGTGTGAAGATTCTTCCTGTAGACAGTGAGCATAGTGCTATATTCCAGTGCTTAAATGGAGAAAATTCAAGAGAGATAGACAAGATTCTTTTAACAGCTTCAGGAGGACCGTTTAGGGGCAGAACAAGAGAGCAGATGAAAAACGTTCAGGTTGAGGATGCATTAAAACATCCAAATTGGTCCATGGGACAAAAAATTACCATCGATTCAGCTACAATGGTTAACAAGGGATTGGAAGTAATAGAAGCTAAGTGGCTTTTTGGAGTTGGTCTTGATGATGTTCAGGTTGTGGTTCAGCCTCAAAGCATTATTCATTCCATGGTACAGTTTAAGGATGGTGCTATTATGGCTCAGCTTGGAACACCTGATATGAGATTACCTATTCAGTATGCACTTTATTATCCTGAAAGAAGATTTTTGGCAGGAGAAAGAGTTGATTTTGGCAAAATTGCACAGATTACATTTGAAAATCCTGATCCTGAGAACTTTAGGGGATTAGCATTGGCTTATCAGGCAGCAACAGTTGGAGGTTCAATGCCTACAGTATTTAATGCTGCAAACGAGAAGGCAGTAGCTAAGTTCCTTAACAGAAAGATTGGATTCTTAGACATAACAGATATTATTGAATATTGTATGAGTATGCATAAGGCTATACCAAACCCTACAGTAGAGCAGATTTTAGACATTGAACAGTGGATATATGAATTAATCGAAAGTAGGTGGTAGGATGCAGACATTAATCAGTATTATAATAGCCCTTATAATTTTCAGTGTATTAGTTTTAATACACGAATTTGGACATTTTATAGTTGCAAAGAAGTGCGGAGTTGTAGTTAACGAGTTTTCCGTTGGTATGGGACCAAGACTTCTTAGCAGAGTTGCAAAAAGTGGCACAAGATATTCAATTAAGGCACTTCCTTTAGGCGGTTCATGTGCAATGCTTGGTGAAGATGAAGATAATGCAGAAGAAGGTTCTTTTAACTCTAAACCTTTATGGGCAAGAATGGCAATTGTCGTTGCAGGACCTTTCTTTAACTTTATTCTTGCATTTTTATTGGCCTTAATTGTTATCGGTTACAACGGCGTTGATATTTCTTACGTTTCTAAAGTAACAGAAGGCAGTAATGCATACGAGGCAGGACTTAGACAGGGAGACAGAATTACTAAATATAACGGAGCTACAGTTTCAGTAGGACGTGAAATTTATTTGGAAGATTATGTTAGCCCACTTGACGGAAGTGATATTTCAGTTACTTTTGTAAGAGATGGAAAGAAGCAGACTATTAGTTATGCACCTGACAGTGAAGAACGTTATATAGTTGGCATTTCATATTATGAAACAGATCCAAAGGCTACTATTAGTAGTGTTCCTAAAGGTTCAGCAATGGATCAGGCAGGAGTTGTTGCAGGAGATGAAGTTGTGGAAATTAACGGTACAAAGATTTCAACAGGAAAGGATTTAAAGGAATATATTGATGCACATCCTTTTGGAAAAGAAGAAATCAATATTACTGTTAAACGTAATAATAAAGAAAAGAAAGTAGTCGTAGTTCCACAGATGACTAAGCTTTACAGCAGCGGATTTGTTTATAATCTTGCAAGAGATAAGCAGTCTGTAGGCGGAGTTTTAAAATATAGTCTTGTGGAAGTGAGATATGAAATTAATACAGTTCTTAAAAGCTTAAAGATGCTTGTAACAGGAAAGGTTTCAGCTAATGAAGTATCAGGTCCTGTAGGTATTGTTAATGTTATTGGAGATACTTACAACCAGACTAAGTCAGAAGGCTTTATGGTTACTTTGTTCACAATGATTAATCTGGCAATTATGCTTAGTGCAAACCTTGGTGTAATGAACCTTTTACCTATACCGGCATTGGACGGTGGACGATTATTCCTTTATATTGTAGAGCTTATTATTAGAAGACCTATACCTAAGGAAAAAGAAGGAATGATACACTTTATAGGATTTATTTTGTTAATGGTGCTTATGGTATTCTTAATATTTAATGATATTAGAAAGATTATTTTATAAGATTGCAAGGTGGCAGGTAATATGTATAGAGATAATACGAAAGTAATTAAGATTGGCGATAGAGTAATAGGCGGAGGAAATCCTATTCTTATTCAGTCAATGACAAACACAAAAACAGAAGATGTAGAAGCAACGGTTAACCAGATTAAGGAGTTAGAGGCAGCAGGTTGTGACATTATAAGATGTGCAGTTCCAACAATGGAAGCAGCCAAGGCTCTTAAGGAGATTAAGAAACAGATTAATATTCCACTTGTTGCGGATATTCATTTTGATTACAGACTGGCAATTGCAGCAATGGAGAACGGAGCCGACAAGATTAGAATTAATCCGGGAAATATCGGCTCAGTTGAAAAGGTTAAGGCAGTAGTTGATGTGGCAAAGGAGAGAAACATTCCAATAAGAGTTGGTGTAAATAGTGGTTCTCTTGAAAAACACATTCTTGAAAAATATGGAAAAGTTACAGCAGAGGGAATAGTTGAAAGTGCATTAGATAAGGTTAAAATTATTGAAGATTTAGGCTATGACAATCTTGTTATCAGCATTAAGTCATCAGATGTTTTAATGTGTGTTAAGGCACATGAACTTATTGCGGAAAGAACTAACTATCCACTTCATGTAGGAATAACAGAATCAGGTACTGTAACATCCGGAAATATTAAGTCAGCAATAGGACTTGGACTTATTTTAAATCAGGGAATAGGTGATACTATCAGAGTTTCACTTACAGGCGATCCTGTTGAGGAAATAAGAAGTGCTAAGCTTATTTTGAAAACATTAGGACTTAGAAAAGGCGGTATTTCAGTAGTTTCATGTCCTACATGTGGCAGAACCAGAATAGACTTAATAGGTCTTGCTGAAAAGGTTGAAAAGATGGTATCCAAATACGATAATCTGGATATAAAGGTTGCCGTAATGGGCTGTGTAGTTAACGGTCCCGGAGAGGCAAGAGAAGCTGATATTGGAGTTGCCGGTGGAGTAGGCGAAGGACTTTTAATTAAGAAAGGTGAGATTGTTAAGAAAGTTCCTGAGGATATGCTTTTACAGACACTGGAAGATGAATTGAAAAATTGGAGTGAATAATTTGGAGAGAAAGAAGTTTTTTGACGTTTTTCCAGCACTTAAATTAAATGATAATTTGCAGGCTATGTTTGAGGAAGTTTATGTAACACGAGTTTCCTCTAACATGTCTCATGACAAGTTAAGAGTTTATATTGAAAGCAGCAGACTTATTGAAAAGTCTGCTATTTTCACCGTGAGAGATGAAATTATAAGAAATCTCAGAATGGGAAAGCGAATTGGAATTGAAATAGTAGAAAAATATCATTTATCACAACAGTATACAGTAGAAAATCTTCTTGATGCCTACAAGGAGAGCATAGTTATGGAACTTGGAGTAAGAAGTCCCATAGTTTCAACTATGTTTAAAAAGGCTCCCATTCGTTGGGATGGCAATAAGATGATTATTGACTTGGAGGCTAATATTATTTCAGAATCCAGAATGAAGATTTTAAAGGACACAGTTGAAAGAATATTTGCTAACAGATTTGAAATGCCTATTGAGGTAGTTATTGATAAGAAAAGATTTGAAACTAACAGGTTTGCAAAGCAGAATGCCAGACGACTTCAGAACGAGGTTGAGGTGTTACTTAACAGAGATAACGGACCAAAGGCTAAGAAGGAAGAAAAGAAAGAGGAGGCACCAAAGCCTGTTGTAATCAGAAAGGCAAGCCGTTCAGACAATCCTGAGGTAGTATATGGAAGGGACTTTAAGTTTGAGTCAGATACTAACCTTTGTGATGTTTTTGAAGGCACCGGAGAATGCACGGTAAAAGGTCAGATTATGACAATGGATGAGAGAGAAACAAAGACAGGAAAGTTTATTGTTACTCTTGAAATTACCGATTTTACAGACAGTATTGCCGTTAAGATGTTTTTGGCAGACGGCAATGTGCTTAAGGACTTTAAACAGAAAGTAAAGAAAGGTTCTTTTGTGCGAATTAAAGGTGTTGCCCTTTATGATACATGGGATAAGCAGGTGGAAATCAGCCGTGTTGACGGAATGAAGTCTATTTCTCCATTTGCCACAGAGAAGCGTAAAGATACAGCAGTAGACAAGCGTATTGAACTTCATTGCCATACTAAGATGAGTGATATGGATGGTGTAAGTGAATGTAAAAAAATTGTACGTCGTGCTTATGAGTGGGGGCACAAAGCCATTGCCATAACAGACCATGGTGTTGTACAGGCTTTCCCTGATGCATGGCATGAATATGAAGCTATTGAAGCTGAATGTGAAAAGTCAGGCAGGGAATGTGACTTTAAGGTTATATATGGTGTTGAAGCTTATCTTGTAGATGACTTAAAGGATATGATTGTTAATCCTAAAGGTCAGCATTTAAATGACAGGTATGTTGTTTTCGACTTGGAAACTACAGGTTTTAGTGCAAAAAGCGACAAGATTATAGAAATTGGTGCCGTTAAAGTTGAAAACGGAAAGATTATTGACAGATTTAGCACTTTTGTTAACCCTGAAATTCCTATTCCTTTTAGAATTGAAAAGTTAACAAGCATTAATGATGAAATGGTTATTGATGCACCAAAGATAGAAGAGGTATTGCCTAAGTTTATGGAATTCTGTAAAGATGCGGTTATGGTTGCCCATAACTCAGACTTTGATATGAGTTTCATAGAAGCCAATTGTAAAAGACAGGACTTGGAATGTGATTTTACAGTAATTGATACAGTTGCAATGTCAAGATACCTTATTATCGGACTTGGACGATATAAGCTTGACAATGTGGCAAAGGCATTAGGTATTGTTCTGGATCATCACCATAGAGCGGTAGATGATGCAGAATGTACGGCACTTATTTTTCTGAAATTATGTAAAATGCTTGTGGACAAGGGAATCGATAATCTTGATGAATTAAACAAACAGGGAAAGCAGTCAAAGAATTTAATTGATAAGCTTCCTGCTCATCATGCAATTATACTTGTAAAGAATCAGGTTGGAAGAGTTAATCTTTACAAGTTGATTTCAAAATCACATATAGAAACTTTTGCAAACAAAAGACCAAGAATCCTAAAAAGTGATTATCTTGAATTAAGTGAGGGACTTATTATCGGTAGTGCCTGTGAAGCAGGTGAGTTGTATCAGGCAATTCTTCATGGAAAAAGCCAGCAGGAAATAGCACGTCTTGCTGAATTTTATGATTATTTTGAAGTGCAGCCAATTGGAAATAATGAGTTTATGTTAAAAACAGGTGATCCTGAAATAGATGACAGAAAGAAGTTTCTTGTTGATTCAGTAGAAGAACTTCAGGAAGTTAATAAGAAGATTATTGACTTAGGAAAGAAGTTTAACAAAATGACAGTTGCAACATGCGACGTTCATTTCCTTGATCCGGAAGATGAAATTTACAGACGAATTATCCAGTGCGGTAATGGCTTTAAAGATGCAGACAATCAGGCACCTTTGTACCTAAGAACAACAGATGAAATGCTTAAGGAGTTCGATTATCTTGACAGTGATTTGGCAGAAGAAATTGTTATTAAAAACCCTGCCCGAATCAACGATATGATAGAGAACATTTCACCTATTCATCCTGATAAATGTCCACCTGTATTGGATAATTCAGAAGAAAACTTGCGTAATATTTGTTTTGAAAAGGCACATGATATGTACGGCGAGAAATTGCCTAAAATAGTTGAGGACAGACTGGAAGTAGAGCTTAACTCAATTATCGGTAACGGATATGCGGTTATGTACATAATGGCGCAGCGTCTTGTTTGGAAGTCTAATGAAGACGGATATTTGGTAGGTTCTAGAGGTTCCGTTGGTTCTTCTTTTGCAGCAACAATGTCAGGTATAACAGAGGTTAATCCTTTGGCACCCCACTATTATTGTACAGAGTGTAAAAGTTCATTCTTTGAAGACGAAGTTACAGTACCTGATGAGGCAGACAAAGAAGCAGTGAAGGAGATTCAGGATACAATAAGACAGTTAAGGGAAGACGGTGGCGTAGGACTTGACTTGCCACCAAGAAAATGTCCTTATTGCGGAAAGGATATGTGCAGAGATGGTTTTGAAATTCCTTTCGAAACATTCTTAGGTTTCGGTGGAACAAAGGAGCCGGATATTGACTTGAACTTCTCAGGAGAATATCAGTCCAATGCCCATGCGTATACGGAAGTTATGTTTGGTAAGGGACACACATTTAGAGCAGGAACCATAGCCGGACTTGCAGAAAAAACAGCTTACGGTTATGTAAAGAATTATTACGAAGAACACGGACAAATAAAGCGAACAGCAGAAATTGACCGAATTTCAAGAGGGTGCCAGGGAATCCGTAGAAGTACGGGACAGCATCCGGGTGGTATTGTTATTGTTCCAAGAGATAAGGAAATATATGAATTTACCCCTATCCAAAAACCGGCAAATGATATGACAACTGATATTATTACAACTCATTTCGAATATCATGCTATTGATGCTAACTTATTGAAACTTGATATTCTGGGACACGATGATCCTACAATGATCAGACGTCTTGAAAAGTTGACAAATACTAACGTTAACAGAGATGTTCCAATTAATGATCCAAAGGTAATGTCTTTGTTTACAAGTCCGGAAGCACTGGGAATAACATCAGATGATATAGACGGATGCCCAACAGGTTCGTTGGGACTTCCTGAACTTGGTACAGACTTCGTTATTCAGATGCTGGTGGATACAAAGCCTACTAAGATTTCTGATCTTGTTAACATATCAGGTTTGTCTCACGGAACAGATGTATGGCTTGGAAATGCCCAAACATTAATTGAAGAGGGCAGATGTACAATTTCAACTGCTATCTGTACCCGTGACGACATTATGGTATATCTGATGCATAAAGGCATTGAACCACAGGTAAGTTTCCAGATAATGGAGCATGTACGAAAAGGTAAAGGCCTTCAGATATACAAGGACAAAAAGAGTGGCAAGGAAATAAACGAAGAGGAAGTAATGCACCAGCATAATGTTCCTGACTGGTACATTGGTTCATGTAAAAAGATTAAATATATGTTCCCTAAAGCTCATGCGGCAGCATATATTATGATGGCACTTAGAGTTGCCTGGTATAAAGTTTACATACCACTTGCTTACTATGCTGCATACTTTGCCATTAGAGCAAAAGCATTTAACTACGAAACAATGTGTCGAGGCAAGGAAAAGCTTGAATATTATATGGCTGACTTGAAAAGAAAGAAAGCAAATCACGAAATAGCTAAGAAAGATGAAGATGCTCTTGGCGATATGAAAGTTGTACAGGAAATGTACGCCAGAGGATTTGAGTTTATGCCTATAGACATATACAAGGCTAAAGCACATGAATTTCAGATAATAGACAACAAGCTAATGCCAAGCCTTGACACAATAGAAGGCTTAGGCGAAAAGGCTGCCGATGGTTTGGTAGAAGCAGTAGCAAACCAATCAGGCCCATTTGTTTCAAAAAATGAATTGCGAGAAAAAAGCAAGCTAAGTAAGACAGTAATAGAAACAATGTCAAGCTTGGGACTGCTGGAAGGAATGCCGGAAGACAGCCAGTTGTCAATATTTGACTTCTAGGGTGAAGAGTGGAACAGAGAATATAGAAGTAAGGATGAAGGATGAAGGACTGCCCGCTGGGCAGTCCTTTGTTGATGGGGGGAGCGTGGTAGCTGAAATATTATGCGTGAATATTATGCGTGAATATTATACGTGAATTTTATACGTGAATTTTATATTAAAAAGCACTTGCAAAATTTGCTAGGATTGTTATAATAGTAAAGTGTCTTGTGCAAAAAGCACAGTGTCATAAAAATGGCTCGTTGGTCAAGTGGTTAAGACGCCGCCCTCTCAAGGCGGAATCACGGGTTCAATTCCCGTACGAGCTGTATCAGAATCGCTTATGAATGGGCGATTCTTTTTTTGATTAATAAGAAATTCCTATGCAACAGATATTAATTAGAAAATCTCTTTATACTTCCATTGAAATGCTAAGTATTTAGTGATAAAATCACTCTATAAAAATGCTTTTATATATTAAGGATTAGAGATGAAAAATAAAAAACATATTGATAAAACAGAACATAAAAATAATGAAAACAGAATTGAACATCTTGAAAAAAATAAAGAAATACGACATAAACTTATAAAAAATGAGATTTTAATAGTATGTATTATCATTGCTTTATTAGTTGCCACAGTTGCATGGCTGGTTAGTAATAAGAATGCACAGGCAAAAAGCACTGAATTGACAGCCGTAGGAGTACCATTCTACCTTGCTACGAAGGAAAGTGATGATGGAGCAGAAGATGATATCTTGCATAATAAATTAAATGTTATGAAAGGAACCAAAACTGAAAGTTATAATGGGGAAAATTATTTTATTGTAGAAAACGGAATTATATCTATGCAGATAGACAGTGATAATAATATGAATAATCAGCAATCCAACGCTAACGGACTTAAGCCCGGAGCATCAGGGAAGATTACTTTTTATGTAATTCCTAAAAAAAGAGGATGTAAAGAATTTTCACTTTCAATAAAGTTAATTCCATATAAAACTACAGATAATAAAACAGATACTAGTCCATTACAGTCAAATGTGGAATTGATTTTAAATGAAATTAAAAATGGCAGTGTAGCAACTAATAGTAACAGAGTATTATACACTACCACAAATGCTACCAATTTCAACATAGAAAATAAGATTTCTACATATAAAAGGCAAATGGATAATAAAACGTTTGATAGTGATTTTCGTGTTCTTTTGGTTAATGGTACTTCTGACAGCATTACAAAAGACATTACTGATTATTTAAATCTTATTACCAATGGTGGATACAGCAGTGCAGTAGAAAACGAATCTGTAGATGTAGTCAGCCAAAATTATAAATTTGAGAATGGAAAGTTTATAATTAACAATGATGCAAAAAAGTATTCATTACGAATTTCAAAAGGCTCAAAGTCAATTTCTTATTATATGGGAAATGATTATGATAATGGTAAGGACCAGTTTACTTTATTGACAGTAACATTTAAATCAGGAAATCATTCTTATGCAGTGTATGTACCTATGGTTGTTCGAAGAATTGTGCAGATTGATTTTTCTGCAACGTTAAGTGAGGAGAGTATTTTTACTTCTTCTGCTTATGATAACTTGCAATCACATGTTCTTGTTGATTATGATAGTTATATGACAGGATATTTGACGTGGGCATATGATCAATCACAAGGTGAAAGAGTTGTGTTTGACTGGCAGAGTTATATGGAGGCCGGTGCAGATTTAACTAAAGGATTTGGAAAAACAGTACAGTTTGAATTTCTGAAACAGACTGAATATCTTCCGCCAGGAACAAAGCTTACATTAATTGATACGATGAATGAGGATAAGATGTATTCCTATGACATAGCTGCAGAAGACATAAAAAAAGATGGAAACTTCAGCATTGCATTAAGCAACTTTACTGATGAGAATAATAAATCATATAAGGAAAAAGCCATTAGTGTTCTATATGGTGCTGATGCTACTATTGATAGCAATGGCAAATTTGTTAAAGCTCAAGAAGGAGAAAATGCAACAGTTATTACCACTGATGGTGAAAAATATCGTCTAAAATCAGGAGAGGAAGACGAAAGTAAAGATACCTATTCAATTACTCTGAAAAATCAGGGAAAAGCAGTAGACGAGAACTTTTACCTTATAATCAATGTACCAAAGAAAATAGCTGATGAAGCGAAGATTGAAGGAATTAATGGGGCAGTAAAAACGACAGTAAATACTGAGGCAGCACAGTGTTCAGTTTTGCAGGTACATAGATATGATAATCATAAGACTGATAATGGATTGAGTACAGAGAGTACATTTAGTATTCTTTCTGCATATACTCAGGAATTAGTAGATGAATCAAGTGATGGTGTTAAGAAATTAAAAATTTCATCAGATGCAGCATTTACAGATACAGATAGGAAAGTAACAATAAATTTGCTTGACAAGATTAGCTTTAATTCAAATCAGGCATATGGAGATGATGATAAGTTATACCAGGAGTTTTTAATCACGCCATATAGTGGCGGTGTAATGGAAAGTTTTTTGGATGATGCAACTAGTGTAAATGTTAGTTTTAGGGTTTATTCACAAAATTCTGCTGGTGAAAAGACGTATTATTCATACGATAATGCTAATAACAAACTGATACAAAGTAATTCATCTGCTATTTCATGTTCTTATAATGTTCAAACAACGCAGGACAGATTAAAGCTGGTAATGGGGACTGAGAATTCAGAAGATGCAGCAATTGATTTATCTGAGATACGTAAAGCAATTGTCAGTGAAACAGGTTCTAAAATTTGTATTGAGGCAGAAATCACAATGACATTGTCAGATACTAGTATAAGCAAACTTGTACCGTCATCTAAATTGGTGTCAGGTAAACCTGAAACGTTTATGAATTTTCAATTTGTCTCACGTCTTTCTAAGTCAAAGACTATATTTAATGAGAGTAGTTGGAGAGCCAACTGCGATGGAACCGGCAAATATTATAGAGATGATACCGGGTATGTTGATATGTCTTTTTCGGGAGATGACAAACAGCAGTTGGGCATTAATTTAAATAATTTGCCTTACAGTGGACCTCAGACAATTGAAGGTACAGTAGCTATTGATTTCAGACAGATGGATGGGAATCAATTATAAAAAATGCTAAAGAAATACAATTTTCTTTTGAATTAAAGCAAAAGAAGGATACTAAAGAGTATACGGAACTTAACCAACCTTCATCATATATTGCAGGATTGGAAGTAGGTGAGTTAAATTCATCAACTGAAGAATATAATTATAGTTCAATTTATGAAAACTGGAGTTGGATTCAGAAAAATAATTCAGGCTTTAATAATATGCAGGAAGGTATATTCCGTCTTCCGGTTAAATGGAAGGTAAAAGTTGATTCTGAAGATGGTACATTCTATTACGCAAACTATCGATTGGTTGTAAATGTATCTTTAATTGACCAAAATGATAACAAAATTAAATTTTTTGTAGCAGATAATGACAAAAATATTAGACAAACAGATGTGTTGACTGATTTTGTTACTTATACTGTTGCAAGAATTGTAGTGGAGTAAAATGATATTGCGTACGAGTTGACTCTTCAATAAAAGAAAATAGAAGGGGCTGGATGTTACTTTTCAAGAAAGTGGCATCCAGTTTTTTACATACAAAAATCTATTAGACTGTGTTATTTATATTAGATTAAGGTATGCCTGGCTGCGCAAGTTTCTAATAGGTAAAAGTCCCAAACACCTTAAAATGATATCAATTCTATAAAAAAAGATATATTGTGTAATTATGTGTTAATGCTAAAGAAAAATGATGGTATAATATCTTTAGTGATAGTTTAAGGAGAAAATATATGAACGGAGAAATACTAAAGGATATAAAACAGGGAATGGAAACGGCATATATAAATGGTTCCCTTGCTTCAAATCTTAAATATAAACCAGGGTTTGTATCTAATAATCCTAAAGAGGGAAAGAAGGTTATTTCTTCCATTGAGGAAGAATTATTAAGGTGTGACAAATTTCAAATTAGTGTGGCTTTTATAACAATGGGCGGAATAACACCACTTTTACAGACATTAAAAGAACTTGAAAATAAAGGTATCCCCGGAGAAATTTTAACAACTAATTATTTGGACTTTAGCGAGCCTAAGGCGTTAGCAAAATTAAACGACTTAAAAAACATAAAATTAAAAATGTATGATGTTGAAAGTGCAAATAATGGTTTTCATACTAAAGGATACATTTTTAAGAAGGAAGAAGTTTATAGAATTATACTTGGAAGTTCTAATATGACTAATACTGCACTTACAAGTAATATAGAGTGGAATACTAAAATAATATCAACAGAACAGGGAGAAATAGCGCAAGATATTGTAAATGAATTCAATGAACTTTGGAATTCTGAATATGCATTAGATTTTGAACATTTTTATGAAATATACAAAACACGATATGAGATAATTAAGCATCAGCGTCAGGAGGCTAAAAAAGACAAAATCCCTTCATTTGAAAAGTATACATTAAAACCTAATTCTATGCAGGAAGAGTTTATTCTTAACCTAAGAAAAATTATGGAAAAAGGTGAGAAAAGAGCACTACTGATTTCAGCTACAGGCACAGGAAAAACTTATGCGTCTGCTTTTGCCATGCGTGAATTAGGATTTAAGAAAGTTTTGTTTTTAGTACATCGTGAACAAATCTTAAAGCAGGCTAAGAAATCATATGAGAATGTTTTTAGTAGTAACATTACTACAGGTATTCTTTCGGGAAATCATAAAGATATAAATGCTGATTATCTTTTTTCAACAGTTCAGACATTAAGCAGGGAGAATGTCCTTTCACAGTTTGATGAAAATAGATTTGATTGTATTGTCATTGACGAAACTCACAAGGCAGGAGCGGAAAGCTATCACAAAATAATAAATCACTTTAAGCCTAAGCTTCTTTTGGGAATGACAGCATCTCCTGAACGTACAGACGGATTTGATATTTACAAATTGTTTGACCACAATATAGCAAGTGAAATAAGACTTCAGGATGCGTTAAAGGATGACTTACTTTGTCCATTTCATTATTTTGGAATATCAGACTTGACCGTTGATGGAAGAGAAATAGATGAAAAAACAGAATTCAGATATCTTGCCACAGAGGAAAGAGTTAATCATGTAATTGAAAAGGCTGAATACTTTGGACATAATGGAGATAGAGTGAAAGGGTTGGTATTCTGTAGCAGAAATGATGAGGCAAAGGCTTTATCAGATGCTTTCAATAAGCGTGGATATAATACAATTGCATTATCAGGTTCAAATAGTCAAAGTGAAAGAGAAGAAGCTGTGGAAAGATTGGAGATGGAATGTGATGTTGATGAAAATGGAAGACCGGTTTCAAATCAGCCACTTGATTATATTTTTACAGTAGATATTTTCAATGAAGGTGTAGACATTCCGAAGGTTAATCAGGTTATTATGCTTCGACCAACGCAGTCTGCTATTATTTTTGTGCAACAGCTTGGTCGTGGACTTAGAAAGGCAGATGGCAAGGAATACGTGGTAGTTCTTGATTTTATCGGAAACTATAGCAACAACTTTTTGATTCCAATAGCCTTGTCAGGTGACAGAACATACAACAAGGATAATGTTCGAAAATATGTAAGAGAAGGGGTAAGGGTTATTCCCGGTAGTTCCACCATTCATTTTGATGAGATTACAAAAAAGAAAATTTTTGAATCCATTGATAAAATGACAACAACAAAGCGTATGCTTACTGATAAGTACAATCAGGTAAAATATAAGCTTGGACGTATTCCTACTATTTTGGATTTTTATAAGCTTGGTGAGATTGATCCTATGCTGTTTATAAAATATGCAAAAACATATGACAGTTTTTTAAGAATTGTAGACAAAGACTACAATATTATTTTTACAGATAAGGAAGAGCAAATATTAGCTTTTGTTTCAGCATTAATAATTGATGGAAAAAGACCCCATGAACTTTTAATGCTAAAAATGATGTTGGAAGGAACGAATATAGAAGAAAATACATTCGCACAGCAGTTAAATAAGATTGGTGAAAAATTTAAAAAGGCAGATTATGATTCAGCAATAAGAATGATAAATCTTGATTTTGTAACAGGTAGTGATGCAACAAAGTTTTCAGATATGGAATTAGTATCATCGTTAGAGTTAAAATCAGGAATGTTAAAACGTTCGTTAGCATTTGTGAAAAAACTTAGAAATGTAAGATTTAGGGAAGAGCTGGAAAATCTTGTTAAGTATGGAATGATGCGTTACAAAGATATGTATTCAAACCATGATGAAAATAATCTTGTTCTTTATGGAAAGTATTCAAGGAAAGATGTATGTCGTCTTATGAACTGGGACAGGGATGAAAGCTCAACAATGTATGGCTACAGAATAAAGCATAATACATGTCCTATCTTTGTTACATACGAAAAAAAAGATGACATTTCAGAAAGTACAAAATACGAAGATCAGTTTGTTAATCAGCAAACATTTAGCTGGATGACAAGAAATGGTGTTGCAATTGATAGTCGTGAAAGTCAGGAAATAATTAACAGCGAGCAATCAGGTCTTAAAATTGTTTTGTTTATAAAGAAAAGCGACGGCGAAGGAACTGATTTTTATTATATGGGTGAAGTGAATCCGGTTGATTGGAGACAGACAACAATAAAGAATAATAAGGGCAGGAAACTTCCAATAATGAACTTTTTGTTTAAGCTAAAGAACAGCGTAAGGGAAGATATATATGAATATTTTACAAAGTAGCCGTAATTTTTTTATGAAAAGTGGACGTAAAAGTTAAAAATTTTCATACAAAGTATTCAGAAATTAAAATAGATTGAAAGTAGGTGGCAGTATGATTGATAAAAAAATTGACAAACTCATAAGTTTATTAGAACCATTGGAAAAAGATAGCATTGGAGAATGGATAATAGATAAAGAACACAAAGGAACAAAAGATGATCCAAAGCACATACCATATTTAATGTTTACAGAAATGGTTAATGAGCTAATAAATGCAGTTTATGAATTTGATAATGAAAACCCTGAATTTGAATTGAAAAAATATAAAGAGCTTCTAAAAGAAAGAAACATAGAATGGGAACAACAATCAATGTATGAATGTTGATGTGTCAAATATGGATGCACAAGGTGTTATGGCATTATTTATGGGAATGGTGCGCGGTGAGAGATTCTGCGATGGAACTATTATGAAAATGATAAAAAGTGGAGCTGTAAAAAAATGGCTCCTGCGTTTAAAAGAGATTAAGGAGATACAGTAGATGAAGACAGTCAGAGTTGTTGCAGCGGTAATAAAATCTACAAACGAAAACAAAGAACCAATTATATTTGCAACTCAGCGTGGATATGGTGATTTTAAAGGTGGCTGGGAATTTCCCGGTGGAAAAATAGAAGAAGGAGAAACACCGGAGCAGGCACTAAAACGTGAAATAATGGAAGAACTTGATACAGAAATATCCGTTGGAGAACTGATTGATACTATTGAATATGATTATCCACAGTTTCATTTGTCTATGGATTGCTTTTGGTGTGAAATTGTAAGTGGAAATCTTGTATTAAAGGAACATGAGGCGGCAAGATGGTTGACAAAGAAACAGTTGAATGACGTTAAGTGGCTGCCGGCTGATGTTACGTTAATTGAAAAGATTGGAAAAGAAATCCCCGGTAAGCAAGTCAAAAGGAAAAAGTGATAAATACGATAAGTTATAAGTGGGAGAGAAAAGTATGCCTGTTATAAATGAGATTAAACATTTTGCCTGCTAACGATGTTACAATGAATACTAAATAATTTTGAAGGAGGAAGATATGAAATACAGTATAAAAACAAAAATGACAAAGGAAGAGTGCATAGAATATACAAAGGACAATTTGCCTAAATCAGGATGGCTGAAAAAATACAAGTATCTTGGTTATGTTAATGATAAAGGATTCAAAATAACAGTGAACCCAAGTACAAACAGCTACTATAAACAAAATTCTTTTAAACCAGTAAATGTTGGAAAAATTGAAGAACATGATAGTGGTGTGATTATTCGAGTAAAACAAAGACTGTCCATAGCAGTGAGCATATTTTCAACAATTATATGCATATTTGCGCTATTTATCATTGGAATTATGAGTTTGGAAATTGTATATGGAGAAGATTATTCGCTTATTTCATGTCTACTTATTCCTATAGTAATATTGATAGTTGTAATTATAAGTTGTGTTTATGGGTTTAGGAATTGTGCTACAAAAGATATGGAAGAAATAAAGAAAATGTATGCAGGAAAATAAAGAGTATTATAAAAAATAACTCTACTAATGAAAGAATATAAGAGTTATTTTCAATTTTACTATTATTACAGTCATACATAGAACGGTAGGAGTGTCAAGTGACACTCCTAAAATTTTATACCAAACCCATCTCAATATTTAGTACACTATATAAATGAAAACAAAAAGTGCACATTTGTTTATCGCAGGAGGTAAGTAGTGAATAAGATAGATGCAGATAAATTAATAGTAGAATACCAACAGAAAATATTTGGATTTGCAATGTCAAAAGTAAGAAATATCACAGATGCAGAAGAATTGGCGTCAAAAATTGTATTTGAGTTGTACAAGTCATTTCTTAAGGTTGATAAAATTGCTAATGTTGATGGTTACGTATATAGAATAGCCAGCAATGTGTATTCAAGATACATAGATAAAAAAATAAAAAATCAGTATGTAGACATTTATAAAATTGACTATGCAGTTACAGAAAGAGGCTTTGATAGTATTGAAGAGGAAGAAACTTATAAGAAACTTAGACAACAGATTGGGTTAATGTCCAAAAGACAACGAGCTATTACATACATGAAGTACTATAAAGAAATGTCAGTTAATGGTATTGCAAGTGAACTGGATATATCTGTTGGAACTGTTAAATGGCATTTGTCAGATATTAGAAGTGGACTAAAGGAGAGAATAGATATGGTAAAAAATGACAACTTAAGTGTAAATCCTATTTATTTTGCAGAGATGGGACATTGCGGAATGCCGGGAGCAACAGGCGATACTCGAGATATGTTTGACTCAAGATTAAAACAAAATATTGCTTGGTGCTGTTACTACAAAGCAAAAACTTTAACTGATGTTGCTAAGGAATTAGAGATTCCTGTTGCATATGTTGAAGGAGAATTAAAAAAGCTTGTTGAGTGGGGATACATTAATCAAATTGATAATTCTAAGAATCCAAAGTATTTAACAAATATGTATATAACAGATGAGCGAGAGGATTTTTCTGATAATATTATAATTAAAAAGGAAGCAGCTAAGTATTTATGTGACAATTTATTTAAGTATTTATTTGAAAAATTTGATAAAGCAGATGACAATTGGGGAATGAATTGTCCTGATAATGATAAGAATTACTTAAAATATAATTTAGTGATGATGGCATTAAGCTGTTTAGGTGATGAAGGGGAAAACTGGGATGAATTTGCAGTTAAAAGACCAGATGGTGGGTATTTTATTTCATATGCAACAGTGGCAGATGATTGCACAAAAATACCAGAATACAAATATGTTGGTTGTGGCTGGATGTGGAATCAGGTATGTAGAGGTGACAAATTAGTACTTCAAAGTAAGCAATATAATTGCATGTATAGTGATAGAGAACTTAGTTGGAGATCAAATAAACCAGAAGATTGGGAAGATTTGTATTCGTATATATCAAGTGGTTGTGACAAAGAGAAAATAAGCATTGAGAGTTATTCTAACTTATTGGAAAAAGGATATGTTGCTGATGGAGAAAATCAGGTGGCGTTAATAAATGTAGAGGACGGTAATTTGGAATCAGCAATAACAGATTTAGTTAGTAGTCATATAGATATTCCTGAATTAGTTATTGAAGAAAGAAAAAGAGTAGATGAAAGACTCTACAAGATTAACAAGGCAAAATATCCGGTACATATAGAAAAACTAGTTAGATTTTATAATAGCAATTCATTTACATGGGGAGAATTTGTCCCGTTTATTATTGAAACAATGCTTGATGAGGGAATGTTGCAACCATTAACAGCAAAACAGAAAAAAGCAGTATTCACTGTGGTTGCAATAGCTAAATAATAAATGTTATTTTAATACATTATTCTATGAACATATGGAAAAACTTGGAACATACCTGAAGATGCACAAAAACCTGAATGTGTGAATAAGAAAAAAACAGTCTAAAACAGTGTTAGGGTATTTGCAGGAAGAAAAAGCGTCTAAGTGTTCTGGAGGTATTTATCATAAAACTCAGATTGAGTTAACCTATAATTCCAACCATATGGAAGGAAGTAGTCTGACTAATGAGCAGATCAGATACATTTTTGAGACCAACACAATAGGTATGGAAGAGAATGTGGCACAGATGTTTCAGGCAATCATCGAGGACAGGAATGCTCCCAAAGTGGAGAAAGCTATAGACGGATATAGTGGATTTCTATTTTACGATGATAATGGAATGCCACTTGTGGCAATGCACTGGCAGCACCGTTTCAATCATATGGTCGGCAGATACAATGACATCTACCGGGTGCAGATGCCAAATATCACGCATCATGTATGCAGGCATACTTACTGCTCGAATATGGCAAAATCGGGAATGAATCCAAAGACACTACAGTACCTTATGGGGCATTCGGATATTAGCGTTACCATGAATGTGTACACACATATCGGATTCGATGATGCTGAGGAAGAATTGAAACGAATGGAAGAGTTTAGGAAAGCACAGGCTGAGGTTGAGCAGAAGAAAGAGAAACCGATGTCACAGAAGATGTTTAAGGTAATTTAAAATGGAAGATAGGTAACGCTCTGGTTTAGGCTGGGGCGTTATATTGCTATAGAAAAAACGTAAATAAGATTGTATAATATAATTTGGAAAAATTTTGCCTTGAAAAGGATGTGAATAGATAAATGAAAACTTTTTATTTGATTGATTTTGAAAATGTTCATAATGATGGCATTGCAAATATTGAAAGTATGACAAAGGAAGAACATGTGCATATTTTCTCAACACAGAATGCAACAAATATAAGACAGGACATTTTTTGGTTAAATAGAGATATCAAATCTCATTTAGTTCCAGTGCGAAAGCAGTCATTGGATATGCATCTGGTTTCTTACCTAGGCTATTTGTTGGGAGTGTATGGTAAGGAATGTAGTTATGTGATTATCAGTAAGGATAAGGATTACGATAACATAGTTAAGTTTTGGAAAGAGGAAGGCTATCCTAATATTTCACGAAAAGAAAAGTTGCCGGGAACTTCTTCTACTCAGAGGCAAAAAACACAGACAGTATCTCAAACAAAAAGTAATGTGCAGACTGTGAATAGTAAAATTAGTGCAGGTATGGCATATGAATTTGAAGGTGATGATAGAAGTGAATTAAACCTGTTTATGCAGCATGGACTTGTGGCTATAGGATATGATAGAAGTTCGGCAAATAGAATCTGCAAGTTTGTTATTGCTCATTGTAATGATGAAAGAATGCTAAATGGAATTCACAATGACATCAAGAACTCCTTTAATAACTATTCCGAAGTATATGAGGATGTTAAGTCTATTCTTGAGAAATTTGTGCAATCAAAGAGTAAAGTCGCAAAAAGAGAATCGCAGGTTCGTTCTTTCTTTGGTCAGCACTTTAAGAAGAAAATATATGTGGATTGCAAAGAGGAAATCATTCAGATTATTTTAAAGTCAGAAACTAAACAGCAAGTGAATAATGGATTGTTAAAATTGTATTCAGATGGAACAGTGGTTTCACACATTTATAAGACAATACAACCATTGATTAGTGAGTTACCAGGTAAGTAGTAAAAATCCTTAGTAGTAAGAATTTTTGTTTTACTACTAACAGGTAGTAACAACTTGCAGGGTTCTGCTCTGATTTGCCACAACCTGTAATTTCAGAGCGAATCACCATAATCCCCAAAGTCCCTTGCAAACAATGGCAGTCTAGGGCAAAACAAGGAGAAACAAAACAATTATTAGAGTTTTATTCATCTGCCACGGCAGAAACGGCGAAAATCGTGCAAACTCCTTTAAATAAGGCGGTTGTGGCTTTGAGGTGGTTTAGTTTAGACCAAATTTAGACCAATGGTAGAATGAGACTGTGGTGTGATGTAAAAGAATAGAACATAAAAATATAGGGAACTTGATTGATGAGAAAAACAATAAAAGTTCCCTATTTTCTTCATTAGTAGCAAGAAAAAAATATGCATTTGCACATATAGACTTGTCGAGTACTATTATAACTTGATAAGAGTGTAAAGTATGTTATTTATTGCTGCAAAAGTAATTTGAGTGCACATTAATATTATTAAAAAGTATTACAATATGTGATAAATTATAAATGTGACATAAAATAAGTCACATTTATAAAAAAGCAATTAAAAATGATTGCAAAATAAAAAAGTAACTAAAAATAATTGCAAAACAAAATTCATTACAACATAATAGCAGAAGATGAAGAAATCTATAAAAAATTTCCGTTAGTTTACAGGGAAGATAATAATTTAAAAGTGAATACTAATGATATTTTATGTATGTTAATATAATCCAAAGCAGAAGAAATTACACTAATTTATACAGATAAGGAAATTCAACTTGAAAATTATGTAGCTAGGGAATATAATTCAATTAAGTCATTTTGCATAAAATGACTAAGTTGAATTGATAATGAGGTAATTAAAATGAGAAAATTTGATTACACAGAAAAATGGAAAAAATTGCTGACACCAGAGATTGTTGGATATCTTACAACAATTCATGAATACAAGGGTGAGCAAAGATTGATTGCGGAACGCTATGCAGATGTATTAGAGAGCCTTGTAGAAGTAGCAAAAATACAAAGTACAGAGAGTTCTAATAAAATAGAAGGCGTCTATACCTCAGATGAACGTTTGAAAAAAATTGTTTTGGATAAGACAATGCCTAAGACAAGAAATGAACGTGAGATTGCAGGATATAGGGATGTGCTTGGTACGATACATGAGAACTTTTCACATATTCCAATCCGTGACACATTCATTTTACAGCTTCATAGAGATTTGTATAAATTTGAAAATGCATCTTTGAATGGAGGCAAGTTTAAAAGCACTGATAACATAATTGAGGAAGAAGATGCAAATGGCAATAAATTTGTAAGATTTAGACCACTTCCTGCGTGGGAAACACCAGAGGCAATAATAGAACTTTGTGATGCTTATAATGAGGCGATTAACAGAAGGGAAGCAGATGCACTCCTGATTGTACCTATGTTTATCATTGACTTTTTGTGTATTCATCCGTTTAATGACGGGAATGGAAGAATTAGCAGATTGTTGACGTTATTACTTCTTTATCAGAATGATTATATTGTTGGTAAATATATTAGTTTGGAAAAACTGATAGAACGAACAAAGAGTAGTTATTATGATGCTCTTCAGGAAAGCTCGCAGGGATGGCTGGAAGGTGCGAATAATTACGAACCTTTTGTAAAATATATTCTAGGGATTATTGTAGCCACTTATAGAGAATTCTTTGATAGAGCGCAGATTGTGGAAGAAAAGAAAGTGCCTAAACCAGACAGGATAGAGAAACTTATTAAGAATCATTTAGGTACAATTACAAAGGCTGAGATTGTTGAAGCCACACCGGGAATAAGCACAACAACGGTACAGAGAACATTAACTGAGTTGGTAAAAGAAGAGAAAATTATCAAGATAGGAAATGGTCGTTATACAAAATATAAATGGAATTGGGATAAGGAGAATTAGAATATGATTACAGGCGAATTAAAAAACAGAATTGATAGTTTATGGGAGATTTTCTGGACAGGAGGTCTTACAAATCCGTTGGATGTCATTGAACAGATGACATATCTTATGTTCATTCATGATTTGGATGTAACTGATAATACGCATGCAAAAGAAAGTGCTATGCTTGGCTTGCCTTATGAAAGTGTCTTCGCTAAGGAAGTAAAAATCGGTGAGAGAATTATAGACGGAACACAACTTAAGTGGTCTGTTTTTAGGGACTATCCGGCTGATAGAATGTATTCAGTTGTGCAGGAAATGGTGTTTCCATTTATTAAGAATCTTCATGCAAATAAAGAAAGTGCATTCTCTAAATATATGGATGATGCGATATTCAAACTTCCAACGCCTTTGATGCTTTCTAAAGTTGTAGATGCAATGGATGATTTATACACACAGATGGCAAAGTTGAATGACTCAGATGCAAGAGGAGATGTATATGAGTACCTTCTTTCAAAACTTGCTACAGCAGGTGTAAATGGTCAGTTTAGAACACCGCGCCACATTATTAAAATGATGGTAGAACTTATGGAGCCAAAAGCTGATGATGTTATTTGTGATCCAAGTTGCGGAACAGCAGGTTTCCTTGTAGAGTCAGGAGAATATCTGTGGGCTAACAAGAAAGATGAAATTTTTTACGACAAGCAGAAGAAAGATCATTTTATGAATCATATGTTCTATGGCTTTGATATGGATAGAACAATGCTTCGTATTGGTGCGATGAATATGATGAATCATAGGGTAGAAAGTCCGTTTATAGAATACAGAGACAGTTTGTCAGATCAAAACCCGGATAAAGATAAATATTCATTGATTCTTGCCAATCCACCTTTCAAGGGAAGTCTTGATGCAGATATTGTATCAGCAGATTTGTTAAAGGTGTGCAAAACAAAGAAGACAGAACTTCTTTTCTTGGCATTATTTGTTCGTATGCTTAAAGTTGGTGGCAGATGTGCCTGTATTGTTCCTGATGGTGTATTGTTTGGTTCTTCCAAGGCTCATAAGGATATTAGAAAGGAAATAGTAGAAAATCAGAAATTAGAGGCTGTTATCTCAATGCCTTCAGGTGTATTTAAACCATATGCCGGAGTATCAACAGCAATTCTTATCTTTACTAAAACCAATTATGGAGGAACAGATAATGTATGGTTTTACGATATGCAGGCAGATGGATTTAGCCTTGATGACAAGCGTTCTGCAGTAGCGGAAAATGATATTCCGGATATCATTGAAAGATTCCGTAATCGTGATGCTGAGATGGAGAGAAAACGTACAGAAAAATCGTTTATGGTTCCTAAGAAGGAAATCGTGGATAATGGATATGATCTTAGTATTAACAAGTATAAAGAAGTTGAGTATGTAGCTGTTGAGTATCCTCCAACATCTGAGATTATGACTAATATCCGTGAGCTTGAGATGGAGATAGGGAAAGAAATGGATGAGTTGGAGAGATTGTTAAGTTTGTAAGAAAGGAAATACAAATCTGACAAATTCGGATTTGTAGGAATGACGTAGAATGAAGTTAACAGATATATGTGATTTTCAAGGAGGTTCACAGCCACCCAAGGAAGAGTGGTCATTTGATAAACAGGATGGATATGTTCGTATGCTTCAAATACGAGATTTTACACAAAGTGAAAGAGTGACTCCAGAATACATTAAGATTAGTAACAGCACAAAGGTATGTGAAGCTGATGATATATTAATTGCAAGATATGGGGCGTCAATTGGAAAGATATTAACAGGATTAGCTGGTGCGTATAATGTAGCTATAATGCGTACTATTCCTGATACAAGTAAAATCAAGAAGAAATATTTATATTACTATCTGAAATCGTCATATTTTCAGAACGCAATAATAAACGTGGGTTCAAGAGCTGCTCAAGCGGGATTTAATAAAGAGGATTTGTCAAAGCTGGATATTGAGTGTCCGAAATTAGTGGAGCAAGAAGGGGTTATTAATATTTTGGAAAAGATTGAGGCTGTTATAGAAAAGCAAAAAGAGGAACTTACATCTTTAGACGACCTCATCAAAGCCCGATTTGTCGAGATGTTTGGTACTTTGGATAATCCTGCACAGAAGTTTGAAAAAGCAACATTAAAAGAGCTTTGTAATAAGATTACAGATGGTAAACATGGTGGTTGTACTTCAGAAGAAGGTACTAAAAGATATTTTGTAGGGGCAAGGGAAATATATAATGATGAAGTGCATTATGATACAGCTCCAGAGATTAATGTGGATGAGTTTGAAAAGGATTATAAGCGTTGTAATATTGAAATAGGGGACTTCCTTATAGTTAATACTGGTGCAACGATTGGGAAATCTGCAATAGCGTCTGATGAAAGAACAGAACATACATTGTTGCAGAAGAGTGTGGCTTTATTAAAGGTTAAGCAGGAATTGCTAAATCCTATGTTCCTTAAATGGTGTTATAGGGTTAACACAAGAATGTATATGGTTGAAAGTGCATCTGCACAACCTAATTTGCTGTTGTCAAAAATAAACGCAACAGAAATATATGTGCCAGATATGAAACTTCAAAACCAATTTGCCGATTTTGTCCACCAAGTCAACAAATCAAAAGTTGCAGTGCAGAAAGCACTTGATGAAACGCAGTTATTGTTTAATAGTTTAATGCAAGAGTATTTTGGATAAAAAAATTAAAAAACAAAAGAATAAGTAATATGGTGGTAGTGAAGTTGGTATTATAGAAGGGATACCAACATGGAAGAAAAGATAGTAACAGTTCTTAATGAGATGGCAGAATATTTATCTATTTCACAGATGAAGAAGCTTCAGGAGGTAATACTTCGCAATTTCGCTGAGAATGAAGTAGAGAAGAAAGAAATATCAAATGATAATTTCTTGAAGATGTTTTTAGATGCAAAGCGGATTGAAGGATGTTCAGAGAGAACACTAAATTATTATAGGACTACGGTGGAACATTTAATTTCTCAGATTGAAACAGGTGTTAGGAAAATTTCGACAGAAGAAATTCGTGAATACTTATCAAACTATCAGAAAAGGAATAGTTGTTCAAATGTGACGATTGATAATATTAGACGCAATATTTCGAGTTTCTTTTCATGGTTAGAAGAAGAGGATTATATTCTTAAAAGTCCAATGAAACGTATTCATAAGATTAAGACAAAAACTGTTGTGAAAAATATTATTTCAGATGAAGGAATAGAAAAACTTCGAGACAATTGTAAAGAAAAAAGAGATTTGGCGATTATTGATTTACTTTATTCTACAGGGATTCGTGTTGGAGAATTAGTGAATCTTAATATAGAGGACATTGATTTAGAAGGAAGAGAGTGTATTGTATATGGCAAGGGGGACAAAGAACGTAGAGTTTATTTTGATGCTAAAGCAAAAGTACATTTAAAAGAGTATATTGATGCAAGAACAGATAATAATGAGGCGTTATTTGTTACACTTGATGAACCACATAATCGTTTGAAAATTAGTGGCGTGGAAATAAGATTACGAAAACTGGGAAGAATGTTGGATTTGGATAGAATTCATCCACATAAATTCCGTAGGTCAATGGCCACGAGAGCCATTGATAAAGGAATGCCAATAGAACAGGTACAGAAAATACTTGGGCATTCACAGATTGATACTACTATGCAGTACGCAATGGTAAATCAGAGCAATGTAAAAACATCGCATCAAAAATATATGGCATAGAAAGGGTATATATGATCGACTTTAACAAGCAAATGGAAATGGTGTTATACCATTTGGATGAGGAAAATGTGGCAGTTGATGCATACATAGCGGAAGATAGCATCTGGGTATCTCAAAAAGGCATGTCTGAGATATTTGGTGTTGGAATTCCTGCAATTAGTAAACATTTAAAAAATATTTTTAATGAGGGTGAGCTGAGTAAAGAGGTGGTTATTTCCAAAATGGAAACAACCACAAGACATGGTGCAATAGAAGGAAAAACACAGCATAATGAAACAAATTACTATAATTTAGATGCTATTATTTCTGTGGGATACAGAATAAATTCTAAAAAAGCAACTCAGTTTCGCATATGGGCAACAAGCGTTTTAAAAGAATATATGATAAAAGGCTTTGTCATGGACGATGAAAGGTTGAAACAGGGTCAGACTGCATTTGGTAAAGACTATTTTAAAGAACTTCTCGAGAGAGTCAGATCAATTCGCGCTAGCGAAAGAAGAATCTGGCAGCAGGTTACGGATATTTTTGCAGAATGTAGCATTGATTATACCAGAGATTCTGAAATTGCTTATAAATTCTATTCTACAATTATTTAATAAAACATAGAAAATTAGTTCTGATTTTGATAAGTTTATTCAAGATATAAAAAGTAATTAGTTTTCCTTATAAGGCAAATTCGGATTTGTAGGGCTACGAGCAGAGTACAGACAAGACGGCAAAAGCACGTTGGAAGCTTGCTTACATAAGTGCTTTGGGAGGATTGGCTGTATTGTGCGACAGCAGAACATGAGCATGAAGCAAAGCGGAATGCAAATGGACTCTGCGAGTAGCCCGTAGAGGAATGATGTAGAATGAAAAAAACATTTGCAGAAGTCGTGTTATTAGCTAGAACTGGTTTAAATCCAAGAAAAAATTTCAAACTGGGACAGGGCAATAATAATTACATAACAATAAAAAATATAAAAAATAATACATTGGTAATTGATGAAAATACAGATGTTGTAGATGATGAGGCGATAAAGCTAATTCATAAGCGCTCAAAGATTAAAAAGGGAGATATTCTTTTTGCTTCTATAGGGCGAATGGGAGATATGTATATTATTGAAGATGATCCGGTAGGTTGGGATATTAATGAGTCAGTATTTGCTTTTACGCTTGATACAAATATAGTAAGACAAAAGTACTTTTATTATATTTTTAGAGTTAAATCTACACTTGATTATTTGGCTTCTAATAGTTCAGGAAGTACTTTTAAAAGTATTAAGATGAATCAACTTAAAAAGATGACATTTGATATTCCACCACTAGAAAAGCAAGATCAGATAGTTGCCACTTTAGATAAGGTATGCAATGTAATAGAAATGAGAAAGCAAGAACTTATTTCATTAGACGACCTCATTAAAGCCCGATTTGTCGAGATGTTTGGTGATGAAAATAATTCTAGAAATTGGAATGTTGTAAATGTTGAAGAAGTAGCAGATGTTCAAGTTGGTGTTGTTATAAAGCCATCTCAGTATTATACAGATGAAAGTAATGGAGTAAAGGCTTTTCGTTCTCTGAATATAGGTGCAGGATTTATTAAAGATATTGATTGGGCATACTTTACTAAAGAAGGACATCTGAAGAACTCAAAATCTATTCTTAAAGAGAATGATTTGTTAATAGTAAGATCTGGAGCACCTGGCACCGCATGTGTTGTTACAGAAGAATTTGCTGGATGTAACGCGGTTGATGTTATAATTGCTCATCTGGATTGCGAAAAAGTAAATCCTTATTATCTATGCACTTTTACAAATATGCCACATGGAAAAAAACAGATAAATGAAGGAACTGGCGGAGCAGCACAACAACATTTTAATGTAGGAAAATATAATAAACTACGGTTGATGTTGCCACCAAAGATGCTACAAGATGAGTTTGCTGTATTTATTCAGCAAGTCAACAAATCAAAATTTATAAGGCACTATTAAAAATTATTTAGATAATATTTTTAACTATTAATATATGTACAATATAGGAAGGAGGCTTTTATGACCAACTTTGATTTCTTGAAAAAAGAACCAAAATTCAATAGCTTTTCAGATGTGGCAATAGCTGCAGAGAAAATACTTAAGATTGATAAAGAGTCAAGTGTGATTAATTGTCGTCGTGCTATGGAATTTGCTATTAAATGGATGTATTCCGTAGATAAGTCATTGGAAATGCCGTATCAGGACAAGCTTATTAGTCTTATGAGTACAGAGGATTTTCATGATATTGTAGATGATGCTTTGTGGAAACGTCTTGATCTAATTCGTAAGATTGGTAATCGTGCCGCACATAACGGTAGAAAAATCACGGAAGATGAAGCAATTCTTTGCTTACAGAATTTGTTTATCTTTATGGACTATGTGTCATATTGCTATTCCGATTTTTATGAAGAGAGAAAATATGATGTTAATATGTTGACTGAAATACAAGAAGATTCAGTGGTAGTTAAAACTTCAGATAATGACGTGGATTTACAGGCACTAATTGCTGAAAATAAGGCACTTAAGGAAGAATTAACTGCAAAGCGTGCAGAACAGCAGCAGACCTATGTTCCGAAGCCTCTTGATTTATCCGAGTATAAGACAAGAAAAATCTATATTGATTCTATGCTTTTGGATGCCGGATGGACAGAAGGAAAAGACTGGATTAATGAAGTTGAACTTTCGGGAATGCCTAACAAATCAGAGGTAGGTTTTGCTGATTATGTTCTTTATGATGATATGCATCGTCCCCTTGCTGTAATCGAAGCTAAGAGAACATGTGTTGATGTTTCTAAGGGAAGACAACAGGCAAAACTTTATGCCGATTTATTAGAAGAAAAATATAAGAGAAGACCAGTGGTGGTTTTAACAAATGGTTTTGAAACAAGAATTATTGATAATCAGTATCCGGAGAGAAAGGTTTCGGTAATCTATTCGAAGAGAGATTTGGAGAAGCTTTTTAATCTTCAAACAATGAAGACAAGTCTTAATCATGTATTTGTAGATAAGAATATTGCAGGTCGTTATTATCAGGAAGCTGCAATAAAAGCAGTATGTGATGCATTTGACAATCGTAACCGGAGAAAAGCACTTCTTGTAATGGCTACCGGGTCAGGAAAGACAAGAACTGCAATTGCTTTATGTAAGGTTTTATTAGATGCCGGATGGGTAAAAAATATTTTGTTTCTGGCAGATCGTAATTCATTAGTTACGCAGGCAAAAAGAAGTTTTGTAAATCTTTTGCCTGATTTGTCATGCTCAAATCTTGTAGAAGAAAAAGATAATTACACAGCTCATTGTATTTTTTCTACGTATCAGACTATGATGAACTGTATTGATTCAGTTAAGGACGACAACGGGAAGTTATTTACTTGTGGACATTTTGACCTTGTAATATGTGATGAGGCTCATAGATCAATTTATAACAAATATAGAGATATATTCAATTATTTCGACGCACCATTGGTAGGTCTTACAGCAACTCCTAAGGATGAAATTGATAAGAATACTTATGGAATCTTTGATTTGGAAAATGGCGTGCCTACATATGGGTATGAGCTTGCTCAGGCTGTAAAGGACGGATATCTCGTTGACTTTACTACTGTTGAAACAAAGTTGAAATTCATTGAAGAAGGCATTGCATATGACGAATTGTCTGAAGAAGACAAGGCTGAATATGAAGAAACTTTTAAATTAAAAGATGGAGAACTTCCGGAAAGAATCAATTCTTCAGCGTTAAATACATGGATATTTAACGAGGATACTATTAAGCAAGTACTTCATATACTTATGAGAGATGGACTTAAAGTAGACTATGGTCAGAAGCTTGGTAAGACAATTATCTTTGCTAAGAATCATGACCACGCAGAGAAAATACTGGAAGTATTTAATAAGCAGTATCCGGAGCTTAGTAAGGATGGACATCCGTTTGCTAAAGTAATAGATAACTATATGACATATGCACAGAGTGCGATTGATGAATTTTCTGATCCAAATAAAATGCCTCAGATTGCAATATCTGTGGACATGCTTGATACTGGTATTGATGTTCCTGAAGTATTGAACCTTGTATTTTTCAAGAAGGTGATGAGCAAGGCTAAGTTTTGGCAGATGATTGGTCGAGGTACCAGACTTTGTCCCGGACTTATGGATGGAGAAGATAAAGGTAAGTTTTATATCTTTGATTTCTGTGGAAATTTTGAGTTTTTCCGTATGAATCAGGGAAGACCAACAGCGAATATGATTGCATTACAGGGAGCTATCTTTTCTCTTGAATTTGAAATGGCATACAAACTTCAGAGTATAGAATATCAGAATGCAAGACTTATTGACTACAGAAATAAGCTTGTTGAAATGATGATAGGTAAGGTACAGGAACTAAACCGTGAAAATTTTGCCGTAAGGCAGCATCTAAAGTATGTAGACATATATTCAACTGAAAAGAATTATCAATCAATCACATTTGAAGACACATTGATGGTTCGCGAAGAATTAGCACCTCTTATTATGCCTGATGGAGATGAAACAAGTGCAGTTCGTTTCGACGCTTTGATGTATGGAATGGAATTAGCATATTTGGCGGGTAAAGGATATGGTCGTCATAGAAGTGATCTTTTCAAAAAGGTTGAAGGTATTGCAGGTGTAGCAAATATTCCTGAGATTCAGGTACAATCAGAACTTATCAATAAAATTCTTCATACAGATTACGTAGATAATGCTGGAATTGATGAATTTGAACATATCAGAGTAAGTCTTCGTAATCTTATGAAATATTTGCCTAAGGGAATTATTAAATATGATACAGATTTTACGGATGAAATTTTGTCTACAGAGTGGAATGATTCTGAACTTGAAAATGATGAATTGAAGAATTATAAAGCAAAAGCTGAATTCTATGTTCGTCAGCATCAAGATAATATTGTAATTGCAAAGCTTAAAACTAATAAGCCGCTTACAGAGATGGATATAGAAAGTCTGGAACAGATTCTTTGGAAAGAAGTTGGTTCACAGGATGACTATGAAAAAGAATATGGTCATAAGCCTTTAGGTGAGTTTGTTCGCGAAATTGTTGGACTAGATATGAATGCTGCAAAGGAAGCGTTTTCAGAGTTTTTGAATGATACAAATCTTGATAGCAGACAGATTTACTTTGTAAATCAGATTGTTGAGTATATTGTACACAACGGAATGATGAAGGATCTTTCTGTACTTCAAGAATCACCATTTACTGATAAAGGAAGTGTTGTTGAGGTATTTACTGACGTGACAGTATGGATGGGCATTAGGAAAGTTATTGACCAGATTAATGCAAATGCGATAGCATAAAAATCTAAATTCTTAGCAGTAATGGACTACTTACAGGCAATATAGTAGATTTTTTATTGATGGAAATGCAAAAAATTTATAAAAAGTATTGCAAATTTTCAGACCTTTGAAGATACTATGAATAACAGAGTTGCCCGAAGTCTTTTAGACATTGGGGACCAAGCTGAGACGTGTTCTCAGCTTTTTTACGTTAAGGAGAGATTTTATGGATTTGAAAGAACTATTGACCGTTGATGAGCAGTTAGATAAGTTAATCACTCATGGGATGATTGTCGCTGATAAAGAAAAAGCAAAAGACATTTAAAAAAGAGTAAATTATTATCGTTTTACGGGTTATGCTATCCAATTCAAGAAAAAAAAGAATGTGCAAACAAAAGCGTGTCAACTTTAAAACAAATATTACTCTGTGATAGTGCAAAATTGCAGAAGTAGAATAAGAAAAGGAAATACAACAAAAATTTTTATTATAATAAGATTGTATTATCATAGAATATGGGGTATAATAAAAATGATAAAATTCTGATAAAATTATGATAAGGAGATGCTTATGATACAGATTAGACCTGTCTCAGATTTGAGAAATAAATTTACAGAAATTGAAAAAGTAGTAAGTGGTGGAGAACCAGTGTATTTGACTAAGAATGGATATGGCTCTATGGTGGTGTTGAGCCTTGATGCGTATTCCAGACTATCAGAAGATGTGGAATATGCATTAGATGAAGCAGATAGAGCGGCTAGGGAAAATGACACAAGATATACACATGAAGAGGTTTTTTCAAAACTTCGCAGGAGGATAAATGAATAAAAAAACATATAGATTGCGTTATTTACCATTATTTTATGAAGAATTGGAAAAAAAGCCGTTTATATAGCAAAGAAATTACAAAATCCTCAAGCTGCCAATAAATTGATTGATTCAGTGGAACAGGCGATTCAAGAACGCTTACTTTCAGCGGAGTCCTTTGAAAAATATCATTCCATGAAAGAAAGACGATATCCTTATTATAGAATTTATGTAGATAATTACGTAATATATTATGTTGTGATCGATGATGAGGGGGACGACAAAATTATGGAAGTTCGACGATTTCTTTATAAGGGACAGAATAGGACAAACATGATATGAGCAGGCTTTCGGTTCGTGTGTCATTGCATTAGCTGAATACTTTGGATACGATACACGCTCTGACCATATAAAGAAATTGTTTAAAACAATTTCTGATACAAGTTTTTATGTAGCGTTCGAAGCAGATAAATATCATCACATTGCCATTACGTTCCACTCTTCAAAGGGATTAGAGTTTGAACAGGTAATTGTATTTGCAGAAGATTATAGACTGTCTGATATGCCGAGAATATACAACCATTATGTAGTGGTTACACGTGCAAAAAGCAAATTGATTATCGTTAAGTTAAATAATTACAATGCGAATTGTTTTCAACATAATTTACAAAAGATATTTTCTGAAAGTGGACACAGTGTTCAAGATATCGTTTCATTTGAAACAGAATGGATTTTTGAAAAAATATGAATAGTTAGGGTATTCGTAGAGTAGATGGAATTCTATTCTACGGATTTTTTGTATAAGGGAAGCCTGTTTATAAAACATAGAACTTTCGAAGAAAGTTTAAGCGCTAACAAATAAACAACTAAGTTGGTGGTTGTGATTCTTAATGGAAAATATTGTTTTTATAAAGTAAAATATTTTGTAAGAAAAAACAGATATATGGGAGATGAAAGAATGAATGAGCCAGTAAGTGTTTTTCCACAGATATTTATATTATTAATTATACAGTGGAGCGGAGAATCAAAAAAGAAAAGGGATATATTTTCTTGTCTTCTTTTAGTAGAATGCGTTGTTTTTCTAGGGGTAGCATTTTCTTTGTTATCACCATTATTTCAAGGAGTAGTTGCTCAGTTTGTACAGATGGAAAAAGAGCTTAACAATTTTAATGAAGATATATATTATAATATATTTGCAATAAATCGTTTGGATTTAATAGACAATATGTGGTTTCTGAAAATATTATTTTTTTCTGCTATAAATTTTATTTTATTTGTTGGGTTAATGAAAGTTGAGATAAAAAAACGTATACAGTTATTCATTTTTGGAATTATACAAATTATTGTTTTAGCATTTTTATTTGATAAAGTGATATATGTTTTATTTTTCTTAATAGTTTGTCTATTTATTTTAAATATATTTATTCCATTTGGAAGTGAGGCATATTTTAATTCAATAAAATATGCGTATTATTTTATTGAATTATATCAACGTGATAGAGAGAATAAAATAAAAAAAAGTAAAATTTTTATTTTGGTAAAATTGGGAATAGGTGCAATTGTTTTTGTCATATCTTTAAAGCTATTGTTTCCAGTTTGTTCTTTTTATTTATTGCTAATGTTATATGCAGCAATTGTTTTACTTATTTATATGAATTCTTCTAAAAGTAAAATTCAAATGTTAATTAGAAAGATGACTGTGTATGGCTTGATTGCCTTTTTTGTACTTGCAAATAATAATTCTTTTCAAAAAAGTTTTATCAGTTTGATTTTAGCAGTGGTGTCAATCTTTTTTGCAATAGATAGAATAATAGCTTTGTTTAAGGAGTGTAAAAATATGGTTATGCAGGAGAGTCTTGCTTATTTAATTGATGAGATTAATGAAGATGAAATACTTCTAAAAGAAAAGTTTGATATTATACAAATAGAACAATTGAAATTATCGGAAGATATATTGTTACGTCAGATTATTATACATAAAAAGTTGGGATTACCATCAGTAAGTACATTAATTCAAACATATAGAGAACTTGGATATGGACAAGAAACAAAATTAGTGAATTCAATAGAATATTTTACTATAATTGATGAAAACACTTCTTTAGAAAAAAGAGAAGAATTATTATCTAAAATATGGAATATTAAAGTTTCAGGTTGTGAGTTTGTTCCTCTTTCTGTAGAATATGCTTTTGTATTGTTTTATTTGAAAAAAGATTATGAAAAGATTATAGAAATTCTTGAAAAACATTGGATTTATTTAGAGGATGATTGCAAATATATTTTGTATTATGCCTATAAAAAAATAAATGAGTTAGTAGGAGCAGAAACTGTAAGAAAAGAAATAGTAGATTTTCAGCAGATTGAAGAACGTATGAAATTTCAATTAGATGATTATAATGAGGAATGAGAGATGAATTAGGATACAGTTAAAATATATGGATAAAAAATACTGTTGATGATAAGCAATATGAAGAGTTATCCGTTATGGGATTAATTAGTATTGACGATATAAAGTATAAAGATAGCATAAAAACTACATTAGAAGATGTGCAGATGGAATATGCTGATAAAATGATAGCCTTAATTCTTGATTATATAAAGGAATTGGGAGAGAAAAAGGCTGCTTATGAGGAGGCATATGATAAGTATAATGCGGGATTAAACACATACACTGATGTTATCTTAGCAAAAAATGAGGAATTGAATCAACAGGGATTATTTGCATTTTCAAATAAAAAGGAGCTGAAAGCGGAACTAGATAGACTTAACAGAGAGTACGAAGAGTAGCGCAAGACAGAGCCAATAGATTTGAAAAATGCGTATTTTAATATGTGATCCAGAATAGGAGATATATATTATGCATTCAGAAGAAATTCGTAAAAAGATAGCTTATGACTTGACAATGGAGTATGTAAAACAAAACAATGTGATGAAGAATCCTTCAAGTGACAGCCCTATATCTGCCAGAATTGAAAAGATTGAACAAATTTATAATGAGATTTTTGAATTGCGTTGTAAATTCGGAAGCAACATTACCAGAGTGTTATATTTTTTCTATTATGAGGGAAAAATTATAATGACTAATGGCTTTGTTAAGAAAACACAGAAAACTCCCAAAGAGGAGATACAGATTGCAAAAGATAGAAGGAAAGATTTTATAGAAAGGGTGATGAAGGATGAGAACATTTGATGATATGCTTTCTAATCAGTTGAAGGATGAAAATTTTAGAAAAGAGTATGAAGCAATCCAGCCAGAGATGGATGTTATCAGAGCTATCGTAGATGCAAGAACCTCACAGAATCTTACGCAGAAAGAGCTTGCAGAACGTACTGGTATTAATCAGGCTGATATTAGTAAACTTGAGAATGGAACAAGAAATCCATCTGTAAATTTACTTAAAAGATTAGCGGATGGAATGGGAATGGCTCTTAAGATTGAGTTTGTACCGAAACAGAAAATTTGATAATAAGAGGCTTTTATATTAGTGAAGCCTCTTTGAAATGGAATACAAGGGGGATATGGTGTCTAAAGAACGAAATAGAACGAAGAAAAGAAATAGAATAAAGAAGCAGAATGCTTTATAGAAAACAGAAAAACGCCTAAAATTGAACCAATGGTTGATGGCTATGCAGGCTTTCTTTTTCTTGACAAAAATAACAAACCTATTGTTGCATTACATTGGGAAAAGTATATGAAAAGAGCGGTGGAAAAGTACAATGAAGGACATAAATTACAGCTTCCAACGATTACACCTCATGTATGCCAACATAACTATTGCAGCAATATGTCAAAAGCAGGAATTAATCCGAAAACACTTTAGTACCTTATGGGACATTCAGAAATTGGTGTAACTTTAAATACATACACCCATATTGGTTTTGAGGATGCAAAAGATGAATTGGAGAGAATGAAAATAGGAAAAATGAATTCAAAAATTGTATAACCAATATGCAAAAACAAACTAATTACCCCACGGTATTTTGTGCAGATATTACATGTAAATATAGATGATGTCTGGGATGCAATATGATAGAATGATTTACAAGAAAAATTTATAGGAATATAAAGATATGGAATTAAGATTATTACGCTATTTTTTGACAGTAGCAAAAGAACAGAGCTTTACAAAAGCAGCAGAACAATTGCATATTACCCAGCCAACGCTTTCCAGACAAATGGCAACATTTGAAGAGGAACTTGGAGTAACATTGTTTAATCGAAGTGGAAAGAAGATTTCTCTTACTGATGAAGGAGTTTTGTTAAAAAGACGTGCTTTGGAGATTCTTGATCTTGAAGAAAAAACATTGGAGGAACTTAAGGGAAAAGAAGATGTTGTGGAGGGCAGCATAACCATTGGCTGTGGTGAATTTGCGGCAGTAGAAACATTGGCGAAAATATGCAAAACATATAAAGAAAAATACCCACTGGTTCAGATTGTACTTCATACTGCAACAGCAGATACGGTGTATGAGATGATGAATAAGGGTATTGTAGATATTGCGTTATTCATGGAACCGGTTGACACTGAAGGGCTGGATTATATTCGGATTTCGGATTGTGATCACTGGTGTGTTGGAATGCGCCCAGATGATCCGCTGGCAGAAAAAGAGTTTATAAAAAAAGAAGATCTCATTGGAAAACCATTGATTCTGCCGGAAAGAACGAATGTTCAAAGCGAACTTGCCAATTGGTTTGGGAAAGACTTTTCGAAACTGCAGATTGCTTTTACAAGTAATCTTGGAACGAATGCCGGAGTTATGGCGGCAAATGGACTGGGGTATCCGGTATCGATCGAAGGTGCTGCAAAGTATTGGCGGGAGGATATTCTTGTACAGCGAAGAATTTCTCCTGAAATAACGACAAGCACTGTGATTGCCTGGAGACGGAACATCCCATATTCGCTGGCAGTCCGTAAAATAATAGAAGAAATAAATGCTTTTCGGGCATAAAACAAAATTCAATATAAGCATTAGACATAATGAAGCGATGGAGCTTAAAATAGATGTGTAAGATGAATGTGAATCTTATACATCTATTTTTTTCTGTGAAAAATACGCAAGGAAAGAGGTTTTGTATTATGTGTAAAAAATTAGTTGCATTTTTCAGTGCAAGTGGAACAACAAAAAAAGTAGCAGATATGATTGCAGAGGAAGCAAAAGCAGACTTATTTGAGATTGAGCCGAAGATTCCATATACAAAGGCTGATCTTGACTGGATGGATAAAAAATCCAGAAGCAGTGTGGAAATGAGTGATAAGAAATACAGACCGGAGATTATAAAAAAAGAAATGGATATGAGTTCTTATGATGAGATCCTTCTTGGATTCCCGATCTGGTGGTATGTGGCTCCGACAATCATCAATACATTTTTGGAAACTTATGATTTTGGCGGTAAAAAGATCGTGCTTTTTGCAACATCCGTTGGAAGCGGATTCGGTAATACTATAAAGGAATTACAGCTGTCCGCACCAGATGCAGTTATTACAGAAGGCAGCCTGTTAAATCGTGGAACTAAACAGGAAATCAGTGATTGGGTAAAATCTTTATAAATAACAGTGCTATGGAGGTATAGAGAATATGGGAAAAATAATACAGACAGCAGGAAGAAATGCACTTGGTGAATTTGCACCAGAGTTTGCACATTTTAACGATGATGTGCTTTTCGGTGAAAACTGGAATAATCAGGATATCGATGTAAAAACAAGAAGTATCATTACAGTGGTTGCTCTGATGGCTTCCGGAATTACGGATTCTTCTTTAAAATATCATCTTCAAAATGCAAAAAATTATGGTGTGACACAAAAAGAGATTGCTGCAGTGATCACACATGTGGCATTCTATGCAGGTTGGCCAAAAGCATGGGCTGTTTTCAATCTTGCAAAGGAAGTGTGGGAAACAGGCGAAGGAGATTTGCCATACGAAGAGGAAGCGATGCGGGCGCATGCAAAAGAGATGGTATTTCCAATTGGTGCACCAAATGATGGCTTTGCACAGTATTTTTCCGGCAGAAGTTTTCTTGCACCGATTTCTACTTCTCAGGTTGGAATTTTCAATGTGACATTCGAACCTGGATGCAGAAATAACTGGCATATTCATCACGCAAAAAGTGGCGGAGGACAGATTCTGGTATGTGTTGCCGGAAGAGGATATTATCAGGAAGAAGGGAAAGATGCTGTAGAAATGAAGCCAGGCGACTGCATCAATATTCCGGCAGAAGTGAAACACTGGCATGGTGCCGCACCGGATAAATGGTTTTCTCATCTGGCAATTGAAGTGCCGGGCGAAGAGGCATCGAATGAGTGGTGTGAACCGGTTGCCTACGAAATATATAAACTGCTCAGATAATTTCCATTTTGTCAAGCTGAATCCATTTTTCAGAGCAGTCCTGCACTATGGCATGCGGCTACCCTTTGGGTACATTCATTCCCACGCAAAAAGCCGAGAATCAAATGATTCTCGGCTTTTCTTATATTCTCGTTTGTTTTTTATTTCAATTTTTATTCTTTCCCGTTCCAGCAATAGGTACATACCTTTTCTTTAGGCAGACCGATTGCCTCCAGAAGACCATCCAGAGACTGGAATCCAAGGGAAGCGAAGCCAAGCTTTTCACAGATGCGCTTCAGCATGCACTGCCCTCTTTCCGTGGAGGCATCCGCATATTCTTCCAGATACGCATCCCCCTGCAGGCCTTCCAGTTCATGAATGATGCGGCGTGCAAGCAAATCATCCTCACTGCTCTTGCTTGTGAAATTCAGATATTTGCAGCCATACATGATGGGAGGACAGGCAGAACGCATGTGAACCTCCTTTGCATGGGTGCTATAAAGGAATTCAACGGTTTCGCCAAGCTGCGTACCGCGAACGATAGAGTCATCCACAAAGAGCAGCTTCTTGCCTTCAATCAGCTCGGGTACGGGAATCTGTTTCATCTTCGCCACGCGGTTTCTGATTTTCTGGCTCGCAGGTGTGAAGGAACGAGGCCATGTCGGGGTATATTTTACGAAGGGGCGCGCATAGGTATAGCCGCTTTCCTGCGCATAGCCCATGGCATGAGGCACGCCGGAATCGGGGATACCTGCGACATAATCAACCTCAGGGAGTGTTCCTCTTGCTGCTTCATCCCGCGCCATAATCTCGCCGTTTTTATAACGCATCACTTCTACATTAACGCCCTCGTAATTGGAGTTAGGGTAGCCGTAATAGCTCCAGAGAAAGGCACAGATTTTCATATCCTCGCCGGCAGGCTGTAAGGTTTTGTAGCCTTCGGGGGTAATTTTCACGATTTCGCCGGGGCCAAGCTCATAATCCTTTTCATAGCCCAGCTTCTGATATGCGAAGGATTCAAAGGAAACAGCATAGCCCTCCTCATCCTTCCCGATGAGAACAGGGAGTCTGCCCAGTCTATCTCTTGCGGCAATGATTGCATCATCCTCCGTCAGAATCAGAAGGGTAACAGAGCCTTCGATCGCCTCCTGTGCATATTTGATGCCGCTGATGAGATCGCTCCTCTGGTTAATCAGGCTTGCAACCAGCTCCGTTTCGTTTACGTTGCCTGTGGAACGGGACATAAACTGATGCCCTTTATCAAATTCCGCCTGCAGCAGCTCCTCTGCATTGTTAATCGCACCGATGGTTGTAATCGCGTAGGTGCCCAGATGGGAGCGCACAAGCAGGGGCTGAGGGTCGTTATCGCTGATACAGCCGATGCCGGAAACGCAGCCCTCAAATTCATACAAATCATCCTCGAATTTTGTACGGAAGGGTGTGTTTTCAATGTTATGGATTTCTCTCTGAAATCCCTTTTCCTTACTATGAAGTGCCATACCGCCTTTTTTTGTGCCTAGATGGGAGTGATAATCTACGCCAAAGAAAATATCCAGAACGCAGTCATTTTTACTTGTTACGCCAAAAAAGCCGCCCATGATGTGCCTCCTTATGTATAAAAAACAAACCGTATTATTTTGTAGTCCGCAGAATTTTTCCGCTAGTTTTATTTTAAACGAAAAAAAAAGGTAATACAACCAAAACAACGGCATAGAAACAGAGAAAAATAAAGAGGATTTTTGCCGTATGATAGCAGATTTTCCAAAAAAGATAAGGATTTTTTATCAGTATGATAAGTTTTCCTGATTATGGCTGTTATACGGCGGCGGAAGGATGGTTTTTCCTTGCAAAGCGGCGGCAGATTTGTTATCCTTCTAGGTAGTGACCGAACGAAGGGTTCGGCGTATTCTTTGGATACCGTTTTATGAAAATAAGGAGGAAAAACCTATGGAAAATCGCATTTCCGTTATCAGCATTATCATTGAGGACACAGCGCAGGCGGCAGCAGTGAACGATCTTCTGCATGAATACGGCAGCTACATCGTGGGGCGCATGGGGATTCCCTACAGAGAACGCAAGGTTTCCATCATCTGCATTGTGATGGATGCCCCCGGCAGCGTGACAAGCGCACTTTCCGGCAAGCTGGGGATGCTTGACGGCGTTTCCACGAAAACCGTTACCACAAAGGCAAGCGAAGCCTGAGCAGCTTCAGAAGCTATCACAAAAGAGGAATGAAACATGCTTCACCTGATTATTTCAACGCAAAGCTTCGTTTTTCTGATGCTTGCAAGCTTTCTGGCAGGCTTTCTGGATGCCATTGCAGGGGGCGGCGGTCTGATTACCATTCCCGCCTACCTCATCAGCGGCCTGCCCGTTCACATGGTCTATGCCTGCAATAAATTTGCATCCTCCTGCGGCACGGCAATCGCCACCCTGCGGTATTACCGCAACAAAATGGTGGATATCCCCGTGGGGCTGCTGGCGGCGGCAGGGGCGTTTGTCTGCTCCGCGATAGCGGCAAAAATCGTACTGGTGCTGGATGCACATACGCTCAAAACCATGCTCCTCGTGATTCTGCCTGTTGCGGCAGTGATTACGCTCATCAACAAAAACATGGGTAACGATAACCATTCCGACCGATTCGGCAAACGGAAAAAATATGCCCTTTCCGTGCTGATTGGCGGCTTGATTGGGCTGTATGACGGTCTATTCGGACCGGGGACAGGCACTTTTGCACTGATTGCCTTCTGCCTGATTCTGAAATACGATATGCGGACAGCGACAGGAAACGCAAAGTTTCTGAACCTTGCGTCCAACTGTGCTTCTCTGGCAGTGTATATTCTGGCAGGAACGGTATATTGGAAGGTTGCGATTCCCGCGGCAGTGCTGAATATCTGCGGCAATTATGCAGGCGCAGGGGTTGCCATTAAAAAAGGCGCGGCAGTTATCCGCAAGATGCTGATTGTGGTAATCGTACTGCTGTTTATTAAAGTAATTTATGATATGTTTTTTTAAAGAAAAAAGAGATGTGAAACTCACATCTCTTTTTTTCGTGCAAGTCGAAATCCTGATTTCGACTTATAAGTCTTTTTTATTGACGATGGAAAGATAAAATCCACTACAGCAGCCAAGCACCGCCGTGCGGCAGGTGAACTGCTCCCAGCCATTCTCTGTCCATTCGGCTGCGCCCTGCTCCAGATAGGCATTGATTTGCTCGCTGCCCTCCTCTATGGACTGCTCCGAAAAAATATGGATACAATCCTTCAGACTGCCGTCAAATACAAGCTGTTCAGGCAAAGCCTCACCGATGGCAAGCCGCCCCCTGAGCTGATTGGCGGAGAAAACCAGTGCCGGCTCTCCCCCGCCCGCAAGCCACGCCTGCGTCATTGCCTAAGCAAATCAGTCTGCATTTTTCAAACATTCCTCTCACCCCTTCGAAGCCTTTACCTTAATCCAAAGCTCGGCAATCTTCTTTTTCAGAATGGGATTATCCTGGAATACCTCATCCTTTTCGTAGCCGGAACGGGGGATATAGGCTTCGTATGCGCCGTACATGCCCTCCTCGCCGCTCAGCTCCAGCATAACCTCCTCATTGGGAGAGGTATAGCCGACATATTCGGAATTGCCCAGTGCCGCTTCATAGGTCAGTGTATAATTGATGAATTCCTGCGCCAGAAGGGGATTCTGTGCGTTTTTGGGAACCACCATGGCATCATACCAGAGGTTTGTGCCTTCCTTGGGCATCCAGTAGCTCATGTCCTCATTTTCGGACTGGACATAGGTTGCGTCACCGCTGTATACAATCGCGATGTCCTTATTGCCATTCGCCATGCCATCAATAACCTCATCTGTGACGTAGGTCGGGTTCATGGTGTTATTCATATCCAGCAGCCACTCATACGCCGCTTGAATTTCATCAGCGTCGCTTGTATTCATGGAATAGCCAAGCGCCTTGAGCGCCACCATGAAGGCATCACGCTCGGAATCGTACATATAGATATGCCCCTTATATTTCGGGTTGCGCAGGATATCGAAGCCCTGCTCCTCCACCTCGGCAGGGCCTACATTGTTATGGTTATAGATAATGCCGACGCTGCCCCAGAAATACGGTACAGAATAGGTATTATCGGGGTCATAGGGAAGATTTTTCACCTCAGGGGTCAGGTTATCCAGATTGGGAATTAGGTCTTTATCCAATTCCTGCAGGGCATCATCTGCAAGCATACGCTGAATCATATAATCAGAGGGAACGACAACGTCATAGGAATCCCCTGCCTGCAGCTTCGTATACATCATCTCGTTGGAATCGAAAAGTTCCACAATTACCTTTACCCCATATTCCTTTTCAAAGTTTGGAATCAGCTCCTCGCTCATGTATTCCCCGGGGATATACAGCTTTAAGGTATCAGAGCCATATTTCGCAATGGCATCCTGCGGAGAAGCACCGCCGCCCTTTCTGAGCATGGCAATGCCCATACCTGTGATGGCAACCACAACCGCCATGCAGACCGCAATGCCGCGCTTGCCAAGGGCTGCGCCGCTTTTGCCCTGCTTTTCGCGGATAACGGGAATGACATTCACAACCGTCAGCGCAGCGGTAATCAGCACAATCACCAGAGTGGACAGCGCATTGATGGACGGGTTGACACGCTTAGACATGGTGTATACCAGAATAGAGATATTCTGGACACCGTTGCCCGTTACGAAATAAGAAATGATGAAATCATCAAAGCTCATGGTAAAGGCGACCAATGCGCCGGAGATAATACCCGGCAGAATCTGCGGCACAATAACCTTTGTCAGTGCCTGAAAGGGCGTTGCGCCCAAGTCCATGGCTGCATCCGCAAGGTTCGGGTCAAGGGAGCGCAGCTTCGGCATAACAGACAGTATCACATAGGGGATACAGAACATAATATGCGCCAGAAGCAACGTCACAAAGCCCTTTTTCACGCCAAGGGCGCTGAAAAACATCAGCAGCCCGATAGCGGTTACAATCTCAGGGTTGAGAATCGGCAGATTATTCACCTGATCTACCAGATTGCGCAGAATTTTTTTGGAACGGGACATCCCGATTGCCGCCAGAGTGCCTGCAATCGTAGAAATCACCGTTGCCAGCACCGCAATCACGATGGTATAGACAACAGCTTCCATCATATTGCTGTCCGCGAACATCTTTTCATACCAACGGAGAGAGAACCCCTCCAGATGTGTCAGCGAACGGGAGCCGTTGAAGGAAAATACAATGATATACAGAATCGGCAGATAGAAAAAAAACATGGTCAATGCCAGAAGAACTTTCCCGCCGATGCCTGTTTTTCGGTTATCCTGCATCCCTTACGCCCCCTTTCCGTTTGCCGCAGGGTCTGTATCGACCTTGCGCGTCAGCCACATGGAAAGCATAATGATCACTGCCATAATCAAGGAAATGGCAGAGCCGAAGTTCCAGTCGCCGCTGGTTAAGAACTGTGTTTCAATGACATTGCCGACCAGTACATACTGTCCGCCGCCCAGAAGCTTCGGAATAAAGAAGCTGGACACCGCAGGCAGGAACACCAGCGTAATCCCGCTCAGCACACCGGGCAGGGAAAGGGGCAGTGTCACCTTCAGAAAGCTCTGCATGGGCGTTGCGCCAAGGTCGCTTGCCGCCTCCAGCAGGCTTTTATCCATCTTCGCAAGGGAGGAATGAATCTGCAATATCATAAAGGGAATGAAGTTATAGACCATCCCCAGAACAACTGCAAAGGTGGTATAGAGCATGTGGAAGGAGCCAATGCCGAGCATCCCCAGAAAACGGTTCACCAGACCATCATCCTGCAAAATACCCACCCACGCATAGGTACGCACCAGCATGTTAATCCATGTCGGCAGAGTAATCAGCATAATCCAGAAGAAGCCGCTGCGTTCAGGTCCCTTGGCAATCGTATAGGCGATGGGGTAGCCTAAAAGCACGCAGACCACCGTTGTCACAACTGCAATCAGCAGGGAGCGCTTCAGTACATCCAGAAAAACCGTATCCGTCAGAAAACGGGAGAAGTTCTCCAGAGTGAAGCGGAAGGTGGTTACCTCATTGCCTGCGGTTGTGAAGGCATATAATAAAATCATCAGCATGGGGACTAAGACCATGATAAACAGCCAGACCACATACGGATAGAGCATATTACGAAATTGTTTCACTTATCACGCCCCCTTTCTTAATAATTGTTCTTCGACATGATATGGATATCTTCGGGTTGGAAGGTCAGCCCAACCTCATCGCCCACCTCGAACTTGTCCGTGGTGT
>ERZ773243.668-NODE-668-length-46755-cov-10.243961_pt1 | contig 46755 bp, 46 predicted proteins | sample MGYA00580520_ERZ773243 | MGnify/ENA primary metagenome ERZ773243 (study PRJEB29015, sample SAMEA2737747) | human gut metagenome | biome: human gut; feature: human-associated habitat; material: faeces | place: China | collected 2012 ... | reverse complement strand
ATTTTTATTGGATTGTCGGGGATGGATCTCAGCGGCGTCCGCCGCCGAAGCCGCCCTTGCCGCCGAAGCCTCCGCCCCGGCTGCCGCCGGAGGAGCGTCCGCCGCCGCCAAAGCCGCCGCGATTGCCGAAGCCCCCGGACCTGGACCCGCCGCCGAAGCTGCCGGGCCGGGGCCCGTTAGACCGGGGCGGACGGGGCGGTGTGGGCCGGGGCGGACGGGGACCGCCGCCCATGGGTCCACCCATGGGACCGCCGGGACCCCGAGGGGGACGGGGCGGCCGGGGCGTCCGGGGCCTGCGGCCCCAGAAAACGGGATAGTACACCGGCCCGCCCATCATAGCCGGACGCCGGCGATAGCGGTTGTAGCGCATGCGGTCCAGCAGCGCCCAAACCACGAAAATGCACACGATCAGCAGCACCACACCGGCGATGCTGACGCCGGAGGCGCCGGCAGGCTCCTGCCAGGTCTGGCCCGGAGCCGGGGACTGACCGCCGGTACTTGAGCGGCCCAGGGTCTGGGCCAGGACCACGTCGGACTGGCGGAAGAAATCCACCGCTGCCTGGGAATAATCCCCGGCATAGTAGGGGGTGTCCAGGGCGGTTTTCAGCCGGGTCTGCTGGGTGTCGGTCATCAGGTCCGCCAGGTTGTCGCCGCAGGCCACATACCAGTCGCTGCCCTTGACCAGCAGCAGCAGCATATCGTTGGCTCCCAGGCCCCACCTGGCCCCCAGCTCCCGGGCGTAGTCCTCGCTGGACCAGCCCCGGATATCGTCCACGGCGGCCACCGCCACCACGGCGTAATATTGCTTGTTCCAGGCGGTGTTATAGTCCTGGATGGTCTGCCGGGTCTCCTGGTCCAGCAGGCCCGCCTCGTCGCAGATCCAGTTGTAATAGGACACCTCCGGCAGGGCGGCGGGCTTTTTGCTGATGCCGTAAACGCCGGAGCCGATGATGGCCAGGATCAGCACCACCAGCGCAAAGCCCCGTTTTTGATAGAATTTCATGGTGACGCCACCGGTCCTTTCGGGGAAAGTCTGTGTACGGGCATCAGCCCCGGAGCTCCAGCAGCTTCTGCTTCAGCTCGCCCTCGATGCGGCCCAGCTCCACCTCGGCGGCCTTGCGCTTCTCGGCCCCCTCCTTCTGGATGTTCATCACCTCGTCCAGGGTGGAGATCAGCTGCTGGTTGGTGTGCTGCAGGGTCTCGATATCCACGATGGAGCGCTCGGCCTCCTTGGCGGTGGCGATGGTGCCCATCTTCAGGGTGTCGGCGTTCTTGCGCAGGAGCTGGTTGGTCATCTCGGTGACGGCGTTCTGGGCGGCGGTGGCCTGACGGCTGTGCTCCATGCCCAAGGCCAGCACCATCTGACTCTTCCACAGGGGAATGGTGTTCACCAGGGAGGACTGGATCTTCTCAATCATCTGGGTGTCATTGTTTTGCAGCAGGCGGGTCTGGGGACCCATCTGCACAGACACCATGCGGGTCAGCTCCAGGTCGTGGAGCTTCTTTTCAAAGCGGTTGCACAGGTTCACCAGGTCGTTGTATGCCTGGGCGTCCTCGGCAAGACCCGTCTGCTCCGCCTTCCTGCGCAGCTCCTCCAGCTCGGTGGAGCGGACCTCGGCCAGGCGCTTCTTGCCGGCCAGAATGTACATGGTCAGCTCCTTGTAATACTTCAGGTTCAGCTCGTACATCTGGTCAAACATGGCCACATCCTTCAGCAGGGTGATTTGATGCTGCTCCAGAGACTGGGCGATTTTGTCCACGTTGGCCTCTACCTTGCCGTACTGGGCCTTCATGGTTTCCAGACGGCTGCCGGCTTTTTTGAACAGGCCCGCCAGGCCCTTCTTTTCCTCGTCCTGGCCGAAGCCCTTCAGCTCCACCACCAGCTGGCTCAGGTCCTTGCCGATCTCGCCCAGGTCCTTGTTGCGGACGCTGTTCAGGGCGTTTTCGGAAAAGCCCGCCACGCTCTTCTGGGCCGCCGCGCCGTACTGCAGGATCATGTTGGTGTCCCGGATGTCGATCTTGTGGGAGAAATCCTCCACCGCCTTCTTTTCCGCGTCGGTCAGCAGCTTGTCGTCCATCTCCACGGGCTCAATTTTCTTTTCCTCCTCCACCTGGGGGGCCTCCGGCGCTTCCGGAGTCAGGGTCAGGGTGGGCACTGCCTCGGCGGCAGCGGCGGTGGGGTCCAGGGTCAGCTGGGGGGTCATGTTATCGGTCATGGTAATCGTCCTTCCTTTATGAGTAATGGTGTCTTAAAGCTCCAATTGGATCCCGTCGTCCTGGGGGCCGCTGTCGTCGGACGGGGCCTGGGTCCGGTGAATGGGGTCGTCGCTGAGACCCTCCCGGGCCATCATGTTGTCCAGCACTGTGATGTCCGTGGAGATATCCAAGGCCTGGTCGCCGAACAGACTGTCCAGCTGCCGCTCGAAGGCAGTGACGATGGTGCCCATCATGCCCCGGACCCGTTCCATGGTGCCGGTGATGTTCTCGCCCTGGACCCCCTGATGACTCATGTCGTCATAGGCGCGCAGCAGCTTCAGGGTGGTGGGCAGGTAGTAGCTCATGAATTTGCGGATCTGGGGCAGCTGAGTGGGATCCTTCTGCACCTGCCGGAAGATCTTGCCGGATACCTGCTCCAGGCGGTCGATCTGGGCACTGATGGCCGCATCCTGGATGCTGTCGTTCAGGCGGCGCATTTCCTCCAGAGCTCCCTGGCCCTCGGATACCATCTTGTCCAGCTCCGGATTGCCGGTGGTTTTCGGCTCCTCCGGCACCTCCTCCACAACATCCTTGCAGAACAGGCGGGCGATGCCGTACACCGCAGCGGAGGCCGCCAGCACGATGACGAAGTGGCCCACCCGATACAGGGGGAACAGCAGGGCATACAGCACCCATACAGCCGCCGCCGCATACAGCGGCGCAGCCGGTTTGTGAACGATTTTTTTCATCCCATCGCCTCCGAATTTGCGTTGAGACCATTATACCCCACAGGCCATTTTCGGTCAAGAAAAAAGCCTGTGGGGCGGGGAAAATCAGATGGCCACGGGAATTTTTCCGTCGAAGGGCAGGGGATCGTACCCCTCCAGCCGGAAGCTGTCCCGGGTGAAGCGATAGAAATCCGTCACCTCCGGGTCCATGACGAAGGCCGGGGCCGGGCGGCCCTGCCGCTCCAGCAGCTGCCGCACCAGGGGGACGTGCCGGTCATAGATGTGGGCGTCGGCGATGACGTGGACCAGCTCGCCGGCCTCCAGGCCGGAGGCCCGGGCCATCATATGCACCAGCACGGCATACTGAGCCACGTTCCAGTTGTTGGCCGTCAGCATATCCTGGCTGCGCTGGTTCAGAATGGCGTTCAGGGTCCGGCCCGACACGTTGAAGGTCACGGAATAGGCGCAGGGGTACAGGGCCATCTCGTGCAGGTCCTGGAAGTTATACAGATTGGTCATGATCCGCCGGGAGGCGGGGTTGTGCCGCAGGTCGTACAGCACCCGGTCCACCTGGTCAAACTCCCCCTCGGGATACTGGTGCTTCACCCCCAGCTGATAGCCGTAGGCCTTGCCGATGGAGCCGGTCTCGTCGGCCCAGCTGTCCCAGATGTGGCCCCGGAGGTCGTGAATGTTGTTGGACTTCTGCTGCCAGATCCACAGCAGCTCGTCGATGCAGGTTTTAAAGTAGGTGCGGCGGACGGTGAGAATGGGGAACTCCCGGCGCAGGTCGTAGCGGTTGACGATGCCGAATTTCTTCACCGTATGGGCCGGAGTACCGTCCTCCCAGTGGGGGCGGACGTTCTGGTCCGTGTCCCACACCCCGTTTTCCAGGATGTCCCGGCAGTTCTGCTGAAATATTTCATCGGCGCGGCTCATAGGCGGCCCCTCCTTATACGTTTTGGGGTTATTGTACCATAACGGGGGGAGCATAGCAATAAAAATCCCGGCAGCAAGGCTGCCGGGATTCACTGGAAGCACCCCATATAGCTCAGGCCGGATCGGATTCATCCTTGAATTCAGATCGAAACAGCAGAAGCATGATCGCAGAATAGATGAGAAAGCAGACGTTCAGCCCAAGAACAGCGGGGATGGCCGGGAAGACGTTGTGAGACACGGTGGCATACATGGCTAAGGGATAGCTCAGCAGCGGGAAAAGAAGGCCGCAGTATCTGCGCCAGCGTAGCAGCCACCACGTGTTGCAGGTAAACACCAGCGCAACGAGAAAGTAGGTATTATTGAAGATAAGGGACAATGTGCAAAGCACAATGTTGATCAATTGAAGAAGCATACCCCGCCTGAACTGTTGGACGGTATACTTTTGCAGAGGACTCCACATAGGCAACCTCCTAGGAACGTGGGCCAACGCTCTTGTAAACGTTATAGCCATCCAGTGCCTGTGCATAGCAATTCTGATAGTAACTTTCACTCTTGTTATAACTCGTAGTCCTGGACCCGCTATCGATCTCTGCTCTTCTCGTACTAGAGGGTGAGGCATCTTCATATGCCTCGTATGAAACCGTTCTTATGGTCATGTTATAGGGATACTCGGAACTGTTAACATTAACATAACGTGAAAATATTGCTGTACAGGTATAACAATTCATCGATCCGGCTGCAATGGAAGCATACACACTTACAACGACGTTAAATGCAGTACAAATGGCTTGCACAATAGTATTTGTCACAATCAGTCCCAAAACAGAGGTAATCAGAGTTGACACAAATACTGCAGTCGACCAACTCTTATTCTGTGAAAAGCGCACTTCAAACCTCATGTCCTCATAAACCCGTACAGTATTTCCGTCCATGGTCGTACTATACCTTATGATGTCTTCAAAGGGCGATGTGCCAACGTACTTCACGAGTTGCGGATAAATATCTGCTCCCGCAGAACTGAATGGCTGAATGGAATTATGCATTTCAGATGGTGTGTTGCTGACGAAAATGATTTCCTCCGCTTGACTGATGTGATCTTCCGCATAAGCAATAATGTCCGTCCAAAATGCGGAACTAGATGGCTCAAAGGGCATTGGATAATCAGAAATATACCACTGGTACACTGTATCCGGATTATGAGAATACTTAATTGAAACTGTCATGGAATGGTGAGTATCATTTGTAATTATCGTCGCATCTCGGTCTTCGGATTGTAAAATGAACATATCACCGTCTTCGGCCGCATAGAGACCGGGCAGTTCACTTTTGTTCGGAAGAGCCGAGGCAACAGTTGTAGAGGATAGTGAAAAGAGAAGTACGAAAATTAGGAAAATAGATAATCTTTTTTTCATATATAACCTCCATTTCAATTTCACGCGCAGAAGTAGTGAAAATATAAGTAAACGACAAATCCTCCTTTCTGCAATAATTATATAAAATATTATCGCATATATATTTGCTTTTGTCAATTACAAACATAATTAATCAAAAAAACAGTGCGATTTGCCAAATGCAGTTATTGCGTGTGCAGAGAAGCTAAACCCTGCCATAAGCAAAATCTGTTTGCTGCCGCGGAAAATAACTGGTATACTATATATGTATGACTATGTGAATCAGGAGGAAATGACTATGCAGTATGATGTGCTGATCGTGGGCGGAGGCCCCGGCGGGATCTACTCCGCCTATGAGCTGCTGGAGAAGCGGCCGGACCTGAAGATCGCCCTGTTTGAGGCGGGCCACGCCCTGGCCCGGCGGCACTGTCCCATTGACGGCGTGAAGGTGAAGTCTTGTGTCAAGTGCCCCACCTGCGCCATTATGAACGGCTTCGGCGGCGCCGGGGCCTTTTCCGACGGCAAATACAACATCACCAACCAGTTCGGCGGCACCCTGCACGAGTATATCGGCAAAAAGCAGGCCCTGGAGCTGATGGAATATGTGGACGAAATCAACGTGGCAAACGGCGGCGAGGGGACCCACCTGTACTCCACCGGCGCCACCCCCATCAAGAAGCTGTGCCTGGAGAATGACCTGCACCTGCTGGACGCCTCCGTGCGCCACCTGGGCACGGATAAGAACCTGGTGGTGCTGGAGCACCTGTATAACCGGCTGAAGGACAAGATGGATATCTACTTCGACACGCCGGTGCGGGCCGTGGAGCGCACCGACAGCGGCTACCGGGTGGTGACGGACCAGGGCAGCTACGACGGGCGCTACTGCGTCATCTCCGTGGGCCGCAGCGGCAGCAAGTGGATGGAGCAGGTGTGCCGGGAGCTGGACATTGCCACCAGGTCCAACCGGGTGGACATCGGCGTCCGGGTGGAGCTGCCCTATGAGGTGTTCGCCCACCTGACCGACGAGCTGTATGAAAGCAAGATCGTCTACCGCACCGAGAAGTTCCAGGACCGGGTGCGGACCTTCTGCATGAATCCCAAGGGCGCGGTGGTCAACGAGAACACCAACGGCATCGTCACCGTCAACGGCCACAGCTATGAGGACCCGGCCATGCATACGGAGAACACCAACTTCGCCCTGCTGGTGGCCAAGCACTTCTCCGAGCCCTTCAAGGACTCCAACGGCTACGGCGAGAGCATTGCGCGGCTGTCCAATATGCTGGGCGGCGGCGTCATCATCCAGCGCTTCGGCGACCTGATCCGGGGCCAGCGGTCCACCCCCAAGCGCATCGAGGAGAGCTTCGTGACGCCTACGCTGTCCGCCACCCCCGGCGACCTGAGCCTGGTGATGCCCAAGCGCATCCTGGACGGCATCATCGAGATGATCTACGCCCTGGACAAGATCGCCCCCGGCACCGCCAACGACGACACCCTGCTCTATGGCGTGGAGGTGAAGTTCTATAACATGGAGGTCCAGCTGGACAAGAACCTCCAGACCTGCCACCCGGGCCTGTTCGTCATCGGCGACGGCAGCGGCGTGACACACTCCCTGTCCCACGCCAGCGCCAGCGGCGTGTATGTGGCCCGCTATATCGCGGAAAACGCCTGAGAATACCTGAAAACAACACGCACCCCCGGCGGAATCCGCCGGGGGTGCGATTTTTGTTCGCTTATGCTTGTTGGCTCAGGCACGATAATCGTCGTCATCGTCCAGCCATCCCGTGCCGCCGCAGATGTTGCACTTGATGGTGGTTGTGCCGCGGCAGTAGGTGCAGTCGATGTCCTCGTTCCGGGGATCCCGGCCGGTGCCGCGACAGACGGGGCAGTCGATTATGCCGAAGCTTCTGCATTCCGGGCAACGTCTCATAGCAGATCTCTCCTCTCAGTCCTCTTCAAAGTCGGAACAGCAGCTGTTCCAGCCGGTTTCGCAGTCCCGCAGGGTGCAGTAGCCGTCGCGCGGCTGATAGAACCGGCAGTTCGCACATTTTTCCATAGTGAACCTCCTTCGTGCCTTACGTGCGCTCGAACCCTTCGTTGATCATGTCCACAACGTCCTGAATCCAGCCCTCTTCCTCCTGGGCCTGGAACTCATTCCGCCCGGGGATAAGCAGTTCGCCAATCAGTCCGGCTCTGCGCTGGCTCATTTGACGATCCTTCTGCACGTCCCGGCCCCAGAGGGGGAAGGTGACTGTGTTGCCGTTGACAATGACGCCGACCTCGCGATATTTGAAGGGGGGATTGGGATGCCGGATCACCAGCATAGGCAGCTTCTGGGCGAACAGGCCCGTGCCGCTCTTGACCTCGTCCATGGTGACGACGGCCGGGAAGCCGCGCTGCCGGATTTTATTCTCCAGTTCACGCTGGATGCTGCTGAGCAGAGCGGCGCCCTGTCCGTTGCTGATGCGGATGCCTTGATCTGCGTATGGTTGACCGGGACGCAAGGTATATGCCATGGGAATCGATCTCCTCTCTGTTATTGTCTATTATTAAAATACCATAGTATTTTACATATGTCAAGTGTTTGTTGATAATAGTATTTTAATAATGGATATTACAGTTGCTGACGGGAGGAAGTCTATGCTGAGCCAACGCATCCGCGAGCTTCGCGTGGCCCAGGGCTATAGCCAGGTGACCCTGGCCAAGCGCCTGGGCGTATCCAAGCAGGCGGTGTCCAACTGGGAAAATGACAACATTCAGCCATCCATAGAGATGCTTTTGCGGCTTGCCCAGCTGTTTTCGGTATCCACGGACTATCTGCTGGGTCGGGAGACCTCTCTGTGCGCAGACCTGAGCGGACTTTCCGAGGAGGCGGCAGGCCATGTCCTGCTGCTGATTGACGATCTCCGCCGGGCGGCAGACCTCCGGAACACCTGAAAACAACACGCACCCCCGGCGGATTCCGCCGGGGGTGCGCTTTCTTCTACATGTATCCTCTCAGAACAGGCCGGTGATGACGCCGTTTTCGTCCACGTCGATGTTCTCCGCCGCCGGGACCCGGGGCAGGCCCGGCATGGTCATGATGTCCCCGGTATAGGCCACGATGAACCCCGCTCCGGCGCTGACCTTCAGACTGCGGACGGTGACGGTGAAGTCCCTGGGGGCCCCCGGCAGGGCCGGGTCGTCGGACAGGGAATACTGGGTCTTGGCCATGCACACCGGCAGGTCGCCGAAGCCCAGCTCCGTCAGCCGCTTCAGCTGCTTCTGGGCGGCGGGGGTCAGCACCGCCTGACTGCCGCCGTACACCCGGCCCACAATGGAGTTGAGCTTATAGATCAGGGAGGTGTTGTCGGGATAGGCGAAGGTGAACTCCTCCAGCCGGGGCTGATCGCACAGGCGCACCACCTCCCGGGCCAGGTCCCGGCCTCCCTCGCCGCCCTTGGCCCAGACCTCCGACAGCACGGCGTTGACTCCCAGCTCCCGGCACCGCTCCTGCACCAGCCGAAGCTCCTCCGCCGTGTCCGTGGGGAAGGCGTTGACGGCCACCACGCAGGGCAGGTGGAAGGTGTTGCGGATGGTGCCCACATGGTGCAGCAGGTTGGGCAGACCCTTTTCCAGGGCGGACAGATCCTCCCGGTTCAGTTCCGCCTTGGGCACGCCGCCGTGGTATTTCAGCGCCCGCACCGTGGCCACGATCACCACGGCGGAGGGCCGCAGACCGGACAGGCGGCACTTGATGTCGAAAAACTTCTCCGCCCCCAGGTCGGCGGCAAAGCCCGCCTCGGTAACGGCATAGTCCCCCAATTTCAGGGCCATCCGGGTGGCGGTGACGCTGTTGCACCCGTGGGCGATGTTGGCAAAGGGCCCGCCGTGGATCAGGGCAGGGGAGTGCTCCAGCGTCTGCACCAGGTTGGGCTTCAGCGCATCCTTCAGCAGGGCCGTCATGGCCCCCTCCGCCTTGAGATCGTGGGCCGTCACCGGCCGCCCGTCAAAGGTATAGGCCACGATCATCCGGCCCAGCCGGGCTTTCAGATCCGGAATATCGCTGGCCAGGCACAGCACGGCCATGACCTCGCTGGCCACGGTGATGTCGAACCCGTCCTCCCGGGGTACCCCCTGCATCCGGCCTCCCAGGCCGTCGATAACGTGGCGGAGCTGGCGGTCGTTCATGTCCACGCAGCGCTTCCACACGATCTGCTTGCAGTCGATGCCCAGGGCGTTGCCCTGCTGGATGTGGTTGTCCAGCAGAGCGGCCAGCAGGTTGTTGGCCGCCCCGATGGCGTGGAAATCCCCGGTGAAGTGGAGGTTGATGTCCTCCATGGGGATTACCTGGGCATAGCCGCCGCCGGCGGCCCCGCCCTTCACGCCGAACACCGGCCCCAGGGACGGCTCCCGCAGGGCGGCCACGGCGTTTTTGCCGATCTTCCGCAGGCCGTCGGTAAGGCCCACGGTGGTGGTGGTTTTCCCCTCCCCGGCGGGGGTGGGGGTGATGGCGGTGACCAGGATCAGCTTGCCGTCGGGCCGGTCCGCCCGGTCCCGCAGCAGGCGGTAGTCGATCTTGGCCTTATACCGGCCGTACTGCTCCAGATACTGGGGGTCGATGCCGCAGGCGGCGGCAATATCGCCGATGGGCAGGGGCGCGGCCTGCTGGGCGATCTGAATGTCTGTCATGTGGCTTCTCCTTCCGTTTTCCCTATATTTCCCTATCCAGGCCCCGGAGGGCCTGTGGGGTCTATTATACGGGATAGGCGGCGGGTTGTCACCAGGAAATTGGCATTTTCGTCAAAAAAACAGAGACCGTCCCACCGGAACAGTCCCCGTCACTAAAAGGGCAGCGCCTTTTTTGACTTATCCATAATACGCCATCAGCATATCCACCACGGTGCCGTAGCTCTGGGTCCCCCGGGACTCGCCGCTGCTTTTCAGGAAGGAGTCGTACACCTTCTGGGCCGCGTCGTTTACCGGACCCTCAAATTCCGCCCAATAGGCGGAGTTGTCCCGCAGGTCCGCCACCACCGTGTCCGGCAGCAGCACCCGCACCTGCTTCCAGGCCTCCTGATCCGCCCGGTACAGGGCGTTGGAGAGGTAGGTGAACCCCATCAGCCACCCGGAGTAGCGATACGCCGGGCTCTGCGCCGTGGTGGAGGCGGCAATGGCGATGAAATTGCACTCCTGCTCCGAGGCGATGCCCCGCTGATGGGCCATCTCATGGGCAATGGTGCTGGGCAGATAGCAGGCGGGGCTGTCGATGTTCAGGTTGGCCTCCCCGGTAAAGGGGAAGTAAAATCCCGTGAAGTCCATGGCGCTGAGGGCCGTGGAAAACCGCACCCCCTTGGGTACATGGTCCTCCATCACCAGGCAGGGAAATGCGTCGTACACGCCGTCGAACACCCGCACGCTGTCGGCAAAGATGTCGTCCCGGCTCTCGGCAAAGAGGCCGTTTTCGCCCCGCTGCACCTGGTCCGCGCAGCCGGCCAGTTGCCGGGCGAAATACTCCGTCACCCGGGCCAGCTCCTCCGGGGTGGACTCCCGGGCATACACGCCGGACTGCTCCTGGAAGGACTCGGCGTAGTAGTTGACGCCCCACAGCAGGCTGAACCCGGCGTACACCGTCAGCACGGTGCACACCACCGTCAGCACGAACCGGTACACGATCCGCCCCCGGCGGCCCTTTTCCGTGATCAGCCGCCGGACGGTATCCCCCATCCACAGCAGGATAACTCCCGCCGCCACGGCGTACAGCAGCTCCGCCACGGAGAAGTCCGCCCGATAGCACACCGCCGCCACCGCCCGCTCCAGGGGCATCACCACCTGGCGGCTGACCCAGTTCATCAGCCCCGGCACCGTCCGCAGGGCAAAGTACAGGGCCAGCACCCCGCACACCGACAGAAGCCAGATGTGCAGCCCCCGGTGCCGCCGGAAAAAGGCTCTCATAGCTCCAGCGGGCGGCCCGTCAGATACATCACCGTCCGCAATGCAGCAATGAGCTGGCCGCCCTCGTCCCGGATGTCCGTGCGGCTGAAGCCCATGTGCCCGCCCATCTTCTCCACGGTGCCCACGGCGGTGAGCTTCCCGGTTCCCGGGGCGGCGGACAGGTATTCGATGCTGGAGGACACCGTGAAGGTCACCTCCTGCCGCAGGGTCAGCAGGGCCATCCCCGCCGCCACGTCGGCCATGGTAAACAGCGCGCCGCCGTGGGGGGTGCCCCAGCAGTTCAGACTGTCCGGCTGCAGCTCCAGCTCCACCGTGGCGGTGCCGTCGTCCACGGCGGTGACCTTCATATGATTATACTGACTGAAGGGCTCCGCCCCGGGGCCCTGGGATGATTGCAGTAATTTCTGTCTCCGTTCTTCGGTCATATGCGCTCACTCCGCCGCTGCCAGCAGCCGGCGGGTATATTCCTCCTTCGGATGGTCAAATAGCTCCTCCACCGGCCCCTGCTCCACGATGCGCCCCTGGTGCATCACCAGGCACCGGTCGCAGATCTCGTAAACCACGTTGAGGTCGTGGGAGATAAACAGGTACGAAATGCCCAGTTCCCGGCGCAGCCGGGCGATCAGCTGCAAAATCTGGGCCTGGATGGTCACGTCCAGGGCCGACACGGCCTCGTCGGCCACGATCAGCTGGGGATGCACGATCAGGGCCGCCCCGATGCACACCCGCTGCCGCTGTCCGCCGGACAGCTGATGGGGCAGCCGGTCCCGGCACTCCGGGTCCAGGCCCACCAGCTCCATGGTCCGCTCCACCCGGCGGGCGATCTCCTCCTTGCCGTACTTCCCGTAAATGCGCAGAGGCTCGGCCAGAATCCAGCCCACGGTGCGGCTGGGGTTCAGGCTGCTGGCCGGGTCCTGGAACACCATCTGGGGCCGCTTGGTGAAGTGGGTCACCGTGCCGGTATAGTCCGGCACAAAGCCCAGAATGGTCCGGGCCAGGGTGGTCTTGCCGCTGCCGGATTCCCCCACCAGGCCCAGAATCTCCCCCCGATGCAGGTCAAAGCTCACGTCATGGAGCACCTGCCGGCGCTTTCTGCGCCCGATGGTCCCGGAGGGCCGGTACCACACGTTCAGGTCACGGACCTGCAGAACAAGGTCCTGGCTCATAGCTTCCTCCTTGTGGGAATGGCGGCGATCAGCCGCTGGGTATAGGGGGCCTGGGGGTGGAAGAAGATGTCCTCCACCGGTCCGGTCTCCACGATGTGTCCCTTCTCCATCACCGCCACCCGGGTGCACAGCTTCCGCACCACCGCCAGGTTGTGGGAAATAAACAGAATGGACATACCCAGCTCCCGGTTCAGCCGCCGCAGCAGCTCCAGTATCTGGGCCTGGATGGTCACGTCCAGAGCCGTGGTGGGCTCGTCCGCCAGCAGGAGTTTCGGCCGGGGCAGGATGGCCGCCGCGATCATGGCCCGCTGGAGCATACCGCCGGACAGCTCGTGGGGATATCGGCGGTATACGTCCTCCGCATCCGGCAGGTCCACGTCCCGCAGGGCCTGCAGGGCCAGCTCCCGCCGCTTTCCCGGCGGCAGGTCCGTGTGCACCCGCAGGCACTCCTCCACCTGGGGTCCGATGCGCATGGTGGGGTCCATGGCGCTCATGGGCTCCTGGAACACCACGCAGATGTCCTTTCCCTGGATGCTGCGCAGGGTGTCGCCGCTGCTGGTCAGCAGGTCCCGCCCGTCCAGCAGAATCTGGCCCCGGAAGGCCGCCTGCTCCGGCCGCAGCAGACCGGAGATCATCATGGCCGTGACGGTTTTGCCGCTGCCGGATTCACCCACCAGGCCCACGATCTCGCCGTCGCCCACCGTCAGGTCGATGCCCCGCACCGCCTCGTGGTCCGCCCCGTGAAACTGCACGTGCAGATCCCGGATCTCCAGCATACCGTCACCTCCCCCATTCCTTTTGCTGCAGGCCCTCGCCCAGCAGGCTGACGCCTAAAATCAGCAGCACGATCACGCCGCCCACCGTCAGCATATACCAGGGGGCCCTGGCCATATAGCTCTGGGACTCCGACAGCATGTACCCCAGGGACACGTCCGGGGGCTTCACGCCGATGCCCAGATAGCTCATGCTGGCCTCCGCCAGCACGGCGTTGTTAAACCCGATCACCAGCGTCGGCAGGAGCACCTGCCGGGTGTTGGGCAGAATATGCAGAAACATAATGCGCAGATGCCCCGCTCCCATGAGCCGGGCGCTTTTGACATAGTTCATCTCCCGGTGCCGGGCAAATTCGCTGCGGATCACCCGGGCATAGCTGGGCACAAAGGCGACACCCAGGGCCAGGATCACGTTGTACTTGCCGAACCCCAGCAGCGAGATGAACACCAGGGCCAGCAGGATGCTGGGAAACGCCGTCACCGCGTCGTTGACGCGCATCAGCGCCTCGTCCAGCCAGCCGCCGAAATAGCCGGTAAAGGCCCCCACCAGGGTGCCCGCCGCCGCGCCGATGCACACGGTGGCGGCGCTGATGAAGAAGGTGGTGCCCGCCCCGGCCAGCACCCGGCTGAAAATGTCCCGGCCGAAGTTGTCCGTGCCGAACAGGTGCCGCAGGCACGGGGCCAGGAATTTTTCGCTGCCGGACATGGCCGTGGGGGAATAGGGGGTCCACACGCAGCCCACCAGGGCCAGGGCCGCCATCAATCCGGTGAGGATCAGCCCCGTCCGCAGATAGTGATTCTTTTTTTCGTTCAGCAGCAAGGCCCGCTCCCACCTTTCTTTTTCCGATTTGTCACGTCAGCCGCAGCCGGGGGTCCAGCCGCTGGTTGATCAGGTCCGCCAGCAGATTCACCAGCACCACCCAGAAGGCCACGATCACCACCACCGCCTGCACCACGGGATAGTCCCGGTTGGCGATGGAGGTCAGCAGCATCCGGCCCAGCCCCGGCAGGGAGAATACCTGCTCGATGACCACGGAGCCGGCCACAATGTCCGCCACGGTCATGGCCAGAAACGACACCACCGGCCCCATGGCATTGCGCAGCACATGGCGGTACAGGGTAGCCCGGTCGCTGTTGCCCCGGCTGTGGGAGGTGCGGACATAGTCCTTCTGCAGCTCCGACAGAATGGACGAGCGCAGCATCTTCACCGTCATGGCCACCCTGGGCAGGGCGATGGACACGGCCGGGAACAGAAAATACCACAGGCTGGCACCGAAGTTGTCGCCGGGAGAAACGTAGTTTCCCGGCACGAACCACCGCAGCACCAGACCAAACACATAGGTCAGCAGGATGCCCGTCACAAAGGCCGGGATGGCCATCAGCGCCTGGTTCACGGCGGTCATGGCCCGGTCCAGCCGCCCTCCGGCGTGGCGGGCGGTGAAAATGCCCAGGGGGATGGAAAAGGCCAGGATCAGCACAAAGGACATCCCCGTCAGAAGCCCCGTCACCGGCAGCTTCCCCGCCAGCATGGACGACACCGGCATTTTATAGCTGTAGGACGTGCCGAAGTCCCCCTTCAGGGCCCCCAGCACCCACTGGACATACCGCTCAAAAAACGGCCGGTCCAGTCCCATTTCCGCCCGCAGGGCGGCGATGCGCTCCGGGGTGGCCTCGGTACCCAGCAGCTTCACCGCCGGGTCCCCGGGGATCACCTGGAACGCCAGAAACGCCAGAAAAGAGACGATGACCATGGTCAGCAGCATCAGTCCGATTTTCTTGGCCGCGTATTTCATGGTCATCGCCTCTTTCAATTCAGTATAACGTTACCGCTGGGTCAGATAGACCGTGGACAGGTCCAGCACATAGATGGGATAGAACTTCAGTCCCCCCAGATCCTGCCGCATGGCCACCAGGTCGCACAGGTCCTGGATATACACGTTGGCGGCGGTGTCCGCCAGCATGGACTCCATCTGCTTGTACAGGTCCGTCTGGGTAGCCTCGTCCTGGGCGTTGATGGCCTGCTGGAACAGGGTGTCATAGGCGGGGTTATTATAGTTGATGAAGTTCTTGCCGTAGTCGGAGGTGAACCGCTCCAGCATGGCCCGGGCGGTCATATTGGCGGCGTCCACGCCCACCACCGTGGCCTGGAACTGGCGGCCGTTATAGATGGTGTCCAGCCAGGTGCTCCATTCCACCGGCTGGATGGTCACGTTGATCCCCGCCTCCCGCAGCTGCTCGGCCACCACCTCGGCGGTGTCCATATGGGGCTGATAGTTGTTGGGAACGGAGATGGTCATGTCGAAGCCGTCGGGATACCCGGCCTGGGCCAGCAGCTCCTTGGCCTTGGCCACGTCGTGGGGATACTTATCCACCAGCTCCGGCAGGAAATACTTGGTAAACGCGGGATAGATGCTGCTGCCCACGGCGGTGCCGTGGCCGTCGGCCACCATGTCCATGATGCCCTGCCGGTCGATGGCATAGCACAGGGCCTGGCGCACCAGCTGATTGTCAAAGGGCTTGGCCTGGTTGTTCAGATAGATGGCCTGCACCAGGTTCATGGTGCCCTCCAGCACCTGGAAGTTCTGGTTCAGCTGGGAGGCCTGGGCGGAGGTCAGGTGGGCGCACAGGTCGATGGACCCGCCGTTCAGGTTCATCACCAGGGCGTCGGCATTTTCGCAGATTTTATAGGTGACCTTGTCCAGCCACGCCGGGGCGCCCCAGTAATCCTCGAACCGCTCCATGACGAAGTCCTGCTGGGGGGTCCGGGACACGAACTTGAAGGGGCCGGTGCCCACCGGAGCCGTGTCCTGATTTTCATAGTCCGCGGGGATGATGGCGGCCGTCATATAGCTGATGAACTCCAGGTCCCGCTGTGCGATGGTAACGGCAACGGTCTTTTCGTCCAGGGCCTCCACACTCTTGACAGCAGAAAACGCCGCTACCAGAGGCTTCTCCTGACCCTCCGGCACAGCGGCGCAGCGATTGATGGAATATACAACATCCTCTGCGGTCACTGTCTGGCCGTTGTGGAACTTCACTCCCTCACGAAGCGTGAAGGTATAGGTGGTTCCATCCTCGGACAGCGTGTATTTCTCCGCCACAGCAGGGATCATTTCGCCGTCGGAATTGGGCTTCACCAATCCCTCGAAGATGTTGAACAAGACCTCTCTGGTTCCTGCGGCCACCGTCTGGTGGGGGTCAAGACTGTCGTCCAGGTCCTGGGCGATGCCAACGGTGATCTCGCCACCCTTGACCGGTTCGCCCGTTTTGCCGTTATTTCCTTGTCCGCCGGGGTCCTTGCTGCCGTCTCCGCATCCCGGGAGTACGGCGCCGACCATTACCAGCGCCAGGAAAAGAGCCAATAGTTTCTTCTTCATAGCTTTCTCCTTTTTCCTTGCCGCGACCTTGGCGGCAAGCCAGAAATAATGGTGTCAGGCGGCAGTGCGGACAGGCCCCGCCGCCCCTATTCAATTGTCGAAGTGGACTGTACCACATTTCCCCGTGGATTGCAAGGGCTTTTCGCAACTTTTCTCCCGGAATGTGAAAATTTTATCCATCTGCCGCCGTTTTTCCGATTTTTTCCGCCGGTGGAGGGGTCTGCCTCCGGAACACAACATTGTGCACAATGACGTGCCATTTCCTCTGGGGAAAATATGGCGTCTGAGGGGGGTTGTTTTGTGCAAATTGTGGTGTTATACTGTGCAATTGCGTGCCAGTATATTTTGGATAAGAGGTGTGTTTCATGGAAGCGACGCAAAAAAAGAGCGCCCTGTCCGTCAACATGACGGAAGGCTCCCTGTGGAAAAATATGCTGCTGTTCAGCCTGCCCCTGATGCTGACCCAGGTGCTGGAGGTGCTGTTCAACCTCAGCGACGTGGCCATTGCCGGCAAGTTCGCGGACTACCGGGCGCTGGGAGCCGTGGGCTCCACCACGCTGCTGGTGTCGCTGTTCACGGGACTGCTGATCGGCATGGGCAGCGGCGTCAACGTGGCGGTGGCCCGGGGCCTGGGCATGGGGGATAGGCAGCGGGTGGAAAAAACCGTTCACACGTCCTTTGTGCTGTGCGCCGCCATCGGCGTGGTGCTGTGCCTGATCTGCGTTCTGCTGGCCCGGCCCATGCTGGCCCTGCTGCACACCAAGGACGAGCTGATGGACGGGGCCGTGCTGTATCTGAAGATATACGCCCTGAGTATGCCGGCCATGGCCGTGTACAACTGCGGCAACGGCATCATGAGCGCCGTGGGCGACACCCGGCGGCCTCTGCTGTATCTGTCCGTTGCCGGTGTGCTGAACGTGGTTCTGAACCTGTTCTTTGTGATCCGCTGCCACATGGCCGCCGAGGGCGTGGCCATCGCCAGCGTCATCGCCCAGTGCCTGTCGGCCCTGCTGATCGTGCTGCACCTGCTGCGGCGGAAGGACGCCTGCCGCCTGGAGCTGCGCCGCCTCCGGGTCCATCCCCAGGAGGCCCGGCGGGTCCTGGCCATCGGCATCCCCACGGGGCTGCAGAACGCCATTTTCGCCGTGGCCAACCTGTTTGTCCAGGTGGGCCTGAACTCCTTCGACGCCGTCACGGTGTCCGGCAGCTCCGCCGCCGCCAACGCCGATACCCTGCTCTTTAACATGATGGCGGCCTTCTATACCGGCTGCGCCAGCTTCGTCAGCCGGAACTGGGGCGCCGGCAAAACCGAGCGCATCGTCAAAAGCTATCTGGTGAGTATGTGCTACGCCGCCGGGGTGGGGGCCGTGTGCGGTCTGCTGCTGCTGTTTTTCGGCCGGAGCTTCCTGGGCCTGTTTGCCAACGAGACGGCGGTCATCGACGCGGGCATGCAGCGGCTGCGGATCATGAGCTTTTCCTATGTGGTGTCCCCGCTGATGGACGCCAGCATCGCCGCCTCCCGGGGCATCGGCAAAAGCGTAGGCCCCACGGTGATCGTCATTCTGGGCTCCTGCGTGTTCCGGGTCACCTGGGTATACACCGTGTTCGCCTGGCTGGGCACCATCACCTCCCTGTATCTGCTGTATATCTTCTCCTGGACCATCACCGGCGCCGCCGAGATCGTCTATTTCCGCCGCAGCTATAAGAAGGTCATCCTGTCGGCCCAGAGCTGGTAAAGACTTCTGCGGCCCGCTGCGCAGGGCTGGACTTGTTGACAAGTTAAAAAACCGGGACGCTGGGGCGTCCCGGTTTTTTTTGCGAAATGGTCAATAAATAGGGCTTATTCCTGGTCCAGGACCAGCTCCATGGTGTCCTGGGCGATCATCAGCTCCTCGTTGGTGGGGACCACCATCACGGTGACGGGGGCGCCGTCCCGGGAGATGATCTGCTCCTTGCCCCGGCAGCGGTTCTTCTCCGGATCGCAGGTGATGCCCATGAACTCCAGGCCCTGGAGGATGTGGGCACGGGTCTCGGCGGAGTTCTCGCCCACGCCGGCGGTGAACACCACCACGTCCACGCCGCCCATGGCGGCGGCGTACTCGGCGATCATCTTGCGGACCCGGTACTCGAAGATCTCCAGCGCCACGGTGGCCCGGTGATGGTCCTTCTCCGCCGCCTGCTCCAGATCCCGGAAGTCGGAGGACACGCCGGACAGGCCCAGCATGCCGGACTTCTTATTCAGCAGGTTCACGGCCTCGGAGATGGTCATGTCGTACTTGTTGGCAATGAACTCCACCACGCCCACGTCCATGTCACCGGCCCGGGTGCCCATGGGCAGGCCCGCCAGCGGCGTCAGGCCCATGGAGGTGTCCACGCAGCGGCCGCCGTCGATGGCGGCCAGGGAGGAGCCGTTGCCCAGGTGGCAGGACACCACCTTCAGCTCCGCCGGGTCACGGCCCAGGATCTCCGCCGCCCGCAGGGACACATAGCGGTGAGAGGTGCCGTGGAAGCCGTAGCGGCGGATCTTGTCCTTCTCGTAATACTCATAGGGGATGGAGTACAGATAGGCGTGCTCGGGCATGGTCTGGTGGAAGGCCGTGTCGAACACCGCCACCTGGGGCACGTCGTGGCCCAGCACCGCCCGGCAGGCCTCGATGCCGATGATGTTGGCGGGGTTATGCAGAGGCGCCAGGGGGGTGCAGTCCTCCACCGCCTGCATCACCTGGTCGGTGATGAGAACGGAGCTGGCGAAGCTCTCGCCGCCGTGGACCACCCGGTGACCCACCGCGTCGATCTCCTTCATGGAGGAGATGACGCCGTTGTCCGGGTCCACCAGGGCGGACAGCACCGCCTGGATGGCCTCGGAATGGGTGGGCATGGGGACGTCCGCCGCCGATACGGCGGCCTTGCCCTCCACCTGGGGCTTATAGGTGAATTTTCCGTCAATGCCGATGCGCTCGCACAGGCCTTTGGCCAGCAGATGGCCGGTTTCCGGGTCCAGCAGCTGATACTTCAGGGATGAGCTGCCGGCATTGATGACTAATACTTTCATGAAAGACCTCCTTGATTCTTGGTCCCACATTACATGCTGCAGGTTCCTTCTTCTCTATCTCGCAGGATATTGTATCGAAAAGACGGCGGCTTGGCAACCTTTTTTGGAAATAACTGGAAGCAAAATGAAAAAATAGCGGTCAAGGTTTTAACAATGTCAGGTATAGGAAACGGCTGTATTCCATAGGCGGACAAATATGTGAAAATCCTGGCAAACTGGTGAATCTGCTTGTCAGAAATTTCACGGAGTATCCGCCTGTCAGGCGGGAAACGGTCGATAGGAGCCAAGGAAAGTCTGTCCGTCACAGGGGGACAGATGGGAAGCGCTTTCCCGGAAAACGGGGTGAAAAAAGCCCCGGCAGCGCCGCTGCCGGGGCTTCCATATTCTGGTAATTATTGCAGGATGCGGGCCGCGGATTCCTCGGCGAACTGCTTGCTGTAAAGATCGTGGTAATAGCCATGGCGGCGCAGCAGCTCCTGGTGGGTGCCCTGCTCCACGATGCGGCCGTCCCGGACCACCAGGATCATGTCCGCCTTGCGGATGGTGGAGAGCCGGTGGGCGATCAGGAAGGAGGTGCGGTCCTGGAGCAGGTGGTCGATGGCCTGCTGGATCAGCTGCTCGGTCTGGGTGTCGATGGAGGAGGTAGCCTCGTCCAGGACGAAGATGCGGGGGTCCGCCAGCACGGCCCGGGCAAAGGAGATCAGCTGCTTTTCGCCGGTGGAGAGCCGTCCGCCGCCCTCGCCCACGTCGCTGTCCCAGCCCTTTTCCAGCTTGGCCACCACCGTGTCGGCGGACACGGCCCGGGCGGCGGCCTCCACCTGCGCATCGGTGGCGTCCAGCTTCCCGTAGCGGATGTTCTCCCGGACGGTGCCGGAGAACAGGTGGGGGTCCTGGAGCACATAGCCGATGCTGCTGTGGAGCCACAGCTGGCTGCGCTGGCGGTAGTCCACGCCGTCGATGAGGATCTGGCCCTCCGTGGGCTCGAAGAAGCGGCAGGCCAGGTTCACCAGGGTGCTCTTACCCGCGCCGGTTTCGCCCACGATGGCCACGGTGGACCCCTGGGGAATGTGCAGGGAGAAGTGCTCCAGCACGTTGCCGCCGCCGTCGGGATAGCGGAAGGTCACGTCCCGGAACTCGATCTCGCCCCGGATGGGCTCCCAGTTCTCCCGCTTGGGGTGGAAGGCGTCGCCGTACTTTTCGATGACCTCCGGGGCGTCCTGAATCTGGGGGGTCTTGTCCATCAGGTCCATGACCCGCTCGATGGAGGCCTGCAGGGAAATGAACTCGGCGATGTTGGCGGCGGTCATCTGGATGGGCTCGAAAATGCCCACGGCGTAGGTGGTGAAGGTGGAGAGGGTGGCCAGCTCCAGCAGGTGGTCGGAGACCATATAGCCGCCCCGCAGCAGCACAATGGCCACGGCCATGGTGCTGGCAAACAGCACCAGCGGGATATACACCGCGTTGAGCCGGGCCGCGCCGATGCCGGCGTCGTGCATCTGGCGGGTCAGGTCCCGGAAGGCGGCCACGGTCTGCTCCTCGGTGCCCAAGGTCTTGGTGGTTTTGGCGCCGGTGATGCCCTCGTTGAAGGAGCCGGTGATGCGGGAGTTCAGCTTCCGGACCTTCCGGTTCCAGCGGAGGATGCGGTTCTGGAAATATCCGGTGAGCACCGCCATCACCGGAACGATGACGATGACCACCAGGGCCAGCCGCCAATTCAGGATCAGCATGGCGGCAAAGGTCCCCAGCACATAGAACAGCGCCCACAGGATATCCGTCATGTTCCAGGCGATCATGCTGGCAATGCGGTTTGTATCGCTCATGACCCGGGTCAGCAGATAGCCCACGGGGGTCACGTTGTAAAAGGAGAAGGACAGGGTCTGGAGATGGTGAAACAGGGTCCGGCGCATATCCCGGCCCATGTTCATCTCAATGGTCATGGAGTTGCGGGCAAAGGCCACCACGGACAGAGCCTGTAAAAGAATTACCAGCAGATACACCAGGGAGAAGGGAACGATGCCCCGGAGGGAGTCCGCCTGGATAAAGTTCCGGATGGCGTAGCGCTGGAACAGGGGAATGGCCACGTCCACCAGGGCACACAGACCGTTGAACACCAGCATCCCCACGAAGTCCCGGCGGAAGGGCCGCACAAAGGGGGTCAGCCTTTTCCAGATGCTCCAGTCAAAGGATTTTGTATAATCTTTCTCGTCGAAGGCAGCCATCAGGCGTTCCCTCCTTCCTCCACCAGCGCGCGGTCATCGCTGCGCATCTGGATGTCGTAAATATCCCGGTAAATGCCGGGGCGGTCAATCAGCTCCCGGTGGGCGCCCAGGGCGGACACCCGGCCGCCGTCCAGCACCAGAATGCGGTCGGCCTGCATCAGGGTGGTGACCCGGTGGGAGATCAGCAGCACCGTGGCGCTGTGCAGGGTGTCCCGCAGGGCGGTGCGGATCTTGGCGTCGGTTTCGGCGTCCACGGCGGACAGGGAGTCGTCAAACACCATAATGGGGGCCTGCTGCATCAGCATCCGGGCGATGGCCACCCGCTGCTTCTGTCCGCCGGACAGGGTCACGCCCCGCTCGCCCACCACGGTATCGTACCCCTGGGAGAAGGCGGAGATGGCCTCGTCCACGCAGGCCACGGCGGCGGCCCGGCGCATGGCCTCGTCCCCGGCGTCCGGCCGCACGGCGCAGATGTTTTCCCCCACGGTCTGGGAGAACAGGAAAGGCTCCTGGAGCACCAGGCCGATCTGGCGGCGCAGGGATTCCCGCTTCATGCGGCGGATGTCCACCCCGCCGATGGTGATGGAGCCGCCGCCCTCCGGCAGGTCATACAGCCGGTCCAGCAGGTGCACCAAAGTGCTCTTGCCGGAGCCGGTGCCCCCCAGGATGGCGAAGGTCTCCCCTTGGTGAATGGTAAAGGACACGTCCTCCAGCACCGGCTGGCCGTCGTAGGCAAAGCTGACGTGGTCAAAGACGATGTCGCCGTTTACGGCGTCCACGGCGTCGGGCAGGTCCCGCTCCTCCCGGGCGTTGAGGATATAGCCCACGCGGTCCATGGACACCCCGGCCTTGCTCATATCGGACAGCACCCGGCCCAGGGAACGAACGGGCCAGGCCAGGGCCTCGTTATAGGTGACGAAGGCCACAAAGGAGCCCAGGGTCATCCGCCCGGCTACGCATTCGCAGGCGCCGGCCACCACGATGACCATCACCTGCAGGCAGGTCAGCAGGGTGCCGGAGGCCCAGTATACGGACAGGAGCTTTCCCAGCCGGATCCACAGCTGGGAGAAGCGCTGGTTTTTCCCGTTGAACTTCTCCTCCTCATACCGCTCCCGGCCGAAGGCCCGGACCACCCGGACGGCGGTGAGGTTCTCCTGGGCGCAGGTGGTCAGGTCGCCCTCCGCCTCGTCGGCGGCCTGGAACCGGCCGGAGATTTTCTTGTAGAACACACCGGAGGACAGGCCCACAATGGGGATGAACAGCGCCGAGATCAGGGACAGGCGCAGGTTCATGGTGAACATGATGCACAGGTACAGCACGATCAGGAACACCGTGCGCACCACCTCCACCAGCTGGTTGCACACGAACTGGCGGATCACGTCCACGTCGGAGGTGCAGCGCTGGATGATATCGCCGGTGGGGTTATTCTTGTGCCAGGCAAAGGGCAGATACTGAATGTGGCGGTACAGATCGTCCCGGATGCCCTTGACGTAGCTCTCGGAGCCCCGGGCCAGCTGGAGCCGCTGGCCATAGCTGCACACGCCCCGCAGCAGGGCCGTCAGCAGGACGGCGGCAGCGGCCCACCACAGGGCCCGCAGGGGCTGGGCCTCCAGAGCCGCCCAGTTCAGCCAGGACATCAGGAACCCGGGCAATTTGGGCGTTTCGGGCCCCAGGATGGAGTCCACGGTCAGGCGGATGATCTGGGGCGTCAGGGCGTTGAACACCATGGCCAGGCACGCGCACAGCAGCGCCGCCGCAAAGTGCCCCCAGCAGGGGCGCAGATATTTCCCGATCAGGGCAAGCTTCTCCCGCCGGGATAATTTTCGGGTGGTTTCCATGAAGGCAAAAACACTTCCTCTCTCGATTCTTCTCTCTTTTCCAAATTCCGGGCACGAAAAAAGCGCCCTCCTTCCGAGGACGCCGACACAGCCGCAAGGGGCCCGCCCTATCTTCTGGCAGGCTCGTTACAGGCGCACAAGGGTCCCCGACACGACAAAAGCGTTATAAAACAGCATATCGGGCACCACCTTTCTTATCAGATGGGTTCAGTATACACGGGCAGGAAACATTTGTCAAGCCGATTTGTCCGCCGGGTAAAAACCCGGAGGATTTTTCAAAATGTTGTGGCGCGGGAGGCGAAAATATAGTATACTAAAACCATGACAACCTGAGGTTGCGCAGAAAATTCCAGTTTTTCCCCGGGTGCAAACGGAGGTTGGTAGACAAAGCGGCCCGTTTCCGGTAGGATGGGGCCAGTGAGAAACGGAGGGACGGAGCCATGGCCTTTGGAGAACGGTTACAGGAGGTACGCCGCCGGGCGGGACTGACCCAGGAGCAGTTCGCGGCGGAGCTGAAGGTATCCCGGCAGGCGGTGAGCAAATGGGAGTCCTGCCGGGGATATCCGGAGATCGAGAAGATCCTCTATATCTGCAACCGGTATCAGGTGTCCCTGGATGAGCTGTTTTCCCAGGAGGTGCCCCGGGAGGCCCCGGTGCAGGACGCACCCAAGGCCCCGCTGCCGGAGAAAACCCTGAAAACGGCGCTGTCCGCGTTTTTCGCCAATCTGGCCCCCCGGGAGAAGTGGCTGGGCATCGGCGCAGTGGCCGTGACCCTGGCTCTGGCCCTGGTGCTGGGGCTGTGTCTGAAAGGAGGAAGCACCGATATGATGACGCTGATCTGGATCGCCGCCATGGTGATCTTCGGCGTGGTGGAGGCCATCACCGTGGGGCTGACGTCCATCTGGTTCGTAGTCGGCTCCGTGGCGGGGCTGATTGCCGCCATCTGCGGCGGTCCCATCTGGCTGCAGCTGGCTCTGTTCTTCGTGGTGTCCATCGTGTGCCTGGCGGCCACCCGGCCCCTGGTGAAGAAGCTGCTGCACAAGGACGTTACCGCCACCAACGCCGACCGCGTGCTGGGCCAGACCGCCCGGGTCACGGAGAACATCGACAACGCCGTGCCCACCGGGGCGGTGTATGTGGGCGGCATGACCTGGACCGCCCGCAGCGAAAGCGGCCAGCCCATCCCCCGCAACGCGCAGGTGAAGATCGTCCGCATGGAGGGCGTGCGCCTGTTCGTGGAACCCGTGTAAGTCCGTAAACACTACTTATATTAAAAACAGGAGGAAAATCACATGCCAAGCAACATCTCTATCCCCGGCGCAGTGGCCATCGCCATTCTGGTGGTGCTGGTGCTGATCGTTATCGTCCGGAACATCTATGTGGTGCAGCAGTCCAAGGCCTATGTGGTGGAGCGACTGGGCGCTTTCCACTCCGTGTGGGGCGTGGGCCTGCATCTGAAGGTCCCGTTCATCGAGCGGGTGGTGAAGAAGGTCAGCCTGAAGGAGCAGGTGGCGGACTTCGACCCCCAGCCGGTGATCACCAAGGACAACGTCACCATGCAGATCGACACCGTGATCTATTTCCAGATCACCGACCCCAAGCTGTATACCTACGGTGTGGAGTATCCCATGAACGCCATTGAGAACCTCACCGCCACCACCCTGCGCAACATCATCGGCGAGCTGGAGCTGGACCAGAGCCTGACCTCCCGCGACACCATCAACGCCAAGATGCGGGCCATCCTGGACGAGGCCACGGACCCCTGGGGCATCAAGGTCAACCGGGTGGAGCTGAAGAACATCCTGCCGCCCCGGGAGATTCAGAACGCCATGGAGAAGCAGATGAAGGCCGAGCGGGAACGCCGGGAGTCCATCCTGCAGGCCGAGGGCGAAAAGGCCAGCAAGATCCTGGTGGCCGAGGGCGAGAAGCAGTCCGCCATTCTGAAGGCCGACGCCGCCAAGCAGGCCCGGATCATGGCCGCCGAGGCCGAGGCCACCTCCATCATGAAGGTGCAGCAGGCCCTGGCCGATGCCATGCGGATGCTCAACGAAAATGCCCCCAACGACCAGGTCATCAAGCTCAAGAGCCTGGAGGCCCTGCAGAAAATGGCCGACGGCAAGGCCACCAAGATCATCATCCCCAGCGAAATCCAGGGCCTGGCGGGCCTGGCGGCCAGCGCCAAGACGCTGCTGGAGAGCGATCCTCCCCAGGAGTAAAAATCCTTCGGGAAAATTTTACCGTTTGTTGCAATTGCAACTTATAGAACGGCTCCATCCGTGTTATACTGCATTCAGTCAATGAGGGAGCCAGCGGTTCCCAAAACCAATAAATGCTGAATAAAATGGAGGAAATTTACTATGAAAAAGTGGGTCTGTCCTGTTTGCGGTTACGTTCATGAAGGCGAGAATCCCCCGGCCGAGTGCCCGGTGTGCCACGTCAGCGGTGAGAAGTTCACCCTGCAGGCCGAGGAGAAGACCTGGGCTGCCGAGCATGTGGTGGGCGTAGGCAAGGTGTTCGGCGAGGACGTCCCCGCCGAGGTCCGCGAGGAGATCATTGCCGGTCTGCGCGCCAACTTCGAGGGCGAGTGCAGCGAGGTGGGTATGTATCTGGCCATGGCCCGTGTGGCCCATCGCCAGGGCTATCCCGAGATCGGCATGTACTGGGAGAAGGCCGGCCTGGAGGAGGCCGAGCACGCCGCCAAGTTCGCCGAGCTGCTGGGCGAGGTGGTCACCGATTCCACCAAGAAGAACCTGCAGATGCGCGTGGACGCTGAGAACGGCGCTACCGCCGGCAAGTTTGAGCTGGCCAAGCTGGCCAAGAAGTACAACCTGGACGCCATTCACGACACCGTCCACGAGATGGCCCGTGACGAAGCCCGCCACGGCAAGGCTTTCGAGGGTCTGCTGAACCGCTACTTCGGGAAGTAAGGAATCGCATAAAAAGGGGAGAGGCTGCAAGCCTCTCCCCTTTTTATGCGATCAAGCGTCAAAAAGCTCCGGCCGGGCCGGAGCTTTTTGATATTTACCGGTCGTTCTGGTCGCCGGACACGGCATCCCTGGCCTTGTTGACCACGTCCTCCACCATGTCGGGCTGGGTGTTGGCAAAGCTGCCGTCCATATACTGAGCCCCGCCAAAGGCCAGGATCAGGTTGAACACGAAGGGCAGCAGCAGCAGACCGATGGCAAAGCCCACGCCCTGGTTGAAGGCCTTGGCCAGGTCCACCATCATCTTGATGGCGAAATAGATGTTGTAGAAGGGGATCAGCAGCAGCAGGAACTTCCAGCCGTTGCCGTACAGCACCTTGCACAGAACATAGGTGCTGTAGATGGGGACGATGCCCTCCCAGCCCTGGCGGCCCATCTTCTTGAAGATCATCCAGGAACCCACCATGGACAAAATCGCTCCGATAATTTCCAAAAGCATAATTTGTTCTCCTTTTTCTCTTATTCTCTCTGTAACAATATACACTCGTTACAAGCTCAGTATAACAGAAATTCCCCAAAAAGCAAGAAAATTCGATTCATCGAACAGCAGAATTCTGCGGTGCGTTCAAGGCGATGCTTTATCTCGCTGTTTCCACAAAAAAACCGGCTCATTTCCCGGCAAGAGTCACAAATTTCGCAGAAGCGGGGAGCTTTTGTCGAAACAGGGGTTGCGGGAAAAGGTACATAATGGTAGAATTGAGTTGCTGCGCCCAGAAGGCGCAGTGGAAAACAATTCAGAAAAGGAGAGAGTTTATGGATCGTTTCTTCCATGTAACCGAAAAAGGCTCCACCATCCGGACGGAGATCATGGCCGGTATCACCACCTTCATGGCTATGGCCTACATTCTGATGGTCAACGCCGGTATGTTCTCGAACCCCTTTGGCGACGGCACAGACGTGCTGGGCGTCAGCTACGGGGCCATTTACGTGGCCACCGCCATTTCCGCCGTGGTGGGCACCCTGCTCATCGGCCTGCTGTCTAACCTGCCGCTGGCGCAGGCCTCCGGCATGGGCCTCAACGCCTATTTCGTCTACACCGTGTGTGTGGGCCTGGGCCTGAGCTATGCCAACGCCCTGGTGCTGGTGCTGTTCGACGGCATCATCTTCGTGCTGCTGACCGTTACCGGTCTGCGCAAGATCATCTTCGACTCCATTCCCCATGAGGTCAAGGTGGCCATCTCCGCCGGTATCGGCCTGTTCATCGCCTTCATCGGCCTGCAGAACGCCGGCATCGTGGTCAACGACGCCTCCACCTGCGTGAATCTGCACTCCTTCAACGTGTTCACCGGCGAGCAGACCTGGGCCACCATCTTCCCCATGCTCATCACTCTGATCGCCGTGTTCGCCATCGGCGCCATGAGCAAGAAGAAGGTCCGCGGCGCGGTGCTGTGGGGTATTCTGGGCGCTGCCGTGCTGTACTATGCCATCGGCCTGATCACCGTTCCCGGCTTCTATGCCTCCGCCGTGGCTCCCAACCTGACCTCCGACTTCTTCGGCGCTTTCCGTGATTTCGGCACCCAGGCCTTCGCCGCGGTGTTCAAGTCCGGCTTTGACTTCTCTGCCTTCATTGCCGCCAACGGCACCGGCGCTTTTGTGGTGATGCTGCTGACTACGATGCTGGCCTTCTGCATGGTGGATATGTTCGACACCCTGGGCACCCTGTACGGCGCCTGCTCCGCCGGCAACATGCTGGATAAGGACGGCAACGTCCCCAACATGGACCGTGCTATGCTGGCCGATGCCTGCGCTACCTGTGCCGGCGCCGTCTGCGGCACCTCCACCGTCACCACCTTCGTGGAGTCCTCCGCCGGTGTGGCCGAGGGCGGCCGCACGGGTCTGGCCTCCATGGCCACGGCCGTGATGTTCTTCATCGCCATGTTCCTGTCCCCCGTGGCCCAGCTGATCCCCACCTATGCCTGCGCCGCGGCCCTGATCTATGTGGGCGTTCTGATGATGTCCAACGTCCGCAACATCAACTGGGACGATCCCGCCGCCGCCGTCACCGGCTTTGTCACCGTGGCCTTCATGCCCCTGACCTACAACATTTCCTACGGTATTGCCTTCGGCCTGATCTCCTACGTTTTCGTGAAGATCTTCACCGGCAAGGTCAAGGATATCAACGTGGGCACCTGGATCATCAGCATCCTGTTCGCCCTGATGTTCTTCCTGACCCGGTAAAATTGACCGCAAAAAATTCCGGTGCTTCGGCACCGGAATTTTTTTTCAAACAGAAAACTCCCTCCGCCAGCGGCAGAGGGAGTTTTCTGTGTGTTTGTTAGGAGAGAGAGAAAATCACATAAGGAATGGTTCCTTTGTACAGGTAAAAGAATACCTTGTAAACATGGCGAAATCATGAAATCCACGTGAACTTTTTGTGAACATCACAGATTTTTTCAGAATTTCTTGCTCTCCGCCACCGCCAGCTGGTCGCAGCGGTTGTTTTTCTCGTTGGAGGCGTGGCCCTTGACCCAGTGATAGTGCACCTCATGCCGGGCGACCAGGGGCAGCAGCTCCTGCCACAGGTCCACGTTCAGGGCGGGCTTTTTGTCGCTTTTAATCCAGCCCTTTTTCTTCCAGCCGTACACCCAGCCCTTGGACAGGGCGTCGATGACGTATTTGGAGTCGGAGTACAGCTCCACCACGCAGGGCTCCTTCAGGCAGGACAGAGCCCGGATGACGCCGGTAAGCTCCATGCGGTTGTTGGTGGTGTCCGCCGCGCCGCCGGACAGCTCCTTTTCCACGCCGTTCCACTCCAGGATGGCCCCCCAGCCCCCGGGGCCGGGGTTGCCGGAGCACGCGCCGTCGGTATAGATCGTAACTGTTTTCATAGAATCATCCTGTTATTCCACCGCGATCACGGTGAGACGGTCTCCGTCCACGGTGAATTTCACGTTGCGCCCGGCGAAGGACAGGCCGTATACCCGCTGGGGGTCCTCCTGATACCGGGGCCGGGGATCCCCGGCCAGCACTCCCAGAAGTCCCTCCCGGCTGTCCGCCGGGATATGCTCCAGCAGGGCAGGGGAGCACTCTACCGTCAGCGGCGCATGGGCCAGACCGTCGGTAAAGCCGCCGGCGGCCTGGGGGTGGCTGTCGGTATAGGGGAGATAGGGCTTGATGTCAAAAATTGGCGTCCCGTCCATCAGGTCCGCCCCGGACACATGGAGCACCGGCCCCAGGGCCGGGTCCAGCTCCACCCGGTCCAGCCGCACGGAGGACAGCCCCAGAGCGTTGGGCCGGAAGGGGGAGCGGGTGGCGAACACCCCCATGCGGCGGTTGCCCCCCAGCCTGGGGGGCCGCACCGTTGGGGACCAGCCCTCCCGCACCGCCCGGGAAAACTGCCAGATCAGCCAGATATGGGAGAAGTCCTCCAGGCCCCGGACGGCGTCCGGGTTCCGGTACTCCGGCTCAAAGATCACCCGGCCCCGCAGCTGGGGCACCAGGCCGCTCTGCCGGGGCACGCCGAACTTCTCCGGCAGCTCCGTGCGAATGCGGGCGATGATCTTCATCTCCGTCACAGCTTCCTCCGTCCGGAATCCGTCAGGTGGGCCTTGATATCCTTGGGCAGGCGGCTCATGCGGAACAGTTCCCCCGCCACGATCACCACCATGCCCACGGCGATGACCACAATGTTCTGCCACTTGATGGCCGTCAGGAACATGGCGCACAGCACCAGCAGCAACACCCAGTTGACCCGGGCGTTGCGCTCCTCGATGTCCTGCAGCTCCTGACTTTTCAGATAGATCACGCCGTCATATTCAAATTCCTGGGTCTTGCTGGGGTCATGATACAGCGTCTTGGTGAAATACTGCCACCGGGTCAGGGGGGCGTACATCTCCTTTTTCTTACTCATGGCTCGGCTCCTTTTCGGCGTCCTGCTCCCGGTCCGTCAGGGCCATGGAGATGACGCGGTCGCCTTCCTCCTTAAAGCGCATGACAATGACGCCCTGGGTGGCGCGGCCGGCAATACGGATATTCTCCACCGCCGTGCGGATGAGGATGCCTGCCTGGGTCACCAGCAGCAGGTCCTCGGTACCGTCCACCACCTTGATGCCCACGATGGGGCCGGTTTTCTCCGTGACCATATAGTTGCGGATGCCCAGGCCGCCCCGGGCGGTGATGCGGTATTCCTCCACCGGGGTGCGCTTGCCGAAGCCCCGCTCTGTAATGGACAGCACCGTCTTGCCGGGCTGGGCCAAGGCGGCGCCCACCACATAGTCACCCTCCCGCAGGCGGATGCCCCGGACGCCCACGGCCGTGCGGCCCATGGCCCGGACGTCGGTCTCGTCGAAGCAGACGGCCTGGCCGTCGTGGGTGGCGATGAGGATCCGGTCGCTGCCGTGGGTCTCCAACACGTCGATGAGCCGGTCGCCCTCGTCCAGGGTCAGGGCCCGGATGCCGTTGTTGCGGAGGTTCTTCAGGGCCGATACCTCCAGGCGCTTCACGGTGCCGTTGCGGGTAGTCATGAACAAATACAACTGGTCGTCGCCGGTTTCCCGGAAGTGCAGCATAGCCTGGACCCGCTCGCCGGTCTCCACCTGCAGGATGTTCACGATGTTGGTGCCCTTGGCGGCCTTGCCGCTTTCGGGAATCAGATAGCCCTTCTTCTTATACACCTTGCCGGTGTCGGTGAAGAACAGAATATAGTCATGGGTGGAGGCGGTGAACACGTCCACCACGGTGTCCTCGTCCCGGGTGGTGATGCCCTTCTTGCCCATGCCGCCCTTGCTCTGGGCCGCATACTCGCTGACGGGGGTGCGCTTGATGTACCCGTTGGCGGTGAGGGTAAAGACGCACTCCTCCTCCTCGATCAGGTCCTCGATGTCGATCTCGTCCTCCACGTCCTGAATCTCCGTCTTGCGGTCGTCGCCGTATTTGTCGGAGATGGCCTGCAGCTCCTCCTTCAGGATGGCCTTCACCAGATTCTCGTCTCCCAGCACCCGCAGGTAATAGGCGATCTTCTCCTCCAGCTCCTGATACTCGTTCTGGAGCTTTTCCCGGTCCAGTCCCTGCAAAGCCTTGAGACGCATATCCAGAATGGCCTGAGCCTGGACGTCGTCCAGCCCGAAGCGCTGCATCAGGTTCTCCTTGGCGTTGTCATAGCTGGTGCGGATGATATGGATGACCTCGTCAATGTTGTCCTGGGCAATCAGCAAACCCTCCAGCAGATGGGCCCGCTCCTGGGCCTTCTTCAGGTCGTATCTGGTGCGGCGGACGATGATCTCCTCCTGGAAGGCCAGGTACTCGTCGATGATGTGCCGCAGGGAGAGAATTTTCGGCTGGGACTGGTTCTGGACCAGGGCCAGCATATTGATGGCAAAGGAGCTTTGCAGCTGGGTCTGGGCAAACAGGCGGTTGAGCACCACCTGGGGATTGGCGTCCCGCTTCAGCTCGATGACGATGCGCATACCGTTGCGGTCCGTCTCATCCTGAATGTTGCTGATGCCCTCCAGGCGCTTATCCTCCACTTGGTCGGCCATGTTTTTGATAAGCATCCGCTTGTTCACCTGATACGGCAGCTCCGTAATGATGATGCGGGTGCGGTTGTTGCCGAATTCCTCGAATTCGTGGCGGGCCCGAACCACCACCCGGCCCCGGCCGGTAGCATAGGCGGCCCGGATCCCGGCCCGGCCCATGATGATGCCCTTGGTGGGAAAGTCGGGACCCTGGACGTGCTCCATCAGGTCCGCCAGGGTGGCGTCCGGATTATCCAGCACACAGATGCACGCACCGATGACCTCCCGCAGATTATGAGGCGGGATATTGGTGGCCATACCCACGGCGATGCCGGAGGAACCGTTGACCAGCAGATTGGGGAACCGGCAGGGCAGTACCCGGGGCTCCTTGCGGCTTTCGTCGAAGTTGGGGTCCCAGTCCACGGTGTCCTTTTCGATGTCCCGCAGCATTTCGTTGGCGATTTTGGCCAGCCTTGCCTCGGTGTAACGGTAGGCCGCCGGGGGATCGCCATCCACGGAACCGAAGTTGCCGTGGCCGTCCACCAGCATATAGCGCATGGAGAAGTCCTGGGCCAGGCGGACCAGGGCGTCATACACGGACGCGTCGCCGTGGGGGTGATACCGGCCCAGCACGTCGCCCACGCAGGTGGCGGACTTCTTGAAGGGGCGGTCCGAGGTCAGGTTGTCCTCATACATGGCGTAGAGAATCCGCCGGTGCACGGGCTTCAGGCCGTCCCGCACGTCGGGCAGGGCCCGGCCCACGATCACGGACATGGCGTATTCGATATAGGATTTTTCCATCTCCGGCACCAGGGACCGCTCCACAATGTGCTGGTCCGGGTACCGCAGCTCCTCAGGGTCGTACTGTGGTTTTTTGCTCATATTTTATTCTCCTTGTGGGGATGGTGAAATTCAAAAATGCAAGCATTTTTGAATCAATAATCCAGATTCACCGCATATTTGGCGTTTTTCTCGATGAACTCCTTTCGGGGCTCCACCTTTTCGCCCATCAGCACCGTAAACGTGGCGTCGGCGGCCACGGCGTCGTCCAGGGTAATGCGGCGCAGGGTGCGCTTTTCCGGGTCCATGGTGGTCTCCCACAGCTCGTGGGGGTTCATCTCGCCCAGGCCCTTGAAGCGGCTGATGTCAATTTTCACGTTGGGGTTGCCGCTGCGCATTTCGGCGGAGATGGCGTCCCGCTCCTCGTCGGTATAGGCCACCCGCTGCTGCTTGCCCCGGGTCAGCTTATACAGCGGCGGCACGGCGGAGTAGACATACCCCTCCTCGATCAGGGGCCGCATGAACCGGAAGAAGAAGGTCAGCAGCAGCGTCCGGATATGGGCGCCGTCCACATCGGCATCGGCCATGATGATGATCTTGTGATACCGCAGCCGGTTCAGGTCCAGCTCGTCGCCGATCCCGGCGCCCAGAGCCGTGATCACCGGCTGAAGCTTGTCGTTGCCGTAGACCTTATCCGCCCGGGCCTTTTCCACGTTCAGCATCTTGCCCCACAGAGGCAGGATGGCCTGGAACCGGGAGTCCCGGCCCTGGGTGGCGGAGCCGCCTGCGGAGTCGCCCTCCACGATATAGATTTCCGTCAGCTCGGGGTTATTCTCGTTGCAGTCCCGGAGCTTATCCGGCATGGCCGCACCGCCCAGGGCAGTCTTGCGGCGGATGGACTCCCGGGCTTTCCGGGCGGCCTCCCGGGCGCGGTTGGCCGTCAGAGCCTTGTCCAGGATGGTCCGGGCCACCACCGGGTGCTCCTCCAGATACACGGACAGCTGGTCGGACACCACATTGTCCACCAGGGTGCGGATGGAGGCGTTGCCCAGTTTGGCCTTGGTCTGGCCCTCGAACTGGGCCTCCGTCAGCTTCACGGAGATCACGGCGGTAATGCCCTCCCGGACGTCCTCGCCGGAGACCTTGTCGCCCTCCTTGATCATGCCGTATTTCATGCCGTAGGCGTTCAGCACCCGAGTCAGGGCCGTTTTGAAGCCCGTCTCGTGCATGCCGCCCTCGGGGGTGTGAATGTCGTTGGCGAAGGACACCAGGGTCTCGTTATAGCTGTCGTTATACTGCAAGGCCACCTCGGCGGTGCTGTCGCCCTTGGCCCCCGCCAGATAGATGACCTCCTCGTGCAGAGGGGTCTTGTTGCGGTTGAGCCAGGTGACAAACTCCCGGATGCCTCCCTCGTAGCACATGGAGTCGCTCTGCTCCTGGCCGGGCCGGGCATCGGTGATGGTGATGCGCAGGCCCGCATTCAGGAAGGCCTGCTCCCGCATGCGGGTGTGCAGGGTCTCATAGTCATACACCAGGGTGTCGAACATCTCCGGATCCGGCTTGAAGGTAACGGCGGTGCCGGTCTGATCGGTATCGCCCAGCACCGTCATCTCCTGGGTGATGCCGCCCCGGGAGAACTTCATCTCGTAAATTCTGCCGTCCTTCTGGACCTGCACCTCCAGCCACTGGGACAGGGCGTTGACCACGGAGGCGCCCACGCCGTGAAGGCCGCCGGAGACCTTATAGCCCCCGCCGCCGAACTTACCGCCGGCGTGGAGCACGGTGTATACCACCTCCAGGGCCGGCCGGCCGGTCTGCTTCTGGATATCCACGGGGATACCGCGGCCGTTGTCGGTGACGGTGATGGTGTCGCCGGGGTTGATGGTGACGGTGATCTCGGTGCAGTATCCGGCCAGGGCCTCGTCGATGGCGTTGTCCACGATCTCATACACCAGATGGTGCAGGCCGGAGGCCGACGTGGAGCCGATATACATGCCGGGCCGCTTGCGTACCGCCTCCAGCCCCTCCAGCACCTGGATTTCCGAGGCGTCATAGGTGGTGTCCACAGCGGTGACTTTTTCCAGTTCGCTCATTGGATGATCTTTCCTTTCCTTGGGTTTGTCCTGTCATTCCCGGGAACCCGGTGTCTGCCGATCTCCCGGCAATGACAGGGAAAAAATTCACTTCTTTTCCGCTCTTTTCACCAGCGTCTGGGTGTTCAGCTGGGAAATATACACGATCTGCCGGTGATACGGGTGGTCGCACACCAAAAACGACTTGGGAATGTCGTCGCACACCGGAAGCACCACGCTGTCCTTTTCCGCCTGGTCCAGAAACCGCCGGGTCTGGGGGGACTGGGACGTAATGTCCAGGTCGAATATACCGATGATGTGCCGGTCGTTGACCATCACGTTCTGGCCGATATGCAGAAAGCCCATCACAGCACCCTCCCTTCCCGGATGTGGTATACCCGGCCGGACAGCAGGGCGTCCAGCCGGTCGTTTTCGCAGCAGGTGATGAACACCTGTCCCCCGGCGATGCGGTTGAGGACATATTCCTGCCGCCGGGGGTCCAGCTCCGACAGCACGTCGTCCAGCAGCATCACCGGGTACTCGCCGATGGCGTTTTTGTGGATCTCCCGGTCCGCCAGCTTCAGGCTCAGGGCCGCCGTCCGCACCTGACCCTGGGAGCAGAAGTGCCGGGCCTCCAGGCCGTTGACCGTTACGGCGATGTCGTCCTTATGGGGGCCGGACAGACACAGCCGGGAGGCCAGCTCCGCCTGATAGTGCCGGGCCTGGTGCTCCTCCAGGGCCCCGGTGATATTCTGCACCGGACCCAGAGGATCCTCCACGGTTTTCACCGTCTGATAGGTCAGGGCCAGCTCCTCCCGCTCCCCGGAGCACTCCCAGTGGGCTCTCTGGGCGTGGACCGCCAGCGCCTGGACATACCGGGCCCGATAGCTGATGAGCACCGCCCCCACCTGGCACAGCCGGTGGTTGAAGTCCGGCAGGGTGTCCAGCAGCTGGGGATATTCGTCGCTGTCCCGCAGGATCCGGGTCTTGTGGTCATACAGCCGCCCGTATTCCGTCAGGGCCTCGGCATACCGGGGCCGCAGCTGGCACAGGGACTGGTCCATGAACCGCCGCCGGGCCGCCGCCCCCTCCCGGATGAGAAACAGGTCCTCCGGAGAGAAAAACACCGTGTGCAGCACCTGGGACAGGTCGCCGCCGTTTCTGGCGGCCACGCCGTTGACGGTCATCCTCCGCCTCCGGCCCCGGTTCAGGAGAATTTCCGTTTCAAACTCCCGCTCCCGGGCCTGAATATGCCCCACCAGGCGAGCCCGGTCCCGGTCAAAGCCGATGAGCTCCCGGTCCGCGTGGGTCCTGGGACTGCGGCCGCAGGATAGGTACACGATGGCCTCCAGCAGGTTGGTCTTTCCCTGGGCATTTTCGCCGTATATGACGTTGCAGCTTCCGTCGAAGGTCAGCTGCTGGCTGTCGTAATTGCGGAAGCCCTCCAGCAGCAGGCGGTCAATCTGCATACTGCACGCCGCAGCTCCGCCCCAGGGCCTCCACCACATCGCCGGGGCGGAGCTTCTTTCCCCGCATGGTGCACACCTCGCCGTTGACCAGAACCTCTCCGTCCTGGATCAGCAGCTTGGCCTCGCCGCCGGTGGCGGTGATGGCCGCCAGCTTCAGAAGGTCCTGGAGCTTGATATACTCCGTGGTAATGGTAATCATTTCCATATCTATCACGCTTTCAGCCGCACCGGCAGCACCATATAAAGGAAGCTCTCCTCTCCGTCTGCGGGCACGATCACCGCCGGAGAGATGCTGGTGTTCAGCTCCAGGGTCACGGAGTCCGCCGGAGCATAGCGCAGGGCGTCCATGAGATAGCGGTTGTTGAAGCCGATCTCCAGGCCGTTTCCGTCGCCGTCCAGGGGGCAGATGTCCTTGGCCTCGCCGGCGCCGGTTTTGGCGGACAGCAGCACCCGGCCATTTTCAAACACGCAGCGCACCGGGCTCTTGAGCTTTTCGCTGATGACCACGCTGACCCGGTCCAGGCTCCCCAGCATGGTCTTGGTGTCCACCGTCAGGCGGATGGGATTATTCCGGGGGATGGCGTTTTTATAGTCCAGGAAGTCCCCCTCCAGGCGGCGGCAGATCAGCTGGGTGGCCCCGGCTTCAAACAGCAGGTGGCGCTTGCCCTGGATAATGGTGACTTTTTCGTCGGAATCCTCGCAGATTTTCTCCACCTCGTTCAGAGCAGAGCCGGGGGCCACAAATTTGAAGGCGCCGCCCTCGGCCCGGTCCAGAGGCTCCCGGCGCAGGGCCAGACGGAAGCCGTCCACGGATACCACCGTCAGATCCTGGTCGCCTACCTCAAACAGGGAGCCGGTATGGACGGGGCGGCTCTCGTTGGTGGACACGGCGAAGCTGGTCTGGTTGATCATGGCCTTCAGGGTACCCTGTCGGATGTCCACGGAGAACTGGTCATCCACCTCAGGCAGCTCCGGATAGTCGTCGGCGGACAGGCCCAGAATCTCAAAGCTGGCGTCGCCGCAGGTCAGATGGACGGACAGATTTTCATCCGCCGCGAACACGATCACATCGTCCGGCATTTTCCGGATCATCTCGCCGAACAGCCGGGCGCTGAGGACGATGCGGCCCGGGGACTGGACCTGGGCGTCCACGATGGTGCGGATGCCGGTCTGCATGTTGTAGCCGGACAGGGTCAGGGTATCGCCCCCCTCCAGCAGGATCCCCTCCAGGGCCGGAATGGAGCTTTTGGCGGCTACCGCCCGGGAGGTGGTGTTGACGGCGCTTTGCAGCAGCGCCTTTTCGCAGGAAAATCGAAGCATAGAGACGCGTTCCTTTCTTTCAGAATGAAAAGAGACTCCGTTCTCCAAAAGAGAACAAAAAGATATCTTTATTTTAGTAACAGTCGCCGTAGGGAAAATTCATGTGGAAAAGTGCCGGAGGGCCTGAAATCAGCGGATTCTTTCTCCACACCCGGGTGGGGAGAGAGGGCGGGAGTTTTCCACCGGAAAATCCAGGGTCCGGTACTCCACAGGTTTTCCCCGTGGAATCCACAGAGAATGTGGAAAGAGGGTTACTTCTTGTTGTTGATGTTGGTGGTGATCTCCTTGACCTTTTCGGCGTAGGCCGGGTCGGAGCGCATTTTCTTTTCCACCTGGTCCAGGGAGTGCAGCACCGTGGTGTGGTCCCGGTCGCCGAACTCCTTGCCGATGTCGTTGAGGGAGAGGTTGGTCATCCGGCGGATCAGATACATGGCGGTCTGCCGGGCCTCCATCAGGTCCCGCTTCCGGCCCTGTCCCCGGACCTGCTCCTCGTCCACGTCGTAATAGCGGCAGATATACTCGATGATCAGGCTTGGCGACGGCACGAACTCGTTGTATTTCTTCAGCATGTCCTTTACGGCACGGCTGACGGCCTCGCCGTCCACCTGGTTGCCCAGCAGGTCCCGATAGGCCAGGAGCTTGTTCAGGGCACCCTCGATCTGGCGGACGTTGGCGGTGAGGTTTTCGGCGATGAAGCTGCTGATATCGTCCGGCAGCTGTACCCCCAGCAGTGCGGCCTTGTTTTTGATGATGGCGAGCCTTGTCTCAAAGTCCGGCGGCGCCACATCCACCATCAGGCCCCACTCGAACCGGGTCTGAAGCCGGTCCTCCAGCTGGGTCATCTCCCGGGGAGGACGGTCCGAGGTCAGCACGATCTGCCGCCCGGATTCGTACAGGGTGTTGAAGGTGTGGAAGAATTCCTCCTGGGTCTGCTTCTTGCCGGCGATGAACTGGATATCGTCCACCAGCAGCAGGGTGGACTGGCGGTATTTCTCCCGGAATTCGGCGTTCTTTCCCTCCCGGATGGAGGCGATCAGCTCGTTGGTGAAATCGTCGCCCTTGATGTACACGATGCGGGCCTCCGGCTGCCGCTGGCGGACCTGGTGGGCGATGGCGTACAGCAGGTGGGTCTTGCCCAGGCCGGAGTCGCCATAGATGAACAGGGGGTTATAGTGCTCCGCAGGCTTCTCGGCCACGGCCCGGGCGGCGGCATAGGCCATCTTGTTCTGGGGACCCACCACATAGGTGCCGAAGGTGAAGGCGTCGGACTCCAGCAGGGAGCCGGGCCGGTCCGGAGCCACCCCGTGATAGGCGGAAAGCTGCTGATCGTCCAGAATTTTTACCTCCAGGTCGGAGGAGAAGATGTCCTTCAGCGCGGCCTTGATATGGCTCATGAACCGGGCCTCGATGGTGGATTTTTTGAAGGAGTTGCTGCAATGGAGCACAAAGGCGGAGTCCTCCATGGTCACCACCTCCACCTCGTCGAACCAGGTGTTGATGGTGGTTTCCGACAGCTGGGACCGCAGCCGGTCCAGCACGTTTTTCCATACGTCTGCGATTGAATTCAATGAAAGCGCCCCTTTCCCGCGGATCATGCGTTTTTCTCTCTCTGTTTCAGGCAAAATAACACCTCACATTATATCAAATCAGCGCCGGAAAGTCCACACATATACTAATACTAAGTATAAAATTTTTTTCTTCTCCCTAAACAGATTCCGGAAGAAAATACGCCCATTTCCGGCGTATTTTCCGAAAAATGGGCCGAATGGAGTACCCGAAGCGTCCAAAATGACCTTTTCGTGGAAAATGCAGATTTCTGTTGACAGCGGGGCCGGGATTCTGTATAATGTTTACCATGCCGTTTTGCGGCATCCGCTTTGTCAACTGCGGCCGCGGGGGACAAGTCCTCCGCCCGCCGTCGAGTATGTGCGGCAGCTTCGATCTGCCGCCGGATTTTTACAAAATGGAGGTGTCATGCAATGTTCCGTACCTATCAGCCCAAGAAGCGCCAGCGCTCCAAGGAGCACGGCTTCCGCAAGAGAATGGCCACCAGCAACGGCCGTAAGGTTCTGGCCCGCCGCCGCGCCAAGGGCCGCGCTCGCCTGACCCATTGAGGTCGCGGAAAGTGCATCGCGCATAAAGGATAGACCAGGGACGGTGGAAGGGAAAACTGCCGTCCCTTTTGGCCTATGCTCATTTCAGCCGCCGCACCGGCGGAGAAGGTGCTTGTTTTCATGAATCCTGCCGTCACGGTAAAAGAGAACTACGAATTCCGCCGGATCTACCGCAAGGGAAAGTCGGCGGTGTCGCCGCAGCTGGTGATCTATTGCCAGCGGAACCGCCGGGGGCTGAGCCGCCTGGGGGTCTCCGTCAGCACGAAGCTGGGCGGCGCCGTGGTCCGCAACCGGGTGAGAAGGCGTATCCGGGAGATTTACCGGCTGAATAAGCCGAAAATGGTCCCGGGATACGACATCATCGTGGTGGCCCGGGTCCGGGCCGTGGAAACCGGCTATCAAAAGCTGGAGAGCACCTATCTGCGCCTTCTGAGGCAGCTGAGCCTGCTGCGGGAGGACCCGTCATGAAGCGGGCCATCCTGCGGGCCATCCGGTTTTATCAGGCGTCCGTGTCGCCGCTGTTTCCGCCCCGCTGCCGGTATATCCCCACCTGCTCGGAATACGCCCTGCAGGCCGTGGAGAAATACGGGCCGCTGCGGGGCGGCTTTATGGCGCTGCGGCGCTTTCTGCGATGCAATCCCTTCCACAAAGGCGGGTATGATCCTGTTCCCTAAAAACCTCGTTTTTCCCACCCAACAAAAAACGGAGGTAACTACCCCATGTTTGCAACGCTCGGATATTATATCTGCGTTCCCTTTGCCTTCCTGACCCGGCTGTTCTACAGCTGGACCGGGTCCTATGGCGTGGCCCTGATCCTGTTTACCCTGGTGGTGAAGTTGGTGCTGCTGCCCTTCCAGCTCAAGAGCAAGAAGAGCATGCTGCGCATGAACCGCATGCAGGGCAAGCTCAACGACATCAAGACCCGCTATGCCAACAACCAGCAGAAGCAGCAGGAGGCCATGGCGGAGCTGTATGCCAAGGAAGGCATCAACCCCATGTCCGGCTGCCTGTGGTCCTTCATTCCCTTCCCCATCCTGATCGCCCTGTACTACATCATCCGCGTGCCCATGCGGTATTTCATGGGCCTGTCCGAGACGGTGATTGCCGAGATCACCACTCTGGCCGGCAGCCTGGGCTTCACCGTGGCCGACGGCAGCCAGGCCTATGAGCAGATCTATCTGGCCAAGTTCATCCATGAGCATTGGGCGGAGTTTGCCGGAAAGTTCGACGGCCTCATCGACCTGAACTATAGCTTCCTGCACATTGACCTGGCCAACCGGCCCAGCGACCTGTTCAGCCAGTTCCCCGGCGGCGGCTGGCCCGTGTGGGGCGCCATTCTGCTGCCCATCATCTCCGCCGGCATCCAGTTCGCTATGAGCTTCATCACCATGCGCACCAATGGCTCTGCCCCCAATGGGTCCACCAAGACCATGATGTACATGATGCTCCTGATGACCCTGTGGATGGGCTATATCCTGCCCTCCGCTCTGTGCATCTACTGGATTGCCAACTCCGCGTTCTCCCTGATCCAGGAGGTCACCCTGAACGAGTATTTCAACAAGATTCTGGACCGCGAGGAGACGGAGAAGGAGAAGGCCGCCCGGGAAAAGCGCTATGCCAAGTATCAGCGCCAGAAGGAGCTGATGGCCCAGCAGCAGCTGGCCAACGGCGGCAAGAAGCCCCAGAATCAGCAGGGGAAGAAAAAGCCCTCCGGCGACAAGAAAAAATCCACCGGAAGCAACGAAAACGGCCGCGTGGGCCAGCGTCCCTATGCCAGGGGCCGCGCCTATGACAAGAGCCATTACGATGACTAATGATGACTAAGGAGTTTTGTCTATGAGTTATATTGACGTAACGGGCAAGACCGAGGAGGAAGCCATCCGCAAAGCGCTCCAGCAGCTGCAGATGGACCGCGACGATGTCTCTGTTGAGATTTTGGAGCGGGCCAAGAGCGGCTTTCTGGGCATCGGCAGCAGCCCTGCCCGGGTCCGCGTGACCTATGGTCAGCAGGAGCCCGAGGCTCCCGCCGCCCCGGTCCAGCCGGAGAAGAAACCCGAAAAGAAGCCCGAATCCAAACCCCAGCAGCCCAAGCCCCAGAAGGCCGAGGCTCCCAAGGCCGCCCCCAAGGCTGCGGAGGCCCCCGCCGCCCCGGTTCAGGAGTCCTGCCAGGACGACAACGCCCGCCGCATCACCGAGTTCCTGACGGGCCTGCTGGAGCATATGGACAGCCCTGCCCAGGTGCAGGTCACCGAGACGGAGAAGGGCCGTTACAGCGTGGTGCTGGAGGGCCAGAAGCTGGGCCAGCTCATCGGCCGCCGGGGCGAGACCCTGGATGCCATCCAGCAGCTGACCAACTATGCCGTCAATTCCGGCCGGGAAAAGCGCATCCGCGTCCATGTGGACGCCGAGAACTACCGGGCCAAGCGCGAGCAGAGCCTGGAGTCCCTGGCCCGCAAGGTGGCCGGAAAGGTCACCAAGTATCGCCGCAGCGTCACCCTGGAGCCCATGAACGCCTATGAGCGCCATGTGATCCACGCCGCCCTGCAGGATGTCCCCGGTGTGAACACCTACTCCATCGGCACCGAGCCCAACCGCCGCGTGGTGGTGTCCTACGACCGCGACAAGCGGTAAACGAATACGAAAAAAGAACGCCTGCGGGCGTTCTTTTTTTATGTGATGCCGCCGGACCAAAAAAGAACGGCAAAAATTTAACATTTTTTCGAAATTGTTTCCTTATAGTAGAAAAAGTAGTTTACATAGCTTGACCGACTGTTGTATAATACAGTAAAGTCGTTATCAGGCTGCTTTTTACGGAACAATTCAAAAAAATAACAGGAGGAAAATTCCCATGTCTTACAGAATTCTGGTCGTCAACCCCGGCTCCACGTCCACCAAAATCGGCGTCTATGAGGACGAGAACCTGCTCTTTGACAAGACCCTGCGCCACAGCGCCGAGGAACTCGAAAAGTTTGACTCCATTCCCGCCCAGAAGGACTGGCGGCGCAAGCTGGTGATGAAGGCCCTGGAGGATCAGGGCTTCGACGTGAAGACCCTGTCCGCCGTCTCCGGCCGCGGCGGCCTGCTGGCTCCTATCCGGGGCGGCACCTACGCCGTCAGCGACCGTCTGGTCCGCGACTGCACCGTGGGCGTTCAGGGCCAGCACGCCTCCAACCTGGGCGGCATCATCGCCCGGGAGATCGGCGACCAGCTGGGCATCCCCTCCTTCATCGTGGACCCCGTGGTGGTGGATGAGCTCAGCGACGTGGCCCGCTTTGCCGGTCACCCCCTGTTCCACCGCACCAGCATTTTCCACGCCCTGAACCAGAAGGCCGTGGCCAAGCGCTACGCCAAGGAGCACGGCAAGAAGTATGAGGATCTGAACCTTATCGTCTGCCACATGGGCGGCGGCTGCTCCATCGGCGCCCACGTCCACGGCAGCGTGGTGGATACCCAGAATGCCCTGGACGGCGACGGCCCCTTCTCCCCCGAGCGGTCCGGCAGCCTGCCCACCGGTCAGCTGGTGAGCCTGTGCTTCAGCGGCAAGTATACCGCCGGCGAGGTCCGCAAGATGCTGGCCGGTCACGGCGGCCTGGTGGCCTATACCGGCTCCAACGATATGCGCGACCTGCTGAAGGCCGCCGCCGAGGGCGACAAGGAGATTGCCGCCACCGTGGATGCATTCCACTATCAGATCGGCAAGGAAGTGGGCGCAATGGCCGCCGTCATGAAGGGCAAGGTGGATCAGATCATTCTCACCGGCGGCATTGCCTACGGTCAGGAGACCGTGGACGCCATCACCGATATGGTGGGCTGGATCGCCCCCATCACTGTGTATCCCGGCGAGGATGAGCTGCTGGCCCTGGCCCAGGGCGCTCTGCGTGTCCTCAACGGCGAGGAGCCTGCCCGGGTGTATTGATTTAACAAGACTGTCAAACGCCATAAAGGCAGCCGCCCGACCCGGGCGGCTGCCTTTTTTTCTCTGTTCAGTTCCACACGATGTCAAAGGCGGCGGTGAAGCCGCAGGAGGCGTCGTGGGAAATCAGCATGCCGGTGCTGCGATCCACCACATAGCCATAGCAGGTGACGGTGACGGAGGTGCGGGCGTCCTCCGTCTCAAACACAAAGCCCTGGTCCCAGCGGTCGTTGACCAGCGCCGCCATATCCTGGGCAGAGGCGTCCTGGCTGGCCAGCATGGCCAATAGAAGCGGCTGGATAAAGGCAGTGTTGGCATAGACGAAGTCCGGGGCGGAGGACGGGTCCCCGCCGCCCTGGGCGGTATAGGAGCACCGGAACCTCACGGCGGTCAGGTATCCGTTGGCGTCTGTCTCATATTTCAGGCGGCTTGGAAAGGCGTTTTCCAGGGTGGCTGCATATCCCCGGAGTGAATCCCGTACCCATGTGCCGTTGGAGCGTAGCCGCAGGGGAGAATCCGTGACCTGGGCCATCTGGTTGAAGTTTTCCGCAAACTCCTCCACCGTCAGCCGCCCGCTGTTAGCAGGCATCAGAAGAATGTTGCTGCCGCCGATTATGGCCAGGATCACCAGCCCCCAGGCTGCGGGAAGCAGCGCCCACCGCCACCAGGGGATGTCCCGGCTCTGGCACAGGAGCTCTCCCTCCCAGGGCATTTCCAGGCCGTCCCGGCAGTCCAGATAGCTCCTGCGCAGCCGCCACAGCCGCAGAACGGGAATGTACAGGGCGATCCCGTATACCACGGCCATGGCCGTGTAGGCGTAGGCCTGGCCCCAGGTGGGGCGGCGGCCGTCCGGCTGTTCCACCGTCAGCCCCAGCAGCAGCTTGCCCGGCGTGACGCCCCACAGGTGCAGCAGCACCGGCTCCACCCCCAGCATCAGCAGCAGGCTTCCCACATAGGTCAGCAGGGAGAACCCCGGGGTCTGGGGCGCGATCCGCCCCAGCATCAGCGCCAGGGCCACGGCGGAGGAGCACAGGAGCATATCCAGCCCCCGGGCCAGAAACCGCCGCCAGGGGCAGGGATCCTGACGGTCCGTCCGGGCTGCGGCAGCGGTCGCCTGGGGCGGCGTGTACAGAAGCCGCCAGTATTTCTCCGCGTCCAGGGTGTCATAGCAGGCGTGGTCGGCCTGCATGGCCCGGCACACGGACTGATCCGTCCGGGCCTGCTCCTCCCGGCGGCGCAGGGCCGCCAGCCGCTGGGACAGGGCCTCGGACAGGGACAGCTTCCCGGCCTGCATGGCCCGGATCTCCTCAATGGGCACGTCCAGCCGCCGCAGCAGGCGGACCCGCAGCAGGGTCTCCAGGTCATCGGGGCTGTAGTCCCGATAGCCGTTTTTCCGCCGGGCCGGATGCACCAGCCCCTCCTGTTCATAGTATCGGATGTTGGCCCGGGACAGCCCGGTGCGCTGCTCTACGTCCTTGATATGCATGGCGTTGCCCTCCTTTTATCCGCAGTATAAGGGGTAAAGGGACTTGACAGTCAAGTGTTTTTTCAGGAAATTTCCAGAACCACCGGGCAGTGGTCGCTGCCGTACACCTCTGTGCGGATGGCGGCGTCCGTCACCCGGGGCAGCAGACGCCGGGACACGATGAAATAGTCGATGCGCCACCCCACGTTCTTCTCCCGGGCGTGGAAGCGGTAGCTCCACCAGGAATAGGTGACCTCCTCCGGGTGCAGGGTCCGGAAGGTGTCGGCAAAGCCCGAGGACAGCAGGGCGGTCATCTTTTCCCGCTCCTGGTCGGTGAAGCCCGGGTTCATCCGGTTGGTCTTGGGATTTTTCAGGTCCATCTCCTGGTGGGCCACGTTCAGGTCACCGCAGTATACCACGGGCTTTGTCCGGTCCAGCTCCATCAGATAGGCCCGCAGGTCGTCCTCCCACTGCATCCGGTAATCCAGCCGCTTCAGCCCGTCCTGGCTGTTGGGGGTGTAGCAGCACACCAGATAGAAATCCGGGTATTCCGCGGTGATGACCCGGCCCTCGTGGCGGTGGATGTCATCGCCGAAGCCGAATACCACCGATATCGGCTCCTGCCGGGTCAGAACGGCGGTGCCGGAATAGCCCTTCTTCTCGGCGGAGTAGAAATACCGGTGATAGCCCTCCAGCTCAAACACCGCCTGCTCCGGCTGCAGCTTGGTCTCCTGCAGGCATATCACGTCCGGGTCCTCATTTTTCACATATTCCAGAAAGCCCTTGGTCAGGCATGACCGCAGGCCGTTGACGTTCCAGCTTACCAGCTTCATGGCGCTCTCCCTTCGTTTTTTTCTGTATCATACCACAAACCGGGCCATAATCCAAGAAAATCATTGACAAACCCCGCCGCCGGGGATAAGATAGGGATAAATCGGCGTGGATGGGAAGAGTACCCGGTTCAGCCTCCGTCACAAGAGAGTCCGGCAAGGTGAAAGCGGACACGGGGGACCCGGCGAACATGGCCCCGGAGCCGTCCGGCCCAGCGCGGGCGCGTGAAGCCGGACCGGGTGTGCCCGTTACAGCGCGGGGACGTGTCGGCGTCCCATGAGGCCGCCTCCTGAGGGAGCGCGGCGAAGCAAGGTGGTACCGCGGTGCGCTGCATCGCCCTTGGCAGTCAGCCGGGGGCGTTTTTTGTTTGCCTGGCCGCCGGAAAAACGCCAAAATATTAAGCCGCTCTTCCATTCGGAGCGGCGGAAAAGGAGATAGATCCCCATGGAAAAGCAGAAATTCTATATCACCACACCCATTTATTACCCCTCGGACAAGCTGCACATCGGCCACACCTACTGCACCGTTGCCACCGATGCCATGGCCCGCTATAAGCGGCTCACCGGCTGCGACGTGCTGTTCCTGACGGGCACCGACGAGCACGGCCAGAAGATCGAGGACAAGGCCAAGGCCGCCGGAAAGACCCCCAAGGAGTTCCTGGACAACATCGTGGAGGGTCCCCAGGGCATCCTGGACCTGTGGAAGCTGATGAACATCTCCAACGACCGCTTCATCCGCACCACCGAC
>ERZ773243.657-NODE-657-length-47270-cov-11.523859_pt1 | contig 47270 bp, 40 predicted proteins | sample MGYA00580520_ERZ773243 | MGnify/ENA primary metagenome ERZ773243 (study PRJEB29015, sample SAMEA2737747) | human gut metagenome | biome: human gut; feature: human-associated habitat; material: faeces | place: China | collected 2012 ... | reverse complement strand
TGTAATGCTCATAATTGTTCACCTCATTTCTTTCTTGCAAGGCCATAATACCGCTTAAAGTATTAAGTGGGGAAAAGGGTCCTGCAATCGAAACTAAGACTGTATAAGTCTTTAAGAAAAAAGAGTCAGACCCGGAAGAGGACTGACTCATTCATATAATGATTTTGAAATTGTATTTTCGAGAAGAGAATACCCTTGACAAATCTCGTCTCAGAAACTTATCCTGCAAAAGTACGCCGATGAGAATGGGTTCCAGAACACCAGATTTTATGTGGACGATGGCTATTCCGGCGCGAATTTCAATCGCCCAGCCTTTGAACAGATGATGGATGACATGAGCAACGGCGACATCGCCGTCATCATCACAAAGGATCTTTCCCGCCTTGGAAGAAACCAACTGCACACCGGTCTTTATATCGAGGAGATATTCCCTTCCAATGATGTGCGCTACATCGCTGTCAACGACAATGTTGACACCAAGTATGAAAACAGCAACGAGCTGATGCCTTTCAAGAATTTGTTCAAGAACATCTCCCATTTGGGAAAGGTAAGTAATGATTTCTCCCTTTTCGGACGGTTTTGACTGTATCAATCGCTGTTTTCGTTGTTCCTGCGGTAAGTTTTCCATAGTTCATGGAGTGCAAGCTGCCATTGGATCCCTGGCGGCAGCCATAGGTGAAAAAGGGGATTTACCTGAAACGCATCCGGTTCAGCAGCGGACTGAATCCAGACGCCCTTGCCGCTTAACTCGCGCAAAGCCTGCATCCAAAGGATCGGATCGCGCGCTATCCGTGTAAGATCGGCAACAAGGAGAATATCCGCCTTTTGCTCCACCGCCTCCTGACAAGCCCTTTTCCAACCGTCGCGGTCGAGCGTAGTTCCTTTTTCATACTCGCTGACTTCTCCCACGATTTCATAACCCAGCCGCTCGGCCTGCTCATGCAGCCGGGCGCTTTGTGCTTCCAGCGCGTGGTCGCCGTCAAGCTGCGCCTGTGTCGCTACCCGGCAATATACTACCACACGCTTGCTTTTATTGCTATCCATGATCTGACCTCCATTCAGATATTGCCGACAAAGCGGTAATAGATTTTGATGTCCCGGACGTTTTTCCCGTCAACAACGGTTTTTTCTCCGACCTCAATGCGGTCGATCAGCTCGTCCACCGTTTCACGGTCAAGCTCCCGTATGTGCAGGTGCTTTCGGACGACTGCCGCCCAGCTCTGAATGTCGGCGGCGCTCTGCTCATACTCCCTGATTTCCGCAAGAAGCGTATCCAGCCGGTCGGTCCGCTGGCGGCGCTCCTGCTCGGTCTTTTCAAGCAGCACGGCGAAGGACGCTGCGCTGATGCTGCCGCAAACCTTGTCCTCATAGAGCTTGGCGGTCATTTGCTCCAGCTCATAAACGCGGCGGCGCAGCTTCCCGATCTCCTGCCGGACGCTTTCCAGACGCTCGGCGTCTGCGGCGGTGCGCTGCGCTTGCAGCCTGTCCAGCACGGCAGACTCGTCCAGTTCCAGCGCCCCGGCATGGGCGCGAATCTCGCTCAATACAATCTCTGTCAGCGTCATCTCATAGATGGTGTGCCGGGAACACGCGCCGTAGCCGGAGGCCGTAAAACGGGAGCAGAAATAGGAAACGTACTTTTTGGACGTGCCGTTCTTGCGGCGCTGCGTCTCCCGGTTGCCCTGAAGGGGTGCTTTGCAGTCGGCGCAGACGAGCTTGCCGGTGAACAGGAAGGGCTTCGGCGGCGCGTTGTCCGCCGAGAGCCGCGTCCTTTCCCGGTTGATGGCCTGCACTTCATCCCATACCTCCGGCGAGATGATGGCTTCATGCAAAGCCTCATGCCGTATCCACTCGGATTCCGGCTTATAGATCATGGTGTCGTCCTTATAGGAGCGCGAGCCGGTCTGGTTCTGAATAAGATTTCCGGTGTAGACCTCGTTTGTCAATACATTCTTCACCGTGGCGTACATCCAAAGGTTCGCGTACTTGCAGGAGCCGTTGCCGTACCGCTTTGCCCAATACCAGCGCGGGGACAGGATGCCCTCGCTGTTCAGCACGGAGGCGATCTTGCCGTAGGCCATGCCGCCGCGCCGTAGCTCGAACATCCGGCGCACTACGGCAGCAGCTTCCTCGTCGATCACCAGCCGATGCCTGTCCTCCGCACTCTTTCGGTAGCCGTAGGGGGCGTAGGCGGCGATATACTGACCGCTGCGCATTTTGGCGTGGAGAACGGATTTTACCTTGTTGGAGAGGTCTTTCAAATGGTAGTCGTTCATCAGACTGCGGAAGTGCAGCATATCCGTGTTGTCGCCCTCGGTGTCGAGGCAGTCAAGGACGGATACGAAGCGGCAGCCCAACGAGGGGAAAATAACGTCGGTATAGCGTCCGACCTCCACAAAATCACGGCCCAGCCGCGATAGGTCTTTCACAAGGATCAGGTTGATAAGGCCGTGCCGCGCATCCTCCAGCATCTCCAGAAATCCGGGACGCTGAAAATTGCCGCCGCTATAACCGTCGTCCCGATAGGACTTGACCTCCGTCCAGCCGTTGAGCATCACGAATTTGGAAAGCAGCTCATATTGATTTTCGATGCTGACGGATTCATCAGCGGGGATATAGTTTTTCGCCTTGGCGGAGTTGGAGGCGTCGTCCACGCTCAACCGGCAGTAGATGCCGACCTTATATAGCTTTTTCATACGCTTCCTGCCTCTCCTGCGCCAGCGCGTCGTCCACGCTGCCGACGTAGCGGTAGACCACCTTGACGTCGCAGATGCGCTGTCCGTTGACCTTCCGCGCCTCGCCCACCTCGATGCGGTCCACCAGCTCAAAGAGGATGCTTTCGTCCAGCGCCGTGATCTCGGTGTAGCGGCGGATGACCTCCATCCAGCGGTTTGCGTCCTGCCGGTTTTCAAGCTGCGCCCTGACCTTCTGCTCCAGCTCGGGGATAGCGGCGGCTTTTTCCGCCCGTTCCGTTTCGTATTTCCGCATGAGCGTCTGAAAGACCGTCTGGGGGATGGTGCCGGTGCATTTGTCCTCATAGAGATTCTGCATCAGCCGTTCCAGCTCGATCATACGCGCCGCTGCCGCTTTCAGCTCCTGTTCATAGGAGATAACGCGGCTGCGGCTTTCCTTTTCCTTCATGCGGCTGATCTGCTCGGCAAGGCGCTCACCGTCGCACTCGACGAAGCGCGCCTTTTCCCGGATGTCCGTCAGCACCAGCTCCTCCAGCACATTCTCATAGATGGAGTGGATGGTGCAGGCGCTTTTGCCGCTTCTGGCATAGTTGCCGCAGATAAAGGAGCTGTACCGCCCCGGCGTTCCGTCCTTATAGGTGAAGCGCTCGATGTGGTTGCGCATCTTGAAGCCGCAGTCTGCGCAGTAGACAAGGCCGGTGAAGATGCTGCGGATGCCGTCCGTGGGCGGCGTCTTGCGCACCTTCTTTTTGTCGATGCTGACCACGGTATCCCATACCTCGCGGGAGATGATGGGTTCATGGGTGCCCTCCACCCGTATCCATTCCTCCTCCGGCTTGTTGATGAGCTTGCGGGACTTATAGGACAGCGTGCCGGTTTTGCCCTGCACCATGTTCCCGATGTAGACCTCGCTGCGGATGAGGGCTTTGACGGTGGTTTCCGCCCACTTGTGGTTGACGTTACGCGGGTCGCTGCGCCCCTTGCGCTGATAGTAGAGCGCACCGGGCGGCAGAACGCCCTCCTCGTTGAGCGTGACGGCGATGGCGCGGAAGCCTGTGCCGGCGGCGCGCATGGCGAAGATGCGGCGCACGGTAGGGGCGGTTTCCTCGTCGATGATAAGATGGTGCTTATCCTCCGGGTCGCGCTTGTAGCCGTAGGCGGGGTAGGTTCCCATGAACTTGCCGCTTTCCGCGCAGGCTCTTTTGACCGCCTTGACCTTCTTGGAGGTGTCCCGGCTGTAAAACTCATTAAATAAGTTCAAAAAGCACATGACGTCAGTGCTACCGTTGTCACTCATGGTGTCGATGCCGTTGTTCAGCGCGATAAAACGGCAGCCCAGCGAGGGGAACAGGTAGTCCGTGTGCTGACCGAACTCGATGTAGTTACGCCCAAAGCGTGATAGGTCCTTGACCAGAATGAGGTTGATTTTCTTGGCCTTTGCATCTTCGATGAGGCGTTTGACGCCGGGGCGGTCGAAATTCGTACCTGAGTACCCGTCGTCACAGTACACCGCGATCTCGTTCCAGCCCCGCTGACGCACATAGCTTTGCAGCAGGAGCTTTTGATTTTCAATGGATACGGACTCTCCGTCGCGCTCATCGTCGTTGCTGAGCCTGCAATAGATGCCTACGTTGTATGTCTTTTCGATCATCTGTATTTTACCTCCCGATTCTCTGCGATTCATACATCCGTGCGGCGTGATGGCTCTCGCAGGTTTTCCCTGCAAGAATATGATACCGGGGATACCATTTTCGCGCAAGGATGCCGCCGCAGGGAGGCTGATTGTCTGTTACGATGCGTGACAAGGCTGCGCGGCCGCGGGAGCGTCCAGCTCCGTCATGGCGCGGCGCACCGCAAGCTGCTCCAGCGTCCTGCCAAGGTCCTTTTCGCCGGAAAACACGCTTGTCACGCGATAGAGGGTCTTGCCGATCCTGACCTCCTTATAAGAGGAAACCGGCTCTTTGGGGATGGCTTGCTTCTGCATAAACGCACCTCCGATTTATCATGTAAGTCCCGCTGCCACGATATGACAGCGGGGCTTGTTCGTATTCGTTCCGGCAGAGCAGCCGCGCCGGGAGGGTTGCCGTCATGCTGCATGATGCTACACCGGCGCGGCTGTCCGCGTATTTTGTGTCATTTGGTTTTTGTTCCGCCGTATTTGTCACAGCCCCCGGCGCGAGGCATATATCGCCTCTGGGACCGGTAGCAGCCGCCTTTGGCAAGGCTGTCCCATTCCCGCCAGCGCCGTGGCTTGTAAGGCGCACGAGCGCCGCAGGAATCCCCCTCAAGTCAGTGGGAGGCCGTAGCTGGGGTTGCGTATCGCCCGCGCTGTCATCGCGCCCGATGCTGCCACGCATCGGGTCAAAGACCGCGTAGATCGCTCGGACAGCCGCCCGTCCCGGAGGATGGGAGGTCTGTCGTCATGGCGGCGCGCCTTTTGTCGCTTGGCTTTTCAGCCGCGCGGGGTCTGTGCTGATACCGGTGTCTATGCGGTTGTCAAGGAGCAGAGGCGAGTGAGAATAATATCCCTCTCATATACCTCAAGAAAAATCAGGCTTTTTATAACCCCCTCAGTCGAAATTTTTCAAAATTCTCTTCAAATGGGAAAGCCCTTTGCGAACGGAATGATGCACGGCAGGCTGGGTGGTGTTTTCTCTTGCAGCGATCTGCAACTGAGACAGTCCACCAACTATGTACGCAAGAACACGCCGCCGCTGCGCGGGCGTGAGCTGCGCCAGTGCTTCTTTCAGCAGCCGTTCCAGTTCCATGCGCTCCAGCGCCTCGTCCGGCTGTTCCGGCAGATTCAGCGCCTCCGCCTCGATGCCGTCGCCTGCGTCCAGCGAGTAGAACGCCCTGTTGTCGCGGATGTACTGCGCGTAGTTGATCTGAAGCCGCTTATCTTCTTCGAGAAACGCGGCGACCTCATCGGAAACCTCGATAAAGGTATCCTCGGTGTACCACGGGTAAAGCTCCCGCAGGTTGATTGTTGTCATGTTGTATTCCTCCGTTTGGATGTTTTTGTTCGGTGTTGCAGTCGAATCCAAACGGTGGATGGTGGGGAGCGGCAGCCCACAGAGAAGAAAAACAGTGCAAACAAAAAGGCACCCGCACAGGCATAAAAGCCTGAACGAGTGCCTTGCAATTCTATTTCATAATTGGGCGGAGCTATATCGAAGATAATCTGTGATGTACAGAAAACGAGCTGCAACTCACATAGATAAGTGCAGCTCGCAAAAGTCTCTACAACACCTGTTTCTTTTTGAGATGTTCTGTATCCACTTCCTTTGCGGTGGATAGCCGCATTAGCGATACCTCCTGTTGTCAGTCAATCCCATAAGACATCCTCACATATTTCGTAATTATGATGTATAGCTCATTTGACATGAGTTGAGTGTATATTTAGCTGAATTAGAACTCACCATAAAATATAGGAGAGGTGATTTCTGATGAACTTTCTTGACCTTTTTGCCCTCAAACTTCGGGAGAAGCGAATCCAGCAGAAGATAACACAGCGTGGACTGGCTGAAAAACTGAATATGTGTACACGCACGATTATTGAGATTGAAAACTGCAAAAGCAATCCAAAGTTTGAAACCGTGGCTCTCATTTCCAAGGAGATGAGAATCAGCCTTGACGCCGTGGTGTTTCACGACGAGAAACCGCGTGAAATTCCAAAAGTTGTGGCAGATTTCTTTGCCGGAAAGAGTGATGCAGAAGCGGAGCGGTATATTGCATTGTGCCAAAGCGCAGAGAAGTTGAAAAACGGTGAGTAAAAGCGGCCATCCATGCGGATAGCCGCTTTTACTTATAGAATAGCCAGCGGGCATAGACACACGATTTTTACCCGCTGGCTGCTTTTGTCCGCGCAGTTGGAACGACGGGCAATTTTTATTCTATTTTTCCTGTTTGTGCGCATCCCTGATTTTTTCGAAGCTGTCCTGACTGACGGCGTGTTCAATCAGGCAGGCTTCGTATTCGGCGATTTCCGGGTCTACGCCCGCAGTGATCAACTGCATCGTAAAAAACTGGTGTCGCTCGTAGATTCTTTCCGCTATCTCACGTCCCTTATCGGTCATGCGCAGGCAGCCGCCTTTGTCTATAACAAGAAATCCGCCCTTGCGTAGCGCACTTGTGGCGTGGCTGATGCTGGCTTTGGAGTAGCCCATGTGCCGCGCAAGGTCAATAGAGCGCACCGCACCGGACTGCCGTTCAAGAATCAGAATGGCCTCCAGATAATCCTCGCCGGATTTACGAATTTCCATCATCGTCTCCCATCTGCCGCAGAACATTTCGGTGATAGCGCAGTTTGCCGCCCTCAATATAAAGAACGCTATCCGCAGCCTCCGCGATTAGCTCCATATCATGTGTAATCAGCAGGATGCAGCGACCTTCTCCGGCAAGCCGTTTTAGCAGATCGACCGTCAGGTGCATATTGAAACCGTCCAAGCCGCTGGTAGGTTCATCAAACACCAACAGGCTTCTCCCACTTGCCGCAGCCAGCGCCAGCAACAGACGCTGCTTCTGGCCTCCCGATAACGAAGCGGGATGACGATCTGTAAAGACTTCCAGTCCCATCTCCCGCAACCGGGAAAGCGCAGTTTCTTTCAACTCTGCCGTTTCCTTTTTGCCGAGGGAAAACTCGTCCAGCACAGTAGGCGCATAGAGCTGATAATCGGAATCCTGCTGCACAAAAAAGGATTTTTGTGTGAGGCGCTTCCGCTTCAGGATTTCACCATCGAGGGAAACCGAACCCATTGCCCGGTATAAACCTGTGATGATGCGGCAAAGCGTGGATTTGCCTGCGCCGTTGGGTCCGGCGATGGCAAGTATCTTTCCGCTCTGTGCGGCAAAGCTCACTTCCTCCAAAATTTGCTGGCTGTCCAGCATACAGGAGATTACGGACACCTGCAAGGCGTCGTCCTGATTCTGCCGGTATGCTCCGCCTACACGAAATGCCGGTGCGTCAAAGGGACGAAGTCCCATTGCCGTCATCTGCTCCGCTGTCAGGGACAGGGCGTCTTTCCGGTCATAGACGGCGGAAATCGCACCATCCTCCATGAAAACAAGCCGGTCAAAGGAATCCCGCACATAATGGAACCGATGCTCCGAGAGGATCATCGTATGCCCCGCCATTTTCAGCCGATAGAGCAGCGCGCCGAGGCGCACCATCGCTTCGCTGTCCAGATTTGCGGACGGCTCATCCAGGACGATAACCTTCGGCTCCATTGCACAGACGGAGGCAATGGCGATAAGCTGCTTTTCGCCGCTGGACAGAGGGAATATCCTTCGGTCAATCAGTCTTTCAATGTTCATCTGTTTGCAAACCGTGTTCAACCGCTCCTGCATGACCGGACGCTCCAGTGGGATGTTCTCCATCCCCAGCACAATCTCATCCGTCGTGTTGGTGGCGAAAAACTGGCTGCGAGGATCCTGAAAGACGCTTCCCACCATCGTCCCCAAACGATGGATGGGCATTTTCAATGCGTCCTCACCGTCAAGGGAGTAGCCGCCCTCCAGCTTTCCCGGATAAAAGCCGGGGCAAAGCCCGTTGAGAATACGGGTCAGCGTCGTCTTGCCGCAGCCGCTTCTGCCGGACAGGATCACCAACTCGCCCTTTTTTACATGAAGGTCGATACCTCTGAGCTGTCCCTTTGCTTCACTTGAGTTCTCATAGGAAAAGGAGAGGTTTTTCAGTTCAATCAAAAGACGCCCCTCCTTTCCAGCAGAAACACAGCCGCGGGAATCAAAACTGCCATCGCGCAGAGCGCAGCATCCTTTCCCGTAAAGCGCACAGGACGGTAGGAAATTGTTTCCCCCGAAAAGCGTACTCCACGCACCGTCATGGAGGCAGAGAGTTCTTCGGCGACCTTTGTCGTGCGTAGTATCAGTGGAATCAGTATGTATTCCACCGTTGATGGGAGATGGGTAAGCGTGTGAACCACGCCTACCCCGATCCCGCGAAACCGCTGTGATGCACGGATTGCCCGATACTCGCTGCCAATCGTCGGGAAAAACCGCAGCAACACGGCAAGCCCGATGCCCACCGCCTTCGGGAGCCGCATTGCCTGTAAGGAGGCAAGCAGAGAACCGGTAGGCTCTTTCGCAAGGCAGATAGCAAAGGATAACGGAACCATTGCCTTGCGTCCTATAACGCCCATATTGGAGAAGGCCAGACCTAAAAAGTAAAACCTGTCGTCAGGCAGAAGCTGCACACCGATCCATGCAAAGCCCGTCAGTACGATGTACGCAAACAGGAATGGCAGGAGATACTGCCCCTTTCGCATGGTGAGTTGCAAGAGCATACTCCATGCGAACAAAAGCAGCCCACCCATGTTGGAGTGGATGAAGATAATCGCTGCCACACCGATCAAAAGGTGTACGAGCCATGTCCTCGGATCAACAGTCGTTCCGGTTTTCGTTTTCGTCAGGCTCATGCGACACCGGCAGGCTTAAAGTGCTTGCCCAGCATTTTGACGCCCAACAGATAACCGCCGACGCAGAGGATTGCCGTCACGCAGAGAGAAATCAGAATGTTTTGCGGAGCGCACCAAAATTCCGCGGTCTGATTGACCGATGCCGTAGCTGTGGCTTCATCCATGCCCAAATCCATATAAATCTTGACATAGCTTGCGCGGAACAGGAACAGGTTCAGGGTGCTGCCCATTGCGTTCATGCACCACATGAGGACATGAGGAACGGCGGGGCGCACCTTGCTCTGATAGCCACCTTTGAGCATGATCAGTTCATTGACAATAGCCAGAATGTAGAAATACAGAGCGGCATAGGCACTGCCCATGATCAGCATATAAGTACCGTACAGCGCGGCAATGATAAACTGCGTTCCGATTTTCGGGCACTTGCGGATCATCAGCACATAGACGATGCCGTTGACAAGGCCAATCAGCCCCGGCTCAAGGAAATAGAGAAGCTGCATATTTGCCGCAAAGGGCAGCAAGATGAGGTAGCCGATGCCAATCATCAGGCAGGACAATACGATAACAAGGACGAACTCCTTGAGGTTCAAGAATTTTGATTTCATATTTTTTCTCCTCCTAAGATTGCTTGAAAGTATAGTTTCCAGCCTGATTTTGCAATTCCCACAGCCGGGAGTAGAGTCCGTCTGTCCCGACAAGCTGGTTATGGGTTCCTTTTTGTGTGATCCTTCCGTTTTCAAGAACAAGGATCTGCTGTGCGCCGCGCACAGTTTTCAGCCGATGGGCGATCATGATTACGGTGCGTTCTTTGGATATTTCATCCAACGCTCTCTGCACCATCGCTTCATTGTCCGCGTCAAGGGATGCGGTAGGCTCGTCCAGAAGCAGGATCGGGACATCTTTCAAAAACGCTCTTGCCAGCGAAATACGCTGCCGCTCGCCCCCGGACAGGGTTGCGCCGCCTTCGCCTACCACAGTATCGTAGCTCTCCGGCAAGGCGGAGATGAAGTCGTGGCAGCGTGCTTTTCGGCAGGCGTCGAGCATCTGCTGTTCGGTGATGCGCTCATTCCCGAAGCATAGGTTCTCCCGAATCGTACCCCGGAACAGATAGGCGTTTTGCATCACCATAGATACCTGTGAAAGCAGGCTTTCCGGCGCGATGCTGCGAAGCTCTTTTTCGGCAAAGCGCACCTGCCCCTGTTGATAGTCCCAGAACCGTGCCATCAGCCGAAGAAGCGTCGATTTGCCGCTGCCGGAGGGACCTACCAGCGCAGTGAGCGCCCCTGCCGGTGTTTCAAAGCTCACGCCATGGATCACGTTGGTATCCGCTGCATAGTGGAAGGAAACGCTGTCAAACGCATAGCTGTCGCCACGGGAGATTTTGTCCTCGCCAGAAGGGTCGGGCATCGTCATCACCTTGTCCAGCCGCTCACCGGAGAGAGCCATGCCCCGCAGCGCTGAAATGCTGCTCACAAGGGTAAGCGCCGGTTCGGTCAGCTTTGTGGCAATCACAAGAAAGCCTGCGAAATCCAATATGGTAAGACTGCCGCCCATCAGTAGATACAGACCCACCGTCGCCGTTACGGGAACAACGAATTTGACCAACGAAGCGCACAGAGTGGAAAGGCTGCCTGCAACGGCCTCGTCCCGCAGTGATTCCCTGCGCAAATCAGAAAACGCTTTTTTCAGCGCCTCGAAACCGCTGCCGGTACGGTGGTAGGCTTTGAGGTCTTTCATACCGTGCAGGTATTCGTTGAGCTGCGTTGCGGCTCTTGTCTTGGCCTCCATAACGGAGCGGCTATGTTTTTCCTTGACCTTTGCAATTTGCAGCATCAGGATTGCGCAGACGGGCAGCATTGCAAAAATCGCCACCGCCATACGCCAGTCGAAGAAAAGCATACAAACAAAGGAAAACAGCAGCAGAAAGCCCACGCCGATAGGATAAGGCAACCAGTAGCACATGGTAAATTCCACATTGGCAAAATCGCTTGCAAAGGAGCTAATCAGCTCACCGGATTCCTTGGAGGAAAAGAAGCCGAGACTCTGACGGCGCAGTTTTTGAATATATGCAATACGCTTGTCTGCCGTGTCGTAATATGCGCGTCCATAGGTGTTGTAATAGGAGATTAGCTCCACAACATATTGCAGAAGGACATAGGCAATCCCTATCACCGCAATTTTAATCAGCAGCGCAATATCCAGCGTATATGGCGGATAAAACGCCTGCCCTAAGAGATAGATCGCCATATATGCAAGGATCGCGGGGAGAATGCTGAATGCCTGCGAGAGAAACAGCCACAGCGTCGGAGCAATGATCTGTTTCGGATGGTGGAAGGTAAATTGCCGGATCATCTTAAACATAGGCAGGTCCTCCCTTCATCTGCCAACTTTCGGTTTCGTTCTGAATTGCCCAAAGATGTGCATACAGGCCATTTGCTTTCAGCAGTTCGGTATGTGAGCCGTGCTCCCTGAGTTTCCCGTTCTCCAACACAAAGATGCAGTCCGCATCCTGAATGGAGTAAAGCCGATGGGCAATCATCAGCACGGTTTTCCCTTTCAAAAGCTCCGCCATGCCTTCCCGCAGTGCAAGCTCGTTTTCCGCGTCGGTAAAAGCCATCGCCTCATCCAGCACGACGATGGGTGCATCTTTTAATATCGCCCTTGCAATGGCGATACGCTGCGCCTCGCCGCCCGACAGCTTATGCCCGCCGTCACCCAGCTTTGTATCATAGCCTTTCGGAAGGGTGAGAATGAAATCGTGGCATCTTGCCGCTTTTGCCGCCCGCTCCACATCCTCGTGGTGAACCTTGCGGTGCATGGCGATATTGTCATAGACGCTTTCTGCAAAAATGTGCGTGTCCTGAAAAACAAAGGCGATGGTGTTCATCAGAGCTTCCGTGGAATATTCCCGGATGTCCCGACCTGCGACAGTGATTGAGCCACTCTCCACATCCCAGAACCGGGCAATGAGTTGTCCTGCCGTGGATTTCCCACCGCCAGACGGTCCTACCAGCGCAGCGAAGCTCCCGGCAGGAATCTCCATTGTCAGGTGGTCTAATGCCATGCGGCGCAGCGGGTCGGCAGCGTTCTGATAAGAAAAGCTCACATCCTGAAACACAATTTCAGCTCCACCCTTTGGGGCAGTCTCCGTTCCCTCGGATATGGGCTGCATATTCAGCACCTCGTCAATCTGATCCATGCGTACTGCCAGGTTCCGCAAATCTGCTCCGAACTCCACAAGTTCCATCAAGGGACTGATGCAGGCGGGACCGACTATCAGGAACATCAACAGCTCCATCATAAGCTCATGGTCGCCGGGATGCAGGTACAGCAATGCGCAGCCGGAAACAAGCAGGAACGCCAGCACGGAGATTGTGATGGTCTTATATGCGCCGAAAATCGGCGTGACACGCTTCAGATAGACCTTCCAATGCTCCCTGTTCTTCTCCACCAGCCCTGTCAGGCGGCGGGCTGCCGTCTCCGGCCTGCCGAAGATTTTTTCTTCCTCCATGCCCGCCACATATTCAGAAAACGCTGCGTCCAGCTCGGTGGAGGAACGGTTCAGGTCGCTCCATATCTTCTGACCCTGCTTTCCGCCGAAAGCGGAAAACTGGATGAGAAACGCAAGCACGAGAGCGATAAAGATCGTCAGTGCCAGCGGAATGTTGAGTGAGAACATCAGCACGGCCAAAGCTGCCAGCAACAGCCCCGCGCCGAAAATATTGGAAACATCGTGGGCAATGATGTTTTCCATCTTTTCGATATTCTCATTCATCATCTTCTGCGTTGCGCCGGATTGACCGCCTGTGTAAAAGCCGAGGTTTAGCCGCCCCATGTGGTCGAGGAGGCGCATACGCAGGTCATAGAGTGCATTGAATGCGCAGGCATGGCAGGAAAAGCTGCCGATTACAGACAGCACGATGCCCAGCACGATACTTCCTATCGTGACCGCTGCCCACATCCATATCTCGCGGGTCGGAGCAGCCGCACCATCAAGCGATGCCAGCAGAAAAAGCCGGATGATCCGGTAGACCGTATAGAACGGTACGCCGGACAGCAGAACGCTGAGTGCAGAGCAGGTCACGCCGAAGAAATACTTTCCCGGAGGGCAATGCGCCGTTCGGAACACGCGAAGAATGACGTTTTTCTTTGCTTCTTGCATAGAACTCCTTTCTCTGCGGCGCAACGCTCAAGAGCAGCCACCGCAAGCAAAATGATTGTTGGTTAGACGAGCTTAACCAGCAATCATTATACGCATGGGCGCTGTATTGTCAACGGCTCGGAAAGTGCCTCAAAATTAAGATGACGTTGTGCGAAATTTGCAAAAATCGTTGAATTACCAGCAGTTTCGTGATATAATCACATCCATGAGTTGCCTGTTGCTAACCGAAATTTGTGCCAAAACAGAAAGCGGTGTGCCAAAACAGAAAGAGAGGAGCGGCAAGATGGTTACAATACACAGCATCGAGGAAATGCTGAACTTCTATATATCGCTCGGCGGCTTACGGAAGGACGCAGCAAACGGCTTTCGCTATGTGTTTCCGAGGCAGCACTCCAAGGTTCGCTTCTGGGGCGATCTGCACGGCTTTTCCGCAGCGGACGCGGACTTTACCTATCCGAAGGATACAATCATCCGCAGTCAGTTTAGTCAGCGCTATGTAGGAATCGGGCTGAGCGAGCAGGGGACCGTGGAAGCCTACACACAGAGAGATCAGACAATTCACTTCGGCGAGGGCGTCAATTGCTTCGTCTTTGATTCGCCGGTGCCGTTCTTTATGAAAGTTCCCGGAGGGCAGCGGCTGCGGTTTCAGGGATTGTACTTTCAGGAGCAGTTTTTTGCGGAGAACAACATCCCTCTCTACGATAGCTTCTGGAGGGATGCAAAGAACACGATACACGGCGCAGACCTTCATGCACCGGAGTTGGTGTCCATCTACCGCCGCATTGAGCAATGCCGCCTGACAGGCCTTGCCTTTGATACATGGCTGAAAGGTTTTGGGCTGGAGGCGGCCGGGTATCTGATCGACCTTGTGCAGCAGCTATCCGCACAGCCGCCGGTCTATCTCGACGAGAACGAGATTCGTGCGGTAGAAAAGGCAAAGACTATCCTGCAAGCCAGCCTGAAGCACCCGCCTGCGGTCATTGACCTTTGCAGAAAGGTCGGCGTCAACAAGAACAAGCTGCAAAAAGGCTTCCGGTTGACCGAGGGAAAAAGCGTTGCGGAATATGTCCGCACCCTGCGCATGGAGCGGGCCCTTGATCTGCTGGAGGACGATACCCTTTCCATTCAGGAGGTGGCGGAGGAGGTTGGCTATAACGGTATCAGCAACTTTTATGCGGTTTTCCGGCAGACCTTCGGGGATACGCCAGCCGCAATACAAAAGCTGCTGGAAACAAAGTGATCCGTCCTCCAGCGTCATATCCATATAACGCAGGAATCGAAAAAAAGGACAGGGCTTTTAAGCGGTATCATCAGATATAAAAAACGGCATGCAGAGAGTTGACTCTGAGGGAATCGCCCCCGACTACACCGGCCCGTGGGGCATGACGCTGGGGTATCTGCCCTACTGTATGCAGGGCATGGATATGGGCGTACTCAAAAACTAAGTTTCCGACGCCGCCGCACAGGTGGGCTTCCGTTGTGAGAAGCGCACGGAGCCGCTCTGCTCCGGCTGGCAGGACATCGACATTCTGAGAAAAATCGAGAAATAAGAGCAGAAAAGGCAAACCGGAAACGAGAACAAGACGCAGCCATAACGATTTCGGGATAACTTTGGCAAGCAGGGCAAAGAGGTACCCACTTTGCTTTTCGGGCAGTTTCCGCCATTGCGAAAACCGCCCTCTGCTTGTCAGGGGCAGCGCCCCTGAAACCCTTTGAACACACATAAAGTGTGGCTGCGCGTTTCTCCGAAACGCTTGGGAGCATGGCCGTTACTGGCGGTCATGCTCCTGTTTTCTTTCCTCGCTGCGCTCATCCTTGCCCAGCATCCTGTCCACGTTCTGCTTGTGGAGCAGCAGCTCGCGCATCTCATCGCGCGAACGCCGGTATTCGGCATACGCCGCCTTTTTTTCGGCAAGCAGCTTGGCATATTCCTCCTGCAAGCTCTTGACGGTGGGGAGCTTTTTCACGCCCAGCTCGTCAAAGGCGTTCTTCGCCGCCTTGTGCAGCAGGATGTCGCCCTCATGCTCCGCGAGAAACTTTTTTGAGTAGCCCGCCTTGCGGTAGCCCGCGTAAACGTCGCGGGTCTTGGCGTAGTTGATGATATGCGTTTTCAGCACGGCGATCTCCGCCATGCGCGTCTCCGCCGCCTTGATCTGCGCGGACAGCGCGTGAAACTGCTCCGTGGCGGCAGTGACTTTTTCCTCCAGCTCCCCATAGTCCAGCAGTCCATGCTCCCGGAGATAATTGTAGGTCTGCGCCATCTGCTTGACGTTGAATACCTTTGCCCAGCGCTCGTAGCCCACGCCCTTTCCGGCTTGCAGCTTCGCCTCGATGTCGATGAGCAGCGTGTTCTTTTTCCGCGTGGTCTGCGTCCGCTTTTTGCGCGGCGTATGCTCCTTTTCCCCGGCAAGAACAGCGCGCAGCTCGTCCTCCGTATAGCCGTCGATGGAGGAAAGACGGACAAAGCCCTTGCGGTCCGGGTGCCGCAGGGACAGCGTATTCCCGCGCCGCCTGACCTCGCAACCAGCATCGCGCAGCAACTTCAAAAGAGTGTCAAAGCTGTCTGGCTTCTGCAAAAGCGCCGCGTCGATCATGCCGCAGAGCAGTTCCCGGTGGGAGGGCTTCGCCTTGTTTCCCAACCACCTGCCGTAGTGATTTTTCCCGCGCTTCGGATCGGCGATTACGGAGAGCCGATGCTCGGTGCAGATGGCGTCGCTGAGCCTTGCCACTGCCCTGCCGGAGCCGAGAAAATCGCGGAACTTGTGCTTGCAGTCCAGCGTGGTGGAGTTCCAGATGATGTGATTATGAATGTGCTTTTTGTCGGTGTGCGTGGCAACGAAAAAGGCGTGTCTGCCTTTCAGAAACCGCTCGGCAAATTCATAGCCCACACGGTTTGCTTCCTCCGGCGTGATCTCTCCGGGCTTAAAGGACTGGCGCACCTGATAGGCGATCACGTCGCTTTGCTGCTCCCTGCCGGTGAGGGTTTTGTACTGCCGCTTGGCGAACAGAAACTCCGCATCAGCGGTTTTCGGGTCGCATTCGTAGGCGGAGATCAGCTCACCGCCCTGTGTCTTGCCTGGATTCTTGGAGTAGTCGATGCGGTCAGTCAGGCAGTCGGCAATCGTCTTGCCGTGACTGACGTGCATGGAAATGATGCGTGTGGTCGCCATGGGGCGCGGCCTCCTTTCTGTGAGACGGATTTGTAATTTCTTTTTTGAAGTCCTCCGTATTTTTCTTGTATGCTTGCGCTGCCATGTGCTATACTATGATATAAGGAGCGTGATACGAAATGACCTTTGGCGAAGCCATCATCAAGCTGCGCAGCGAGCGCAGGATCTCCCAACGTCAGCTTGCGGAGGAATTGAACGTGAGCTTCACCTCCGTCAATCGCTGGGAGAATGGAAAGACGATGCCCAATAAAATGACGGTGTTCGTCATTCGCAAATACTGCGAGGAGCACGGTCTGGATTTTTCTTATGACGAGGGGGTGCGGGCATGAGCTGCAAAATGACGATTGAACAAATATGTGGTGCGGTGGAATCGCCGCTCTTTGACCGCAAGAGCGCGCGGATTGACGCGAAAGCCCTTGCCGTTCACCTGATTGCATTTGCCAACGCGGACGGTGGCGTGATCGCTGTTGGCGTAGAGGACGACGGAACAATTACCGGAATTGACAGCTACGCAGAGAATATCAATGAGCTGCTGCGCGCGCCGTTTGACTTCTGCAAGCCCTCCGTGCGGGTGGAAACGGAGCGGCTGTCCTGCACCAACAGGAACGGAAAGGCCGACCACATCCTGCTGATCGAAGTCTTGCAGAGCAGCGACCTTCACGCGAATCAGGCGGACGAGGTTTTCTTCCGCGTCGGGGATAAGTCCAAGAAGCTCAATTTTGAGGAGCGCTTGCAGCTTATGTATGCAAAGGGAACGCGGTATTTTGAAGACACGCCGGTTCCCGATGCAGGGCTGGACGACCTTGACCTCGGCTTTGTCAGGGAGTTTACTTCAAGGATCGGCTATCGGAAAAGCCCGGAGGAATACCTCCGGGAGAACAAGGAATTTCTCTCCGAAAGAAGCGGAAAAGAGGAAGTCAGCGCGGCGGCCATGCTGCTGTTCGGCAAAAATCCGAAGCACTTCTTTCCCCGCGCCCGTATCCGCTTCGTGCGTTACGAAGGAACGGAGGCAAGGGTCGGCGCAAGGATGAACGTCATCAAGGACGTGATGTTTGAGGGGCGCATCCTTCAGGTGACAGAGAAAGCGCTGGAGTTTGTGGGAAGCCAGATCAAGGAGCGCACCTACCTCGGCGCGGATACGCGCTTTGTCACGGAGCCGGAATACCCGGAGTTCGCGTGGAAGGAGCTTATCATCAATGCCGTTGCGCACCGCGATTACAGCATCAAAGGGACCGACATCCAAATCAAGATGTTCGACGACCGGATCACTGTGGAAAGCCCCGGCACTCTGCCGGGAATCGTGCGGCTGAACAATATGCGTCACGTTCACTTTTCCCGCAACCCGAAAATCGCGCAGTTTTTGCATGAGTACGAATATGTGCAGGAGTTCGGCGAGGGTGTAGACCGGCTCTATGAGGTCATGGAGGCCGCCGGTCTGCCGCAGCCGGAATACAAAGTAGAGGCGTTCATGCTCTATGCCACGATTCGGAATACGAAGTTAGGCGGCAACTGTGGTGGCACCACACCAGTCACCACCACAGATAGCACCACAGACACCAGCACAGTCGCAACGATTTTGGCTTTCTGTGCGCAGCCTAAAAGCCGTGAAGAAATCATGACCATGTGTGGACTGAAAAACAAGAACCATTTTATTAAAGCACACCTCAAGCCCCTGCTGGAAAGCGGACAGCTTCGCATGACCATTCCCGACAAGCCCAACAGCCGCAATCAGAAATATGTTGCGGTTAAATCGGAGGACTGATATGTTCACCTATATTTCCATTGAAGAATTTGCGGACGGCGTAGTAAAAAACAACAAGGATACCAACCGCAAGGAGCTGATCGCCTCGCTGCGGGAGGCCCTTGCCGCCAAAAGGAGCGGCGCAAGGTGCATGATCTGCGGCGCGCCCATCTGGGCGGCAGGCAGCGGCGTCACGGGGACGAATATGTGCTTCACCTGCACCACCGGCGAGGCCGACGACAGCGAGGACTACGAGATCGAATAAATGAACAAGCGCGGAGCATAAAACTCCGCGCTTGCTGCGTAATATGGCGTTTCTGAAATTGCGCAAAAATATAGCTTTTCAAAATGTTTTGCGCGTTTCTAAAAATGATGCTACCCGTAAATCCTGTCCTGAATCGCGTAGCGCAGGACGTGGAGCTTTGCCAGCAGCCATGCCGCCAGCATGGGCAGTCCGTAGGGGCTTATGAGAAACGCGATCACCAGCAGCCCCGCGCCGTAGCTGACGGAATCCACAAAGAGTATGAACAGCCCGAAAAAGCCGAGAATGGCGGCGGGGATGCAGAGGATGCCGCTGGACAGGCTGACAACGAACACGAAAAACCATGTGACGACGGCAAGCGCCGCAAGGATGGGCGCAAAGAGGATTTTCAAAAGGAAACGCATATCAATATCCCTCCAGTTTTGTTTGTTTCTGCTTTCAGCATACAGGAAGCTGCCTTGCCCTGCAAGGATGCCGGACCGCAAAAAAGCAGGGGCGGCTTACCTCGCAGCAAGCCGCCCCGCATGGGATAAATACCCCTTTATTTGATGGCGGCAAGCCGGGACAGGATACCGCTTGCCGCCTGCCATATCCGCTCCTGATTTTGGAGTATATCATCCATGTCCGCGGCGTAAACGCGCCCCGTTTCATGCACCCTCCGCGTGAGCTGATTGAGATTATTAGACGAATACCGCAGCAGCGACACCAGCTCCCGCAGCTCCGGCAGGTCGAGCTTTACCACATACCCGTCAATGGCCATTTTCCGCAGATATGCGCCCATGTTGGTCGTGCCGAGCTGCGCCATCTTCGTCTCGATCATCGCCCGTTCCTCCGGCGTTACGCGGACTTTGAGCTGGATGTCCCGTTTCCGCTTCGCCATGTCACAGCTCCAAATCCTTCTTCTTTGCGGTGGTCGGCTTCTGCTCCGCCGCCTGTTGCAGCTTGGAGCGGACGGAGGGACGCCGGAGGCTCTGGCTGCGATCCTCGTCCTTGCCGATCAGGGCATACACGCCCTTGCGGTCCTTCAGGTTGGAGAGGGCGAGGGAACGGAAGGGCAGCAGCTTTTGCAGCGCCGCAGTGTCCTTTTCTCCGGCGCGCTCCATGAAGTCGCGGGACACCTCTGCCATGAAATGCGTCCCGTTTGGACTGTTGGGCTGCACAGGCTCTTGCAGCTTGCTCAGCAGCCGCGCAGCCTCCGCTTTGATCTCGTCGGCTGTGAGGGGCTGGCGCAGCCGCTGCTCATGCCGCGCCTGCGAGAGAAACAGGTCCGTCAGGCCGGGGTGGGAGCAGACCACAAACTGCACCGAGCGGTCACTATCCATACCGTCTTTGTTTTCGTAGACGGGGATGGTATTCGCCCAGCGCTTGTTGTCACGCGAGATGCGTCCGTCGTAATCAAAATGGCGGACGGTGGCCGCCAGGACGTAGAGCATCCGCTCCTGCCCGAACTGCTCCGCCACCTGTCCCACCGCCGCAGTGTCAAGGCGGTTGTCATGGTAATTGTCCCGGATGGCGGCTTCAATGGCGTCCTTACAGCTCACATTGGCGCGGAAGGACGCGCGGTAGGCGTCCAGCTCCCCATTCTCCTGCGCGTGGTCGGCGGGATAAGGATAGACCGGCAGCTCACGGAGCTTTTTTGCCTCGTCCTTTGCCGTAGCTTCCACGCTGTCGCGGATTGTGTCCATGTAACCGGTTTCCAGATCGGAGAACTTGTCGTAGAGGATCGCCATAGGCGAGGGAGACAGCAGCAGCGCCCGCGTCTCCGCCTCGCTGAGCGTCAGCTCCTCCATGCTCATCAAAATATCCTCCCGCACGGTGTATTCATAGCTGTGATGGAGGATTTCCTCCGGGGGCTGGCCCTTCAGCCAGTCCCGGTACTTGTCCTGCTCCCGCGAGAGCTTATCGTATAACGATTGCTGTAATGCCTCGTTCATATTCATCGTGCCTCCTGTTCGTGAGATTTTTTCTTTTCCCCAGCGCCGTGGACGCAGGGCGCTTTCAGCTTGCCGAGGACGGAGGGGCGTTTCGCCACCACATTCTCCGCCGCCTGTTCCATGGGCGTCCGGTCGTCGATGTTCAGTTCCGCGTTCAGCTCCGCCAGCCGCGCGGATTTTTCTTTCAGCTCCGCCTCCTGCGGGAACGGCTTGCCCAGCTCCGCCTTGGCCGTCGCAAGCTGCGCCTGCACATTTTCAAGCCTGCCCTGCACCGTTTTGTACCGCTCCGGCATCTGGGCGAGGGCGTTGTCGATGCGGACAAGGTTGCCCCTCGCGTCCTTGCCCAGCTCTACCCGGTGGCTCATCTTCCCCTTGAGGGTGAGAATGAAGTCCTTGCCGAAGTTTTCCACAGTCAGAGACATGGAAAAGCCACGATAGCTGCCGATGGGAACACTTTCCAAGCCCTTTGCGTCCTTGAACGCCTCCAGAATGGCAGCACCGGCATTGTCCTTATCGGTGAGTAAGTCGCCCTTGACCTCCATGCCCGCAAAGCCGTCCTTGGGGTGGGGATGCTGTTCCAGCATTTTCATATCCGCCTCAAAGCCGGAGAGGAAGCCTTTGTTTTCCTCGATCTGCGCCGGAAAATGCCGCAGGATGTTGTCCTCCAAACGGTACTGCTGGCTCTGGTGATTGGCTTTCATCAGCCGCAGCCGCGCCACGTCCACGTCGAGGTCCATTTTTTCACGGATGCGCTCGTCTCCGGCGCACAGCGCCTTGATCTCGGCATAGGAGAGCGCCGCCTCATCAATGTCCTCACAGCTTCTCACCGGGGATTTTGAGGTCATGATCTGGGAGATGAATTTCTGCTTGTTTTCCACCGTCTGCCAGAGGTAGGCGTCAAACGTAGATTCCGTGACATAGCGGTAGATGTGTACCTCCTTGTTGCGGTTGCCCTGCCGGATGATGCGCCCGCTGCGCTGCTCCAGATCGCCCGGCCGCCACGGGCAGTCCAGGTCGTGGAGCGCCACGAGCCTGTCCTGTACGTTCATGCCAGCGCCCATCTTGAAGGTGCTGCCCATGAGGACGCGCACCTGACCGGAGCGGACTTTTGCAAACAGCTCCTTCTTTCGGACTTCCGTATTCGCCTCATGGATGAATGCAATCTGCTCGCGGGGGATTCCTCTGGCGACGAGCTTTTCCCGGATGTCGTCGTAGATGGTAAAGGGCGGCTCCTCCGGTTCGGTTTCCGCGTCAATGGCAGCCTCCAGCGCGTGAAGCTCCGGGCTGTCCGTGCCTTTCGCGGCGATCCTGCCGCTCTGCGCCGCCTTGCCCTTGGGGGTAGACAGGTCGCAGAACACGAGCTGCGTCAGCTTCTCCGCCTGTCCGTCCTGCCAGATGCGGTGGATGTTGTTGACGCACAGATTGACCTTGCTGCTCGGGTCGTCCGGCAGGTCGGGGTTGATTACCCGCTGGTCAAGGCCCAGCTTGCGCCCGTCCGAGGTGATTTTCAGCATATTGTCCTCCGTGGGAGCAACCGCGCCGGAATGTACCTTGGCGGCACGTTCGGACAGTTCCTGCACCATCTGCTGTTGCAGCGCCGTGGGCTGTGTGACCTCGGTGTGATAGACGGCGGTGGGCGTGGGAAGGTTAAGCTGGTCGGCGGTCTTGATGTCCGCCGCCTCCCGAAACAGGTTCATCAGCTCCGGCAGGTTAAAGAACTTGGCAAATCGGGTCCGCGCCCGGTAGCCCGTACCCTCCGGCGCAAGCTCGATGGCGGTGGTGGTTTCCCCAAAGGCGGAGGCCCAGCAATCGAAGTGGGTCAGGCTGTTGCGTTTGAGCATATCATGCTGCAAATACCGCATCATGGTATACAATTCCGTCATGGAATTTGAGATGGGCGTACCCGTGGCAAAGGTGACGCCCTTGCCGTGGGTAAGCTCGTCGATATAGCGGCATTTGAGCAGCATATCCGAGGACTTCTGGGCGTCGGTGGTGGAAAGCCCCGCTACATTCCGCATTTTTGTGTAGAGGAACAGGTTTTTGAAGCTGTGCGCCTCGTCCACATACAGCCGGTCTACGCCGAGCTGTTCAAAGGTCACAACGTCGTCCTTGCGGGCGGCGTCATGGAGCTTTTGCAGCTTGGCCTCCAGATTTTTCTTGGTACGCTCCAGCTCCTTGATGGTAAAGCGCTCGGCGCGGCTGGCCTTGAGTTCTGCAATGCCGTCCTCGATCTCCCATATCTGCTCCTGCAAGAGCCGTTCCTGCCGCTCTCTGGATACGGGGATGCGCTCAAACTGGCTGTGACCGATGATAACGGCGTCATAGTCGCCGGTGGCAATGCGGGCGCAGAACTTCTTGCGGTTTCGTGTCTCAAAGTCCTTTTTGGTGGCCACAAGGATATTGGCGGAGGGGTAGAGCCGCAGGAACTCCGAGGCCCACTGCTCCGTCAGGTGGTTCGGCACGGCAAAGAGGGATTTCTGGCACAGGCCGAGGCGCTTTCCTTCCATGGCGGCGGCGATCATCTCAAAGGTCTTGCCCGCGCCCACCTCATGGGCAAGGAGCGTATTGCCGCCGTAGAGGTCGTGGGCGATGGCATTGAGCTGATGCTCCCGCAGGGTGATCTCAGGATTCATGCCCGGAAAGATCAGGTGCCTGCCGTCATACTCCCGGGGACGGGTGGAATTGAAGCGCTCGTTGTAGAGCTGCACCAGCTCCCGCCGCCTGTCGGGGTCGCGCCATATCCAGTCCCGGAATGCCTCCTTGATGGCCTGCTGCTTCTGCTGGGCAAGGGTGGTTTCCTTGCTGTTAAGGACGCGCTTTTCCTTGCCGTCCGCGTCCCTTACGGTGTCGTAGATGCGCACGTCCCGCAGGTTCAGCGTATCTTCAAGGATTTTATAGGCGTTGGCGCAGTCAGTGCCGTAGGTCATGCGGGCGTTGATGTCGTTGTAGGGGATGCTGTTCTTGCCGGAGATGTTCCACTCCGCCGTGAACTCCGAGTAGTTGACCTCCAAGGAGCGGCGGGCATACAGAGGCGGCTCCAGCAGCTCGAACATGAACTGCTGAATGTACTTCTTGTCGATCCACGTCGCGCCGAGACGCACCTCGATCTCCGAAGCGTCAAGGTCTTTCGGCTGTGCGGCGCGCAATGCCTCCACGTTGGGCAGATAGCCGGGGCTGTCAACGGCGGCGTTCTCCGCCTCCCGCAGCTTTTTCCGCACGTTGCCGGAGAGGTATTCATCTGCCGTCTGCCAGTCGCCGTAAACAGGGTCGAGGAAAATGACGCCGTTCAGCTCGTTGATGATGTCCTCCTCACTTTTACCGGTGAGCTGGGACATATACGCCATATCCACGCGGGCTTTTTCCCCAATGGACAGGGCGAGGGCTTCTGCGGCGGTGTCCACGCTGGTGACGGACTGCCGCTGCCGGATGGTACGCTTGGTGAACATATCCGCCTTGCTCTTGAGCTTGGTCTTGTCCTCATCGTCCAGCATTTCAAGGGAGCAGAGCAGGTAATAGGAGCTGTCGTCTGCAAAGGCGAGGGCGTTGCCCCGGCTGTTGATGAGGCCGTATTTTTCGGTGAAGCGGTCATAGAGGCGGTTGAGCTTCTGCTGCTCGGCGCGTATGGAAATGTCGTCGGATTCCCACATCTGAAGGTCGATGAGCCGGTGAACGCAGTCCCGCAGCTCTGCCATTCCCTTGACGCGCTCCTTTGCGGTGGCGTTCAGGTTGGGCTTGACCATGACGGAGTTCTCCCGGTAGTACACCTCACCGTCCACCACGGCATAGCTGTAATTCTTCACGTTGGGGTCTGCGGGAATGGTATCCTGTATGGCGTCGTTCTCACCGAGGTCAGGCAGCTCTGCGGCTTCGTACTTGCCGCCGATATTCTGAATGGCGTATCTGAGCTGCGTGGCAAGGTCCAAATCCTCATACGGTTCCACAGTAAAGTCTTGTCTGCCGTACTGCGTACTCTCCGAGGTCTGTCGGCCTAATACCATTTCGGGGTTGTCGATGAAATACTGATTGATGGCAAATCCATCCTCATTTTCACCGAGATGCACCCAGTCAGGTTCAATGTCGATGGGTCTGTCACGCTTTTGCAGGAAGATGATGTCGGACACCACCTCCGTACCGGCGTTGGCCTTGAACGCATTGTTGGGCAGACGGATCGCACCCAACAGCTCCGCCCGCTGCGCGATGTACTTACGGACTTCGGGAGATTGTTTGTCCATCGTATAGCGGGAGGTCACAAAGGCGATCACACCGCCCGGACGCACCTGATCCAGCGTTTTGGCAAAAAAGTAGTCATGGATGGAAAAACCGAGCTTGTTGTAAGCCCGGTCGTTGACCTGATACTGTCCAAAGGGCACGTTGCCGATGGCAAGGTCGAAGAAATCCCGTCTGTCGGTGGTTTCAAAGCCTGCCACGGTAATATCCGCCTTGGGGTAAAGCTGCTTGGCAATGCGCCCGGTGATGCTGTCCAGCTCCACACCGTACAAGCGGCTTCCTTGCATCTCCTGCGGGAGAAGCCCGAAAAAGTTTCCGACGCCCATGGCAGGCTCCAAAATGTTGCCGGTCTGGAAGCCCATGTTTCCAACGGCTTCATAGATTGCCTTGATAACCGTGGGGCTGGTGTAGTGAGCGTTCAGCGTGGAAGCTCTGGCGGCGGCGTATTCCTCCGGGGATAGCGCGGCGTACAGCTCCGCAAATTCGTCTTTCCAGTTATCCTTGCTTTCATCAAAAGCATCCGCAAGCCCGCCCCAGCCCACATAGCGGGAGAGAATTTCCTGCTGCTCCGGGCTGGCCTGCAAGCCCTCAAATTCCAACTCCTTCAGAAGATTGATTGCCGCCATATTCGCCCGGAACTTGGCCTTAGCGCCGCCTTTGCCGAGATCATCGTCCATGATGCGGAAGTTTTCCGCAGGCGGCTTTTGCGGCACAGGCGGCTCCGGCTCGGTGGTGCGGATAGTCTGGATTTCAATGTCATAGGGAAGCTGGCTTTTCTCGCCGGGGTAGAACGCTACGGTTTCCGTGGTAAACTGCGGCTGCTCCGGTTTTGCTGCTTCCGGTGGTGTCTGTTCCGGTTGGGAAACTTCCGGCTCTTGAACGGAAATGGTCTGTTCAGCTTGCGCCTGTGTCCGGCTCTGCGCCTGCGCTTCCTCCAGAAAAACGGCGCGCAGCACGGGAGCGGCGTCCGGCCACAACAATCCGAGGGCGTGTACGCCCTTTTCCCCATGCACCTGCGCCTGAAAGCCGCTTCTTGAGGTGATGAAATCTGCCTCGGTGCCGTCCTCCAGCGTCATGGTGTCCGCGTCCGACGCGGCGAAAACGTTGGAAAGATACGCACCGATGGCGGCGTTGCCCTCGCCCTGCCGGAACAGCTCCCGCACCTCGTCCCGGATGTCAGGCGTGAGGATGCCGTTCATCAGGAGGTCGCGGAGGTCGTCGTTTCTGTTTCGTGCGGGAAGGTAATCTGTTATGGCGGCGTTTCTCTCATCCCTGCGCAACAGCCGCTCAAAGTTCTCGCGGCTTTCGGCGCGGAATACGGGATAGCGGAGCGCAGGGTCACGAAGCTGCACGTTGAGTGCGCCGACCTCCGTGATCTCAAAGGGCGTGTTGTCCAGATAGACGGTATCGCCCACCGCATACGGCGCACGGAAAATCATATTTTCCTGTTCGTTTTCGGCAGTGACCTCCTTGACAGGTTGCGTCTGCTCCGCAGCGAAGAAATAGCCGGTGTCGAGGTAACGCTCAAAAACGGTGCGGTCTATGCTGACCGTTTCCTGCTCCGGGACGCTTGGCAGAGTGTACCAAACATTATCTTCGTCTACACGCTCGACCACCATCAGAGTATCCCGCTGTTCGGCTGCGGTGGAGGAAAAGCCGTCGCCCACGCGATAGGCATTCCCCAGCGGCGTTGTGAAAACCGGCGCGTCCGGCTCCATACCGCGGCTGCGCTGAATACTGGAGAGGTAGTCAATGGCGTTAGATTGCTCCGCGAAGCGAAGCACCTGCCCACCCTCCTCATAGAAGCGGTCAAGGGCCGAGTCCCAGATGCCGGTAATGCCGCCCTCGTTGGGGTGCAGACGGATGGAAAAACGGTCCGGTGAGTCCATGTGCGCCGCCTGCGCTTCCTGCACCGCGATCCGCTCCACATCCGCCATAACCTGCCGGATGAAGGGGCTGTTGCGGTTTGCCTCCGCGTCCACAATGCGCCCGCCCACAATACCGCGTTCAGCAAGCGCTTCCCGGATGGCGATGGGGTCAATATTGTCAAAGTTGTCCTGTTCCTGCTCGGTGTAGAAGTTATCGGATTGAATGAGCTGCGCAATGCGCCGCTGCACCTTTGCCCATGACAGCGTGACCGGCTCGGAGCTGCCCACGGAGATTTGCAGCGGTTTAGAGGTATCCTTCAAGCCGTACTCCCGTGCCAGCCATGCGGCGGTGTCCCGGTCGCGGGCGTGAGCCTTCATATAGCGGACAACTGCGTGCTTGCTTTCAATCCTGCCGTTCCACTGCTGCAAGGCCGCGTCAATGTCCGCCTGCGTGACCTTGTAGGGAGAGGGCGTGACCGTGGTTGCCAGCGTGGGGTAAAGCTCGTCCAAAAGCTCCTGATGCAGCCGGTTGTGGAACGCAGGCATATCGAAATAGAGCCGTGTGAGCTGCAAATCGCCGGATTCCATGACAATGCGCCGGATGGCGGCAGCGCCCTCCAGATAGGCGTTTTGACGGTCGGAATTGCGGCAGGCGTTGAGGAAAGCGTCGTCCGCGACAAGCGCGTTGCCTACGGTCAGCTTATACCCCTCAAACAGCTCTGCCACCGTGGGCTGTGGCTGCTCTGCGGCAGGATCGCGGAATACCCTCGTACCGTCTGCGCCAAACTCGGCTTCGTATGCGTCAATGGCGGCTTCCGCCTCATGGTCAACGGAGCGCAGGGTATAGACGCGGCGCTCACCTCTAAAGTCCGGCGCTGCGGCAATGGTTACATCGTATTTGCCCCGCAGTTCCTCCACATAGTTCTCCAGATTGTGCGCCGGAACGCCGCACATAGCAACACGGCCAGCGCCGGGTATCGCTCTTGTGGTAAGGTTGAGGTCAAGCAGCTCCGCCGCCTGTTTTGCGTCCTCGCCGTACATCTCGAAGAAATCGCCCACCTGAAACAGCACGATGTCGTCCGGGTGGGCTTCTTTGATGGAATTGTATTCGTTTTGCGCCGTGCGTTCTGTTTCCTTTTCCTGTTGAAGCTGCGCGTACCGCTCCTTTTCCCGTGGGGAGAGGAAGCGGTCCTTCTGAATGAGGCTGTCAATCCTTGCTGCCACCTTCGTCCAGCTCAGCTCCACATTGGCACAGCCTGCCTTTTTCAGCGTAATGCCTTTTGCACTATGATCTTCATAGCTGCCGCTTGCTCCGGATACAGCATGGGTATGACCTCCTGTGCCATACTCATCTTTGAGGAAAGCTGCCTTTTCCTTGCCGGTGTGGTCGGCGGTGAAGTATTCGTAGATCCTGCCCTTGCCGCCCTCGACACCGCTGCCGCGATCCAGCGCGTGGTCGATCTCGTCCTCCGTGATGAAGCGTCCCAGCTCCGGCACTGCGGCCATTTCGGAGGAATATTCTCTGCGTGGCAAGGACATATCCCGCAGGCTCTGCCAGATGTTCTCCAGCTTGTGGTAATGGAAGCGCAGCAGGCTTCTGTTCTGTTCATGGGCGGCGTAAAACTGCGCGAACTCGCCGGATAGCGTATCGCGGGAATCTGTGTTTGTCAGTTGCTCTGCCAGCCGCGCCGTTTCATCAGGGAAGCCGCCGCCCCGCAGAGCATCCATGCAGGAGAGATAGCCCCGTTCCCGCGCCTCGTCGCTGAGGTCGTGCTTCAGATACCAGAGGGCTTGGGCAAGCTGCATCCGCTCATGCTGCCCTGCTTCGGCAAGCTCTACATTGGAGGCATACGCGCCACTTTCCATAAGCTGGGAAATGCGCGCAGCGGCGTCCTGCCATGCGATCACCTGCGCGGTGCGCACATACTCCGCGCTCCTGCCGGGGGCGATGTGGATGCCGTCAGCGGCATACCACGCGGAAAGCTCGCCCTCCGGCGTCTTAAAGCCGTTGCCGCCGTGGAAGGTGTTTTGCAGCAGCGCGGCAATGTCCTCCGCAGACTTCTGCTTCTGGAACGCGGCGGCAATGACCATGCGGGTATCGTCCTCGTTGCCGCCCAGCCGCAGCACATGGTCAAGCTGCGCCTGAGAAACGGAAAAAGCGAAGGGCGTCTGTGCGCTCTCCGCTTCTTCTATGGCTGTAATCTGTTCCGCTTCGGTGGGGAAAAAGGATAGCTGGCCGCCCCGTGCGGGGTGCTCTGTTATGCGTAGATCAGCTCCGCGAGAATCACTTCCTCGGCCTGCGCCTTGCAGGTGTTCATCAGGCCAACCCATTTCATTGGGTCGCAGGCTTTCAGCGCTTCCGTCGCTCCGGCCTCCGACGCCAGCTTTGGCATCATCTGCTCTAAGCGGCTCTGCGCCGCCTGCTCGATCTCCAGCAGGTGCGGGAACAGGGTTTCCTCCAAGATCATCTGGTTCCAGAGGATGGGACGATGCTCCTTCAGGTACTTCTGGCGCATCCGTCCGTACTTGCCGAGGGGCTGCTCCGGCACCTCGATCTTCAGGTCGGGAATCAGGTAATCTCCGTTCTTCGTGTAAGTCAGGTTGTTCTCCATGCTCTGCCGTCCTTTCCGCGCTGTGTTCGCGCTCATAATTTCGTATGGTGACTTCGATCTGCCGCAAAACCTGTTCATTGATCTCGCTGACCGCCGTGCCGAGGGCTGCCACCGTGCGCGGGGTGTTGAAATCAAAGATGCTGAAAAAATCCTCGTGTTCAAAGTGATCCTCCGGCTGCATCCCGCAGCGGGACATGAGGGAGTAGGTGATACTGACCGCCGCGGCGTTTTTGAACGCCACCTCGATGTTGTAATCATCATACTCCTCCAGATAGGAATCCGCAACGATGCCGAGAATGTCGCGGGAATGGTCGCGCCAGTATTCCGCAGCAAGCTGGGAAGCGACGGCCTCGAACTGCTCCGCAAGGCCGTTTTTGCCGGAAACGCCGTAATTACGCTCCAGCATGGCGCTCACGCCGTCGGTATGCGCGTCTTTCAGCTCCCAAAGATTGACGCGGCGGGCGTTTTCCTTGCCGCCGGTGTCGGAAACGTCAAAGACGTATTTGAGCCGCGGCTTGTAGCCGGTAGCGTCGATGAGGGCGATGCCCGTGCTGCCGCGCCGGACATAGCGCCCCATTTTCTCGTTCCAGAAGTCGTACTCCGCGCAGGCGGTGGCCTCCGGGCGCTGCATATAGATCATGAGCTGCTCGTTGTAGGGGTATTTATACAGCCTTGCGGCGGTGGTCAGGAACGCCGTCCACGCCAGATGGCTGCCGGTGATCTGCCGCGCGGTGCGCTCCGCCTGCTCCGCGTAGGCTTGCAGTTTGTTGGGCATAAGCAAAATCCTCCTCTCATGGGTTTCTGGTGAAGCCGTTTCTTTTCGCCGCCTCGCTCGCCGCCTGCTTCCGTTTCTCACTGTACGGTGCGGTCAGGCGGAAGGACAAGCGCCCCTTGCGGATGGTGAACTCCATACAGCCCGTGTCGGGGTCTGCGTCCAGTTGGCGGCACTCTGCGGGGTGCTGCGCGGCGTAGGCGGCAAGGCGGTTTCTAAGGTCAGTATTGTGGGTGCGGATATGGATAAGGGGTTCTTTTTCGTCAAAGGTGATTTCCGTGATTTTCTGCGCTTTTGTCAGTCCTGTTCTCATAAATGGCCTTTCTGCGCCTCCTGCGCGAAGCAGGCGCGATTTTGGGGTATTTTCTCCGGCTCATGACTTGGGAAAAACGGCGATTTTCAAACTGAAACGCGCCGGATGATACATTCCTCATCCGGCGCGCTCCCTGCGGCGAATCTGCGATTTTTCCGGCTCTTGACCGTAAAACAGTCAGCTTTGCTCAGAGGTCAAAATCCGGCGTCAGGTCAAGGGCGGCGTACTCCGCGTCGGTAATGTCGCGCAGCTTTGCGAGGGCGCTGTCCGTCAGCTCCCGCAGCTCGGCCTCCTCCGCGTCCAGATACCCCCGCATTTCTGTGAGGGCCGCGATCAGGCCCTCGCGGGTGCCTGCCGCGTTGTAGATGCTCATAAGGCTGACTTCATCGTGGGTGAAATGCTTGTCGTTCATATCAAAGCTCTCTTTCCGCGCTCCGTTTGGGCGCTGTTTTGTTTTTCGACTGCTCCGGCGTCCTTTCCCTGAGCTTTTCCAGCACGGAGGGCTTCTTCTGCTCGCGGTGGGAGGCCGCAGCCAGCTCCGTCAGGGAGATGGAAAAGCCCGCCTTGACCTGCGCCTCCAGATCGGCCACGGTGGGCTGCTTGGGGCCGTTGTTGATGATGCCGTCGATCATGCCGTAGTCGTCCTCCAACAGCATCTCCACGTTTTTGAGGTAATTCTCCGGCTTGAGGAAATTGGGAAGCTCCCGGAAGCCGATGCTGTCAACGTAATGACAGGATACTACGCCGTTTTGCTTCAAGGCAACGATGTCGCTGACCGACAGGCTGTGTCCCTTGAAATCCGCAGGATGATCCACGTTGAACCGCTGATAAATCATATCCAGATTGGTTCTGGCATTCCCATAATCCATAAACCCGCCGGTGTAGATCGCGTCGTAGCCGCCGCGCTCCGGCGTGACGCCCTTGCTCTGCAAGTAGTCATAGTTCATGAAGCGGTAAGCGTCCAATTCACCGCCGCGCCGAATCTGATAGATGAGGAAAGCGTCCTGCGGGTTTTCCAGAAACAGCTTCTCCGTGTCCGCCTGTTCGCTCAGCGTCACAACGCCGCGTACCGCGTCCCATTCCTCGCGCTCCACGCCGAACACGCCGGTGTGGGAGGAAATATCCTCTGCGTCCAGCGCCATGGCCTCGGTGCTGTCGGCATAGAGCAGGAACACGGGAACGTCCTGCATGAACAGCTCCATGGCGCGCTCCTTGGTCAGCGGCAGCATGGCGTTGCCGTCTGTGTAGCCGTACTGATACATTTCCAAAAAGCCGATGCCGGTATCCGGCATGGGATAGCCCTGCTCCAGCTCCGGCATGGGCGGCAGCTCATCCACAACATTCGGCGTTTCTGTTTCAATCTCCGGCTGCGGTTTCTCCTTTGCCCGCCATTCCTGACGGAACAGGCCGTTGAAGCGTTCCAGCAGCCCATGAGAGCCGTCGTCGATGCCGATCTCGTCTGCCAGCTTGACGAAATCCTCCAGCTCCTTCCGCAGCTCTGCGCCCTCTCCGGCAAGCAGCCTGTCCGCAACCGAAGCCGCTGTGGGTCCTTCTGTGCTGTCGGGAACGTTCAGACCCCGGCGCAGGAACGCCGCGTAGTCGGCGGCGAAGGCCAGCGCGTCGGCGCGGGAGGGCGGGATGGTGACAAGCTCGTATTCCGTGTCCTTGGGAAGCTCGATGCCGCGCTCCTTGCAAACCTCCGCGAAATGCTTTTCCACGTCGGTGATGATGCCGTTTGCGGTCTTGCCGATGGTATCCAGACTGGCACGGAACTCCGGCAGCTCGGCGTTTTTTGACCACGTTGCCACATAGCCGAAGCTGTTTGCGCCGGTTTCAATGCCAAAGTAGGCGCAGACCATAAAGGAGATGCTTTCGGCCTCCACCTCCTCGGTATTGCGGCTCTTATGCCTGCGCTCCTCTGGCTGCTGCAAGGCGTAATTGTGGAGCTTGGCGTGGGCGATCTCATGGACGGCGGCGGATACCGTCTGCACCTCGCTCATGCCCTCCCGCAGCGTGATGCTCTGGGATTTGGGGCTGAAATAGCCGTCCATATCCGCAGACAGCGGCTTTACCTCCACCGGCACGGGCGAGGACCGGCGCAGCGCCTCCATGAACGCCTCATAATTCTCCACGCTGCCGGTCAGGTTGGCGACGGGGCTGGCAACACGCTCAGGCAGGGGCTTTCCGTCCGTCTGGGCGTAGTCGAACACCTTCACCGGGCGGAACATGGGGATTTCGATCTCCTTTTCCTCGGTGACAACTTTGCCGTCCGCGTCCAGAATGGGTAGTTTTGTGTCCGGGTCGAGCTTTTCCTGCTCGATTTTCTTCTTATACGGCGTAGGCGCGATGATGGTGATGCCCTTCTCGCCCCGCAGCACATGGCGGGAGAACTTGTCCCGCCAGCGGTTGTAGCCCGCCACAAGTGTGGCGTCCGGGCGCTGCAAGTGGATGAGCGCCTGATTGTTGAGGGAATAGTTGTGGAACCGGCTCATGGTGCGCAGGTAATTGCGGTACTTTTCCATATCGCCGGATTCAAAGATGTCACGGATGCCCGCCTCGATGCGGTCGGTGATCTCCTTGAGCTGTTCTCTGTTTTTACCGGGTTTCTCTGGCATAGGTTCCTCCTTCCGTCAGGTCGATACGCAGGAGCTGAAGCCCCCGCGAAAGATATTCCCGTAAATCCGTTTTTCCGCAGAGATAGCGGATGTCGCCTGCCTTGTCCTGCTCACGCAGCGTCCACAGGTCTGCCGCCCACCGGACAAATACCGCGTCCGGCGCGTTTAAGGGCTTTTTGCGGCGAAGATAGAGGCTGTGCCGTCCCAGCACCATGATCGTGCAGATGGTATTGACCACATCGAGAGAACATTCGTTGAGAACGGCGATCCTCCGTTCATACGAGGCCGCGCCCAACAGCTCGCGCAGCGCAGGCTTGGCATTTTCAATCAATGCCGGATAATCCGCTCTTGTCGGATACGGAGATTTTCGTGTCATAGGCACTTCCTTTCATTTCATGGGCTGTTTACCCCTAAAATGGCAGCGCCCGCGCAAGGGTATGCTTTCCTGTGCGGGCGCTCGGTTCTCATTCGTTTTCGGAGTATATACTCCTTGCGGGCGGCGTATATCCGGCGTTTTTGGCGCGCTCGCTGGCGGCCCTGCGCCGCTCGTCGCTGAACGGCTCCCGGACGCTGACGCAGCTTTTCGGCACGATGTAGCTGACCGCTCCGGCATGGACGGCTTTATCCGGGTACACCTTGTCCGGGTATTTCTCCGCAAGGCGTTTGAGCTTGCGTATCAGCTTCGGGTCGTGGGTGTAGATGCTGGCGGTAGGTTCTTCCTCGTTGTAGAGGATGATACTTTCCTGCTCCAGCTTGGAGAGCTTCATGTCCTCGCCCCCTTATCAAACTCCAGACGGAAGCGGACGCTCTCGCCGGTATCCTCCAGCACGGCGGTGGCGTCGTAGGTGCCGCCGGTTTTTTCGGAATAGAGGCCGGTGAGCTTCACCCTCCCGTCTGCCAGCAGCGCGGCGGCGATCTTTCTGGTCAGAGCGGCGCGCTTGGCGGCAAAGAACTTGTTGTCCCGCCACAGCCCGAAGCGGCAGTCGTTTTTCTCGCAGAAGAAGCCCTTTTTGCTCTCGGTCACGTCGCTGCCGCAGCGGGGGCATTTGCCGATGACCTCCCGGCCGGAGGGGAACAGCACCTCCGCGCCGGAGATGACCTGATAGGTTTTCACCAGATCCGTGAGCATATCCGCAATGCCGGTCATGAACTCATCCGGGGAAAGCTCGCCGCGCTCCACCTGCTGCAAGCGGTATTCCCATTCGGCGGTGAGAAGCGGAGACTGTAACTGCTCCGGCAGCACGGTGATGAGGGATACGCCGGTATGGGCAGGCACAAGGCTGACGGCCTTCTTCGCCCTTTTGCGCTCCACAAAGCCCGTGGCTACCAGCTTTTCGATAATGGCGGCGCGGGTGGCGGGCGTTCCCAGCCCCTTCCGTTCCGCTTCTTCCGGCATATCTTCCTTTCCGGCAGTCTCCATGGCGGAGAGCAGCGTGTCCTCGGTGAAGTGCCTGGGCGGCGTGGTCTTGCCCTCCTTTACGGCGGCTTCGGCGCACTCCAATACCTGCCCCTCCGACAGCTCCGGCAAGGCGGCGTCCTGCTTTTCCTGCGCGAGATACTGCTTCCAGCCGGTATCAAGGACGGTTTTGCCCTTGACGGTGAATACAGCGCCGCCGCATTCCAGCGTAACTGTGGTTTCCGCATAGCGGTGGGCGTCGCTGACCGCCCGGAGAAGCTGACCTGCCACAAGGCGCAAAATCTCTCGCTCCCCCAGCGGCAGGACGGAGGTATCCGCCTTGCCCGCGCTGGCGGTGGGGAGAATGGCATGGTGGTCGCTGACCTTGCGGCTGTCGCAGACCTGCCTTGCGTTCACACGCCCCGGCGCGGTGGTTTCACAGATGGCGGCAGCAACGGACACAAGCTCCGGCACAGAGGGTTCCAGATCATCTGTGAGGAAGCGGCTGTCCGTGCGGGGATAGGTGCAGAGCTTTTTCTCGTAGAGGGCTTGCAGATAGTCAAGCGTCTGCTGTGCGGTATAGCCGAGGCTGCGGTTGGCCTCCCGCTGGAGGGCGGTCAGGTCGTAGAGCCGGGGCGCGTTCTCCGTTTTTTCCGTGCGTTGCACCGTCCTGACCGTGACCGGCTGACCGGCGCAGGCGGCGGCAAGGGCGTCCGCCTCCGCTTTCTCTTTGAACTTTTCGGACACGGCGGCAAAATCGCCGCAGCGAAGATTTACCGTGTAAAAGGCTTCCGGGCGGAACGCCCCGATCTCCGCCTCCCGCTGGACGATGAGCGCCAGCGTGGGCGTCATGACGCGCCCAACATTCAAGGTGCGGTGGTAAAGGACGGAAAACAGGCGCGTGGCGTTGATGCCCACCAGCCAGTCCGCGCGGGCGCGGCAGAGGGCGGACTGGTGCAGCCCGTCATATTCCCGTCCCGGACGAAGGTCCGCAAAGCCCTTTCGGATGGCCTCGTCCTCCATGGAGGAGATCCACAGCCGCTTCATGGTTTTCGTGCAGCCCGCCATGTAGTAGACGGTGCGGAAGATAAGCTCCCCCTCGCGCCCTGCGTCGCAGGCGTTGATGACCTCGGTCACGTCCTCCCGGCGCATGAGGTCCCACAGCAGCTCGAACTGTTTGGCTTTGTCCGCTTTCAGCGTGAAGCGCCAGCTTGCGGGCAGGATGGGCAGATCGTCATAGCGCCATTTTGCGTACTTTTCATCGTACACGTCCGCGCCCGCCAGCTCCGCCAGATGCCCGAAGCACCAGCTTACAAGGTAGCCGTTTCCCGAAAGATAGCCGTCGTTGCGTTTGGTCGCGCCCAGCACGGCGGCGATGGACTGGGCGACGGCGGGCTTTTCCGCGATCACTAATTTATGGTGTGTCATATCCATTTTTCTCCTTTTCTGCATAGCAAAAAGCAGCCCCGAAGGACTGCTTTTCGTGTCTGTTTTTCTAATCGTATATGAGTCAGGGCCGTTCAAGGCACCGCTTCCGTATCACATCCTTTTTCGCTGCATCTGGTCTCTCATGGGTACATTGTGCATCGGCGGGAGAAGGCGGCAAGGGTCGGGGTCCTAACGCTCCGGCGCTTTTGCCCGCAGTTTCTCCCGCAGGTCGGTGTCACGGTAGCAGGGACGGAGGCAGACGGTGCCGTAGCGGGAACAGCCGCAGCAGAAATGCCCCTCCGGGGCAGGGGTGCGCGGCGTTTCCTCTTTTCCCGGATAGGGGCGCTGCATCATCAGCCGCTCCAGCGGGTTTTTGGTGAAAAGGGTCATGCATCTGCGACCTCCGTTTCCTCCGGCTCGTCCGCATCGTCCTCGTTTTCATATTCCTCGTCCTCATCATCGCCGTAGTCGTAATCGTCCAAGTCCACAGGTCCCTTTGTGTCGGGCTTCTTCTTACGGAGCTTGAACCAATACAGCGCGCCGCCGCCCGCCATCAGGAGCAGCAGCACAATCACAACAAGACCGCTGCCGGACTTCTTTTCGCCGCCGTCCTTGTCGGGGCTGTCGGTCGTGTCCGGCATCGGGTCAGGTTCCGGCGTCTTTTCCGTGACCTTTTCCTTGCCCATGCACTCCGTCATGTTGTTCTTGCAGACTGCGCAGGCGGTGTTGACCGCACCTGCCTCGCACTTGTCCTTGCAGGAGCAGACGGGGGCAGAATCCTCCCTGTCAATAAGCGCCAGCAAATCGCTTTCGTCCACAAGGTTCAAAAAGTAGGTTTCATACTGATCTCCGTCCTCGTCCAGCGGCTTATCGTAGTCGATCACCAGATAGAGGGTATGGCCGTTGCGGGTTTCTACCGCGATGAACTGCTTGTTGGTGTGCTTGTCGTAAAGCAGGTCGCGGGTAACGGCGCTGCCGTTTTGGGAAAAGCCCGTCCCTTTCTCAATGGCGACAGGCGCGGCGGTATCGGCGGGCTCCTGTGCTTTCGCCGGCTCGGCGGCGGCGGGCGTCTGTTCCGCAGCGGGCTTTCCCGTGCTGCCGGAGGCGTTGGAGGGCTTTCCCGCACCGGTATTGCTGCCGTTGCTGCCGGTATTGCCGCTGCTGCCGGTGTTGCCGGAGGGCTGCTTCCTGCAATCGCAGTCTGCGGGACAATGGGTGCTGTGCTGCTCCGGTGTGGGGCTGGGCGCAGGCGTTTCCTTTTCATAGAAGGGGTTGGCGATCACCAGATAGCCCGTGCGGTTGCCCGCGTTGTCCACGCCCATGATGTAGAAGTGGGAATCGCGGGTGTTTTTGTCAATGCGCAGGCTGAACTCCTCGTTTTGCAGCGTGGTATAAAGCTCATCGTTCACATAGACCCCGGCTATGCCAGAGAGGGTGTCGGCGGCCTCCACGCGCAGCAGCGTACCGCTGACGCCCGCCCGCAGCTGGGGCGCTTCAAAGTCCATACAGGATACGGTCAGCTCCTTTTTATGCTCCGCGCCGAAGGGGTCAGTGATAAAGATAAACACGGTACCGTTGTCCGGCACCGTGTAGCGGGCGAGGCCGTCGTGGGCAAGCTGCTCCGTCAGGTCTGTTCTTTCGGCGGTTTCCCGCAGCGCCGCCTCTACCTTCTGCCAGCCCGCGTTGTTTTTGTCCCTGATACGGATCGTGACCGTCACCGGCGCGTTGTGCCAGCCTGTCGGAATATCTGCGTCCAGCGCATATTCCGCCTCCGGCTGCGGCGTTTCCGTCGTTTCAGGCGGCGCGGGAGCCGGTTCCTGTGTGTCCGGCCCTTGCTCAGCCGGAGGGGACTCCGGTGTTTCTTCGGGTGTGACGGGAAGCTCGGCCTCCACGATCTCCGGCGTGCTTTCCGGCGCGCCGCCTGCCGGGGCGTCCTCCATATCCGTCGCCATGGCCATGCCGGACATGGTGAGGAACATCAGGGCAAGGCAAAGGACGGCGGCAACTCCGCGCAGCAGCCGGTTGTTATTCTTCTTCATGCACATAGTTCGTATCCTCCTTGGTATTGGGTGTGATAAAGGGCGCGCCGCCCCTTTTGAGCTGTGTGAGGAACTGCGCCAGCTCCTCCATGCTCATGCCGGTGGCGCGGGCAAGGCCGATGATGTCGGTATTCTCCAGCTCGACGATGCTCTCGTCAAGCTCCCGGTTGCGGGAGCGGAGGGCGGCGATCTTTTCATCGTTTTTCGCCCGTTCAGCCTTGAGCTTTGTAATCTTAGGGTTCATTTTTTTGCTCCTTTCTGAGAGATCAGGGCGCAGGTACGCGCCCGTAGGCAAGGAAGTGGGATTGCCAGTAGCTTGAATTGAGGCTTGTGTACTGGATGGGGTCGCCGCAGTGGAGCATCATATCATTGCCCACATAGATGCCAACATGGGACGCGCCAGTGGTGTCATAGGTGCCTTGGAAAAACACCAGATCGCCCGGTCGGACATTGGCGGCGGACACCCGCGTACAGATGCCCAGCAGCCCGGACGCACCCAGCCTGCCGAAGCTCCAGCCCACGTCGCAGTTGTTGTAGACATAGCTGACAAAGCCGGAGCAGTCGAAGGAGGTGGCGGGCGTGCTGCCGCCCCAGACGTAGGGGTAGCCGAGATACTTCTCCGCCTCCTTGATGATGGTGGCGAACTGCGCGTCCTCCAGCGCCTCCGGGGGTATCTCGTACTTCTCATAGTCGGCGGTGTAGTATTTCCCGATGTACTCCGAGCCGCCGAAGAGGTCCGGGCGGTTGCCCAGAGTAGCCATATACATGGCATACAAGGAGAGCTGATCCTGCGACATGATATAGACCGGCACATGGGAGAGGTTGAAGTTTTCCAGCCGGACTGTGCAGATGTAATAGGTGTACGGCACCTGCACGGTATATTCATAGCTGTGCAGATTGCCCTCCGCATCGGTATAGTAGCCGGTGCGCGTTTCGGTGCGGTATCTCGTTTCCGTGGTGACGGTTTCCGTTAGGATGTACTGCTTTTCAAACAGCATATCGAGTATGCCGCCTACCTCGGAAAGCGTCCACTCCCTGCCCATAAGGGCGGTGACAGCGGAGATCAGCACATAGGGGTCATGCTCAATGTCGTCCAGATCAAAATGGTACTCGTCGTAGTCGTGGGTGCTTTCGTAGGTGTCGAGATACTGCTGCAATTCCGCTTCCATGGCACAATATTGCGCCTCTGCCGCCAGCATATCCGCGTCCTCACTGGGGTAGGTGGATACGTTAACGCCGGTTGCCCCGCCCTGAATCAGCATGGAGCAGGAGGAAACGGTGCAGAGGATGAGGACGATCATTGCCGCGATGCCGCCCACGATAAGAAAGCCCTTTTTGTGACGGGCGATGAACTCGCCGGCTTTCTTTGTGTTCTCCGCGGCTTTCCGCGCCGCCTTTGCCGTGGCTTCGGAGGCTTTGACCGTATTCCCGGCGCTTTTTCCGGCTTTGGCGGCGGCGTACTCCCTCTTGATGGCCTGCTTCTGCTGCCAGCGGGAGTAGGGATTGCTGGAAAACTGCGGGTCATGGTGCTGTGCCGTTTTGTCCAACGCGCGGAGGTTGGCGCGGTCTGCCTTGGCCTCGGCGCGGTCTGCGCGGCGGTAGGGCTTCTCCTTGTGGGAGCGGTGGGCGTGCTGTGCAAGGCGCACGGCGCGCTCCGCCGCCTGCTCCACGCCGTGGGCGCTCTCCACACCCACATTATCCTGCTCATGTTCCCGAATCTCCCTGTGGACGGCGGACAGCGCCGCCGCACCGGGCGCGTCCCGCAGGGCGTGGGTGAGCTTGGAGGGCGGTCGTTTCTTGTCCACCTCCTCAAAGGAAAGGCGCGTTGTGACCGTGCCGGTTTTCGGGTCAACGACGCGCTGCTTTTTCTTTACGGTTTTCTTCGGTATCTTCGCCTCGGCCTTTTCCAGCTTTTGATAGGCTTTATCCGCTTTTTTGACGGCCTTTTTCAGTTCCGGCGCTGTCCGCTCCTCCTGCGTGAACAGCAGCCGGGGCGAGCGTTTGCTCATGGGGTTTCACCTCCTGTCAGGGCATACGGTACGCCGAGAAAGTCCAGCACCTTACCGCAGCCCAATTTATGGATACAGAAATCGTACTGCTTGGGATGTGTCAGCGCCATGCGCTGAAAGCGGTTCGGCTCCTTTTCCAGATGAACACCGAACATACAAAACATACAGCCGGTGCGCTTCGCGCCGGTAGTGGTCAGCCTGCCGTTTTCCTCCACGATCTCGCCGTAAACGGAGGCATACGGGATGCCGGTCATTCTGAGATATTCCAAAACATCCTGCTCCGTCCAGAAGGACATGGGCTGCGAGGTGGGGTCCCGCTTGTGATAGGCGTTGCAGCCGATTTTGAGATAGACGCTCTGACGGCGTGCGCTCTCACAAGCCATGGTCGCAATGATCTGCTTTCTACCGGTTTCCCGGTTATATCTGTGCAGGGGACGCTCCTTCATGACGGAACAGCACTGATCGGAAACGAAAAATGGCGCATCCAGCAGGATACGCCATTTCATGTATCGTTCATTGTATTTTGAGGGCGTACCGTCCGCGTTCAAACCGTTCAGATGGCACAGCGCCCACGGGCTGCCACGCTTTGCATAGCGAACGCGCCGTGCCACGTCTTTGGAAACGACGGGATAGCCATATTCCGATATGACCTTTGAAAAGGGCATCTCCGGGCGCAGCCACATTACATTGGGAACGGTTTTGACAAACTCCCGTATCTCCGGGTATTCCAGCCCCGTGTCCACAAATACGGCGGGAATGTCGGGAAACGCCCGCCGCGCAAGGTCCAGCAGAACGGTGCTGTCCTTGCCGCCCGAAAAGGAGACGGCTACCTTGCCGTCGTAGTGGTGATACCACTCGATGATCTTCGCCTGCGTCACGCGAATTTTCCGCTCCAGCGGCCACGCCTGCATGACGCTCAGATCCTGCCGGGTGTAGGCGTTCATACCGCGACACCTCCGATCCGTTTCTCCGCCAGCTTACAGTATTCCGGGTTCAGCTCAATGCCGATGTAGTGCCGTCCGAGCTGCTTTGCCACCGCCGCCGTAGTGCCGGAGCCGAGGAAGGGATCCAGCACCATGCCTCCGGGCGGGCAGCCTGCCAGCAGGCAGGTTTCCGCCAGCTTTGGCGGGAAAGCGGCGAAATGCCCGCCCTTGTACGGCACGGTGTTGATCTGCCAGACGTCGCGCTTGTTGCGAAGCTGCGGGATGTCCTCATCGGCGTACCCGTTCGGGCGATGGTCGTTGAGGTGTTGGTGCTTCTGACCGGGAATATCCGCGGAATACTTGTTGCCTGCACCAAATCCGCGCTTCATCCGCGCAGGAGTGGAGGCCGCAACCGGCTCCGCGATGGCAGCGGCATCATAATAGTAGCGGCGGGACTTGGACAGCAGGAAAATATGCTCATAGCAGCGGCTTGGCCTGTCCTTGGTGCTTTCCGGCATGGGGTTCGCTTTCATCCAGATGATGTCCGAGCGCAGATACCAGCCGTCTGCGCGCAGAGCAAAGGCAAGCAGCCACGGGATGCCGATCATGTCCTTTGCCTTGCAGCCCTCCACCTTGCCGTTGAGGGCGACCACCTGACCGGTCCTGCCGTTGGGGTACTTGGGGTCAAGGCTTTCTCCCTGATTGCCCTTTCCGGCATAGGTGTCCGCGATATTGAGCCAGAGTGTGCCGTCCGGCGTGAGAACGCGCCTGACCTCCCGGAAAATGGGAGTCAGGCGCTCCACATACAGCGCCGGAGTTTCCTCCCGCCCGATCTGCCCATCTACGCCGTAATCCCGCAGTGCGTAGTACGGCGGCGAGGTGATGCAGCAGTTTACGGAATTGTCCGGCAGGGTTTTCAGCACGGTCAGGGCGTCGCCGCAGTAGATGCGGTCAGCCTGCATAGTCGAACTCATCCCTTAGAAGCGAGGTAAGCCCCTCGACAGCAGTGAGGATGTCCCTGCACACGCCGGTCAGCTCAGATATGGCCGGTTCTCCGTCGTACTCAAATACGTCGGCGTCCTCATTGTCCTCGTCCGCCTCACGCTCTGCGGCGTATTCGCGCTCGATGCGCTCGGCATACTCGCAGCAGCGTTCGCCGGGGCAGCAGGGATTATCCGCAGGAACGTAACCGGCGTATTCCGGCTCGATCAGGTCGTTTTCGATGAGGTCGGACAGGTCCGCAAGGTCACGGGACTTGAGGTAATTGAGCGCCCTGCCCCAAGAACTGAACATCTCCTCGCAGCGCTCGTCAAAGTCGAGGGTGGATCTGCGTACAAGGTCCAGATAGCCGTCCTTCTCGGCTCCGTTTTTGATGTAGTGCATGAGGATGGTCGCCATCCACAGCAGCTCCAGCTTTTCCTCGATGTGGCGCAGATAGTCCTCGCCGTGGATCAGGTACAGATTTTCTTTTTTCATGGTGTTACGCTCCTTATTCGTTTAATCAATCAGTTGGAAGCGCCTCGCCGCAGCGGAGCAGCTCCCGGAACAGGCTCTTGCCCATGGGGGTGATGAGGGTGTACGCGCCGCTGTGACCGTTGCGGACATAATCCCTCACGCGGAACAGCCCGCGGTTGCGGGGGATGGCGTAGGGCATGAGGTTCCCCGCAGGGCTGCGGTAGAGAAAGCCGGTCTGCTGGAGAAAGCGGGCAAACCAGCGCTCCGGCACATTCAGCTCCTTTGCCGTGGTGCGAAGGTTGGTGCAGCCGTCCGCGTCCATAAAGGCGTCGTAGTAATCCGCCTTGGGCAGCAGCGTTTGGCGCTCCGCCCTGTGCCGCAGGTTCTCCGCATGGGCGGCGTAGAGGCTTTTCATCAGCGCGTCCAGTAGCTCAGGGTGCTCGGCGAACAGCTTGAGCTTCTCGTCGGTGATATACACACCGTGCTTGCGGATGGCCGGAATGACCTCATGGGTGATCCAGCGCTTGAACGCCTTTGCCTCCGGCTTGCGGGAGGTGATCACCAGCGAATACAGCCCGGGTTCGTTGATGATTGCCATGCGCTGTTTCCCGCCAAGGGTATCAATAGTACTGATACCCTTTTCATCATCATCCAGACGCTCAACCGTCATGCTCGGATTCCCCAGTTCCAGCGCTTTGCACACATCCGCCGCTACGAACCACGGCTCGCCGTTGAGGTTCAGCGTTCGCACCTTTCCAAAGGCGTTGTTTTCAAAAATCATCAGTTTGTTTTCCATCGTGCAATTCCTTTCTTGTTTTGTTATGCAGTCTGCTCCTGTGGCTTGGTGGTAAGTAGGTCATAGAGTTCCCCGCGGGGGAAGCGGTCTACGAAGGGCAGGATAACGTTGCCGTAAAAAAGCAGCCCTTCGCCTTCACCGCTGTGGGTGACATACGAGAGCTGATGCGGGGAGATATTGAGCTGCTTGGCGAGAATCTGCCGGTCGCCGCTGGCCTGATTGAGCATGAGGATGAAATCGCTGTTTTCAAAGATGTTCTCCACCTCGCGGGAGGAGAGCAGGTCTTTGACGTTCTGGGTGATGCCGGTGGGAATGCCTCCCCACTTGCGGAAGCGCTTCCAAATCTCCACGGTGTAGGCGGCGGTCTGCTCCTCGCGCAGCAAAAGGTGCATTTCGTCAATGTAGTAGCGGGTGGATTTGTGGGCTTCCCGGTTGATGGTGACGCGGTTCCACACGGCGTCCTGCACGATGAGCATCCCGATCTTCTTGAGCTGCTTGCCCAGCTCCTTGATGTCGAAGCTGACAATGCGGTTTTCAATGTTGATGTTGGTGCGGTGGTTGAACACATTGAGGGAGCCGGAAACGTAGATTTCCAAAGCCGTGGCGATGTACTGCGCCTCCTTTTCCTCCTGCCGCCGCAGCTCGTTATACAAGTCCTCCAGAATCGGCATATTCTCCGGCACAGGGTCGCTGAGATAATCCCGGTACACCATGCGCACACAGCGGTCGATGATGGTCTTTTCCACCGGCATGAGGCCGTCCTTTCCGCCCACGATCAGCTCGCAGAGGGAGAGGATGAAGTCGGATTTCAGGCTCAGCGGGTTTTCATCGTCGCTGTAATTGAGATTCAAGTCCATGGGGTTGATGTAATGCGGGCTTGTGGGGGAGATTTTAATGACCTGCCCGTGCAGACGCTCCACCAGCGGCCCGTATTCAGCTTCGGGGTCGCAGATGATGATGTCATCGTCGGTGACGAGGAACACATTGGCGATCTCCCGCTTCGCCGCAAAGCTCTTGCCGCTGCCGGGAGTACCAAGGATGAGGCCGTTGGGGTTCTTGAGACGCTTGCGATCTACCATAATGAGGTTGTTTGAGAGGGCGTTCAGCCCGCAGTACAGAGCTTCCTTGCCGTCCTGAAACAGCTCCTGCGTGGTAAAGGGGATAAAAATAGCGACGCTTGATGTGGTCAAGCCCCGCTGTATCTCGATCTGGTTCAGCCCCAGCGGGAGGCTGCTCATCAGCCCCTCCTCCTGCCGGAAATCAAGGCGGGTAAGCTGGCAGTTGTACTTCTGGGCGATGGAGACCGCCTGAAACACGTTGTTGTCAAGCTGCCGGCGGCTGCCCGCCGTATTGACCACGATGAAGGTCAGCAAAAACATACGCTCGTTGCGGCTTTGCAGGTCTTGCAGCAGCTTCTTCGCCTCCGTGCCGTAGGTGGCAAGGTCCGAGGGGATGATGTCCATGTCGTATCCGGCGCGAACGGCCTTTTTCTGCTCCTCAATGGTCATTTTCTGCAAATCCGTGATCTTGCGCTTGATGGTCTTGATGGCCTTGACCTGATCCACGGACTGGACGTGCATACTGACGATGAGGGAGCTTTCCATGTCGAGGAAATCCGCCAGCATCCGGTCGTTGAGTTCGGGGGCTAAAATCTGCAAGAAGCTGGCGCAGCCGATGCGCCTGCCGACGCCGAAGGAGCGCCCGGTGCGGAACTCAAAGGAGCTGGGCGCGATAAAGTCCTTGACCGAAAGCCCGGAGGGTGCCAGCCAGTCCCACGAGAAGCGGAACGGCTCCTGCTCGTCCATGTGCAGCATCCCGTGCAGCAGCCGCAGCCGTTCCGTGCCGTTCATGGGCTCCGCCGCCACGCCGAGGCGCTTGAAGTTGTTGAGGATGTCCGTTTCGATGCGCTCTAAGCGGGGCTTTGCCGCTTTCAGCCCATCCGCCTCCACGCCGAAGGTCAGGTACTTGGTCTTGATGAGGCCGTTGTTGCCGCGGGCAAGCTGGTTCTGGAGCATCTGGGTATATTCCAGACGGATGCTGTCAAAATCGTCGCCCTGCGGCGAGATGGTGATGTACCTTGCGTAATTGTCCTTGTTGGCGGACATATTCACGAAGGAGAGCTGAAAGCGCACGGAGCTGTCGAAGTAGTTGAGGAAGTCGCACCAGCCGTCAAAGATGGCGGTCTTGTCCTCGTTCTGGTTGAGCTGATAGTTGATGTCCTGAAACTGGACGGTTTTCGTGTAGTAGCTGTCCGTTACGCGGCAGATGCCGTCGGGGAACATCCGCTGAAACGGGATGCTGTCCTGTGCGGATTTCTGTTTCTTATCCTGCCGCTTCGCTCTTGCGATGGCGGCCTCGATCTGCCTGCGTTCGGCGCGGGTGAGTTTTGTGCGGGTGGACAATGCGATACACCTCCCGGTCTAAATTGTCCTGCCGTTCCAGAACGGCGTAGAAATTATTGGTTGCGTAGGGGCGCTGCTTGGGGCGCAGGAAGCAGACCTGCACGATGTTGCGGACGATCTTTTCAAGGGGCTGTCCGTTCTTCTCATACATGGCCAGCAGGAAAAAGGGCAGCATGAGCAGGATCATGCAGATGGCCGCCGTGCTGACGCCGGTATGGGCTTTGAGCAGGAAGAACAGCGGAACGCCCAGCGCCGCGCCCGCGCCGAAGCAGATGAGCTGGCGCTTCGTCAGGTTCAGCAGCACCTTGGTCTTGACCGCGTTCAGGTCTTTGGGTACGGGAACGTATGCCATATTGCTTTACCTCCGTCAATGACTGTTGAAAATTGACTTTGCGAGACTGCTGGTTTTGAACAGGGTGAAGCAGAGCAGCACCGTGTAGCCCATGCACAGCCAGATGGCCGTGGAAATGTTGTCGTCTATGAGCATATTCTGTACCAGCACCGCATAGATGGCGATGCAGATGATGATGAGAAAGCCCTGAAACGCCAAAGCCAACAGGGAGCGGAGATAATTCTGCCCCATGCCGCCCCATTCCTTGCCCATCATGGTGGCCATGGGGATGGGCGCGATGCTGGTGACAAGGTAAATCTCGATCATGCGCCCGTAGATGATGATGAAAATGCAGATGGTCAGCCCCCACATGGTGAAGCCCACCACGAAGGATTGCAGCCACAGCCCCAAAAGCGTCCACACGTTCATCTCCAGCAGCCTCGCCTCAAGGTCCGCGATATGGTCGGCGAGGTTGATGGAGGTGTTGCCCACGATAAGGCCGGAGGCGTTGTTGACCACGCTCTGCGCTACCTCAAACACGCCCATGACGATGTTCCATGTGTTGGATACGATGAGCACGGCAGCCGCCGTCTTGAACACCCACTTAAAGAATACCCATGTGTCGATGTCGTGGAGGTTGTTTCGGTCTGCTATGAGCTGTATCAGCTCCAGTGTCATCACAAAGGCGAGAATCACGCCGGCGATGGGCAGGATCAGGTTGTCCGAGAGAGAACGGATCATGCTGTAAATATTGGCGTTCCACGCCTGCGGGGTGCTGCCGATGTGTCCCGCCGCCTCCGCGACCTTGGCGTTGACGTTATCAAAGAGGCCGGTGAGGTTGTCCATGATGCCCCCGACCAGCAGCTCCTTGAGCCATTCGGTGAATTTTTCCCATATCAAATCCAATGGGTCAGCCCTCCTTTCCCGCCCCCGCCCGCGTCAGGCGGGCAGGGGCGAAGGGTTTTACATTGCGGCATGGACGGGATTAACCGAACAGCCCTTTGAGCAGCGGCACGAGAATCATACCGATGAGCGCCACGCCGCCGCCCGCCATGAGCTGTTTCATCCCTTGCGATTTAGCCCCCGGATTATCATTTCCGTAACCTTCCAGCAGGTTGATGACGCCCCAGATGCCAAGACCGGCTCCGAGGGCAATGACGAGGGTCTGCAACACATCGACTGCGCTATTGAAGAAATCCATAGTTTATGTGCCGGAATCGTTTCTTTTTGGTTTTTGTAGTGGAAACCGCAAAGCCGGAATGAGCTGGCCGCGCTGTGCGGCTGTCGATTCCGGCTTCTCCTTTCAAATTTTCGGTTGTGCTTTCCTCCGACTTTGCGTTTCGCCTGTATCTGCTGCATTGTCGGCGTCCTCCTTTACGGAATGGGTGTCTGATGTATATATAAAAATCCGCCCGTTCAGGCGGATTCTGAACCTGCGGCCGCGCCCGCGTCAAAAACCTCAAATTCCTCCTCCGGCTTCAGCTTGAGCTTTGTGGAGAGGAATTTCTCAATGTCAAAGGCGTTCTTGGGATTCGCGTCCGAAAGATACTTGTAGTTGGGGTGTTTTGTGATGTCGTATTTGTCGGATAGAAACGGCCTTACGCCGCGAAGCTGCAAGATACACTTGCCGCCGTTAAGAACGGCAAGCTCATCCTGACTCATCAGCTCCTTGCCGAGCTTCTGATAGT
>ERZ773243.640-NODE-640-length-48144-cov-14.008775_pt1 | contig 48144 bp, 39 predicted proteins | sample MGYA00580520_ERZ773243 | MGnify/ENA primary metagenome ERZ773243 (study PRJEB29015, sample SAMEA2737747) | human gut metagenome | biome: human gut; feature: human-associated habitat; material: faeces | place: China | collected 2012 ... | reverse complement strand
CATGAACTCGGTGACCTTGAGGTCCATCGTCATGCGGGACAGGCGGTAGTCGCGGCTGGCCACGATGCCCAGCAGCTTGCCGTGGGCGGTGCCGTCGTCGGTGATAGCGACGGTGGAGTGACCGGTGCGGGTCTTGAGGTCGAGCACATCGCCCAAGGTAGCCTCCGGGGGCAGGTTGGAGTCGGAGGTGACAAAGCCCTTCTTGTAGGCCTTGACGCGGCGGACCATATCGGCCTCCTGCTCAATGGTCTGGGAGCCATAGATGAAGGAGACGCCGCCCTGCTTGGCCAGGGCAATCGCCAGCTTCTCACCGGAGACGGACTGCATGATGGCGGAGACCATCGGGATGTTCATTTCCAGCGGGCAGGCTTCCTCGCCCTTGCGGTACTTGACCAGCGGGGTTTTCAGGCTGACAGCCGTAGGGACGCACTCCGAGGAGGAGTAGCCGGGGACCAGCAGATATTCACCAAAGGTACGGGACGGCTCGGAAAAATAATATGCCATAATACACGCTCCTGACTTTCCTGTTTCGATGTTATTTGCTTATTAAAAAGATTGTACCACAACCGCGGACAAAATACAAAGTTTTCTGCGGAAATCTTTCTTGCACTGTCAAAACGAAAGTTGTGGATTTTGAACAATGGATTGGGTGTATAGTATGACTTTGGGGCAGCCGGGCGGGCCGATGCGATCATCGGCCCTGCAAGAGCGGCAGCTATGGCGAGACGGCAAAGCCCCTCAGGCCTTGCTGCGCGCGGCCAGCTCCCCACTTCGTGAGGAGCCTTTTTGCGCGGGCGAAGCCCGCGTGAAAGCCTCCTCGCTTTGCGGGGAGGTGGTCGAGCGTCAGCGATGACCGGAGGGGCTCTGGCCGTTTGCTATACGCGGGCGGGATTACTGCGTCGTCGTCAGCACTACGTCGCCCATCGGCGCGGTAAGGGTCACGCTGCGGGGCGCGGCGGCTGTTTGGGTGTAGGTGCTGCTCATCGTCCTGCCGTTGAACATCACATTCCCCATGGACGTTTGCAGGTCAAGCGCGTAATCGTCGGGCCTGCCGTCCACCGTCAGGCCAATATCGCCCATGGCAGCTTCGACTTTAGCGGTTTCAACGCCCGCCAGCAGCCCCAAATCAAAATCGCCCATTGAGATATTCGCCGTAAACTGCTCTGCCTGCACGGTGCTACCGGTAAAGTTGCCCATCGCCAGGTCTAAATCGAGGCTGTCGGCGGCGATGGTATTGCTGTTGTCAAATTCTGCATCGCCCATAGCGACAGTGATGGAGAGCCTTTTAAAATGGAAGGTATTCGCATCCGGCACGGACAGGACAAACTCAGGCTCGGGCCCCAGCTCTTTGCCGAGGTTGTAGTTGGCGGGCACCTTGTAGCTGACACGCACCGGGCTTGTGTTGTCGCCCGTGTTGGTAAAGGTGAACCAGTCCTGACGCAGGTTCGTGCAGAAAAGGGTCGGCTCCGCCGCACCACTGTCCACAACGACTGTGACCGCGCCGTAGTCGATGTCGAAGGTTATATTTTTGGCGTCGGCCAGACCGGTGGTGAAATCCATCTTCTCCAATGGGCTGCCGCTGTCCGCGTCCTCGGTGGCGGCGATCCCGTTGTAAAAGTCCTCGGTGCGGACAAGACCGGATGCAGCAGTTTCTTCCTCCGTCGGCGCAACAACCATCGACGCCGTGCCGCCGCTGGGCTTTGCAAAACCCAGCACAAGGACGCCCAGCTGAATGAGCAGCGCCGCAACAATGACAACGGCGAAAATCAGCCACATGGTTTTTGCCCTGGGACCGTGCTTTTGGGGCTGGGCGGGCTGTGGGTCGGCGGCGGGCGGCTCCGGGGCGGCGGGCGGCACAGCACCGCTGCGTGCGCTCTCGGGTGCGTCAGAGTCGGCATCCGGCGTCAGCCCCTCCCCTTCCAGAATCTTGCGGGCGGCCTCGGCAGGGTCGCCCAGCTCGGCGGCGGTGGCGTCCTCGTTGTCGGGGCCTGCGGCGTCGAAGTATTCCTCATAATAATTCAGTGCGTCGCGGCGCGCATCAGCAGGCAGAGCAGACAGCCGTTTTTCCAGCTCGGATAAGTACTCGTATTTTTTCATTGCTGCTCCCCCTTAAAGAGCTTGTTGATCTTTGTGGTGTAGGCTTCCCACTCGGCGGTAAACACTGCCAGCCGTGCGCGGCCTGCGGGCGTGATTTGATAGTAGCGGCGGTTGCGGCCATTGAAGGCTTCGTCATGGACGGTCAGGCAGCCGTCCTTTTGCAGGCGGCGCAGCACCGGGTACAGCGTGGATTCCGACAGGTCCAGTACCGTGCGGACCTCCTGCGTGATCTTATAGCCGTAGGTGCCCGTTTCCTCCCGCCCGACGACAGCCAGCACAATGGCATCCAGCAACCCCGCCGTGGTGTTGATGGCCATAGGGTGCCCCCTTTCCGGGTGTATGGTGTATAGGGTTATATATTATATAGCATATAATATTGTAGATTGCAATAGGCTGCCGCGACAAAATTATGTAGGGGCGGACATGGTTCACCCCCGGTCTCGTGTGGCAGTACATACGCTTCCGCGCCGCCGCATAGTAGGGGCCGGACATGTCCGACCCTGGCGCTATAAGGTATAGCCGCGTTTACGGGAAGGCCGCGGGCCGGGCATGCCCGGCCCCTACAGGGCTGCACGCCCGGAATCGCGCGGTTACCGCAGAGTCGGCAGACAAACAAGATTTGCCCGTCCGCCTTCACTTCTCTATTTCCTTATATAAATACCCCAGCGCGTCTCTCAGGCCGCCCAGCTCGTCTATGAGTCCCTCCTCCACGGCCTGCCGGCCATCCAGGACCGTGCCCATGTCCATGACCAGTTCCCCCGTATTGTGCATGAGCTGGGTGAACCGCCGGGCCGTTATTTTGGAGTGCTCCGTCACAAAGCTGACAATGCGTTCCTGCATCTGCTCAAAATAGCGCAGCGTCTGCGGCACGCCCAGCACCATGCCGGAGTGGCGTACCGGATGGACCGTCATTGTCGCGGTGGGCACAATAAAGCTGTGCCGCGCCGCGACGGCCAGCGGGATGCCGATGGAGTGCCCGCCGCCCAGCACCAGCGTGGCGCTCGGCTTACTGACTCCCGCGATCAGCTCTGCCAGCGCCAGCCCGGCCTCCACGTCGCCGCCGACAGTGTTCAAGATGACCAGCAGCCCCTCGATCTCGGGGTCCTCCTCAATGTCCACCAGCTGCGGGATGACGTGCTCATATTTTGTCGTCTTTTGCGCATCAGGCGAAAGGGTGTGCCCCTCGATCGTGCCGATGACCGTCAGGCAGTGGATGGCGTGGCGGCCCTTCGTCGCAGGCACAATGCCATCGTCGGTGATCAAATCGTGCTCCAGACGCTTCAGCGCGGCGTTTTCGGTGGGGTTTAGCTTGGGGCGGGCCTTGGCTTTGGGCTTTTTTGCGTTCGCTTCCATTCCTGCTCTCCTTATAACAAAAGTAGCTGCACAGACTAAGTCTGCGCAGCGGCAATGCAAAATATGCGCGGTTTCGGGTGACGGGTCAATGATGTTTGTCGATGTTGTCAAAAAGTTTCCGGTTATTTTTGTACAACCGTCTAATATTTGGGAAATCAGCCAAAAACTTAGACAAAAAATTGACAATTGGTGCGGCGCATTTTATAATAGTTATAAATGAGTATTGTAGATATGAGGTAATCGAGCATGGCTGTTCAGAACAAGGTGTCGCTTCCGGTCATTAAGCGGCTGCCGAAATATTATCGTTATCTGACCAATCTTTCTGCCGACGGCAAGGACAAGATTTCGTCCAGCGAGCTGGCCCACATGATGGGCACCACCGCCAGCCAGGTGCGGCAGGATTTCAACTGCTTTGGCGGGTTCGGCCAGCAGGGCATCGGCTACAAGGTCGATGTGCTGCGCGCCGAGATCGGCAATCTGCTGTTTGGCGACGGCGAAAAGCTGCCTACCATTTTGGTCGGTGCCGGCCGTCTGGGTTCTGCGGTGTCCAGCTTCATCAGCCGCGACGCCAACGGCTACAAGCTGCTGGGCGTCTTTGATGTCAACCCCGACCTGATCGGGAATGAAATGTGCGGCGTGCCTATTCTGCCGCTGAGTGACCTGGACAAATTCTGTGCGGAGCATCACCCCGAGGTAGCCGTGCTCTGCGTGCCGCGCCAGAGCGCCATGGATCTGGCCGGGGAACTGGTGAACCAGGGCATCAAGGGCTTCTGGAATTTCAGCCACTACGATCTGTCCGTGGAGTATCCCGACGTCACAGTGGAGAACGTCCACCTTGGCGACAGCCTGATGAGTCTTGGATACCGGCTGCGGAATCAGGAGAAGTAATTCTTGCCTCCCTCGGCGAGACAGACTCCCCCGATACGGGGGAGGTGGCGCGCCAGCGCCAGAAGGGGAGAGGTGCCCCGAAGGGGCGGAAGGAGCGAGCTTCGCCGCGATCCTAACGATTCCGGGTCATGGCAAGGCTCTCTCCCCCACCGCCTGCGGGCGGAGCCCCCTCCCAGAGGGGGCCAAGAAAGCAAGATAAGGAGTCATCATGGCAAAGCTATATTTCCGATACGGCGCAATGAACAGCGGCAAGACTACCGCACTCATGCAGGTCGCCTACAATTATAAAGAGCGCGGCATGCGCGTGCTGATCCTGAAGCCTGCCATTGACACCAAGGGGCAGGACTCCATCATCTCCCGCCTGGGCATCAGCTGCAAGGTCGATCAGCTGGTCACCCCCGAGATGGACGTTGTTGAGCTGGTCAGGGCCAGCGAGGCCGCCCATGGCAAAATTGCCTGTGTGCTCTGCGACGAGAGCCAATTCTTCACGCCCGAGCAGGCCGACCAGCTGTTTCTGGTCACGGTGGACCTGGGTATTCCCGTTATCTGCTACGGTCTGCGGGCTGATTTCATGATGCGCGGCTTTCCCGGCTCGACGCGGCTTCTGGAAATTGCGCACACGATTGAGGAACTCAAAACGATTTGTGCCTGCGGACGCAAGGCCATCTGCAACGGGCGCAAGGTCAACGGCGAGTTTGTCTTTGAAGGTGCGCAGGTCGCCATCGACACGGTGGACGATGTGGAATACCAGAGCCTCTGCCCCCAGTGCTGGTACCGCGAGTACCGCGCATTTCTGGCACGGCATCCCAAAAAGTAAATATTTTGCGCTGATTTTCCCGCCGGGTGTTGCCAGGTGGGATTTTTTTGTGTGATTCGCATCATTTTTCTGCAAATAGCGCGCTTATCTTGCACCGTACAGATTCAGATGCAATAATATTTGCAAAAACGGATGTTTTTTGCAACGATACTGCATATTTTGCGGTTTCCGGCGCATTCCAGCGTATTTTGCAAGGTAAAGATAGTTGCGCTTGCTGCGGTGTCCGCGCGGCGGCGCAGGGGTGTACCCAGCAATATGCACAAACACCATTTACAGTATTCGTAAGTTTTGACGGTGATGTCAAATTGGTTACAGCCAACATGGCAAGAATTGTACGTTTCCCTGCCGTAACAAACCAAAAAAGCTGTTTATTTTCTGTGAGCGATTTGTTATCATATAGACAAGCGAACAGCAGATGGTGTGGTACGGTATCCCGCACACAACGGTCTGCAAGAATAAATCGCACAGCAATTTTAGGAGGACAAAAACATGAAAAAGGCAATCTCTCTCGGTGTTGCCGCCGCCATGGCCGCCACGCTGCTGGCTGGCTGCGGCACGGCAGCCAGCAGCGCCGCTGCTTCCAGCGAGGCCGCAAGCACTGCGGACAGCACCACTGCCGAGTCTACTGCTACTTCCGAGGCCGCTCCCAGCGAGGCCCATGAGATCAACACCACCGATCCTATTGAGCTGACCATCAGCTGGTGGGGCGGTGACTCCCGCCATGAGGCTTACCAGAAGGCTCTGGAAGCTTTCCATGAGAAGTACCCCAACATCACCGTTTCCCCCACCTACGGCGCATGGTCCGGCTGGGAGGAGAAGCAGTCCACCGCACTGGCTGCCGATCAGGGTTCTGACGTCATGCAGGTCAACTGGAACTGGCTGTACCAGTACAGCCCCACGGGCGAGAAGTTCGTCGATCTGCGCGAGTACAGCGATGTCATCGACCTGAGCCAGTGGAGCGATGCCGCCAAGAACGCCTGCATCGTTGCCGACAGCCTGCAGGCAGTGCCCATCTCGATGACCGGCCGTATCTTCTACTGGAACATGAACACCTTCAAGCAGGCCGGCATCGAGGCGGTTCCCACCTCTTATGATGATCTGATTGCCGCCGGCAAGGCCTTCCAGGAGAAGCTGGGCGATGATTATTATCCTCTGGCCATCGGTCAGTATGACCGCATGATCCTGATGACCTTCTACCTTGAGTCCAAGTACGGCAAGGCCTGGGTCGAGAACAACGAGTGCCAGTACAGCGAGGAAGAGATCGTTGACGGCCTGAACTTCATCGACTCCCTCGAGGACAACCACGTTATCCCCACCCGTCCGACCATGATCGCTGCAGGCTTCGACTCCATAGATAAGTCTCAGGAATGGATCGATGGCAAGTACGCCGGCATCTTCGAGTGGGATTCTGCCCCCTCCAAGTACCAGTCTGCTCTGGCTGACAACTCCGGCTTCACCGTCGGTGAGGAGATCAAGTTCGGCGACAAGGCCAACGGCGGCTTCTCCAAGGTCTCCATGGGCATGGCCATCACCAAGTCCTGCCAGCATCCCGTTGAGGCTGCTGCCCTGATCGACTTCCTGTGGAACGGCGAGGGCGCTGCCATCATGGGCTCCGAGTGCGGCATCCCCGCCTCCACCGCCGGTCTGGCTGCTGCTCAGGCTGCTGACGCTGTGAAGCCTCTGGTCCTCGAGGCCAACACCAAGGTTCTGGCCTTCGTTGACATGCCGCTCGATCCTTACTTCGAGTCCAGCAAGCTGAAGGACACCACCGACGGCATTTACACCGATGTCTTTGATGGTCTGAGCTACGACGAGTACGACCCGCAGGAGGCTGCCGAGATCCTGCTGGACGGCGTTTCCTCCGTTCTGAGCGCTAACGCCTGATTGCAATCGTCCTTATAAAAAATGTAAGATTTAGCCGGCTCCTGCCCCGTTATCACGCATGGCGGGGCCGGCTATTTATGTTAAAACGCAATACAGCAATTTGTCGATAGGAGGTTTTTGGATGAGCTCTGCAGCCCCCAAAACGGTTCAGCGCACCCCGTTCAAGCGCTGGTGCGACGAAAACACCGGTCTTTTCTTCCTGATTCCCTGGATCCTTGGTTTCCTGATTTTCAAGGCTTATCCGTTCGCCAGCTCTCTGGTGTACAGCTTTACTGACCTGAACTTCTTCAAGGGCATCAGCCAGTACGGCCTCATGAACTACGTCGAGATCTTTACCAGCCGCAAGACGGTCTCCGTCCTGCTGACCACCGTGAAGTATGCTTTCATCACGGTGCCCCTCAAGCTGGTCTTTGCGTTGTTCATCGCCTACATTCTGAACTTCAAGATCAAGTTCGTCAACCTGTTCCGTACCGTCTACTACATCCCGTCCATCCTGGGCGGCTCTGTGGCCATTGCCGTTCTGTGGCGTGCCCTGTTCAAGGATACCGGCGTCGTCAACACGATCCTCGGCTTCTTCGGCATTGCCGGTCCCGACTGGCTGGCTGACAAGACCTGGGCGCTGTTCGTCATCTGCCTGCTGCGTGTGTGGCAGTTCGGTTCTGCCATGGTTCTGTTCCTGGCTGCCCTGAAGGGTGTGCCTGCTGACCTGTACGAGGCCGCCACCATTGATGGTGCTACCAAGACCCGCCAGTTCTTCTCGATCACCGTTCCGATGATCACCCCTGTTATCTTCTACAACCTCGTTACCCAGATCGCACAGGCGTTCCAGGAATTCAACGGCCCCTACATCATCACCCAGGGCGGCCCGCGCAATGCTACGACGCTTGTCTCCCTGCTGGTCTACAACTACGCCTTCAAGTCCAACGAGATGGGCATGGCGTGTGCGCTGGCTTGGGTCATGTTCATTGCCGTTGCCCTGCTGACTGTGATTGCCTTCACCAGCCAGAAGCACTGGGTCTACTACGCTGATTAAGGAGGAATGAAAAATGAAACTTTCTACCGCCCATAAAATCGGCCGTTTCTTCCAGTACTTTGTGCTGATCCTTGTCGGCGTCATCATGATCTACCCGCTGGTCTGGATGGTGGGTGCCACCTTCAAGTCCAACGCCGAGATCTTCGCCGGCATCGGCTTCCTGACCGCGAACCCCACGCTGCAGGGCTACATTGACGCCGTCACCCAGAACTACGGCGGCGACATCAGCATCTGGCGCGCCTTCATCAACACCTACAGCTTCGTTATCCCCAAGGTCATCTTCACCGTTATCAGCTCGGTCATTGCCGCTTACGGTTTCAGCCGCTTTAAGTTCAAGGGCCGCGATATGCTGTTCGGCATCATGATCTCCACCCTGTTCCTGCCGCAGGTCGTTCTGAACGTTCCCCAGTACCTGATGTACAACTCCTTCGGCTGGATCAACAGCCCGTTCTACCTGCCCCTGTGGGTGCCCACCCTGTTTGCGACGGAGACCTACTTCGTCTACCAGCTGGTCCAGTTCATGCGCAGCATCCCCCACGATCTGGACGAGGCTGCCGCCATCGACGGCTGCGGCCCGGTCAAGATCCTGTACAAGATCATTGCCCCGATGCTGAGCCCCTCTCTGGTGGCCTGCGGTCTGTTCCAGTTCATGTGGAGCTGCAACGACTACATGGGTCCCCTGCTTTACGTCCAGACCCCCAGCAAGTACCCGATGTCCATCTTCGTCAAGCTGTCCATGGACGCTGACAGCGGTTTCAACTGGAACCGTATCCTGGCACTGTCCCTGATCTCCATCATCCCGCAGTTGGTCGTTTTCTTCTGCGCACAGGATGCCTTCATCGACGGCATTTCCGCCGGCGCGGTGAAGGGCTAAACGTCGCTTTGGCAGTCCAAAATCTATTGTAGCACACGGCTGCCCCGTACCACAGGAATGGGGTACGGGGCAGCTTTTATTTTGAAAACCGGACTCCCCTGCCCTGGCGGGCGGAGGGGTTGTATGATAGAAAGCCTTCCCCGGAGGGGAAGGTGGCCGAGGCTTCGCCCGAGGCCGGATGAGGCGAGACTGTACCGCTATTACCCGTGTACGGGCTTCGGCTGCAAGGTTTGCCCTCATCAGTCCGCTGCGCGGACAGCTTCCCCCGATGGGGAAGCCTAATGAAAAAGCGCCCCTTGCGGAGCGCTTCCCTGTTCTTACTTATTCACTCTCTTATAATACTGCCGGTACTGCTGGGGCGAAAGGCCCGTGGCATCTTTAAAGACGCGGCGGAAATGCGCCGTCGTCATAAAGCCGGTCTTTTCCGCAATGTCCGAGATGCTCTCGTTCGACTTCTCAATGAGGTTCTGCGCGGCCTTGATGCGCACGCCGTTGATATACTCGATGAGCGAGAGGTTGATGGACTTCTTGAAAAGGCGGCTCAGATAATACGGGCTGATATAGAACTGACTGGCGATGCCGGTCAGGGTCAGCTTCTCGGCGTAGTGCTCGGCGATATAGGCCTGGATCTGATCCACAATGTGGTTGCTGACGCGGCCATTCTCGCCGCCCTGCTCCTGCTGCTGGCGGCAGAGGTCCTTGAGCTCCAGCAAAAGCGTGGCCAGCAGCATCTTGCGCAGTGCATCGGATTCCGGGGAGGTTTCCTCCTGCAGGGCCAGCAGCTGCTGCAGCAGGCCCTGGATGTGGTTCTGCTGCTTGACTGTGATATTTGACAGCAGGTGGTTATGCTCCTCACTCAAGAAGGAGAAAAAGTCCACCTCCGGGAAGATGTCCATAATTTTGTCGAGGTACTCGCGGCTGAAATTCATCACGATACGGCTCGAGGCTGTGTCGCCGAGCGAGGCAGTCTTGTGGATCTGGTTTTCACCGATCAGCACCACACATCCCGCGTTGACGATATAGGCGGCATCCTCAATAAAATAGCGGCGGCTGCCCTCTATCTCATAATAGATCTCGTATTTATGATGGATATGGAAGCTGACCATCTCATACCCGGAGTCACGGTCCACGCGGTCAATAAAAAAGTCAACGTGGGGCGAGTAGACATATTCCGAAACCATAACGCTGCTCCTCACTGCCGTGGTGCGGGGCACCCGGCGATTGGTTATTGTTGTCTTTTTTAGAATAGCACATTTTTTGCTGTTTTTCAAACTAATTTTTATACTATTTTTGAACACCTGGGGGTTCACACATGAAAATCACGCTTGTACGTTCTATGGCGCGCAGCGCAGTGTTTGAGCTGGTCAACTCCGGCTGCTACCGCGCCCCGGCTCCTTATACAGTCTCATTGGACGGCGCCACAGTCTGTGAGGGCGATACGAATGTGTTCTCACTCTATTCGCTGGAGCCGGGCCGCAGCTACACGCTGGCCGTCACCCTTGACGGCGTGACCGATACGCTGGATTTTACCACCGCGGAGGAGAGCTTCTTCGTGGATGCCTCCCGCTACGGCCTCGTCGCCGACGGCGTGACCGACAACACGGCCAAGCTGCAGGCGGCGCTGTCCACCTGCCCCGCGGGCGGCACGGTCTACGTGCCCGCCGGTACCTACCGCACCCAAAGCCTGTTTTTGCAGAGCAGCACGACGCTGTATCTCGAAAAGGGCTGCACGCTGCTGGGCGGCACCAACCGCACTGACTATCCCATTCTGCCCGGTGTTCTCCCCTGCCATAACGAGACGGACGAGCACTACCTCGGTCTGTGGGAGGGCAACCCGCTGGATAGCTTTGCGGGTCTTATCAACGTCATCAACGCCGAGAACGTGACGATCACCGGCGAGGGCACGATTGACGCCAACGCCCAGAACGGCGACTGGTACCAGAACCCGAAGGAAAAGAATATTGCCTGGCGTCCGCGCCTGTTCTTCACCAGCGGTGCCAAAAACGTCGTGCTGCACGGCGTTCTGGTCTGCAACAGCTATTCCTGGACCATCCACCCGACCTACTCCGAGAATGTGGACATCCTGAACATCCGCATCCGCAACAGCTCCACGACCCCCAACACCGACGGCATCGACCCCGAGAGCTGCAAGAATGTCAACATCATCGGCAACCATGTGCACGTCGGTGACGACTGCATCGCGCTGAAATCCGGTAAGCTGTTCTTAGGCATGAAGCTGCATGTTCCCTGTGAGAACGTTATCATCCGCAACTGCTGCCTGAGCCGCGGCCACGGCGGCCTTGTCATTGGCAGCGAGATGAGCGGCGGCGTCAAGAACGTCACCGTGACCCAGTGCCTGATGGACCATACGGACCGGGGTCTGCGTGTCAAGACCCGCCGCGGGCGCGGCAAGTACGCCATCATCGACGGGCTGGTGTTCCGTGACGTCGTTATGGATGGCGTGCTGGCGCCGTTTGTCATCAACATGTTCTATTTCTGCGACCCCGATGGCCGCAGCGACTATGTGCAGACCCACGAGGCCCTGCCTGTCGACGAGATGACCCCGACACTGGGCACGCTGGAGATGGAAAACATCACGGCCACCGACGCCCAGTACGCAGGCTGCTGGTTCAGCGGCCTGCCCGAGCACCCGATCGAGGGTGTCAAGATGCACAACGTAAAAATCAGCTTTGCGCCAAACGCCAAAGCCGGTCAGGCCGCCATGATGTGCGGCGCGAATGCCTCCTGCAAGGTGGGCGTCCATGCCGAGAACGTGCAAAGAATTGAGCTGCACAACGTTGCGATCACCGGCTACGAGGGTGAGCGCCTGCAGCTGACAAACGTAGATAGCTTTGAGGAGGACTGAACCATGACCCATGAAGAGATTCTGACCACGCTGGGCCATTACGTGGACTACCTGATCGCAGGCTCCACCGCCGAGGCACCGCTCTGGAACATCGAGAAGGTCCGCAGCGGCAAGCCCAACAAGTGGAATTACATCGACGGCTGCATGATCACTGCCTGCCTGAGCCTGTACAAGACCACCGGCGACGAGAAGTTTTTGGACTTCTCCAAGAAGTTTCTGGACTACTTTGTCAAGGACAACGGCGTCATTGAGACCTACGACCCCGCCGAGTACAACCTGGACAACGTCAACCAGGGCAAAAACCTGTTTACGCTGTACGACCTGACCGGCAACCAGCGCTACCGCGACGCCATTGAGACGATCCGTGGCCAGCTGGAGACCCAGCCCCGCACGAAGGAGGGCAACTTCTGGCACAAGAAGATCTATCCCAACCAGGTCTGGCTGGACGGCACTTACATGGCCCAGCCCTTCTATATGGAGTATGAGACACGCTGCAACGGGATGCACGGCTGCATTGACAGCTACAAGCAGTTCATGAACATCCAGAAGCACATGAAGGACGCCAAGACCGGCCTGTACTACCACGGCTACGACGAGAGCCGCGAGATGTACTGGGCGAACCCCGAGACCGGGTGCAGCGCCAACTTCTGGCTGCGCGCCATGGGCTGGTTCCTGGTGGCCATGGTAGACACGTTGGAGCGGATGGATAACCAGCTTTACTACGAGTACCGCGCCATCATGGCAATGCTGAAGGACGCGGTGGACGCGATGATCGCCTTCCAGGATGCCGAGAGCGGCATGTTCTGGCAGGTCGTAGACAAGGCCGGGGTCGAAGGCAACTACCTTGAGACCTCCGGCAGCGCACTGTTCGCCTACGCCGTGCTCAAGGGCGTGCGTCTGGGCTACCTGCCCAAGCGCTACACGGCCTACGGTGAGAAGGCGTTCTACGGCACCTGTGACCGCCATCTGGGCGTGGGCGCGGACGGCGCTTTGCAGCTGGGCGGCATCTGTCTGGTGGCCGGTCTCGGCGGCGCGACCCGCCGCGATGGCAGTCTGGCGTACTATTTCAGCGAGCCCATCGTCGAGAACGACGCCAAGGGCGTAGGCCCGCTGCTGCTGGCCTACACGGAAATTCTGGCCGCACAAAAGCAGTAAGGAGGGCACACTATGCCGAAATTTATCGTCGGTGCCCGCCTGCACGACTACGGCAAGGGCAGCCCGGACGAGCTGTTCGGGCGCGTTGCCGCCGACGGCTTTGCCGCTGTGCAGCTGGCCTATAAAAAGTGTGTGCCGTCCGTCAGGAGCTATGCGGACGTGACCGACGCGCTGGTCGCCGAGACCGTCGCCGCCGAAAAGGCGCACAGCATTCAGGTGGCCGTGCTGGGAACCTACGTGGAGCTGGCCATCAACAATGAGAGCCGTTTGAAGAATGCGGCGGACTTCAAGAGCCAGTTGGCCGTCTGCAAGGCGCTGGGTGCCGGGTGCATCGGCACCGAGACGACCAGCATGGAAAAGCAGCCTGCCGGTACGACCCGCGAGGAAGCACAGGAGCTGCTCTGCCGCAGTCTGGCGGACATTCTGCCCGCCGCCGAGGCACTGGGCGTGACCGTCGCCGTAGAGCCCGTGACCTACCACAGCATGAACTCCGCCGCCGCGACGCGGCATATTTTGGACACGATGCGCAGCCAGAATCTGAAGGTCATCTTTGACATGAGCAATCTGGTGGATGCCGGGAACGTCGGCGCGCAGGACCGCATCTGGAACGACGTGGGCGAGCTGCTGGGCGACCAGATCGTGGCCGTCCACTTCAAGGGGCAGGCTTTTGCGCCGGACGGCGGGCTGCTCCACACGAGCCTGGAGGACAGCCTGACCGACTACGCGGGCGCGTTCGCCATGCTGCGGCAGCTGCCGCAGGACGCTCTGCCCGTGCTGCGTGAGGAGGCTGTGCCAGCCCGCGCTGCCAGTGATATTGCATTTATGAGAGGATTTTTTGCATGACCGAAACGGAACGCAAAACATGGGTCGTTGACGAGAGCGGTGCGGGCGACTACCGCACGCTGACCGAGGCCGTTGCCGCCTGTGCGGCCACGCCGGACGAGCCGGTGCGGTTCTACATCAGGCACGGCATCTACGAGGAACGGCCCTTCATTGAGCTGGCGGACTATGTCATCGAGGGCGAGTACCGCAACGCGACAGTCATCACGGCGTCTGTGGGCGGGCGTGACCCGTGGCCGGGCGAGGTCAAAACCGGCACCTTCCGCAGCGCAACGCTGTTTCTGGGCGGCGGCAGGGCCGTTGTGCGCAACCTGACCGTGCAGAACAACGCCGGGGACGGCGCAAAGGCCGGTCAGGCACTGGCCGTCTACGCCGACGCAAGCCGCGTATTGATGGAGAATGTGAACCTCTACGGCAACCAGGACACGCTGTTCACCGCTCCCCTGCCCCTGCAGGAGCGCGAGCAGAACGGCTTCCGCGGCCCGCGGGAGAACACGCCCCGGCTGGACACCGTGCAGTACTACAAAAACTGCACGATCCGCGGCAACATCGACTTTATCTTTGGCGGTGCAAACGCTGTGTTCGACACCTGCCGCCTTGAGCCGTGGCACCACATCAGCGGCACCTGCTATATCACGGCTCCCAGCACGCCCGCAGGCAAGCCCGGCTACCTGTTTGTGAACTGCACCGTGCAGGGCAGCTGTGCGCCCGGCAGCGTCTATCTGGGCCGCCCCTGGCGCGCGGACGCGGCCTGCTACTGGCTGGACTGCGCGTTGAGCGACGAGGTCTGCGCCGACGGCTGGGACAACTGGCGTGACCCCGAGAACGAAAAGACCGCCCGCTTTGGTGAGCACGGCTCCACCGGCCCCGGCAGCGCCGCCAAGCGCGCCTTTGGCAGCGTGGATGACGATAACGAAGCGAACGCCCAGCGGGAGATGTACGCGCGGGTAAGAGCGGAATTTGGCGTGGAATAAGGCATAGAAAAGGCGGCAGACCGTTTGTGGTCTGCCGCTTTTGCTTTTCTAAGCCTTCCCCCTTTTACTGTGCGCTCGTCTCGCCGCCCTCGACCACGAGACTGTCCTCATAGTCAGTGCCGTAGGTGTCAACGAGAGTGGCCTCATAGTCGGCGTGGAAGAAATTCTCCTTGCCCAGAGCCTTGATCTCGTCGTTGATGGCATTCAGCAGCGTCTCATTGCCCTTGCTGACGGCGGGGGCAATCGTGTCCTGGCTGCCCAGGGACGGGATGCCGACAGTGTAGCCGGGGTTCTGGCTGGCAAACGCGATGACCTCGGTGTTGTCGTTGGCCCAGGCCACGCCGCCGTTCTCCATTGCGCTCTTGGCCGTGGCGTAGGAGTCATACTTCTGCAGCGGGATGTCGGGGTAGTTCTGGGTCAGGTAGGTCTCTGCGGTAGTGCCGGAGATGACGATCATCTGGTCATCGGCATTCCAGCTGTCCAGCGACGTGATGACGTTGGAGTCCGGGGAAACGACGCCCAGTGCAACGTTCATGTAGGGCAGCGCAAAATCGACCTCCTCGGCGCGCTCCGGCGTGACCGTGAAGTTGGCCAGAATGACATCGACCTTGCCGGTCTGCAGGTACTCGATGCGGTTGGCGGCCTCGGTGGAGACGTAGTTCACCTTGACGCCCAGATCCTCGGCCAGGCGGTTGGCAAAGTAGATGTCATAGCCCTGATACTCGCCGTTTTCATCGACATAGCCGAACGGGTTCTTGTCAGAGAAAACGCCGATGTTGATCGTGCCGTCCGCCTTGATCTCGTCCAGCGTGCGGTAAACAACACCGTCGGCGGATGCCGAGGTCGAGGCAATGCCTGTGGAGGCGCTGCTGCCGCAGGCGGCCAGAGACAGGCTCAGGGTTGCGGCCAGGGCCGCGGCGGTCAATTTGGTTGCTTTTTTCATGGTGATATCCTCCTTTTTTCGTCTTTCGTTTTCCTCTATGTATTTCTTTCCACAAAAGGGAATCTATGGTACGCCCCGCGAAGCGGGCGCTTGCCTCCCCTAGCAGGGGAGGTGGCTCGAAGAGCCGGAAGGGTTGAACTTTGCCACAGTTCTAAATGTTTTGGGTAATGGCGAGGTTCTCTCCCCCACCCGCTTCGCGGGAGCCCCCTCGCAGAGGGGGCCAAGTCCATTACTTCACACTGTCAAAGGTGAAGGTGCGCAGGAACTTCTGCGCGCGCTCTGTCTTGGGGTGGTCGAAGAACGCCTCCGGCGTGCTCTCCTCGATGATTTTGCCGCCGTCCAGGAAGATGACACGATCCGCAATCGCGCGGGCAAACTGCATCTCGTGGGTGACAATGATCATCGTGCGGCCCTGCTTCGCCAAATCGAGCATAACGTCCAGCACCTCGCGGACCATTTCGGGGTCAAGGGCTGCAGTCACTTCATCGAACAACAAAATTTCGGGGTGCATCGCCAGTGCGCGGACGATGGCAACGCGCTGCTTCTGGCCGCCGGACAGCTCCCGCGGGTAGCTCCTGGCCTTGTTCAGCAGGTTCACGCGGTCCAGCAGGGTCTCGGCTTCCTTCTGTACCTCGTCTTTGGGACGCTTGGCCACCTTGAGCGGAGCCAGCATAACGTTGCCCAGCACGGTCAGATGCGGGAACAGCTCATAGCTCTGGAATACCATGCCGATGCGCTGGCGCAGACTCGTCAGCCCCTTGCCGCCGTAGGCGACAGTCTCATTGCCCAGGCGGACGCGCCCGCTCCGGGTGGGCTCCAGCACGTTGATGCAGCGCAGCAGCGTGCTCTTGCCGCAGCCGCTGGGGCCTACCACCACGACGACCTCGCCGGGGCGGACGGAAAAGCTGACGTCATCCAGCACGGTATTTTCCCCATAGCTCTTGACCAGATGCTCTACGGTCAAAATCGGTTCTGCCATGGTTCCTTACCTCCATTTTTTCTCTAAGTACGATGCCAGCAGGCTGATGGGCCAGCAGGCGAGGAAATACAGCAGGAACACGACCAGATAGATGCCGAATGCAGCGTTCGGGCTGGCCATGCGGTTGGCCTCAATGATCTGCTGCGCGACCTTCAGCACCTCGACGACGCCGATCATCAGCACAAGGCTGGTGGTCTTGATCATGCGGGTGATCAGGTTGATGCTCAACGGGATCAGGCGGCGCACCGTCTGCGGAATGATGATGTACCAATAGGTCTGCGCCTTCGTCAGGCCCAGTGCCTCGCTGCTCTCATACTGGTGCTTCGGGATGGAGATCAGCGCGCCTCTCACAAGGTCACTCATCTCTGCCGTGCCCCACAGCACAAACACGATGACGGATGCCGTCTCGCCCGAGAGGTCCCAGCCCCACGCGCGGGTCGTGCCGAAAAACACAAGGAACAGCAGCACCATCTGCGGCATAATGCGGATGATTTCGAGATAAACCCGCAGGATGGCTTTTACAACGGGATTTTTGCCGCTCATCAGCACGCCCAGCAGGATGCCCAGCGGGATGCTGATGGCGACGGAAAGCAGGCTGATGCGCAGGGCCACCCATAGGCCGCCCAGCAGGCGGGCCATGTTTTTGCCCTTGAGCAGTACATTAAGCCCCAAATCCGGCATAGCGCAGCCTCCTTTCCAGCAAAGACCCCAGCAGCGAAACCGGGAGCAGGATCAGCAGGTAAAAGACCACAAGAAGGAACAGGCTCTCGGTGGTTTTGTAGTACAGGCCGATGAGGTCCTTCGCCGTGAACATCAGGTCCATCAGGCTGATAGCGCTGAACACGCTGGTTTCCTTTAAAAGGAAAATGACATTGGCGACGAACGCCGGGACGCTGGTAGACATGGCCTGCGGCAGGATGACGTAGCGCATCGTCTGCATCCGGTCCATGCCGAGGCTGTAGGCGCTCTCGGTCTGGATCGGCTCGATGGATTCCAGCCCGCTGCGGAACGCCTCCGCCATGTAGCTGCCGCCCAGAAACGCCAGACCTGCAATGCCGCAGACCGCAGCGTCAGTCCTGATGCCGATCTTCGGCAAACCATAATAGATGAAAAACAACTGGACCAGGAGCGGTGTGTTGCGGCTGAGCTGGATGTAAAAGCCGACGACGCGGCGCAGCACAGGCACCTTATAATACTGGACGAGTGCGCAGACCAGCCCGATGACAATAGCCAGCGCGATACCTGCCAGCCCCAGACGCAGGGTCAGCCACGCCGCTTTTTCAAACAGCGGCAGGTACTGTGCGACCACATTCCAATCCACAAAAGTCTCCCCTTCCCTATCGGGTCACGAACAAATTTAGGTACAAAAAAATCCGGGCCTTCTCTGCGAAGGTTCCCGGACAAAGGTCAGGTTCAACGCATGGGGGTTCTGGTAGGCCCCACAGACCATGCCCGGTGACAGCGCATACGACAACAACACATAGCGGACATAGCGGTATTCCCCTTTCCTGTTTTTGGTTTGCATTGTTCAAGCCCGATGCCAGTATAATATACCTATTTACCTAGAGTGTCAATAGGTTTTATGCTTTTTATTTGACTTTTCCTGCAAAATAATTGCGCCGCGTTTGTGTAGAGTGCACAAACGCGGCGCAATGTGTTTTATGACGTAGGGGCGCACCAAAAAAGGGCGCTGCCCTTGCGGACAGCGCCCTTTGTATTGCTTTTCAGAGCAAGAAATTACTTCTCGATCTTGGAAACAACGCCGGAACCAACGGTGTGGCCGCCCTCGCGGATAGCGAAACGCAGGCCCTCTTCCATGGCGACGGGGGTGATCAGTTCAACATGCATATCGACGTTGTCGCCGGGCATGCACATCTCGGTGCCCTCGGGCAGGGTGATGATGCCGGTAACGTCGGTGGTGCGGAAGTAGAACTGGGGACGATAGTTGTTGAAGAAGGGGGTGTGACGGCCGCCCTCGTCCTTGGTCAGAACGTACACCTGGCCAACGAACTTGGTGTGGGGGTGAATGGAACCGGGCTTGGACAGAACCTGGCCGCGCTCGATCTCGGTCTTGGCAACACCGCGCAGCAGGGCGCCGATGTTGTCGCCGGCCTCAGCGTAGTCCAGCAGCTTGTGGAACATCTCGATACCGGTGACAACGGTCTCGCGCTTCTCGTCGGACAGACCAACGATCTCAACCTTCTCGTTGAGCTTCAGCTGACCACGCTCCACACGGCCGGTAGCAACGGTACCACGGCCGGAGATGGTGAACACGTCCTCGACGGGCATCAGGAAGGGCATATCCTCCTTGCGGTCGGGGGTGGGGATCCACTCGTCAACGGCGTCCATCAGCTCCTTGATGCAGGCATACTCGGGAGCGTTGGGATCGGTGGACTCGGAAACCAGGGCGTTCAGAGCGGAACCGCGGATGATGGGGGTGTCGTCGCCAGGGAAGCCATAGAAGTCCAGCAGCTCGCGGACTTCCATCTCCACCAGCTCCAGCAGCTCCTCGTCGTCCACCTGGTCGCACTTGTTCAGGAACACCAGCACGGAGGGCACGTTCACCTGACGGGCCAGCAGCAGGTGCTCGCGGGTCTGGGCCATGGGGCCGTCGGAGGCGGCGATGACCAGGATAGCGCCGTCCATCTGGGCAGCACCGGTGATCATGTTCTTGATATAGTCGGCGTGGCCCGGGCAGTCCACGTGAGCATAGTGACGCTTGGCGGTCTCATACTCAACGTGAGCGGTGTTGATGGTGATACCACGCTCGCGCTCCTCGGGAGCCTTGTCGATGGAAGAGTAGTCGGTGTACTCAGCGCCGCCCTGCATCGCCAGGTACTTGGTGATGGCAGCGGTCAGAGTGGTCTTACCATGGTCGATGTGACCGATGGTGCCGATGTTAACATGGGGCTTCGTTCTCTCAAATTTCTGCTTAGCCATTTGAAAAAATCCTCCTTAACAAATTTGCATCATGGTTTTCTTGCAATGTCTTGTACTAACACTGCTATTTTACAGTATTCGATAGGGAAAAGCAATCGTTTTTTGACGATTTAGAAATTTTCCCGTCCGGTACGCTTGTTGATGAGCTTCTCCTGCAGGCCCTTGGGCAGCTCGATATAGTGGCTGGGCTCCATGGTGTACTGACCACGGCCCTGGGTGCGGGAGCGCAGATCGGTGGCGTAGCCGAACATTTCCGCCAGAGGAACAAAGGCGTCGATCTGCTGGGCGCCGGCGCGCATCTCGTAGCCCTGGATCTGGCCGCGGCGGGCGCTGATATCGCCGATGACGTCGCCCATATATTCCTCGGGGACGATGACGGAGACCTTCATGATGGGCTCCAGCAGCGTGGGATCGGCCTTGCGCATGGCCTCCTTGAAGGCCATGGAGCCGGCGATCTTGAACGCCATCTCGGAGGAGTCCACCTCGTGATAGGAGCCGTCGTACAGGGTGACCTTCACGTCCACCACGGGGTAACCGGCCACGGTGCCGGAGAGCATTGCACCCTGGATACCGGCGTCGATGGCGGGGATATACTCCTTGGGGACAGCGCCGCCCACCACTTTGTTGATGAACTCGTAGCCCTTGCCGGACTCGTTGGGCTCCACATGGATCTTCACGTGACCATACTGGCCCTTACCGCCGGACTGGCGGGCATACTTGGTATCCTGGTCCACTGCCTTGCGGATGGTCTCCTTGTAGGCCACCTGGGGCGCGCCCACGTTGGCCTCCACCTTGAACTCGCGCAGCAGGCGGTCCACGATGATCTCCAGATGCAGCTCGCCCATACCGGCGATGATGGTCTGACCCGTCTCCTCGTCGGTGTAGGTGCGGAAGGTGGGGTCCTCCTCGGCAAGCTTCGCCAGGGCGATGGCCATCTTTTCCTGGCCGGCCTTGGTCTTGGGCTCGATGGCCACGCGGATCACGGGCTCGGGGAACTCCATGGACTCCAGCACGATGGGGTGCTTCTCATCACAGAGGGTGTCGCCGGTGGTGGTGTTCTTCAGGCCCACCACGGCGGCGATATCGCCGGAATAGACCGTTTCCAGGTCCTCCCGGTGGTTGGCGTGCATCTGGAGCAGACGGCCCACGCGCTCGCGCTTGCCCTTGGTGGCATTGAGCACGGAGGAGCCGGTGTTCAGCGTTCCGGAATACACGCGGAAGAAGCTCAGACGGCCCACATAGGGGTCAGTCATGATCTTGAAGGCCAGAGCGGAGAACGGCTCGTCATCGGAAGCGTGACGGTCCTCCTCCTCATCGGTCTTGGGGTTGGTGCCAACGATGGCGGGAATATCGGTGGGGGCGGGCATATAGTCCACAATGGCGTCCAGCAGCTTCTGAACACCCTTGTTCCGGTAGGAGGAGCCGCAGGTGACCGGCACCATCTCCACGGCCACGGTGGCCTTGCGGATGGCGGCGCGGATCTTGTCGGTGGGGATCTCCTGACCCTCCAGATACATCTCCATGATCTCGTCGTCGAACATGGAAACGGCATCCAGCAGCTTTTCCCGGTACTCGTTGGCCAGGTCCATCATATCGGCGGGGATGGGCTCCACGCGCATATCCTTGCCCAGCTGATCGTAATAGATATCAGCGTCCATCTCCACCAGGTCGATGATGCCCTTGAAGGACTCCTCTTTCCCGATGGGCAGCTGGATGGGCACGGCGTTGCACTTGAGGCGGTCGTGGATCATGTCCAGCACGTGATAGAAATCCGCGCCCAGCATGTCCATTTTGTTGACATACACCATCCGGGGCACATGATAGTGGTCGGCCTGACGCCACACGGTTTCGGACTGGGGCTCAACGCCGCCCTTGGCGCACATCACGGTGACAGAGCCGTCCAGCACACGCAGAGAACGCTCCACCTCCACAGTGAAGTCCACGTGACCCGGGGTGTCGATGATGTTGATACGCGTCTGGGGGAACTGGTCCTTGGAGCCCTTCCAGTAACAGGTGGTAGCGGCGGAGGTGATGGTGATGCCACGCTCCTGCTCCTGTTCCATCCAGTCCATGGTAGCGGTTCCCTCGTGCGTCTCGCCGATCTTGTAGTTGACGCCCGTGTAGTACAGAATACGCTCGGTCGTGGTGGTCTTGCCTGCATCAATGTGGGCCATGATGCCGATATTTCTCGTATTTTCCAGTGTAACCTTTCTCGGCATAACGTTCTCCTTTTAATCAGTTTGCGGGGCTTACCAGCGGAAGTGGGCGAAAGCCTTGTTGGACTCGGCCATCTTGTGGGTATCCTCGCGCTTCTTCACGGCGCTGCCGGTGTTGTTGGCGGCGTCCATGATCTCGCCTGCCAGGCGCTCGGCCATGGTGCGCTCACTGCGGGCGCGGGAATAGTTGGTCAGCCAGCGCAGACCCAGGGTCTGACGGCGGGCAGGACGAACCTCCATGGGGACCTGATAGGTGGCGCCGCCGACACGGCGGGCCTTGACTTCCAGGCTGGGCATGATGTTTTCCATGGCCTGGGTGAACACTTCCAGAGGCTCCTTCTCGGTCTTTTCCTTGATCAGATCAAAGGCGCCGTAGACAACCTTCTGGGCAACGCCCTTCTTACCGTCCAACATGATGCTGTTGACGAGCTTCGTCACCAGCACGGAGTTGTACATAGGATCGGGCAAAATTTCTCTCTTGGGAACATTACCTCTTCTGGGCACTATGCTTCCCTCCTTCATAAAAATATGATTTCATAGGTACTCAACAGCCGGAGAGGCTGTTGTACGGCCTGCCAAAGAGGTACATACGATATATAATATAAACCTTTTCGGCAAAGCTCATTTCATGCGGGGATTACTTGCTCTTGGGACGCTTGGCGCCGTACTTGGAGCGCGCCTGCATACGGCCCTGAACGCCCTGGGTATCCAGAGTGCCGCGGATGATGTGGTAACGAACACCGGGCAGGTCCTTGACACGGCCGCCGCGGATCATGACCACAGAGTGCTCCTGCAGAGAATGACCGACACCGGGGATGTAGGCGGTGACCTCGTAGCCGTTGGTCAGGCGGACACGGGCGATCTTACGCAGAGCGGAGTTGGGCTTCTTGGGGGTGGCAGTTCTCACTGCGGTGCAGACGCCGCGCTTCTGAGGGGAGGACAGATCGGTCTCCTTGTTCTTCAGCGTATTCAGGCCCTTCTGCATAGCGGGGGAATTGGACTTGTAGGTAGCCTGTTTCCGGCCCTGCTTGACCAGCTGATTGAAAGTAGGCATGCAATGAACTCCTTTCTAAAGATTTGTGGGATGACTCCCTATATTTTCCACGGAACAAAGGATTTTATTCCGTTGGAAGCGGTTTTTCCTTTGCCAGCAGCGCCGCGGCGGCGGTGCCCACGTCGATGCCGCAGGCCCGGCCCAGCTGGGCCATGGTGTGCGCCCCGGACACGGGAACGCCCCGTTCCCGGCAGCGGCCCTCCAGCGGCCGGGTCAGCCGGGGATCGGCGTCGCAGGCCAGAAACACCCGGCCTGCCCGGCCGGCGCTTACTGCCCGCTGCACCTGTTTCAGGCCCACCACCTTGTCTTTGGATGACAGCTCTTCCAGCACGTGGGAACCTCCTCGGCACAGTGTGTCTGCCGCATGGCAAAATTCGCGGAATCCATATCCGCGCATTTTGAAATTATAGCACAGTCCCCCGGGATACGTCAAGAGGAATCCGGGTAAAACTTTTCATTTTCCTTTGTGCATTCGTCCATACTTTGTGCACATATCAGCAAAATTTGTGTCAAATCTGTAAATAAAGCTGGAAACCGGTACGGGGGTATGATAGAATAGAAGCACCTGTGGGGCGGAAGCTCCGGGAGAAATTAAAGGAGGTAATAGCCTGATGAAAACACCTGTTCGCACCAGACTTCTGTCTGCGCTGCTGTCACTGGTCATGCTGGTTTCCCTGCTGCCGGTGTCGGTATTCGCGGCAGAGCCTGCGTCCGGGACCTGGGAAAAGGTTACCGAGGCACAGGAGGACTGGTCCGGTCAATACCTGATCGTCTATGAAAAGGGCAGCCTGATCATGGACGGCTCCCTGTCCGCCCTGGACAAGGAGGGCAACAAGGTGGACGTGACCATCACCGACGGCAAGATCGTTGGTGATTACGCCAAGTACGCGTTCACCATCGCGCCCATGACCGGCGGCTGGTCCGTACAGTCCGCCAGCGGAAAGTACATTTCCGGCAAGTCCGGCAGCAACAAGATCATCACCGGCTCCACTCCGGAGCTCAACACCATCACCTTTGCTGATGGTAATGTGAAGATCGCCAGCAACAACACCACGCTGCAGTATAACGCAGCCGCCACCAACGGCACCCGGTTCCGCTATTATAAGAGCGAGAATCAGCAGCCCGTGGCCCTGTATAAGCTCAGCACCGCCCCCGCCCGGGAAAGCGGCATCGTCACCGATCTGACCACCCTGCAGAACGGCGACAAGGTGGTGGTGTTCAACCCCGCCAACAAAAAGGCTCTGTCCTCCGTGTACAACGGCTTCTATAACACAGGCGTGGATGTGGAGCTGACCGGAGGCAAGCTCACCGGCTACACGGATGCAGAGCTGTGGACCGTGAACCGCACCGAGAGCGGCGCCTATACCTTCTCCACCGCCGACGGCAAGAAGCTGTCCATGGACGAAAAATACTCCAGCACTCCCCTGGACAAGGCCCACACCGCCTGGACACTGGAGCAGGCTGCCACCGAGGGCTGCTACTATATCAAGAACGTGGGCCGCAGCAGCTATCTGGAGTGGTATGCCGAGAAGAACAACTGGAGTGCCTTCGGCACCATCGGCAGCAACGAGGCTCTGTTTGCCCAGCAGCTCTATCTGGTAGGCGACGAGATGGACCAGCCCGCCGGCAGCCTGCCCCAGGAGGGTGCGCAGGTGGTGCTGTTCAACCAGAATGCCCAGGGCGTCCTGGCCCAGCAGAATGACAACACCGACAGCCCCGCCGTCAACAACGTCTCCGCCCAGATCACGGACGGCAAGGCCATCCCCGAAAACGGCGGCGTGGTGTTCACCGTGGAGCGCAGCGGCGAGTATTACCGCTTCCGCAACGAAACCTACGGCTATCTGTGCTCCAACGGCACCGGCAACAACGCCTTCTATTCCCAGACCGCCAGCGAGGACGCCGACTGGACCGTGGAGCCCTGCAGCGGCGGCGTGGGCGGCTATCAGCTGGAGAGCCGCACCGCCAAGTTCAACGGCCGGTACAGCCAGTATCTGGAGTATTACAGCGACAGCTATAAGACCTACAGCATGTACAACGTCACCGACTACACCATCTACTCCTTCTTCTTCTATGGTGTGGCCGACAGCGTGAAGCTGGACGGCGGCGTGGTCAACGATCCCGCCGTGGTGTTCACCTCCGCCGACACCGCGAAGGCCGGTCAGGACTATACCCTGACCTTCACCGTCAATGATGTCAAGGCCGTTTCCAAGCTGGAGATCCTGGTGGACGGCAAGGCCGCCGGTGTCATCACCGACTACACCGCCGACGGCAAGAACTACACCGCCAATATCCCCGCCGCCATGCTGGCCGGTGCCGATCAGGTGACCCTCACCGTCCGCGTCACCAACGCCTCCGGCGCGTCCTATTCCGGCAGCCTGGTGCTCACCGTGGTAGACGAGCCCTCCATCGGGGCTGTGACCCCCCTGAAGGGCAGCCAGACCGGCAGCGACAAGCGGCCCGTGATCTCCGCCGAGATCATCAACGCCGGTGAGAATCCCACCCTGGAGATGACCGTCAACGGCCAGAGGGTCAACGCCGTGTACGCCGGCGGCAAGCTCACCTATACCCCCGCCGCCGACATGACCGACGGCCGCACCAATGTGTCCGTCACCGTTACCCGCGCCGACGGCAAGACCGCCTCCTTCAACTGGTTCTTCACCGTGGGCCAGGCCCAGTATCAGCTGTACTTCGGCCAGCTCCACAGCCACACCCAGTATTCCGACGGCGCAGGCTCCCTGGATGCCGCCCTGGACTATGTGAAGAACCTGCCCGAAAGCGCCAATGTCCAGTTCGTGGCCTTCACCGACCACTCCAACTACTTTGACACCACCGGCGCCGCCAACCCCGAGGGCGCCCTGTACGACATGAGCCTGGCCAGCGCCTCCAGCCAGGAGACCTGGAACAGCTATCGTTCCTCCGTGGCCGCCTTCAACGAGGCCAACGCCGGTTCCCTGGTGGCTCTGGCGGGCTTCGAGATGACCTGGTCCGGCGGCCCCGGCCACATCAACACCTTCAATACCCCCGGTATCGTCTCCCGCAACAACTCCACCCTGAACAACAAGACCGACTATGCCGGTATGCGCGCCTACTATGCCCTGCTGAGCCAGCAGGAGGGCGCAGACAGCCTCAGCCAGTTCAACCACCCCGGCAACACCTTCGGCACCTTCGGTGACTTCGCCTTCTGGGATCCCGTCATCGACAGCCGTATGTACATGGTGGAGGCCGGCAACGGCGAGGGCCAGATCGGCGCCGGCGGCTATTATCCCAGCTATGAGTATTACACCATGGCGCTGGATAAGGGCTGGCACCTGGCTCCCACCAACAACCAGGATAACCACAAGGGCCGCTGGGGCAACGCCAACGACGCCCGCGACGTGATCCTCACCGACGACTTCAGCGAGCAGGGCATCTATGACGCGCTGCGGGCCATGCGTATGTACGCCACCGAGGACAAGAACCTGGAGATCGGCTACACCGTCAACGGTATGCTCCTGGGCAGCAGCCTCACCGAGGTCCCCGAGAAGCTGAACATCCACGTCACCGTCAACGACCCCGACGCCAGCGATTCCATCTCCAAGGTGGAGGTCATTGTCAACTCCGGCAAGACCGCCTATACCTGGGATGATCCCGCCGTCCTGGCCACCGGCGACCTCAGCGTCACCCTGGACCCCGACTACAGCTACTATTACATCCGCGTCACCCAGGGTGACGGCGACCTGGCGGTCACCGCTCCCGTGTGGGTGGGCGAGACCCTGAAGCTGGGCATCTCCGATGTGACCTGCGGCACCTCCACTCCCGTCACCGGCGAGGCCATGACCGTCACCACCACCCTGTTCAACAGCGAGAGCACCGACGCCAATATCAAGTCCATCACCTACGCCGTGGGCAGTCAGGTCCTGGCCTCCGCCACCGATGTGGGCACCGTTCCCGCCAGCGGCACCCTGGCCCTGAGCTATGACGTCTCCTTCGACACCGCCCGTGTCTACAAGGTCACCGCCACCGTGGTGCTGGAGCAGGACGGCAAGGAGTATGTGTTCACCAAGGACATTACCCTGGACGTGCTGAACGCCGACGACCTGGTGTATATCGGCATCGACGCCTCCCACTACAACGAGTATGTGGCCGGTAACTACAAGGATTCCATGGGCAACTTCGGCAACCTGGCGGGCAAGTACAACGTCCGCACCGTGGAGCTGAAGACCAGCGACGAGCTCATCGCCGCCTGCTCCAATCCCAAGTTCAAGGCCCTGATCCTCACCGCTCCCTCCCGCCGCCTGGCGGACGCCCAGACCGATCCCCGGACCTACAGCGCCCAGGAGCTGGCGGCCATTGCGGCCTTCAACGCCGGCGGCGGCACCGTGATCCTGGCCGGCTGGAGCGACAACTACGAAAACTATGACGTGATCCAGAACAACCCCGCCATCAAGCACATGGCCGCCACCCAGAACGAGGTGCTCCAGGCCCTGGGCTCCAGCCTGCGCATCAGCGACGACGCCACCTATGACGACGTCCGCAGCGCGGCCGACGGCGTGGACAAGTGGCGTCTGTACTTCAACACCTACGGTCAGAGCTTCCTGACCGATGGCGTGGAGGTGGACCCCGCTCACCCCTATGACCGCCTGTATACCGAGGTATTCAGCCACTACGGCGGCGCCTCCGTGTATGCCGTGGACGCCGACGGCAAGCCCACCTCCACCCTGCCCGCCACCGTTTCCCCGGTGGTATACGCCCACAGCACCACCTATTCCGTGGACGTGGATAAGGACGGCCTGGGCGGCGCCAACGTGCCCAAGTACGCCTATGCCGAAAACGACAGCCGCCTGCTGGCCATGGCCAGCGAGCAGCTGGAGGGCAAGGGCCTGATCATCGTGTCCGGCGCGGCCTTCATGTCCAACTTCGAGGTGCAGGCCACTATCAGCGACAACGGCTCCGAGAAGAACTACTCCAACTATAAGATCTGCGAGAACCTGCTGCGGGCCATCAACCCCGTGAAGGTCACCGACATCGCCACCGTCCAGGCCCAGACCGAGGCCGGTCACAAGTACACCATTGAGGGTGTCGTGACCTCCAACGCCTCCGGTTATGACAAGGCCACCGCCTTCTTCGACTGCATCTATGTCCAGGATGAGACCGGCGGCATCAACTGCTTCCCCGTGGCCGGCGAGTTCAAGATCGGCGACGTGGTCCGCGTCACCGGCGTGACGGAGACCTATCAGGGCGAGAACGAGCTGCAGGTTTCCTCCATCGAGAAGATCGGCGAGACCACCCCCGTCACCCCCAAGGTCGTCACCTCCACCCAGATCAACGACGGCTCCGTCCTGGGCCAGCTGGTGACCCTGAAGGGCTTCGTGGTGGGCTATGAGATGGCCGACGGCCTGGTGCAGACCATCCTGGTCCGCGACAGCGAGGGTAAGATCGCCCGGGTGTTCATCGACGGCTACATCACCACCTCCTATGACGTGAAGAACCTGGAGATCGGCTGCGAGATCTCCGCCACCGGCCTGGCCTCCTACGACAACACCTTCGTCCTGGCCGACGGCACCGAGATGGCCCCCCGCATCCGCATCCGCGACCGCAGCGACGTGGTCTGCACCGCCCATGAGCACACCTTCGGCGAATGGGTGGTCACCACCGCCCCCACCTGCACCCAGGACGGCCTGGAGACCCGCACCTGCTCCGCCTGCGGCGAAGTGGAGACCCGGGTCATCCCCGCTGCCGGTCACGACTATAAGGACGGCAAGTGCACCGTCTGCGGCGAGACCGATCCCGGCTACCAGCCCACCCAGCCCGGCGTCAAGACCGGCGACGAGAGCAACACCACCATGTGGATCATCGTCCTGGTGTGCGCTGCCGCTCTGGCTGTGGTGCTGGTCATCGTGTCCCGCAAAAAGCGCAACAGCTAAGCGGACCACCCCATAGCAAGCCATAGCACAACAGCAAAGGCCCCCGGCGGCAAGCCGGGGGCCTTTGAGCTTGTCAAAAAAGGGCAAGGCCCTTTTTTGACAAAAGGCTTGCAGTCTGCCGCGCGCATAATTTGTTCGCCGAAAGCGAACAAATTCCACACTTGCAGACTGAGAAGTATTTTCGCCCAGGTACACGCCCCGGGCGAAAATGGATTGCATTTGCTTTGCCGCCTGCGGGCGGCAAACTCTGTGAGACTTTTTAAGCAGTTTTAGAATACGCTCAGGTCCAGCCGGGCGGACAGCAGCTCCAGCGCCCGGATACCGGCCAGGCTGTTGCCCTTTTCGTCCAGGGCCGGGCCGAACAGGCCCACCCCCATGCGGCCGGGCACCACAGCCATAATGCCGCCGCCTACGCCGCTTTTGGCCGGAACCCCCACCCGGATGGCGAAGTCTCCGGACCCGTCGTACATGCCGCAGGTCATCAGGTTGGCGTTGACGAACCGGCCATAGGCCGCCGGGAACAGCCGCTGGCCGTCCGGCAGCTGGCCGTGGCAGGCCAGCACGCAGCCGATGCGGGCCAGGTCCGCCGCGCTGACCCGGATGGAGCAGGCCCGGAAATAGCAGTCCAGCAGCTCCTCCACGTCCCCGCGGATCAGGCCGTGGGCCTTCAGCAGATAGGCCAGGGCCCGGTTTTTGGAGCCGGTGGCCTTTTCAGAGTGATAGACCTCCTCGTCCAGGTCGATCTTCTCGTTGGCGGCCAGGCGGCGGATAAAGCCCAGCAGCCGGGCAAACCGCTGGTCATAGGTCTCGCCCCCCACCAGCTGGCACATGAGGATAGCCCCGGCGTTGACCATGGGGTTCAGGTGCTTGGCCAGCAGGGCGTTGTCCGCCACGTTGATGGCGTCAAAGGGCTTGCCGGTGGCCTCCACCCCCACATGGGCCCGGACGGTCTCCCGGCCGTTGTCCTGCAGGGCCAGCAGAAGCAAAAGGGGCTTCATCACGCTCTGGATGGTGAAGCAGCGGCGGCTGTCGCCGGCCTCCACCAGGTTGCCATCCTTGTGGAACACGGCAATGCCCAGGCGGTCCGGGTCCTGCCGGGCCAACTCCGGGATATAGGAGGCCAGGGCCCCCTGCCCGGTGTACGGGCGGCACTCCTGTAGGATCTGTTGCAGCAATTCTTCCATATCGGCTCCTTCACCCGCGCGAAGGCGGGATTTTTTGATACAACAAGTAATTTTTCTGTCGGATATTACGGTCAGTAGTCGACTTTCATCAGGCACAGGCCCTCCGGCGGGGCGGTGGGGCCTGCCAGGCGGCGGTCCCGGGCCTCCAACAGGGCGGGCATATCCTCCGGCTGCCGGGTCCCCCGGCCCACCTCCAGCAGCGTGCCCACCAGGATGCGGACCATATTCTGCAAAAAGCCGGTGCCGTGGAAGGTGAACACGATGCGGTCCTTCTGCCGCACCACGGTGATGCTGTCCACCAGCCGGACGGTGGATTTTTTCATCCGGGGATTGCCGCAGAAGCTGGCGAAGTCGTGCTGTCCCTGCAGCAGGGCCGCCGCCTGCTGCATCCGCTCCAGGTCCGGGTGAAAGTCCAGCAGGGTGACGTACTTCCGGTCGAACACCGGCTTCACCGGCCCGTCGAAGCACACATAGCGATAGGTTTTGCCCAGGGCCTTATACCGGGCGTGGAACCGGGGGGCGGCCTCCTTCACCTCCCGGACGGCGATGGCGTCGGGGAGATAGCGGTTCATATAGTCCCGGATCTCCTCCGGGGACAGGTCCACGTCCAGCTGGGCGTTGGCCGCCATGGCCCGGGCATGGACCCCGGCGTCGGTGCGTCCCGCGCCGGTGATCTCCACGGGACTGCCCTGGAGCCGGGTCAGCACGCTCTCCAGCTTCCCCTGGATGGTGTCCCGCCCCGGCTGGCGCTCCCAGCCGAAAAAGCGGGTGCCGTCATAGGCGATGATAAATTTATAGTTGCGCAGCATATGGAATCACTCCGTCATGATCTTCAGGATCACCCGGTCCGTCTCCTTCATGCCCTGAGAGGCCAGGATGCCCACGTTGCGGATGGTCTCCTCCACGTCCCGGCCCACGATGCCGTCGCCAGGCCGGAAGCTGTTGCCCCGCAGGTACATGTTATAGCCCAGAATGCCGGTTTCCACACCCATGGCGATCTTGCTGGCGCAGCTGGCCTTGGCCCCGTCGCAGATGCAGCCGGAGATCATGGCCGCGGCGTTGGTGATGGTGTGGCAGATGCCCTCATAGTCCGCGCCCCGGAGCCAGGCAATGCCGCAGCCTGCCCCCACGCCGGCGGACACCGCCCCGCAGTAGGCGGACAGGCGGCCGATGCCGGTTTTCTGGTGGATGGTGATCAGGTCTGACAGGCACACGGCCCGCAGGATGGTCTCCCGGTCCCGGCCGGTCTGCACGCCGTAGCGCCACACGGGAACGGAGGCGGTGATGCCCTGGTTGCCGGAGCCGGAGCAGATCACCACCGGCATCTCGCAGCCGTTCATCCGGGCGTCGGACCCGGCGGCGGCCCAGGCCCGGGCCTCCGTCTCCACGTCGCCGCCGGAGAGCAGCAGGGTGGAGCCGATGTTGGCCCCCCAGTCCCCCCGCAGGCCCTCCCGGGCGATGGCGGTGTTGCAGTCGAGCTGCCGGCCCACGGATTCCTCGATGCGGGAGACGTCCACCGTCTCGGCAAAGGTCAGGATATCCCGGACGTTCAGCACGCTCTTGTCCTGCAAATTGTCCTCGGCGGAGTCGGAGTGGGGCTTTTCCAGCAGGACCTCCCCGTCCCGCTCCACATAGATGATGTTGGTGTGGTTGTTGGCCACATGGACCACCGCCCGGTGTCCGTCGCCCGCCCAGCCTGTCAGCCGGATGTCCAGCATCCGGGGGGTGGGCGGGCAGTTGATGCGGATGTCCGTGCTGTCCAGGTATGCCTGAATGGCTGCGGTGTCCTCCTCCGTCACGTGGGCAATGACCTGAAGCCGGGCCTCCGGATCCCCGGCCACCATGCCCACGGCGATGGCCGCCGGAAGGCCCCGGCGGCCCCCGGTGTTGGGCACCACCACGGATTTGACATTTTTCAGGATGTTGCCGCTGACCTCCGCCAGAATACGGCAGGGCCTCTGCCCCAGCACCTGGCGCAGCCGGGCCGCGCAATAGGCCACGGCGATGGGCTCCGTGCAGCCGGTGGCCAGCTGAAGCTCCTCACGCAGGATGGTACAGAATGCCTCCTCTTTTCTCTCGTCCAACATGATCGCAATTCCCTTTCGTCCCATATATTTTCCCGGCATACGCCGGTGAATTCCCGTTTTGTCTCACGCCTGGGGCGCGTCGTCCTCGCTGTCGATCCAGTCCTGCACGTCCACCACCTGAAACTCCGTGGGAGTGCGGCGGATCACCACCCGCTCCAGGCCCGCGTTGATGATGTGGCGGCGGCACATGGGGCAGGAGGTAGCGTCCGGCAGCAGCTCCCCGGTCTGGGCGTTGCGGCCCACCAGGTACAGGGTGCCGCCCACCATGTCCCGGCGGCTGGCGGAGATGATGGCGTTGGCCTCGGCGTGGACGCTGCGGCACAGCTCGTACCGCTCCCCACGGGGAACCTGCAGCCGCTCCCGGGTGCAGTAGCCCATGTCCACGCAGTTGCGCCGCCCCCGGGGCGCGCCGTTGTAGCCGGTGGAGATGATCTCGTCGTTTTTCACGATGATGGCCCCGTACACCCGGCGCAGACAGGTGGCCCGTTCCAGCACCGTCTGGGCGATGTTCAGATAATAGTTTTCCTTGCTGATGCGCTGCATAAAGCTCCCTCCCGGTGGTTTTTCCTGTATTGTCCCCCATTATATACGATTTTGTCCGCCGGGGCAACAGAATCTTCCGAAAAAAACGTTGACGGAGAGGGCGGGCTGTGGTATCATGAACGAACTGAAAACTCTGTGAGGGAGTAGCAAGCGGACCCTTTGTCCGCAGCACGTCAACATACTGGCCGCCTGGCGGCCTGGCTTGCTTTAATTTGCGAGACTCATGTATCACTGCCGCGGGATGCATGGGACTCGTCTGTCTGTTCGCCTTCGAGCCCGGACATGGCCCCCGGCCATGTCCGGGTTTTTTCATGGAATTTTCACGAAAAAAGGAGAAACGAACATGCAGTGGGATATCCTGTTCTTTTTCAACAGCGTGCTGCTGGGGGTGGGGCTGGCTATGGACGCGTTTTCCGTGTCCCTGGCCAACGGCCTCAACGAACCCCACATGTCCCGGCGGCGGATGCTGGGCATTGCCGGGGTGTTTGCCGCCTTCCAGGCCCTGATGCCCATGACGGGGTGGGTCTGCGTCCACACCATCGTGCAGTATTTCCGGGCCTTTGAAAAGCTGATCCCCTGGATCGCCCTGGCCCTGCTGGGCTTCATCGGCGGGAAAATGCTCATCGAGGGCATCCGGGGCGGCGGAGACGACGACGCCGCCCCCAGACTGGGCCTGGGCGCCCTGCTGGTGCAGGGGGTGGCCACGTCCATCGACGCCCTGTCCGTGGGCTTCACCATTGCCGAGTATGACTGGCTCATGGCCCTGGTCTGTTCCCTGATCATTGCGGCGGTGACACTGTGCATCTGTCTGGGGGGCCTGGTGCTGGGGCGGAAATTCGGCATGCGCCTTGCCGGCCGGGCCCAGATCCTGGGCGGGGCCATCCTGATCTTCATCGGACTGGAAATCTTTATCAGCAGTATGCTGTAAAAACTAAGGAGGAACAACACAATGCTCGTACCCATTCTTCTGTTCATCGTGGGCCTGGTGCTGCTGATCAAGGGCGGCGACTGGTTCGTGGACGGGGCCACGGGGCTGGCCCACCGGTTCCATGTGCCGGAAATTCTCATCGGTGCCACGGTGGTCTCCATCGGCACCACCCTGCCGGAGGTGATGGTGTCCGCCACCTCCGCCGTCAGCGGCCACGGCGAGATCGCCTATGGCAACGCCATCGGCTCGGTGATCTGCAACACCGCCCTGATCGCGGCCCTGACCATCGCCATCCGCCCCTCGGAGGCGGACCGCAAGAGCCTGCGGACCCCGGTGATCTTCTTCTTCATCGCCGCCGTGTTCTATGCCGCCATCGCCTATACCAACGGGGCCTTCACCCGGCTGGCGGGCATTGTGCTGCTGGTGATGTTCGTGGTGTACATGGTCCTCACCGTGCGCCAGAGCTTCCGGGACACCGTGCAGGCCGGCGGCGCGGACGAGGCCATCGACGGCACTCCCTCCATGGGCAAGGACATCCTGCTGCTGGTCATCGGCGCGGCCTTCATCGCCGTGGGAGCCAACCTGCTGGTGAACAACGGCACTCTCATCGCCCAGGGGCTGGGCGTGCCGGAGTCCGTCATCGCCCTGACCTTCGTGGCCCTGGGCACCTCCCTGCCGGAGCTGGTCACCGCCATCACCTCCCTGGTAAAGGGCCACAGCGCCCTGTCCCTGGGCAACATCGTGGGGGCCAACCTGTTTAACCTGGTGCTGGTCAGCGGCCTGTCCACCACCCTGTCCCCCTTCCAGGTGCCCCAGGAAAAGACCATCGCCGGGTACAACGCCTCCCTGGTGGTGGATATCCCCCTGATGATGCTGGTGATGCTGCTGCTGACGGTGCCCGCCCTGGCCAAGGGCCGTCTGTCCCGCTGGCAGGGCATCGTGCTGCTGGTGCTGTACGCCGGCTTCTGCGCCTTCCAGTTCTGCTTCTGAGTTCTGAATAAGCAAGCGCACCCCCGGCGGGAATCCGCCGGGGGTGCGTCAGTGTATCAAAAAAATGCCTCGCAGCGTTTGCCGCCCGCAGGCGGCAAATGACTTGCAAGCCTTTTATCCCAAAAGAGCTTCGCCCTTTTGGGATGTTGTTTAGCCCCACAAAGCGGACAGCATGGGAATGACCTGCTTTTTCCGGCTCATGACCCCGGGGAGAAACAGGGCGTTGTCCTTGGGCTCGGCGGAGAAGGCGTTGCGGATGGCCTCGTCGCTGCCCACATACAGCAGCTGCGTGCCCTCCAGCAGCACGTCGGTGAGCATCAGGATCACCATGTTATAGTGGTGCTCTTCCTGGAGGCGGCGCATCACATCCAGGAACTCGTCCTTGCGCTCCAGCATCTCCATGGAGTCCAGGCAGGTGACCTGGCCCACGCCCAGGTTCTGCTCGCCGATGTGGAACTCCTTGAAGTCGCTGCTCACCAGCTCCTCCACGGATTTGCCTCCGGCGGTGGAGAACAGCTGGCGGCCCAGCTCCTTTATGTTGACGCCGCCGATGCGGGCCATGCGCTCGGCCATGGCGATATCCCGCTTGGTGCAGGTAGGGGACTTGAACATAACGGTGTCGGCCAGGATGGCCGCCGCCAGCAGCCCCGCCATATTGGCCGAGGGCATGACGCCGTGTTCCTGATACATACCGGCGATGATGGTGGCAGTGCTGCCCACGGGCTCGTTGCGCACCCGGATGGGCTGGCTGGTCTGGATATCCGCCAGGCGGTGGTGGTCGATGATCTCCAGAATCTCCGCCTGATCCAGGCCGGGAACGGCCTGGGCCCGCTCGTTGTGGTCCACCAGCACCACGCGCTTGCGCCGGGGGCGCAGCAGGTGGTACCGGGACAGGGTGCCTACGACTTTTTCGTTCTCGTCCAGCACCGGGTAGCAGCGGTAGCGGCTTTTCAGCACCACCTCGCGGACGTCGTCGATATAGTCCGACAGGTGGAAGCACACGATCTTTTCATTGTGGCAGGGCCGGGAGATGGGACTGGCCTGATAGATCAGCCGGGCCACCCGGCTGGCCTCATAGGGGGTGGTGATGATGCAGGTGCGCCCGGCGTTTTCCAGCAGGTCCGGGTCCACCTCCGTCTGGCACAGGATCAGGCAGCTGACGCCGATGTCCAGGGCCCGGCGGATCATATCCGGCTGGTCGCCGCAGATGACAATGTTGTCCGGGTCGCCGAACAGCAGGTTCTCGCAGCTCTGGGGCAGGGCGATGACCACGTTGCCGGACACGGTGTCGATCAGGTCGCCGCTGTCGTTGAGCAGGCGGCCCTCGATGACGCTGAGCAGGTTGAACAGGGGCACCGCCTCTACCCGGGGGTTGGCGATGGTGGTCATGCTGTAGGTGGCGATGTCGCCGGCGGACAGAGTGCCGTACAGGGTGCCGTCCTCGTTGATGACGGGGATGGCGGAGATTTTCTGTTCCCGCATGATGTGCCAGGCCCGGTCCATGGTGACTGTGGCGTTCAGGGCCGGGGGCGTATCATAGTCCAGGTCCTCCACCTGGGTGCGGACGTTCTGCACCGTCCGGGGCGGCTGGAAGCCGAAGCGGTCCAGCATCCGCTGGGTCTGGTCGCTGATGTGGTCCATATGGGCGGCCACATAGTTCCGGTCGCCCAGGGCGTTGCGCAGGGCCGCGTAGGCCATGGCGGACACGATGGAATCGGTATCGGGGTTGTGGTGGCCGATGACGTAGATCTCGTTCATAGGATTCAACTCCTTTCGGATGATTCCATTATAAAACGGCCCCAATTTGTTTGTCAATGCGGTGTTGTGCCTAAATTTGCCGAAAATAGAGCACCCTAACTGTTTATTTATCCGTGGAACAGCATTTTCCCCGGCGGAGTCTCATGTTTCACTGGGGGAAACCGGTTATCCTTTACAGCAGGCCGAAACCGCCGCCTCCAGGGCCGTCACCAGCTGCGCCAGGGGCAGGGACGGCCGGTCCGTGCCCGCCGTCTGCTCCGGAATGCAGGGAACGTGGATGAACCCCGCCCGGACTCCCGGACCTGCATGGTGCAGTACGCAGTACAGCAGGTGGTTGCACACATAGGTCCCCGCGCTGTTGGACAGCTCCGACGGCACCCCGGCCTCCTGGATGGCCCGGACCATGTCCTTCATCGGCGCCGTGGCGAAATACGCTGCCGGTCCGCCAGGGACGATGGGTGCATCTACCGGCTGCTGCCCGGCGTTGTCCGGGATCCGGGCGTCGTCCACATTGATGGCCACCCGCTCCGGCGTCACGGCGCTGCGGCCCGCCGCCTGGCCCACGCACAGCACCACGTCCGGCCGGAACGCATCCATTTCCGCCGTCACCAGCCGGGCGGAATCGCCGAACACCGTGGGCACCTCCAGAATGCGCAGCTCCGCCTCCGGGCATCGCACCCGCTTCACTGCCTCCAGGGCCGGATTCACGGTTTCCCCGCCGAAGGGGGTAAAGCCCGTCAAAAGTACCCGGGGTTTCCGAATTTTCTCCATGAAATCACTCCAAACTGTAATTTATCGACATTATTATACAATATGTATTTGCATTTGGCAAGAAAAACCGGCCTTGACAACCGACGGCGGCCATCATAAAATAGAGGTGAGTTCCTGACGTCAAAATTGCGATTGCGACGGAAGCTACGCCACAGATGACACCGCCCGGGGGGGAACGCTTCCCGGGTGCTGGGGCCGTGCCGCAGGGCGCGGCTCTTTTTGTTTCGGAGGAGGTGACGGCATATGGAAACAAGAGTGGCATTGATCGGCATCATCGTGGAGCAGGAATCTTCGGCGGCGGCGCTGAACGCGCTGCTGCACGAATACGGCGGCTATATCATCGGGCGCATGGGCCTGCCGTACCGGGAACGGGGCGTGAACATCATCTCGGTGGTGCTGGACGCGCCCCAGGACAAGATCGCCGCGCTGTCCGGCAAAATCGGGCGGCTGCCCGGCGTCAGCGCCAAGACACAGTATTCCAACGTCATTTCACGGGAAGGAGAAAACCAATGAAAAGATTTGTATCCCTGCTGCTGGCGGTGTTGATGACCGCTGCGGTGCTGACCGGCTGCGCCAGGCAGCCCCAGACCCCCGACCGGCCCCAGGAGGAGGCCGTCACCATCCGGGTAGGCGGCCTGAAAGGTCCCACGTCCATGGGCCTGGTGAAGCTGCTGGACGACGCCGAAAACCAGAAAACCGCCAACGCCATTGACTTTCAGATGGCCGCCAGCGCCAACGAGCTGACGCCGCTGCTGCTGCAGGGGGAGCTGGACATTCTGGCGGTGCCCGCCAACCTGGGCTCCGTGCTGTATAACAAGACCCAGGGCGGCGTGAAGATGCTGGCCGTCAGCACCCTGGGCGTGCTGTATATGGTGGAAAAGGGCGGCGAGACCGTCACCGATATCAAGAGTCTGGCCGGAAAGACCATCTACGCCACCGGCAAGGGCGCCACCCCCGAGTATGCCCTGACCTATCTGCTGGCCCGGAACGGCCTGGAGCTGGGCAAGGACGTGAACGTGGAGTGGAAAAGCGAGCCCACGGAGATCGTGGCCCAGATGGCGGCCCAGGACAGCGCCGTGGCCATGCTGCCCCAGCCCTTTGTGGTGGTGGCCATGGGCCAGGTGGAGGGCCTGCGGGTGGCCCTGGACCTGACGGAGCAGTGGAACGCCCTGGGCGGCGACAGCCAGCTGATTACCGCCGTGCTGCTGGTGCGCAGCGAGTTCCTGGACCAGCACCCCCAGGCGGTGGACCAGTTTATGAAGGAGTACGCCGCCTCCGCCGCCTTTGTCAATGACCAGCCTGCCGAGGCCGCCGTGCTGGTGGAAAAATACGGCATCGTCAAGGCCGCCGTGGCCGAAAAGGCCATCCCCGCCTGCAACATCGTCTGCCTGCTGGGAGACGAGATGAAAACCGCCGCCTCCGGCTATCTGCAGGTGCTGTTTGACCAGAATCCCGAGTCCGTGGGCGGCAAGCTCCCCGGGGACGACTTCTACTGGATGGGGAACTAAGCCCACCTTAAAGCTATAATTGCCCGCCGGTCTGCGGACCGGCGCGGCCATTCTTCGACACCCACCCTGTAGGGCGGGGCCCATGTGCCCCGCCGCAGGGAAATGAACAAGCCCAATGGGAGGACGCCATGCAGAGACCTGCCCTTCAAAAGTGCATAGCGGTGGCCCTGGCCCTGCTGGTGTGGCAGGGGGCGGCCATGGCGGTGGGGCTGGACCTGCTGCTGCCGTCGCCGTGGCAGGTGGCCTGCCGCCTGTGGTCGGTATGGCGGGAGCCGGGCTTCTTCGCCACCGTGGCCTTCAGCCTGCTGCGCATCAGCGGGGGCTTTGCCCTGGGCCTGGTGCTGGGAGTGCTGCTGGCGGTGGCGGCGGGGCGGCTGCGGGTGCTGGAGCTTTTGCTGTGGCCCTATGTCACGGCCATCAAGTCCGTGCCGGTGGCGTCGTTCATCATCATCTGCCTGATCTGGATGAGCACCCGGCAGCTGGCGGTGTTCATCTCGTTTCTCATGGTGTTCCCGGTGATCTATTCCAACACCCTCCAGGGCATCAAAAGCGCCGACGGAGCCCTGCTGGAGATGGCCCGGGTCTATCGGGTGCCCTTCTCCCGGCGGCTGGGGTATATCTACGCGCCCCAGGTGAAGCCCTTCCTGCTGTCCGGGTGCAGCGTGGCATTGGGTATGTCGTGGAAGTCCGGCGTAGCCGCCGAGGTCATCGGCGTGGTGGGCGGCTCCATCGGCGAGCGGCTGTACGAGGCCAAGGTGTATTTCCAGATGACGGACCTGCTGGCCTGGACGGTGGTGATCGTGGTGTGCAGCGTGGGCTTTGAGAAGCTGGTGCTGTGGCTGCTGCGGCGGGGCTTCGCCGCGTGGGAGGGACGGTAAAAATGGACCTGGTGATTTCCCATGTTTACAAGGACTTCGGCCGCGGCCCGGTGCTGCGGGACGTGAGCCTGACGGTGCGGCAAGGGGAGACGGTGTGCCTGATGGGCCCCTCGGGCCTGGGCAAAACCACCCTGCTGCGGTGCGTGGCCGGGCTGGAGCGGCCGGAAAGCGGCTCCGTCACCGGTGTTCCGGAGAGGCTTGGCTATGTGTTCCAGGAGGACCGGCTGTGCGGCGCTTTTTCCGCCGTGGCCAACGTCCGCCTGGCAACAGGCCGGACCCTGCCGGAGATCCTCCGGCATCTGGAGGAGCTGGGCCTGGCCGGCAGTGCCCGGCGGCCGGTGTCGCAGCTGTCCGGCGGGATGCGCCGCCGGGTGGCCATCGCCCGGGCCGTGTGCGCCGGGCCGCAGCTTCTGCTGCTGGACGAGGCCTTCAAGGGCCTGGACGATCAGTGCCGCCGGGACACCGTGGCCTATATCCGCCGCCATACGCCGGGGGCGTCCCTGCTGTGCGTCACCCACGACCCGGAGGAGGCCGCCCTGCTGGGGGGCCGCTGTCTGGACCTGTCCGCCCTATGACTGCGATATGGAACCGAAAAAATGTTTCTCATTCAGAAACTTTTCGTTGACTTCCTACCAAATGTTTGGTACAATTCAGGCAGAAGCGCAAGGAGGTGGACGGCATGGGTTCCTTTTCCTACCATGTTGGTCAGCGAATCAAAAAATACCGCAAAAGCCGGGGTTATACCATCGAGCAGTTCTCGGCCATGATCAACAAAAGCAAGGCCACGGTGTCCAAGTATGAAAACGGCACCATCACCATCGACGTGGAGACTCTGTACGATGTGGCCCGGGCCCTGGACATCGACCTGAAATGCTTCATCGACTATCAGCCCCCGGTGTTCCATGCCCAGTCCGTTCTGCCCAAGAACTTCTATTTCAACCAGCCCCGGGCGTATATGTACTATTACGACGGCCGGGTGCGGCAGCTGGTGCGGTCGCTGCTGTGTTTCTCCCCCTCCGCCTCCGGCGAGGGCATCGACGTGATGATGTATGTGGGGGTGGACAATTTCCGGGAGCCGGACCGCTGCCAGCACCTGTTCACCGGCGAGATGAAGCCCTATGACACCATCACCCACATGGTGCTCACCAACCAGATCAACGAGGCGGAGAAGATGTATATCTGCATGCTCAACCCCATGCACAACCGCACCCCCGCCGTTGGCCTGCTGTCCGGCATCGGCAGCACGCCGTTTTTCGCCCCCATCGCCCTGAAGACCCTGATCTCCAAGGAGCCGCTGGAGGAAAACGACCGCCTGCTCACCAGCATCAAGCTGGACAAGGACGACTATCACCTGCTGCGGTATTACAACATGCTGGTGGTGAATCGCCCGGCCTCCCTGTTTTTGCAGTAATATAGTAAGCAAAAAGGACGGACCCCGGGGCCCGTCCTTTTTGCGCCGCTTGTCCCGGCTTGTCCCGGGCCTGTCCCGGGTTTGTTCACATGTTTTTCATTTGCATAGCCGGGACGGGTGTGGTATACTATATAGGTATTTGTATATTCTGGTGCTCTGCACCCTCGTATAGCAGAAAGGAATCAAAAACTATGGGACTGATCCAGAAAATCTTCGGCACCTACAGCCAGCGGGAGCTGAAATCCATCTACCCCATCGCCGACAAGATCGAGGCCCTGGAGGAGGAATACCGCGGACTCACCGACGAACAGCTTCAGGCCAAGACCCCGGAGTTCAAGCAGCGCCTGCAGCAGGGCGAGACCCTGGACGACATTCTGCCGGAGGCCTTTGCCGCCGTGCGGGAGGCGGCGGACCGGGTGCTGGGCCTGCGCCCCTATCGGGTGCAGCTCATCGGCGGCATCGTCCTGCATCAGGGCCGCATCGCCGAGATGAAAACCGGTGAGGGCAAGACCCTGGTGGCCACCCTGCCGGCCTATCTCAACGCCCTGACCGGAAACGGCGTCCATATCGTCACCGTCAACGACTATCTGGCCAAGCGCGACAGCGAGTGGATGGGCAAGGTCCACCGCTTCATGGGCCTGACCGTGGGCCTGATCGTCCACGACCTGACCAAGGAACAGCGCCAGGCCGCCTATGCCGCCGACATTACCTACGGCACCAACAACGAGATGGGCTTCGACTATCTGCGGGACAACATGGCCATCTATAAGGACGAGCAGGTCCAGCGGGGCCACAGCTTCGCCATCGTGGACGAGGTGGACTCCATCCTGATTGATGAGGCCCGGACCCCCCTGATCATCTCCGGCATGGGAGAGAAATCCACCCAGCTGTATGACATGGCCGAGTCCTTTGCCTGCCGCCTGAAAAAATATGTGGTGACGGAGACCGACGACAAGGAGGCCGAGGACGAGACCCTGGACGCGGACTACATCGTGGATGAAAAGGCCCGCACCGCCACCCTGACGGCCCGGGGCATCGCCAAGGCCGAGGAGTTCTTCCACCTGGATAACCTCTCCGACCCGGAGAACAGCACCATCGCCCACCACATCAACCAGGCCATCAAGGCCCACGGCACCATGAAGCGGGACGTGGACTATGTGGTGAAGGACGGCGAGATCATCATCGTGGACGAGTTCACCGGCCGCCTGATGTTCGGCCGCCGGTACTCCGAGGGCCTGCACCAGGCCATCGAGGCCAAGGAGCACGTCTCCGTCCAGCGGGAGAGCAAGACCCTGGCTACCATCACGTTCCAGAACTACTTCCGCCTGTACAGCAAGCTCTCCGGCATGACCGGTACGGCCATGACCGAGGAGGAGGAGTTTGCCACCATCTATAAGCTGGACATTGTGGAGATCCCCACCAACCGCCCGGTGGTCCGTATTGACAATGAGGACGCCGTGTACAAAACCGAGCAGGGGAAGTACCGGGCCGTGATCCGCCAGGTAAAGGAATGCCACGAAAAGGGCCAGCCGGTGCTGGTGGGCACGGTGTCCATCGAGAAGAACGAGCTTCTCAGCCGGATGCTCACCAAGGAGGGCATCCGCCACAACCTCCTCAACGCCAAGAACCACGAGAAGGAGGCCGAGATCGTGGCCCAGGCGGGCCAGTTCGGGGCCGTCACCGTGGCCACCAACATGGCAGGCCGTGGTACCGATATCATGCTGGGCGGCAACGCCGAGTATATGGCCACCAACGACCTGCGCAAGGCCGGTTACACCGACGAGGTCATCGCCGACGCCACCGGCTATGCCGAAACCGACAACCCCGAGATTCTGGAGGCCCGCCAGCTGTTTGCCGACAAGCTCCGTCAGCACAAGGCGGAAATTTCCGGCGAGGCGGACCGGGTGCGCCAGGCCGGTGGCCTGTTCATCATCGGCACCGAGCGCCACGACTCCCGCCGGATCGATAACCAGCTCCGCGGCCGTGCCGGCCGCCAGGGCGACCCCGGCGAGACCCGGTTCTACATCTCCCTGGAGGATGACCTGATGCGCCTGTTCGGCGGCGAGCGGGTCCAGGCCGCCATGGAGCGCATGAACATCGACGAGGATATGCCCATCGAGAGCAAGATGCTCACCCGCTCCATCCAGCAGGCCCAGACCACCGTGGAGTCCCGGAACTTCCAGGCCCGAAAGTCCGTGCTGGAATACGACGACGTGATGAACAAGCAGCGGGAGATCATCTATGGCCAGCGCCGCCAGGTGCTGGAGGGCATGGACGTGAAGGACGTCATCATGAACATGATGAACACCTCCATCACCCACCTGGTGCAGAATGCCTTCAGCGGCGTCCAGCATCTGGATATGACCTCCTGCCAGGAGCTTCTGCGGCAGGTGGAGGGCCTGTACTTCCCCAAGTACGCCGTGCGCTTCTCCCAGGAGCAGCTGGACGCCATGGACGCCCAGGCCGTTACCGACGCCTTCACCCAGGCCGCCGCCGGCTACTATCAGCAGAAGGAGGACGAGTTCACCGCCCCGGTGATGCGGGAGGTGGAGCGCGTGGTTCTGCTTCGCGTGGTGGATGAATACTGGATGGAGCACATCGACGCCATGAGCGACCTGCGCCAGGGCATCCGCCTGCGGGCCTATGCCCAGACCGACCCCATCATCGCCTATAAGAAGGAATCCCTGGAGATGTTCGAGGAGATGATCGCCGCCATCCAGGACGAGACGGTCCGGCGGCTGTATTCCGTGCGGCTGAAGAAGAACGAGGAGGTCAAGCGGGAGCGGGTGGCCAACGCCACCTCCGAAAGCGTGGGCGGCGACGGCACCGTGAAAAAACAGCCCCGGAAGGTCAAGAAGATCGGCCGCAACGAGCCCTGCCCCTGCGGCTCCGGCAAGAAGTATAAGAACTGCTGCGGCAGGAACGCGTAACGGAGGGTTTGCCCATGTCCTTTCTGGCCCATGAGGAAAACGGCCTGTTTATCAAGACCAGCACCGTCCTGTCCGGCGTGCGCCACGGGTTCTCCACCCGCATCGGCGGCGTCAGCCCCGCCCCCTGGGACTCCCTGAACCTGGGCGTGGGCCGGGGGGACGACATGGACCGGGTCCGGGAGAATTACCGCCGGTTCTGCGCCGCCCTGGGGGTGGATGAGCACTGGGCGGTGCTGAGCAAGCAGGTCCACGAGGACAACATCCGCCATGTGACGGCGGACGACTGCGGCAAGGGCCTGTTCCGGGACCGGGACTATACCAGCGTGGACGCCATGGTCACGGACACCCCGGGGATCCCCCTGGTGGTGTTCTCCGCCGACTGCGGCATCATCCTGCTACACGACCCGGTGCACGGGGCCGTGGGCGCGGCCCATGCCGGCTGGCGGGGCGCCGCCGGCGGCATCGTATACAAAACCGTCCGCCGGATGCAGGAGCTGTTCGGCACGGACCCAGGGGACCTGCGGGCCGCCATCGGGGCGGCCATCGGCCCCTGCTGTTTTGAAACGGACGCAGACGTGCCCCAGGCTCTGGAGGCCGCCCTGGGGGCGGAGGCGGAGCCGTATATCACCCGCCGGGGGCCCAAGTGGCACGTGGACCTGAAGGGCGTCAACGCCCGGTGGCTGGAAAAGGCCGGGGTGCGGCAAATCGACGTGTCCCCGGACTGCACCGCCTGCCATCCGGAGCTGTACTGGTCCCACCGGCGGATGGGCCAGGCCCGGGGCGCTCAGATCGCCATGATCTGCCTGTGAAATCGAGGTATCCCATGAAAAAGCGCATATTCGCGGCGCTTCTGGCCCTGTGCCTGACGGCGCTGACCGGGTGCGACTGGTCGACGGCTGACCCGGAAGACATTTTCGGCACCCTGACGGACTATTACAACGTGGAGCAGAAGAAGCAGGACGTGAAGCTCACCTCCTTTGCCCTGCCCTATCTCAAGGGGGAGACGGCGGACCCCATCACCTGCTCCGACGGGGCCATGCAGACCCTGGGGGCCCTGCTGTATGAGGGGCTGTTCGCCCTGGATGGGTCCTTTGCCCCCCAGCCCGCCCTGGCGGAGTCCTATACCTATGACGCCGCCCGGTATACCTACACCATCACCCTGCGCAGCGGCGTCACCTTCAGCGACGGCAGTGCCGTTACCGCCCGGGACGTGGTGAACAGTCTGCGCCGGGCCCAGTCCTCCGCCCGCTACAGCGGGCGGCTGGCGGAGGTGTCGGACATCCGGGCCAGCGGCGGGGCGGTGCGCATCACCCTCACCGGCGACAACCGGAGCTTCGTCTCCCGGCTGGACATCCCCATTGTGAAGTCCGGCACCGAGAGCAGTACCTTCCCCACCGGCACCGGGCCCTACGCCTACAGCGGCGAGGGCGGCACCCATCTGGCCAAAAACGCCTCCTGGTGGCAGGGGAAGTCCCTGCCCTTAGAGCGCATCGAGCTGACCGCCTGCAAGGATACGGACTCCGTGTCCTACGCTTTCTATGCCCGGGAGGTCCAGCTTCTGTTCTGCGACCTGACCGGGGCGGACGACTCCAGTGTATACGGAAGCGGCGACTATACCGACGCCGCCACCACCATTATGCAGTATCTGTGCCTGAACACCCGCCGGGCCCCCTTTGACGACCCCGCCGTCCGCCGGGCCGTGACCCTGGGCGTGGACCGGGCCAGCTGTGTCAGCGCCTATCTGCTGGGCCACGGTCTGGCGGCCCAGTTCCCGGTGTCCCCGGCCAGCGGCCTGTATCCCAAGGATCTGGAGACCGCCTATTCCCAGGATGGCTATGCCTCCGCCCTGGAGGCGGCGGGGCTGAACACCGGCAAGACCCGGAGCCTGACCCTGCTGGTGAACCAGGAGAGCAGCTTCCGGGTGTCCACCGCCCAGACCATCGCGGCGGGGCTGTCCCGGTGCGATCTGCAGGTCACCGTGCGCTCACTGCCCTATGACGAGTATGTCCAGGCCCTGGAGCAGGGGGACTTCGACCTGTGCCTGTGCCAGGTGAAGCTCACCGCCGACTGGGACCTGCGTCCCCTTCTGCAAAGCTATGCCGCCATGAACTACGGCGGCTTCACAGACCCCGAGACGGACGCCCTGCTGGCGGCCCTGTGCGCCGCCGAGGCCGGGGAGCGGTCCGCCGCCATGACGGCCCTGTGCGAAAAGCTCCTGGACCAGGCCCCCATGGTGCCGGTGTGCTTCAAGAGCTATTCCGTGCTCCTGCCCGCCGGTGCGGCGTCCTCCCCCATCACCCCCACCGCCTCCAACCCGTTTTACGGCATTTCCGATTGGAAGCTCAATATGAAATAAGCCCCCGAAAGAAGGAACACCTATGAAACAAACCCGCAATCTGGAGGACCTGCTCCGGCAGTACGATCTGCTGGCGGCCCCGGCGGCCCGGGACGCGGCCGTCACCGGTATCTGCAACGATTCCCGTCAGGCCCGGGACGGCGACCTCTTTATCTGCAAGGGCTACGGCTTCAAGCCGGAGTATCTGGCCATGGCCCGGCGGCAGGGAGCCGTCTGCGCCCTGGCGGAGACGGACTTTCCCGGGGTGGACATCCCCTGCATCCGGGTCACCGACGTCCGCAAGGCCCAGAGCCTGGCGGCCCGGTGGTTTTACGACAATCCCTCCGACGGCCTGACCCTTATCGGCGTCACCGGCACCAAGGGGAAAACCACCACCTCCTATATGATCCAGGCCGTCACCAACGCCCTGGCGGGCCGGACCATGGGCCTCAGCTCCTCCGCCGGACGCTACTGCGGCGGCCCGGACGTGGACACCCATCTGACCACGCCGGAGTCCCTGGACCTGCAGTGGCTGTTTGCCCAGGCCCGGGATCACGGCCTGCCGTATATGACCGCCGAGGTATCCAGCCAGGCGTATCAGGTGGAGCGGGTCTATGGCGAGCACTTCGACATCGGGGTGTTCCTGAACTTCAGCGAGGACCACATCTCCCCCAAGGAGCACGCCTCCATGGAGGAGTATCTGCAATGCAAGCTCCAATTGCTGGAAAACAGCGGCCGGGCCGTGATCTGCCGGGAGACGGCCCAGTTTGACCGGGTATATGACACCGCCCGGCGGTGCTGCCGGGCGGTCATGCTGGTGGGCATGGACCGGGACGACTGCGATCTGACCGTCCGGCAGGTGGAGAAACTGACCCACGGCTTCCGCTTTTTCGTCCAGGAGCGGGGCAGTGAGGCCCTGCACCCCTATCACCTGGCCATGGACGGGGATTTCAACATCGAAAACGCCTTAGCCGCCATCGGCGTGGGGCGTCTGCTGGGGGCGGAACATGAGCAGATGGCCGCGGCCCTGGACGCTCTGGAGGTCCCCGGCCGCATGAACCGGTACGAGGGCGGCGGCGTCCACGTGCTGGTGGACTGCATGCACAACCGGGCCAGCTCCCAGGCCCTGCTGACGGACCTGAAGCGGGACTATCCCGGCGCGCCCATCACCGTGGTCACCGGCATCGCCGGAGGCCGCTCCCCCCAGCGGATCCAGGGCATGGGCGAGATGTGCGGCAAATACGCCGACCGGATCTTCTTCACCACCGACAACCCGGATTTCGACGATCCCGCCGACATCGCGGGCCGTCTGGCCCATGCGGCGGCCCAGGGCGGCGACGCCCGGGTCACCATCCAGTTAGACCGCACCCGGGCGGTGGAGCAGGCGATTCTGGAGGCCCCGGAGGGGGCGGTGATCGTCCTGGCCGGAAAGGGCAACGACGCCATCCAGCGGGTTCGGGGCGGATACGTCCACTATGACTCCGACCCGGTGGTGGCCCAACGCGCCCTGGCCCTGCGGGAAAAACAGCGGACATGAACCAGTATTATAAAAATGCGCCCCACGGGGGCGCATTTTTCGAGACTGCCCAAAAAGGGCAAGGCCCTTTTTGGGCAAAAGGCTTGCAGTCTGCCGCGCGCATAATTTGTCCGCTGATGGCGGACAAATTCCACACTTGCAGACTGAGAAGTTTTTTTGCCAGGTACACGCCCCGGCAAAAAATGGATTAAATTTGATTTGCCGCCTGCGGGCGGCAAACTCTGCGAGGCTTTTTTAGGCTAAAAAATGCGCCCCACGGGGGTGCATTTTTTTGTGAGCGGGGTGGTTTCCCGGGGGCCGACGTCCTCGGCGGCCCGAAAGCGCCGTAATAGCGGGCGGGGCAGAGTCGTCGCCCCTACGGCAGAAAATCCTGTAGGGCGGGGCCCGTGTGCCCTGTCGCCCGGAAGCGCCATATTGGTGGGCCCACGCCCCTACAGGCCCTCTCAGTCACCTTCGGTGACAGCTCTC
>ERZ773243.630-NODE-630-length-48644-cov-9.322666_pt1 | contig 48644 bp, 46 predicted proteins | sample MGYA00580520_ERZ773243 | MGnify/ENA primary metagenome ERZ773243 (study PRJEB29015, sample SAMEA2737747) | human gut metagenome | biome: human gut; feature: human-associated habitat; material: faeces | place: China | collected 2012 ... | reverse complement strand
AGCTGGCGTGGGGCATGGCGAAAGAGCTGGAGGCAGACGGGCTCTACTCCTTCGAACGGGAGGAAGAAGAACACATCTGCCATCCGGCGGAACAGGAGGACTGAATGGCAAAACGAAGACCGGCCGGCGACGGCATGGTGCGAAAGCGTGACGATGGACGCTGGGAAGGGCGCATCGTCATTGGGCACCGGGAAAACGGCGAGCCGCTGTTCCGTCATGTCTACGCCAAGACGCAAAAGGCACTGCTGGACAAGCTCCACCAGAACATCGAGTGCTACCGGGATGTGGAGCTGACCGAGGACAGCCGCATGACGCTGGGCCAGTGGCTGGATCGCTGGCTCACAGAGTACAAGGCGGGTACGGTGCGGCCCGGTACGCTCAAAAGCTATCGCTGCTATATCGAATACTACATCAAACCACAGTTGGGCGATAAACAGATATCCCTCATCTCCCGGCAGGACATCCAGCGAATGTACCGCCGCCTGAAAACGGAGGGGCGCATCCACGAGCACCCCGAGATGGGGCATCAGCTCTCTGACTCCATGGTGCGCCACATCCACTCCACCCTCCACGCCGCACTGAAAGACGCGGTGCAGGCGCATGTCATTCCAAGAAACCCCACCGAAGGCACGACAGCGCCCAAGCCCAACTACAAGCCCAAGCGCATCCTGACCGGCGAGGAGCTGGATGCCTTCCGCGCGGTGGTGGAGCAGGATGAGGTGTGGCGGGACTTCTTCCAGACGGAGCTGATGACCGGCCTGCGCCGCGGCGAGATCTGCGGGCTGCAATGGAGCGACTTCGATTGGAATACCGGTACGCTGAAGGTAAGCCGAACCCTCCACAGCCAGCGGAAGGGCGAGTACACCACCGGTGAGACGAAGACCAATCAGGGCATGCGCACCATCATCCTGCCGCACAGCGTGACTGAAATCCTACGGCGGCGAAAAGCGGATGCCATCAGCCAATGGATATTCCCTGATCCGGTGAAGCCGGAAGATCCCGTCGACCCCAACGCGGCTTATCGCCACATGAAGACGCTGCTCCAGCGGGCAGGACTCCCCAGCATCCGTTTCCATGATCTGCGCCACACCTTCGCCACCCATGCCCTTACCAGCGGCGTGGACGCCAAGACACTGTCCGGTATTCTGGGACACACCAATGCGTCCTTCACGCTGGATACCTACACCCATGTCACCTCAGATATGCAGAAGACAGCCTCTGGCATCGTGGGCGGCTTCATGGAAGATATCTTTGGAAAGGAGTTGAAACCGTGGCAAGAAAGCGAAAAGCCGGAGACGGAACCGTAAGGCAGCGCAAGGATGGGCGGTGGGAAGGACGCATCGTCATCGGCTACGATGACAACGGTTATCCCAAGACGAAAAACGTCCTCGCTAAAACGAAGAAAGAGTGCGTCGAGAAGCTCCAAAAGCTCAAGGAGGAATGCGGCGGTCTGAAGCCGGAGAAGGTGCGGCCCGAGATGGCCTTCGGGGACTGGCTGACATACTGGTACGAGAATCACTCCAAGCCCAAGATCCGCCCCACTACGCAGGAGACCTATGAAAGCCGCATCCGCCTGCACATCATCCCTGAGATCGGCAGCATCCCACTGAACAAGCTGACGCAGAACGACCTGCAGCAGTTTTATGGCCGACTCAAGAAAAGTGGTCGAAAGCGCTTCACTGACAAGTACGGCGAAGGGCTGTCCGACCGAATGGTGCGCATGTGTCACGCCACCTGCCGCTCCGCATTGGAGAAGGCGGTGCAGGATGGACTGATCCGTGTGAACCCGGCCATCGGCTGCAAGCTGCCGCCGAAGAAGGCGCGGGAGATGCAGGTGCTGACGCGGGAGGAGCTGCAGCGGTTTCTCATTCAGGCAAAGTTCGAGGGGTACTACGAAGTCTTCCTTCTGGACTTGGCAACCGGCCTGCGCCGGGGTGAGCTGATGGCGCTGCAATGGGACGACCTGAACTTCAAAACCGGCGTGCTGAATGTGAACAAGCAGGTCTACGATGTGCGGGGCCAGCTTCAAATCAGCACGCCCAAGACGAAGAACTCCGTCCGCAAGATCGTCCTGCCGCCTGCGGTGGTGGCGGTGCTGCGGGAGTACAAAAAGACGGTGGACTCCCGCTGGATGTTCCCGTCCCCAGTAAAAGAGAATTGTCCCATCACCCCCGGCGTGGTGCGCCGCAGGTTGCAGCTCATCCTGGAACACGCAGGGTGCAAGCATGTGCGCTTCCATGACTTGCGCCACACCTTCGCAACGCTGGCGCTGGAGAATGGCATGGATGTGAAAACACTCTCCGCCATGCTGGGTCATGTGTCGGCGGCCACCACGCTGGACATCTACACCCACATCACCGACGACATGCGGCTCACGGCCGCCGCCAACATTGACCGCGGCATCGGCAAGGCGGCGCCGCAGGAGGGACTTTCAGAGCCGGGGCAGGAAACTGCCCCGGCCCAGGCGGAAAAGCCGAGTATGACCGATTTCAAGCCCTATGTGGGCCGCAAGCGCAGGTCTGGCACCGGCTGCATCAGTCAGATTAACGACCATCTCTTTGAAGGCCGCTATTCCCCTAAATGGCCCGACGGCAAAAAGCACGCCCGCAATGTCTACGCCCGTACCCGCGAGGAGTGCGAGGAGAAGCTGAAGGCGCTGATCGTGGAGATGAAGGCAGATATTGCGGAGACGCAGCGGCTGATGGACGAGGGGAAAGGTGATGGAAGTCCGCCAGAAGAGAAGAGGGGTAAGTGGGGAAAGAAGTAGAAAATAGAAAAGACACCGACATGGGTACCGAGGATTCGGCATTCATGTCGGTGATTTTGATTGCGGATATATTTGCCTGCGTAGCGATGTAGTAGTGTTTAATTGCTTACAGATACTCTATGCTCTTGCTTGATAGCGATTATGCCTGTGTTTTTATAATGTTCTAATAAATTCATTGCAATCACCCAGTAAAAAGGGTAAAATATAATTGTTGGAAAATGTCGAACTTTTCAAAGCAAGTTTTGCCAAAGAAGTAACAATGCGACAAATCTTCTGAGCCATTTACAATGGAGGGTGACCATGAGTGTTGTGCAGTCGATTCCTTTTACAATGAATTATTTTGCACTTAAGACATTTGGTAAACAACAGTATTCAAATGTCTGGGCGGCGTTGTCTGAACTGGTGGCCAACGGATTTGATGCTGGCGCAAACAACGTATACCTATTCATTGATATGTCGGATAAAAGACGGGCGATTGTTGAAATTGTCGATGACGGCTCTGGTATGGACGAAGACGATTTGCGAAAAAAATATGCTGTTATTGGTCGCAATCGTCGCTTAGATTATGCTAACGATAATGCAGCAGGTCGCAAGGGGATTGGCAAATTGGCTGCACTGTATTTATCCGATAAGTATCAAATTATCTCACACAAAGCAGGTCACTCAACCGCATGGGGAGTCGATGTGCAAGGCAAAGGAGACAACGAAATTCCGAGTTTGGAACCAATTGACTTTGCTAACATCGAGATTTCTTGTGTAGATACATGGAATTCGATTAACGACAATGGCGGTACAATAATTCGTTTGGTCGATGTGGATCTGACACGAATCGGCGAGCGAGCAATCGAGTCCTTGAAGAGAAGACTTTCAAACCATTTTATTTTGGGAGCCGCAAACCGTCATTTGTACTTGGCCATCGCAAAAAAAGCGGGCGATAAGGTGGATTTTGAAGAGGTCCGGAAAGAAATTGCATTTGATAACATGGCTTTCATTCTCACCTCTGACTCACAATTGATTAATGCGCATTCAGAGACCTTCCAAGATGAATACACAACCAAGGACGGCCGGGTTAAAACTCTTTCATTCAAAAAGACAGTTTTGGCATTCCCAGATGAAGTAATGACGGTGGACGGTGACCAGAAGTTAGCATTGTCTGGAGATGCAGTTTTTGAAGGAAAGAGCAAGCATTATTGTTTGACTGGATGGCTTGGCATCCATGTATCAATCGATAATGAACAAGCAAAGAAGAACGATGCCCGGTTTGTCCGCAATTCGTTTTATAATCCGAACCAAATACGCATATATGTCCGTAACAAGTTGGCTAATGAGACTTTCTTGTCGAGACTAAATTTGACAGGGACTTTCACAAACTACATAGAAGGTGAAGTTTCCTTTGATATTTTAGATGATAATGATTTGGAGGATATTGCAACAACAAACAGACAAGATTTCTCTTTTGACGATGATGAGAGAATCATATTGCTGAGGAACATTCTTAGAAGCCTATGTCGCCAATTAATCGGCCACAGGCAAAAACTTGCTGACCAAATTAAAAAGGCCAAAAAAGAGGATGATGATAAGGCGCAGTCTAAGAAAAAAACAAGTTTTGCACATCAGACTCATCGAGACCTGTTGTCGGCTGGAATTACGCCTGATAAAGCTGACGAATTGAGTTTTGTTATTTCGAATAAACTTTCAGGAGACTATGATTTGAAGTCTGAGTACAAGCTGTTTATCTCTCATTCGTCGAGGGATAGAATCTTTACCGACTTCGTTGCTCACTATTTGCGTTACCGTGGATTCCGTTGGGATAAAGATGCGGATAAGACGGATATTTTCTATTCGTCTGACGGAACTGACATTACAAGTGGTATCCCACTGGCAGATATAATCAAAAGAATGCTTTTAGACGCAAATACAGATATACTGTTTTTCACCTCGGACAATTTTAGAAATAGTCAGTATTGTATGTTTGAAGGCGGTGCAGCTTGGGCGACCAGGTCTGTCGTAGGCTATAGCATTATCTCTTTGGATTATAATTCTATTCCTGAATACCTTACAAACGGAAAGCCTGAATTTACCTTCAGCACGAAAGACAGAAGTTCATTTGTTTTGAACGAACAGAGCTACTCCAATCTTGTTATTATTTTAAATCGTTTGATATCGCATCTTAATAATAACCGGATAAAGATAGGCGAAGATCCGATTGAATTGATTCCTGAACCTCAATTTGATGATTTGGTGCAAATGAGGATAAAGGGAAAAGAGATTAAAGATTATATGGATTCAGATGTGTACCGTTATTGGCAGACTTATGTGATTGAGAACCTTGATAAGTATTTTGCTGACAAGGATACAGAAGAATCTGAAAATGGTGTAGATAGTGGTACGGGTGACAGAGCAGCTTGTGTTTTAGTCTAAAATAAAATCGGGGCATTGCAAACTGCAATGCCCCGATTTATTAAGCTTGATGCGGCGCTTGGTCGATATGGGCTAAAAAAGCCCGCTTTAAATTTATGGCTTTTTTGATCTGGGAGCGTACAGACGGGCTGAGCGTTCGATACGATTCTTGTTCCTCTAAATCAACTATATAGTATTGATTGATTTCACGATTTGGCAGAATAGCTGCTGCTCGATTTAATCTCGAAAATACATCGCTGATACTGCGATCAGAATATCCTTTTTCAGCTCTTAACCATTCAGAAAAGGCTTGATGTTCATTCATGTTGATGTCTCCTTGCGCATTTCGAATATGGTTTTGCAACTGCTCTGCGACGAATTGTGCTAACACTACTGGAACAGCATTCCCTATCATCTGTTCAAGATCACATCGGGCAATTCCCAGATTCTCAAAAACATAGTCTTGAGGGAATGTTTGAATAGAGGCACGTTGTCTCAAAGTTAGCTGGGTAATGTTCTCCAACTCATTTGCAGGTACAGCATCGTTAGGGTGATGTTGATATGTTGCTGGACGCGGTCTGTTCACGCCGCGTATGGTAGGGGCGACTTCATTAACAGAAAATACTGCACGACGGTGGTATGTTGTAGGATGCCTATAATAGGCGCTTATGTCTAAAGGAATGTTGTTTTTCGCAAAATAAGTGGCAACAGTGATAGGCTCTCCTGTGTAAGCAGCAAAAATCCTTTCCAACAGGAAATTATCTGCAGCACCAAGGGCTCCAATGCAGAAGAAGCGGCTTCTTTTTTGGGGTGCACCACATCGACTGGCATCTAACACAACCTCAGTAAGGCCATAATTATGCTGACGGTATAGCATAGTAGCCTTTGCATATGCCTTGCTTCCTTTCACTCTTGGAACATTCTCCATGACGAAATACTGAGGAAGAACAGAGGTTACTATCTGGGCATATTTAAACGTAAGGTCAGCCAACACTCCTTCCTCACGCTTTCCAGCGTTGGAAAACTCCTGGCAAGGAGGACCTCCAATTATAATTGTCGGGTTGAAGGGGCGAATGGTATTTACTGCATTTTCAACATTGCCAAGGTCCAGACTCTGAGCGTTATGATTAAAATTCGCATTATAGCATGTGAGTGCCGATTGCCATTCGTCATAGGCGGCAACCACATTGAATCCGGCTAATTCAAATCCTTTGGAAAGGCCGCCACACCCACAAAACAAGTCAACAGCTGGCATTTTCTCACCACTTCTCTTCAATAAATTTGTGACGTCAATTTTTTGACGTCGCGCTGATTGTAACACAAAAAGAAGCTAACGTCAACTTTTTGACGTCAGCTTCCGGGTAGATGTATTACATGTCAGTTTCTTCTGAGAACTTAAACAGCGTCTCAATAATATCGAACAAGTCCTTCATCTCACAAAGCAATTTACTCCCCTTACTCGCAACTCCTACCTGGTTTGCACGGATAGCGATCCAAGGGATTCCCTCGGATAAGTCTGGAACTAAATCAGTTATACTAATCGCTACAGGCTCTAACGGTATCTGCTTTATAGGCTTATCTTTACTCCCTTTATATGGATATCGATATCGTGTTGAGGAAAAATCTTTTTTATCAATCTTTGTGATAACGCTACGGATTAGCGCAATATCGCTTTTTTCGAAAGCAGGGGATGCTAACTTGTTAAGATGTGCCCACAAAGATAGCAAAGAATGTTGAGCGTTGATATTTTTCTTGCCAACCTTTATTTCCTTAATGGAGATATGATTCTTTCGTTTCTTCTCATTAATAATCAACCCTTTTAAAAGTAGCTCAATAGTGTGGCGCAAAAGGTAGGCGGTCGGATTATATAGGTATGGTGCATCGAATATTTGAGAGTTCAATGCCATTGCTGCTACATGATATTCGAAAGCCAGGTCAATATACCGTTGTGCAGATTTATCCATATAGCAAAACTCCTTAATGACTTGATATGGTAATCATAGCGCAAACAATTAAAGAAACAAGCAACCAATTAAATGTAACCTGAATCAAAATTTGCACCACATAAAACAAGGAATAAACAGCAGTCCTTATTACTCCGATATCGATAGGATTTTATTAATCTGAAGTTAGAAAAAGTAGTTTATAATCATCACAGCGTTCGATTTTTGCCAAAGAATCCTCACCGAATTCGGAGGCCAAAATATATGATCAATACAGTTTGAGCTAATTTGAATGTCGCAATATTTGAACCATCAATGTTTTGAAATATAAGTGCACTTCTCTTTCTTGTTCGAAATGAAAACAACGCCGCAAAGCATCCCTGCCTTGCAGCGTTTGTACGGCCAAAGCCGCAAAAGTGGTCGGAGTGTAATTATAGGATTTATGGAAATCCAGTAATATCAATGGTTTGCAAGCAGCAAGCAAGGGTTTTATCCTATTGTAAAACTTCAACATTGAAGAAATACCGCACAAACTTGTTTTTGAGCGGCATTTCATTAAAGCAAGGCTGCGGTTCGCCTTTACCAGTTTTGTGAACCTGCGATTTTATTACGTTCATCTTCAACTAATGCAACTAAGTCATTAAGCGCCGGAAGCAGTTTTTCATGCTTGCCATCTGAATTGTCATATTTGATTACTTTCAAATTACAGTTTTTGAGAAGACTTTGTTCTAAATCCGGGTTCATTGCTGTGTCTGCTGCCACAAAATAATGAGGTTTACATCCAGGAAATCCGAAATTGTAATTTTCTAAAGTTAATCTTATATCGGGATCATTCAAGCCACAACCTATAAAAACATAAGTATGAGTTAAAGCCAAGGAATCTAATAATTTATAAAATCCTGAGTACTTATACCTAGCTTCATTGTATTGGTATTTTGAGAAAATCATTTCGTTAGGGGCATCGATTGATCCGTGAGCTTTTAGGATAACACGATCTGTAGAACGTATAAAATTAGATATGTCATGTTCAGTTTGCTTTTTTACGACGATAGTTCCACAAGAAGTCGCCTGTGCATATTGCTCGTATATCTTGTCCACATTTGGAGTTATTACTAATCTCGCATCTAAGTTATATATGGTTTCGTGAATTGAAGCAGGCTTAAATCCAGGACGCCGGAAAGCGTCTTGCGCTACATTATTAAATTCAGCAGTGCCAATTTTGTCGATAATAACTTCACATGCAGACAACAAGTCCTTTTGGCTGAGTAGTTGTTCAATATAAGCACAATCGGCCTTATTAATTTTTGTAAGGCAGGAACGCAAAAATGCTTCCCATGTTGGGGGTGAGATTCCCTTCGCAGAACTGGAATTTGCTGAAACACCAGCTCCTATGTATAGCACACATGTTCTGCGTGCTATATCAGAAACTAAATCATTAGGCCAATTAAACACCGTTTAACACCTCAATATTGTGCAGGGTTTTTTGCGAAATCTCTTCCATGATTTGCTTAAAGCTCGCAACTTTAGAAAAGTGTGATCCCACAACACCGTCTTTTGATGACAAGGTAAAGATAGGTTTGTGTGCGCTCTGAGACATGGGAATGACACTATTAAAAGTTGGAATGGCACCTAATGAATAGTCTAAAGCTATATCAACCCCATTGATAGGGGTGATAATATTTTTTTGGATCGAACTAGGAATATGGTCGATAATTGTTTCATATGCTTTAACAGGCATTTTTTGGCCTTCAACAGTTTTGGACGTGTACTGTTGAGTAACATAACCTATAAATTTGATTAGGAAGTTTTCTTTTAACCCGTCAATTGCATGCGGGTCAACTCGTTTTAATTTCTCTATTCCAGTATCGAACTGTTCAGTCCATTGGGCAATACTTGTTCCAATATTTTCAAGGGCTAACAGGCTAAAAATATCTGGTGACATCGGGGTAATAAAATAGTCACTAGCTAAAAGTATCGCTCTATTAATGGCACCTAATGATGGGCCCATGTCAAAAAACACATAGTCGTACTGTTCAAAATGAGAAAGGGCTTGGCTAAAAACTAAAGAAGTTCGAGTCCCTCTAGCCTTCCCACTTTCAACATCACTCCAATCGGAAGCTAGCAAATCCTCCATTGTAGCTAACTTAGGGTTTCCAATAAGCAAATCTACTCCGAAAAAAGAATGGGTGTTGATTATAACCTTATCAGAAAATCCCTCACCTCTAGACAACGGTAACAATAAATCATAAATTGTAAATTCTTTATTCTGGTAGTATGCGGTATAGAAATCGTCATCTCTAAGCATATATGTTGAGGAATTGCACTGAGGGTCTGCATCAATTAGCAAAATCTTTTTTTTGCATTCTATAGCCAGATAAGCTGCTAAGTTACAAACCAATGTCGTTTTACCAACGCCACCTTTGTTGTTGAACATTGCTATTGACTTCATATTTGATCACCTAATTTCATAGTGTAACTTTTATGGGTATTCTATACCTAAGGACAGTGGTACAAACCATTAAACATGAATTTCAACCAAGATTTTTATACTCACAGCGTTCCCATTTTATAGTTCTAATCATTTCATAACCGAAAGAGCCGTCAAATAGGCAAATGCCTTAGATGCAGGCAGGCCTTGGAAAAGCAAAGGCCGGAGACAAAAAATATTGATAATATAGTATATCATAGGAAGTAATTCTATGCAATAATTTGTCAAATGAGATAAATCGCTGAACCATGACTACCTATAGAGACTACGGGCGGCGTTTCATATATCCTATAGGCGAAGAGCAGGGCGTAAGCCGTAGAAGTGTAGTTAATGTTGAAAACAAGGCACTTAAAAAGCTTAGAATCAACCCAGAGCTGAAGCGGTGGCATGATGAGATAATTGCTACGCATTCATTCAGAAACACTGGCTTTGAAAGCTGGGGAGCATAAGTGAGCTATTGAAGAGCGCATAGTTGAATTTTAGGATGCGCGGCGTGTATCTGTATAAAACGCGGTAAAAAGTGTGGTAAACAAAAAAGAAAGCACCTAAGACCCCACGAGTTTAAGTGCTTTTTAATGGTCCGAGTGGAGAGACTCAAACTCTCGGCCTCGTGGTCCCAAACCACGCGTTCTATCAGCTGAACTACACCCGGATATTTACTTTTCTCCATGATACCACGGCGAGGGGTAAAAATAAAGTTTTTTCTGTCTGTGGTCATTTATGTGGTCAAAGGCGATTTTGTGCCGCTTTCGGCAACCGATGGAAATCCTGCAAACGCAGGCATCGCAAGGCTTTGCGGCGTTTCGCCTCACCCTATCCCGGATACCGCCACGGCACTCCCAAAGCAGGCGCGCTACCAACTGCGCAACACCCCGTTATGAAGTTAGGCGATCCGGCTGGGCGTATTCTCCCAAACCAGGCGCGATACCAACTTCGCTATACCCAGATACTATTGATACTTGAATAGGGCTTCGATTCGAAGCCCTATTATTATACCGCCTGCTCTGCGCGGTTGCAAGGGTTATTTGCGGTGCGCGGAGCGTTTTTCGGCATCCTTGGGGCGCGTGCCCTTCATCGCCGCGTGTTCCTGACGGAGCTCGTCGTGCAGTTGGAGCGAACTCCACGCGGCATTGTCCTCGGTGACGACGGCCTTGAGCGCGACGACCACGCGGCTGCGGCGAAGAGACGAGAGCAGCGCGTCGAGCTGCGGACTGGAAAGACCGCAGAGCACGAGCATCTCGTCGGAAAAGCCGCCCTCGACGGTTTCCTCGACAGGGGAGAAGCCCTCAAGATCGCAGAGATAGCCAATCGGCTGCGAAAGCTCCTCCGGCGCGACGACGCGCCCGCTCACACCGAGCTTGAAGAGCGCGAAGCGGACCTTTTGCAGCCGTGCGGCGTCCTTGAAATTGTAAAGCAGTGCACATGCCATGGTCAAACCCTCCTCAGCGGTGCTGCGCGGCCTTCTGTGCCATGATATCGGGGTCGATGCAGAAATAGGTGAACTCGCCCGTGGCGAGGAGCTTGCCGCCCTCGCCTAAAATGTCCACATTGACAAGGCAGGTCGTTCTGCCGCGGTGACGGACTTTGGCGTCCGCGCGCACGACGCCCTCCGACTGGTTGCGGAGAAAATGCATCGAGCTGCCCTGCGTCACGTAGGATCGACCATCCGTGTGGGCGGCGTAGCCCGTGGCGTTGTCGGCCATCGTGTAGATCGCGCCGCCGTGCACGATACCGTAGGGATTCTTGCTCTCGGGGCGGATCTCAAGCTTGAAGATCGCGTGGTCGGGCTCGACAAATTCCGCTTCAATGTGATTATAGGTGGCAAAAAGATTCTTCTTGTTCAATTCCGCCGCCTGCTGGGCGGCTGTGAGCTGTTCCATGAAAGTGCTCCTTTGACATTGTTACTGTCGTATCCTACCACAGTGCGGCGATAAAAGCAACAATGCGGTGAAAACATCGAATCAGTAAAAATCAACAGAAGAATACGAATTTTGTATAACATTATCATGTTGAGTGCAAAAGATGAAAAAACTTGTATCGCTTGCCCACTTCCATTTTGCTTGAAAGCCTGCTATACTACCTTTATCATAGAAAAATATGCGCTTGAAGGGGAAATCCCTATGATATATGAGAGTAGTGCGTCCTCCCGCTGCGCCGCGGGGCCGAAGATCGCCGCCATCGGCGGCGGCACGGGCCTGTCGACCATGCTACGAGGGCTGAAAAAATATACAGACCGCTTAACGGCCATCGTCACGGTGGCGGACGACGGCGGCGGGAGCGGCGTGCTGCGCCGTGAAATGGGTATTCTGCCGCCGGGCGACGTGCGGCAATGTATGCAGGCGCTCGCGAACACCGAGCCTGTGATGGAGCAGCTTCTCGGCTATCGCTTTCCCGAGGGACAGCTCAAGGGGCAGTCGTTCGGAAACCTGCTGCTTGCGGCGCTCAACGGCATGGCGGGGAGCTTTGAAGAGGCCGTCGCCATGATGGGGCAGGTATTGGCGATCTCGGGCCGCGTGCTGCCGGTGACGAACGCGGACGTGCAGCTCGAGGCCGTGTTTGAAAATGGCGCGCGCGTCGTGGGCGAATCGCACATCTTCAACGCGAAAAAGCAGCAGGACTGCCGCATCCACCACGTTTCGCTCGTGCCGGAGCACCCGAAGGCGCTGCCCGATGCGCTCCATGCCATTTCAGAGGCCGACCTCATTCTGCTCGGCCCCGGCAGCCTTTATACGAGCGTGATCCCGAACCTGCTCGTCGACGGCGTGGCCGACACGATCCGCGCGTCGCACGCGCAGAAGTTTTACATCTGCAATATCATGACGCAGGACGGCGAGACCGAGGGCTACACCGCCGCCGATCATCTGGAAGCCCTGCAGCGTCACGGGCGGGAGGGGATCGTCGACCTCTGCCTTGCCAACAATGCGCCCATCCCGCGCGGGCTCGCCGCGCGATACAGTGAAGAGGACGCGGAGCTGCTGCGCGTCGACCGCGAGCGCATCGCGGAGCTGGGAATCGCGCTCGCGGAATACCCGCTGCTCTCGGCGCAGGGCGGCTACGCCCGCCATGACCCGGCGCTGCTGGCGCAGGCGGTCATGGAGCTCTACCGCGAGCGCACGGTGCGCATCTACCGCGGCACCCAGCAGTACATTACGGAAGAACAGGAGTGGAAATAATGCTCAACAGTAAGGAATTTGTCAGGGAATTGCAGCTGCGCCATGAGAGCGCCTGGATGAACCCGAATGTCGGGAGCGCGGAAACCGCGCTCGCCGCGCTGCCGCTCACGCGCACGGACGTCGACGATGCCGAGGCGCGGCTGGAGCGCTTCGCTCCGTTCATCAAGAAGGTATTTCCCGAGACCGCGGCTGATCGCGGCCTCATCGAATCGCCGCTGACGGAGATCGAGCATATGCGCGCATGGCTCAACGAAAATAAAGGTGCGCAGCTTGCAGGCAAGCTCTTCTTGAAGCGCGACAGCGACCTGCCCGTCGCGGGCAGCGTCAAGGCGCGCGGCGGCTGCTACGCGGTGCTCAAGCACACGGAGGACTTAGCGCTTGCGAACCGGCTGGTCGAGATGCGCGATGATTACAGCGTGTTTGCCACGCGCGCGTTCCGCGACTTTTTCTCGCAGTATGAGCTGCACGTCGGTTCGACGGGCAATCTGGGGCTGAGCATCGGCATCATGGGCGCGGCGCTCGGCTACAGGGTCACGGTCCACATGAGCGCGGACGCGCGGCAGTGGAAAAAGGACCTGCTGCGCGCAAAGGGCGTAGCGGTGCTCGAATACGGCGCGGACTACTCCTACGCCGTGCAGAAGGGCCGCGAGCGCGCGGCGGAGGACCCGAGAAGCTATTTTATCGACGATGAAAACTCTGTCGACCTCTTCCTCGGCTACGCTGTGGCTGCGCGGCGGCTCAAGGCGCAGCTCGCCGAGCAGAACATCGCGGTCGACGAGGAGCACCCGCTGCTCGTTTACATTCCCTGCGGCGTCGGTGGCGCGCCGGGCGGTATCTGCTTTGGCTTGAAGCAGGAGTTCGGCGACGCGGCACACGTCTACTTCGCTGAGCCGGTGGAAGCGCCGTGCATGCTGCTGGGCCTTGCCAGCGGCTTGCAGAATGCGATCTGCGTGCAGGATATCGGCCTGACGGGCCGCACCGCGGCGGACGGACTCGCCGTCAGCCGCCCCTCGGGTTTTGTGGGGGAGACGGTCAAGGCGATCGTTAGCGGCGGCTTCACGGTGTCGGACGAGCATCTGTTCACAGACCTTCACGCCCTGCACGAGACGGAGAGACTTTTTGTCGAGCCGTCCGCCTGCGCGGGTTTTGCCGGTGCGGTGGAGCTGTCCAAGATGACGGATTATCTCGAAAGCAGCGGCCTTGGCGCGCACTGGGAGAATGCCGCGCACATCGTCTGGGCGACGGGCGGCGCGCTCGTGCCGGAAGGCGAACGCGAAAAGTACCTCGCAAACTGAAAAGAGATAAAAAGAAGGACTTCACGCATTGCGTGAAGTCCTTCTTTTTTGCGCCGCGGCGGGGAGGGGAACCCCGTTACGCAGGTGTCATCGTCAGCGTATAGTTTGCGGTGCGGATCACGATCTGCGTTACGATGCTTTTCGCCGTGTCGATGCTGAGCTCGGCGGTGTAGCCGGTAAAACCATCGCTTGCAAACGTGACTGTCAGCTCCCATGTTTCCGTACTGCCCGATGAGGACACACGCTTTGCGTCCGTGATGTGTTTGCTGCGCGCACCTGCGAACTGGCAGTCAAGGAAGCATTTGCCGATGTAGCTATTCTCCGCCCATACAGCCACCTCGTCATAAATCGGATAGCCAACATCACCTAGTTCCGGGCTGTTGCCAGAGATGCTAATCTGTTCATTGCTTGCAAAGCCGCCCTTGACAGCATAATAATTTGCAAAAAAACTGACACCGTTATCAAAGAACGGGAACGGCTCGGCAGTAAATTTCACGGTGGTGACATCCGGTGTGCTGCTGACGTCGAGCGCGGCGTCGAAGCTCGTCTTCTTGCCGCCGCCTTCAAGCATGCCGTGGTATTTGCCGCCCGTGGCGTATTTGCTGTTGAGGATCGTGAGCGCCTTATCGAGCGCGGCGTTTCCGGTGTTCGGTTCGGTCGGCACATGGGCGGGGGCAGAGGTCGTGTCGATGCGCAGTCCGTTCTCTGCGTCCCACTGATAGCCCCAGCCGAAGGACTCGTACGCATAGCGGAACGTCAGCGGGAAGTACGTTACGCCGTTGTAATTGAAGATCGGATAGGTCGCCTCCTTGTTGTCGATCAGCGCGCCGTTGACGCTGATCCGGTAGCTTGGCAGCGTGACGGAGACGCTGCCCTTCGGCGCCTTGCCGGGTTCGGAGACGTAAGCGCTCTGCGCGCCGCCTGCGGTGATATTGAGCGACTTGGCGGCATTGTTCCAGTCGGTCTCCACGCCCATGAAACGGCTTAATTGATACGTCATGGGAAAGTAGGTGATGTTGCTGTAGGACAGCAGGGGATACTTGGCGTTCTTGTTGTCGATGACCTGGCCGTTGAGCGTCACCTTGCCGGTGACGACGTCGGCGCGCATTGCGGCCTCGGCCTGCGGCAGCAGACTGAACGCGAGCGCGATGCAGCAGGCGATGGCAAGCAGGACGCGCAGAAAAGTTTTGTTGATGGTAGACATAACATACTCCTTTCCGTTTTGTGATGGTTGACGCTTACTCGTACAGCTTGGCGCTGCGGTTGAGGTACACGAGCTCTATGATCTCGACCACGCCCAGAGCGATGGCAATGGCGAGAATGAACAGGAGCAGGACGATCATGCCGCCGTTGTAGAAGTAGAAGAAGGAAGCCGACGACAGACCCAAAAGCAGGAGCAGGGTAAGGAATGCACCGAAGCAGCCGATGATCACGACCTGCCAGGTGCAGAGTGAACGCCATTTTGCCGCCATTGCGTCGTCTGCGCCGTCAAACGCTTCGGCGCAGGCGGTGAGCTGGTGGTACGCCGCAAGTGTGGCAAACAGGAAGATCAATCCCAGCAGAATGATCAGAACGACCAGAATCGCGGAGACGTCCGATGCCGTTATCCACTCCTGTACGCTTGGCGCATCGAGAAGCGCAACGAACGGCAGCGCGATCAGCGGCAGAAGATTAAAGTACACGGCCTTGCGGAAGCGGGGGACGGCCGCGCTCAGCTTCCAGAGCACAACGAGCGCGAGAACGCTGACCGCAAACGACATCGCACTCAGCACGATGCCGAGCGCCGGGATCTTGTCGCCGAGCTTAAAGGTGTTGTTCAAAAGATTGATGACGATATTGGCGATGCCGAGGCGGAAGAGGTTCTGGAACCCCTTGTGCAGCAGCGGCGCGTTTGGCCTCTCGCGCAGGGGGATGACCGGCGGCGCGGGCGGGGGAGTGACAGCGCTTTCTGCGGGGACGGGAACGGCAATGGGGGAGGCTTCGGGGACGGGGTCAGGGCTTGGTGTCGAATTATTTTCCATCATGGCGGTTCTCCTCTCTTGTTCTCTCGCTTTTTATTTTTCTCTCAATTTGAAATACGGTCACGCTCACTGGAAGCGGTATCCCTGCGCGGTAAGGGAGGCAAGGTAGTTCATAAAGTTTTCGTACTGCTCAAAGTGCAGCAGGTCGCTTGCCTCGACCTCATGGAACGAGGCGATTTTAGTGGAGGTATCCACCCACACAAGATAATCGTTCACGGTTTCGCCTCCTCGTCGGGGAGCTTTTCCCCCTCTATGTCATCAAGGGTGAGAATATTCTCGTCTTCATCGTCGTCGGAAAGATCGACGGTCTTCTCCGTGACCGCCACGCTCTCGGCCAGAGCGCGCAGGACGGCTTCATCGCCGCTGGCGTCGAGCGAGAAGTGGAGATTGCTCTCCTCGTCGATCCACTCGAGCGTGCTCCACAGCGACTCATCGCTCGCAAGGAAAAACTTGCCCTTGCAGCCGTTGACGGTGATCTCGGAGATTTGGGTGTCCTCGCCCATGTCGTAATAGCTGAACGAATCGTCCTGCATGTAGATATAGCTGAAAAGGATGAGGTCGTCGCCGCTCCGATAGCAGAGCTGGCGGAAGCCGGAGTCCTCGTAGCTCATATCTTCGTCCAGCGTGTAGCCATCCGGCAGGGCGGTGATCGCGTAGAACGGCAGCTCGCCGGTGGGGGCGTCGCCCGCGTATTCATAGGAGACCTGCGAGCCCGTCCACGTTTCCACCCAGTGGATCATAGCGGCCCGCGCGGCGGGACTGGCGGCGGCAAAGCCGCTGAGCGCGAGCAGAGCGACCAGAGCGACCATGGCCGCGCGCTTGGCGAGCTTGCTCCAGAAGCTCCGCTGCGCGGGGCGCTTGTAGGTCAGGGCCTCTTCGACGTATTTCGCGCCGATCTCGTTCATGGCGTCGGAAAAAAGCTCGGGTGTCATACCAGCACCTCCTGTTCGGTCAGATAGGTCTTGAGCTGCTTGCGCATACGCGTCAGGCGCAATCGGGCGTTGCCCTCGGTGATGCCGAGGAGCTTGCCGATCTCGGCAAAGCTGTCGGCGTACCAGTAGCGGCGCATGAAGAGCACACGGTTTTCCTTGCTCTGCGTGTCAAGAAAGCGCTCGATCGCGGCGGCGAGCTCTCTGGCCGCATAGTGCTCCTCCATCGCCTGCTGGGGCGAAGCAAGAAACGTTTCAAGCTCCTCCATGCACATATCGTAATGGCTGTTTCGTTTCATTGCCGTGTTGGCACGATAGCGCGTGATCGAACAGCGGCGGACGAGCGTGCCGACAAACGCCGGAAGCGATTCCGGACGCTGCGGCGGGATCGCGTTCCAGGTGCTCAAATAGGCATCGTTCACGCACTCCTCCGCATCCTGCGCGCTTGCAAGGATGTTGTCCGCGAGCTTGTGGCAGAGCTTGCCGTATTTCTTGTCCAGCTCGCTGATGGCATCCTCCGAGCGCGCAAAGAACAGCTCGATGATCTGCGCGTCTTCCATCGTGCAGCGCCTCCTTTCCTCGTGAAAAAGTGTTTCTACTTGAATAGACGCAATTTCCGGCAAAATGCTTCACGAAACCGTAAAATTTTTTTATTTTTCCTTTTTGACGGAAAAACCGGATGATTTGTTCCTGCGCGGCGGGAGAAAAAGGGAAGATATCGACAAAATTATATGATAAATATAAGAAAACGGCCCCGCACCTTTTCGGTACGGGGCCGTTGATCCTGCATTTAAAGGTGCAGCCTTGCGTGCTCGCAGATCGCGTCGTATGTCTGCTGGCTGATGTCGTGCTCGATCTTGCACGCATCCTCCTCAGCGGTCTTTTCGTCCACGCCGAGGGCGATGAGAAATTTTGTGAGCGTGTGGTGGCGGTCGAGCATCTTTGCTGCGATCGCCATGCCGCGGTCTGTCAGCGTGATGAGGCCGTCACGGTCCATCTCGATATATCCGTTTTCGCGCAGGCGCTTGGTCGCGTAGGTGACGCTGGGCTTCGTCACGCCCAGATGGTCGGCCACGTCGATCGAACGGATATAGCCGTGCTGCTCTTTCATCATCAGCATGGATTCGAGATAATCTTCAGATGCCTTTTGGATTTTCATGTGCGGTTTCACCAACTTCGCAATAAAGTACGATAATAGGTTAACATGCTCTAACAAAAAATGCAAGCATTAAAAAAATGTTCACAAAACCTCTTGACAAAATAGGTTAGAGAGATTAAACTTACGGGCGAAAGTTAAACGACACTAACTTTGCGCCGGCGAATTGCGGATCGCCGCGGGCAGAAAAGTGCCAGACCAACAGCATGCGGAGGGATAAGTAATGATGCCGCTTACACTGGCGAACGCCGGAGAAGAAAATACTATCCTCAAAGTCGGCGGGAGTGCTGAAGTCAAAAAGCATCTCGAAGATCTCGGCTTTGTGGCCGGGGGCACGGTGAGTATCGTGTCGTCGCTCGGCGGGAACGTGATCGTCAAGGTCAAGGAAGCCCGCGTTGCCATCAGTGAAGAAATGGCAAGAAAAATCATGGTTTGAGCAATTTTTCAAATAAAAGGAGAGGGATTATGAAAACACTGCGTGAAGTCAAGATCGGCGAGACCGTCAAAGTCGTCAAGCTCCATGGCGAGGGCCCCGTCAAGCGCCGTATCATGGATATGGGCATCACCAAGGGCACTGAGGTGTTCGTGCGCAAGGTCGCGCCCCTGGGCGACCCGATGGAGGTCACCGTGCGCGGCTACGAGCTGTCGCTGCGTAAGGCGGACACCGAAATGATCGAAGTTGAATAATTTATTTCTACATAAGTTAAGGAAACTTAACAAGAAGGAGCAGTAAGAAACATGGAAAAGCAGATCAAAATTGCCCTCGCGGGCAACCCCAACTGCGGTAAGACGACGCTGTTTAACGCCCTGACCGGTTCGAACCAGTTCGTCGGTAACTGGCCCGGCGTCACCGTGGAAAAGAAGGAAGGTAAGCTCAAGAAGCACGATGACGTGGTCATCATGGACCTTCCCGGTATTTACTCCCTGTCCCCCTACACGCTGGAGGAAGTCGTCGCCCGTAACTACCTCATCACCGAGCGTCCCGACGCGATCCTGAATATCATCGACGGCACGAACCTCGAGCGTAACCTGTATCTCACCACCCAGCTCACTGAGCTTGGCATCCCCGTGGTCATCGCCATCAACATGATGGATATCGTCCGCAAGAACGGTGATGAGATCAACGTCAAGGAGCTCTCCCGTGAGCTTGGCTGCGAGATCATCGAGATCTCCGCACTCAAGGGCGACGGCGTCATGGACGCTGCCGAGGCTGCCATCCGCGCCGCCAAGGGCACCAAGACCGTCCCGATGCACACCTTCTCCGGCCCTGTCGAGCACGCCATCGCCCACATCGAAGAGGCGGCCGTGCACTCCATGCCGGAAGAGCAGCAGCGCTGGTACGCGATCAAGATCTTTGAGCGCGACGACAAGGTGCTCGCAAAGCTCAGCATCCCCACCGAGACGATGAACCACATCGAAGAGGACATCAAGGCGGCGGAGACCGAGCTCGACGACGACGCCGAGAGCATCATCACCAACGAGCGCTACATCTACATCGCACAGCTCATCAAGGGCTGCTACAAGAAAAAGAGCACGGAAAAGCTCTCCACCTCCGATAAGATCGATAAGGTCGTCACCAACCGCTGGCTGGGCCTGCCCATCTTCGCGGTCGTGATGTTCCTTGTGTACTGGGTCGCTATGGTCGGCGTGGGCGCGCCCGCGACCGACTGGGCGAATGACGGCCTGTTTGGCGACGGCTGGCATCTGTTCGGCATCGGCTCCGCCGCCTATGGCGAAGCGAGCGATGATTACACCGCCGCTTCCGAAGCGATCAACGCCTTTGCTGGCATTGACACGGGCGACGAAGAGTTCGACGCCGACGCGGCGCTCGAAGAGCTCAAGGCCTTCCAGCCCACCGAAGACACGGCAACCGTTGATGTTGAGGATGAAGAGACCCTCGCCATCAATGAGATGACCGCCTACTACGACGCGCTGCCCGAGGGCGCGGACAAGATGGACAATGTTGTCCAGATGACCTATGTGGATGCTGTCAGCTACTTTGAAGAGAATGGCTTTGACGAGCCCGACCCGGCTGACTACGGCGTTTGGGTCCCCGGTATCCCTGTTCTGATCGGCGATGCGCTTGACGCTGCCGGTACGGCTGACTGGCTCAACGGCCTGATCCTCGACGGTATCGTCGCCGGTGTCGGCGCGGTGCTCGGCTTCGTGCCTCAGATGCTGGTCCTGTTCCTGATGCTCGCCTTCCTTGAGGCCTGCGGCTACATGGCCCGTATCGCCTTCGTGCTCGACCGTATCTTCCGCAAATTCGGCCTGTCCGGCAAGTCCTTCATCCCGATGCTCATCGGCACCGGCTGCGGCATCCCGGGCGTCATGGCCTCCCGTACCATTGAAAACGAGCGTGACCGCCGTATGACGATCATGACCACCACGTTCATCCCCTGCGGTGCGAAAGTGCCCTTCATCTCCATGGTCGCCGGCGCGATCTTCGGTGGTGCCGCATGGGTCGCCACCTCCGCCTACTTCGTCGGTATGGCTGCCATCATCATCTCCGGCATTATGCTGAAAAAGACGAAGATGTTCTCCGGCGACCCCGCCCCCTTCGTTATGGAGCTGCCCGCCTACCACTGGCCGACCGTCGGCAACGTGCTGCGCAGCATGTGGGAGCGCGGCTGGTCCTTCATTAAGAAGGCCGGTACCATCATCCTGCTTTCCACCATCGTTGTGTGGTTCACCACCTACTTCGGCTGGGTGGACGGCACGTTCCAGATGCTCTCTGAGGAACAGATCGACGCCTCCATCCTCGCCAAGATCGGCAATGCCATCGCATGGATCTTTGCGCCTCTCGGCTGGGGTACCTGGCAGGCGGCTGTCGCCTCCATCACCGGCCTTGTTGCCAAGGAGAACATCGTCGGCACCATGGGCATCCTGTATCCCGCCGGCTGGGCTGAGATCGGCGCGGCTTTCACGCAGATCAGCGGCTATTCTTTCCTGGTGTTCAACCTGCTGTGCGCTCCGTGCTTCGCGGCCATCGGCGCCATCAAGCGTGAGATGAACAACGCCAAGTGGACATGGTTCGCCATCGGCTATCAGTGCGGCTTTGCTTACCTCATTGCCCTGATGATCAACCAGTTCGGCAACGCCTTCACCGGCAGCCTGAACGTCATCGGACTGATCGCGGCCATCGTTGTCCTCGCCGGTATGATCTACATGCTCTTCAAGCCCTATAAGGAAGCTACCAAGCTGAGCGACAAGCACTGATCCCTTAACCCCGATACCCTGCGAAAGGAGTGATTTCCGTGTTGAACTGGGTTACCGCAAACCTGTCGACGATCATCGTCTCTGCTATCCTGCTTGCCATAATCATTGCTATCTCCACCTATCTTATCCGGCAGAGAAAGAGGGGAAGAAACTCCTGTGGCTGTAACTGTGCACACTGCGCTATGCACGGCACCTGTCACAGTAAGCAGCATTAAATAGCACAGGAGACGCGGGACTTATCCACCCGCGTCTCCTGCGCCGTATGAAAGGAAATGATCTTAACATGTACGAAACCAAAGTGAAGATCGACGGCATGATGTGCGGCATGTGCGAATCGCACATCAACGACGCCATCCGCAACGCGTTCTCCGTGAAGAAAGTCTCCGCCTCCCACTCCAAGGGCGAAGCGGACATCATCAGCGAAGAGCCCATCGACGAGGCGAAGCTGCGCGAGACCATCACCAAGACCGGCTATGACTTCGTCTCCATGACGAGCAAGCCGTATGAAAAGCACGGCCTGTTCGGCTTCCTCAAGAAGTAAAAAGACAAAATGAAAGACACGGCTTTTGCCGTGCCTTTTTTTGACTTAGTTCTGCGCTTCGGCGCGCTTCCTGCGGTGCGGGCTTTTCAAAAAGTCGACGAGCTTTTGCTCCATGCGGGAGAGCTGCTGCGATTTGAGCGTGATGAGATAGATCGTGCGCTTGAGCGCGCTTTTGTCCATCTCGAAGGCGAGCAGCGTGCCGTTTTGGACCTCCTGCTCCACGGCGAGCGCCGAGAGCACGGCAACGCCTACGCCGCCGGAGACCATCTGCTTGATGGCCTCGGGATCGTCCACGCGCGCCACGACATGCAGCATATCGTGGGAGAGGCCGAGCGTGCGCAGATAGTTTTGCAGGCTCGTGTCCGTGCCAGAGCCCTCTTCGCGCGAGACGAACGGCTCTTCGAGCAGCAGCTCGCGGCCGTAGACGCCGCGCTCTCTGAGCATGCGGTAGTGCTCGTTGTTCGGCGCGGCGAGCACGAGCCTGTCGTCGTAGAGGGGGAAGTAGTCGACATTTTCTGGCTCGCTGACCGCGCCGACAAAGCCGACGGCGATCTGGCCGGATTTCAGCATCCAGTGCACCTGCTCGCTGTCGCCGCGGCGCAGAGAGTAGCGGAACTCCGGCTCGCGCTTCAAAAACGCGGCGAGGTAGCCCGGCACCAGATATTGCCCCGGCACGGTGGACGCGCCGAGCGCGACCGCGGGGGCGCTGTCCGCGTCGGAGAACAGCGTGCGCAGCGCGGCGCAGTCATTCAGAACGCGCCTTGCGATGGGGTAGACCTGTTCGCCCTCCTTCGTCAAGCGAACATGGCGGCGGTTGGAGCGCACGAAGAGCTTCTTGCCGAGCGCCTGCTCTAAAAGAGAAATGTGCGCGCTCACGGTGGACTGGTTGAAGAACAGCTCCTCCGCCGCACGGGTGAAGCCGCCGTATTCCACAACGGCGACAAAAATTTCAAGCTGCTTGAGGCTGATATCGTTCATAAGACGGGTTTCCTCCGGGATGTCGTTCTACTTTGAAAAGAATAATATGAGAGGACGAAAAAAGCAAGGCGTTTCATCGTTTTTTTCAATGATAAACTGTATTTAATGAAATACAGGCGATGGATCGTGCGCTCTTGCAATTTGCGGGGGAGTTTGGTATCATGGCAGGCAGATCAAAAGAAAAACGGCGGTGATGATAAGATGAAAACAGCGCTTGTGACGGATGGAAAATACCGCTCGTCCATTGCGGCGGTGCGTGCGCTGCACCGCGCGGGCTACCGCGTGGTCGTGACGCAGACAAGGGCGGACGTCAAGAGCGCACCCGCAGTGTCGGTGTCGAAGTCCTGCGATGATTTCCGCTGGATCGACGGCGCGTGCGCGGATGCGGATTACGCCGAAAAGCTGCTGAGCGTACTCAAAGAGTATGAGCATCCGGTGCTATTTTGCGTCGGCGCGGTGACGCTCAACACCGTCGCCGCCCGTCGGGAGGAGTTTGCCGCGCTGGCGAACTTCCTCATCGCGCCGAAGGAGACGCTCGACGCGCTCAACGACAAGGAGAGCGTGCATCAGCGCGCGCTGGAGCTTGGCATTCCTGTGCCGCGCGAGTACGACGGCACGCCGGAGAGCTATCCCGTCGTCGTCAAGCCGCACTGCGGGGAGAAGTTCGGCCTCAAGGCCGCCGACCGCTACGCCGTGGCGAACAACGAGGCGGAATTCGACGCCATCATGGAAAAGATGCAGCGCTACGACCCGAGCCCCATCGTGCAGCAGAAGATCACGGGCGCGGGCGCGGGCGTGAGTCTGCTGCTCGGCCGCGAGAGCGAGCTGCTCGGCGCGCTGTGCCACCGCCGCGTGCGCGAGTATCCGATCACAGGTGGGCCGTCGACCTGCTGCGAGAGCTTTTATGATGAAAAGATGATCGACGAGGCTTACGAACTGCTCAAGTTGTTTCACTTTACAGGCCTTGCCATGGTTGAGTTCAAAGGGGACTGCATTTTGGAAGTCAACCCCCGCGTGTGGGGCAGTTTCCCGATGACGGAGGCGGCGCAGAGTCCCATCGTCGCGCACTACGCGCAGGCCGCGCAGGGCGGGCAAGTCACCTACACGGCGAAGGACTACCGGACGGGTGTAAAAATGCGCTTTTTCCTCAACGACACGGTCGCTGCACTGAGCTATCTGAAGGCGGGCCGCGTCAAGGAGGGCCTGCGCGGTCTCGGCGATTTCTTCACGGCGAAAGAGGCCTTGAGCGCCAAGGGCGATGGCAAGGTCATGCGCGCATACCTTAAAAAGAGCCTGTTTGAGCGCTGAGAAGGGGGAGAGGATCATGGAGCTGCGGCTCGATCTGCACATTCATTCCGAGCGGTCGTTCGACGGCTGCATGAGCCTGAGCGAGATCGTTGCGCTTGCGCGCGAGCGCGGGCTGAACGGTGTCGCCATCTGCGACCACGACCGCGTGCTGGACGAGGTTCCGGAATTCGACGATTTTCTCGTCATCCCCGCGACCGAGGTTTCGACCGAGTGCGGGCATCTGCTGGGCCTCTTTGTGAGAGAACCCATCGAAACGAGGAAGTTTTCCGAGTCGGTCACGGCCATTCACGCACAGGGCGGGCTGGCGGTCATCGCGCATCCCTTTGAGCACAGCACAGACGCGAACCGGCTCGACGATGTGATGAGCCGGCTTGACGGCGTCGAGATCTGGAACAGCCGTGCCGACCGCAAGAACAAGAACGCCAACGCCATGGCGCGCGAGCTGGCGCAAAAATGGAAAAAGCCCGTCACTGCGGGCAGCGACGCACATGTGCCAGAAGAGGTCGGCGGCGGCGTGACGGTGCTGGAAGCGGACGAGCTGTCGCTTTCCGCCGTCAAGGCAGCGCTCCTGCGGGGCGCGAAGCAGGTCGAAGGCCGCCGTGGCCGCGCAATGTGCGTAGCGAGAAGCCAGAAGACCAAAAGAGAGAAGACAAACGCAGGCGTAAAAAGACGAGTAAATGGAATGCTCTTTACAGTAAAATGCGCCTTGCAGGACTTTACCACCAGGGAGGATGGATGGCATGTCATGGATCGTTAAACTCGGCAAAAGGGGAAAGAAGATCGTCAAGAAGATCATCACGCCTGCGGAAAAGCACTACGTCGGCTACACGCGCCGCATCGAGCGCGTGAAGACGGGCGAGCGTATCTGCGCGATGACGTTCGACGACGGCCCGATGGGCCTTCCCGCATCGCCCGACCGATTTGAGGGCAAAACGCTGACGGATGTGCTGCTCGACACGCTCGCGCAGTACGGCGCAAAGGGCAGCTTCGATGTCATCGGCGACACGAGCGAGAACTACCCCGACGAGGCGGGCAAGCTCGGCAGCGCGGCGTGGGGCGGCGTCAAATTCGACCACTACCCCGATATCCACTGCGACGACAAAGGCGGAGCCGTGCACAACGACCGCCTGATCCGCCGCATGCTCGACGAGGGCCATCAGATCACAAACCACGGCTACCGCCACATCATCTTCGGCAAAAAGCCGTTTGTCTACGGCGCGCGCGAGTACCTGCCTGGCTTTGACGCCGCGGTCGCGGACCTGACGCGCCTCGACACGCTGATGCGTGAGCGCTACGGCTATACGCTCACGCTCGCGCGCCCGCCGCACTATGTCGACAAGATGGCGGGCGGCTTTACGAGCTACGACGTCTACGAGCGCATGGGGTACCAGTATATGGCCGCGTCGTTCGATGGCGCGGGCTGGCTGCCCTCGACGCATGAGGACCCTGAGGCGGCGCTTCAGGCGGAGATCAACGCGATGGTCGAGCCGATGCGCAAGGCGCTCGAAAAGGACCCGGACTTCTTCTGCGGACAGATCATCTTCCAGAAGGACGGCTACAACATGGCCAAGCGCACGCCGGTCGCGTTCGCGCTGGGCAAGCAGCTCGCGCTTCTTAAGGAGTACGGCTACCGCGTTGTCAGCGTGGGCGAGCTGATGGAGGAGAGTCCGTTTACGGATGTCGGGCGCGACGATCCGCTGTTTGAAAAGCTCGTCGCGCTTGCAAAGACGCGAGCCATCGTCTTCACGGACAACAAGCTGCGCCTCGACGATAAAATGACCGTCGGCGAGCTCGCGATGCTGCTCGCGCCGCGCGACGAGGCCCTCTCCCGCCGTGTCGCCCAGCTGCGAAAGACCGGCAAGGCCAGCCCTTACGACGGCGCAATGTCCTACTGCCGCGAAAACGGTCTCATCGATGCGAGCGCCAAGGCCGAGGACGCCGTCACAAAACTGCCGGACGCCATGTTTGACAAGGTAACTGACTTTACAAGAAGAAACGTCTACGCGGCATATAAAATGGAAGAATAAAATGGCCTCAAGTACCTCCGCTACATGGCGGAGGTATTTTTTTCTCCTCGTCCACATAGGCTATGGCAGAAATGGACGGGAGGCGGGCGGCATGAAGAAGCGGCGGCAGTGGACGACATACAGCGGGAGCGGGAAGCGCGTTGCGCCGCGAACGCGCACATCGCGCGTGTCTCGCGGCAAGGAGATGGGAGTGCCGCGGCTTTGGGTGCAGCTCATCGTCTGCGGGGCGCTGTTTGTGGCGCTCATTGGCCTCAAGCTGCTGATGCCGGGGAACTTAAGCGCGCTGCGCGGGACGCTGGGGCAGTGGCTGGTGCGCGACGCGGACTTCATCTCGGCGTTTTCCGCGGTCGGGCGTGCGGCATCCGGCGAGCAGGACTGGGGCGATTCGCTGTCGGAGGCCTATGTCGCGGTGTTTGGCGGCGAGAGCAAGGCGCAGGAGGTCTCGGGCAATCTGATCGGCATGACGGTCTCGGAGCAGGACGTCTCCGACCTCACGAGCGCGCGGGAGCTGCCCGCACTCGCCGTGGGCGAGCAGCGCATTTTAGGCTTTTCGTACACGACGCCGCTGTCCGGCACGGTGACATCGCCGTTCGGCTGGCGTGACGACCCGAACGGCGCGGGCGAGTGCTTCCATTACGGCATGGACATCGCGGGCGAGGAGGGCACCTCTGTCGCCTGCTTTGCCGACGGCACCGTCGGCACGGTGGGGGAGAGCAATATCCTCGGCAACTATGTGACGGTCAACCACGAGGGCGGATTTTCAACGCTCTACGCCCATTGTAGCGCCATCACCGCGAGCGCGGGACAGAGTGTCAAAAAGGGCGATGCGATCGCTAAAGTTGGCTCGACCGGCAACGCCACGGGCTCGCACCTCCACTTTGAGGTGCACGACGGGGAAGAGTATCTGAACCCCGTTTACTATGTGGTTCCCTGAACGCGGGCTCCACGTTTCGTGGAGCTTCTGGCTGCTCATTCTGCTCGCGGCCATCGTGAGCCCGCTGACGATCGTGCTCTCGATTTTGCTGGCCGCCGCGCTGCACGAGTGCGGGCATCTTCTGGCGCTGCGGGCATTCCACGTGCCCATCGAGGGGCTGCGTCTCAGCGCGTTTGGCGCGGTGCTGCACGCGCGCGGAGCGCAAAGGCTCTCTTACGGGCGTGAGCTTGTCGTCACGCTCGCGGGCTGCGGCATGAACCTCGTCTGCGGCGTTCTGACGGCGTGGTTTTCGCTGCACTATGTGTGGGTGGAGGGCTTCGTCTTCGCTGGCGCGCACATTCTGCTCTGCGCGTTCAACCTGCTGCCTATCCCGCCGCTCGACGGCTCGCACGCGCTGAATCTTGCGGTCTCGGCGTTGTTTGGCCCGCTCGTGGGCGACGCGGTCGCGGCGCTTGCGGGCGTTCTCTGTTCACTCGCGCTGCTGGGCGGGGCAGTGTATCTCTATGTGCAGACGCGCGGCGGCGCGCTCGTTATTTTTGCCGCACTGGCACTGCTTTTAAGCGCGCTCAAAGAACTGAGACTTGCGCGTCGCGCAATAAAAGTGTAGAATAGCCGAAAATGGATGTTTGTGCCCATTTTCGGCTTTTTATTTTTGCTTACTTCAGAGGAGAACTTTTGTGGATAAGAGATTGGAACGCATTTTGCCCCGCGTGCAGAAGCCCGCACGCTATGTCGGCGGGGAATTCAACGCGATCATGAAGGACAAGAGCAAGGTCGACACGCGCGTCGCCTTCTGCTTTCCCGACACGTATGAGATCGGCATGTCGAACCTCGGCATGCGCATTCTGTACGGTGTGATGAACAATATTGAGGGCGTGTGGTGCGAGCGCTGCTTCGCCCCCTGGGGCGACATGGAGCAGGAGATGCGAAATGCGAACATCCCGCTCTACGCGCTCGAATCGTTTGACCCGATCAAGGATTTTGACATCATCGCCTTTTCCATTGGCTATGAGATGGCGTTCCCCGCGATGGTCGACATGCTGGACTTAGCAGGCGTGCCGCTGCACGCGAGCGAACGCACGGCGCTCACACCGCTCGTTGTCGCGGGCGGTACGGCGATGTACAACTGCGAACCCATCGCGGATTTTATCGATCTTGCTCTTATCGGCGAGGGCGAGGAGATGGATGTCGAGCTCATCGAGCTGCACCGTCAGGCGCGGCGAGAGGGCTGGAGCAAGCACGAGTTTCTCGTGCGCGCCGCGCAGATCCCGGGCGTCTATGTGCCGAGCCTTTACGACGTTGTCTACAACGACGACGGCACGGTCAAGTCCATCACGGCAAACGAGGGTGCGCCCAAGGTCGTCCTAAAGCGCATCATGCGGGACATGGACAAGGCCTACTATCCGACCAAGACCATCGTTCCCTCGACCGAGATCGTGCAGGACCGTGTGTCGCTCGAACTGTTTCGCGGCTGCATCCGCGGCTGCCGCTTCTGTCAGGCGGGGTATGTCTACCGTCCCGTGCGCAACCGCTCGGAGGAGCTGCTGCGCGGCTACGCCGTTGAAGCTGTCGAGGACTCAGGCTATCAGGATATGACGCTCTCGTCGCTCTCGACGTCCGACTATCCGCACCTTGTCGAGCTGTGCGACGACTTAGAGGACTTCTGTGCCCAGCGGCATGTGACGCTCGCGCTGCCGTCGCTGCGTGCGGATAACTTCTCCATGGCGCTGATGGAGCGGCTGCAAAAGGGCAGAAAGACCGGCCTCACGTTTGCACCCGAGGCGGGCACGCAGAGACTGCGCGACGCCATCAACAAGAATCTGACGGAGGAAGATCTGCTCGAATCCTGCCGCCGCGCGTTTGCGGGCGGATACAGCGCGGTCAAGCTCTACTTCATGCTCGGCCTTCCGACCGAGACGGACGAGGACGTGCTCGGCATTGCCGACATCGCGGCCCATGTCATGCACGCCTGGCGCGAAAGCGCACTCAACAAGACGCGCGGCGTGCGCATCACGGTGTCGACCTCGTGGTTTGTGCCAAAGCCGCACACGGCGTTCCAGTGGGAGCCGCAGATCCCCATTGAAGAGTACGAGCGCCGCGTCAAGCTCCTGCGCGAGGCGATGAACACCAAGTCCGTCACGTACAACTGGCACCCCTCGCCCACGAGCTTTATGGAGGCGGTCATCTCCTGCGGCGACCGCCGGCTCGGCAAGGTCATCGAGACCGCGTGGCGCAAGGGCGAAACGCTCAGCGCGTGGGAGGACTATTTTGATCTGAACCGCTGGATGGAGGCCTTTGAGGAGTGCGGCCTTGACCCGCACTTTTACGCCAACCGCCGCCGCAGCGAGGATGAAATTCTGCCGTGGAGCATGATCTCCTGCGGCGTTGCACCGGGGTATTTGAAGCGCGAGCACGCGCTGAGCTATGAGGGCGTGACGACGCCGGACTGCCGCACGCACTGCAACGCCTGCGGCGCAAACTGCCTGGTGGGAGGGAAATGCGATGTCTAAATTGCGGCTGGTTTTTGTCAAGGAGCATCAGGCGTCCTACATTTCGCATCTTGACGTGATGCGCACGTTCCAGCGTGTGTTCCCGCGCACGGGCCTTTCTATCAAGCACTCCAACGGCTTCCACCCGCACCCCATTTTGTCCATCGTGCTGCCCCTGCCCGTGGGGCAGTCGAGCGACTGCGAGATCCTCGACTTTGAAAGCGTGGAAGACAGCACGGGCGAGGGCGTGGCCGAGGCGCTGAACACCGGTATGCCCGCAGGCCTTCGCGTGCTGGACTGCTATAGCGTGACGCGCCCCGTGCGCGAGATGGTCAACCTGCGCGCGCAGCTCGAAATGGAATACGACAACGGCGTGCCCGAGGGCGCGTGTGAGCGCATCCGCGAGTTTTTTACGCAGGAGGAGATCTTTGTCGAAAAGCGCACGAAGCACAAGGGCATGACAGAGCTCAACATTGCGCCGCTCATCCGCTCGCTCACGCTGACGGAGAGGGAGGGCGTGATCCTCGCCGATGCGGTCGTCGCCGCGCAGGACCCGGGCCTCAACCCCGCGCTGATCGGCGCGGCGGTCGCGCGGCACCTGCCGGAGATCGCGCCGGACTTTGTTCGCGTGCGCCGAAAAGAGGTCTACGACGCGGAAATGAACGTTTTCCGCTGATTTCTGCCGTGTTTTTGCAAATAATGCTTGCATTCCCGTTGGGGATGTGATATGCTACCATAGCTTGAAAAGGGCGGTCCTCTGCCGTGCGCGGGTGAAAGAGTCCCGACAGCGCCATTGATCAGCGGTCAAGAACGCCTATAAATAGGAGGAAAATATCCATGGATCTCATCAAAAAGCTCGAATCCCAGCAGCTGAAAAAGGAAATGCCCGTCATCAACGTCGGCGACACCGTCCGCGTTCATGTCAAGATCAAGGAAGGCTCCCGCGAGCGTATCCAGGTCTTCGAGGGCATCGTCATCGCGAAGAAGCACGGCGGTCTTGAGGAGACCTTCACCGTTCGTCGTCTTGCCTACGGCGTCGGCGTCGAGAAGGTGTTCCCCATCCACTCCCCCCTCATCGAGAAGGTCGAGACCGTGCGCAGCGGTTATGTTCGCCGCGCCAAGCTGTATTACCTGCGCGGCCGCGTCGGTAAGGCTGCCAAGATCCGCGAGAAGCTGTAAGGCAGATTCTTTGAGAACAAAAAAGCATGGCGTTTCCGCCATGCTTTTTTTGTTGCCTTTTTCAAAAAGCGTGCTACAATAATACATTAGAAAATCAGGCGCATTTTGCCGCAGAGGGAGACTGTTAGTCCGCCGCTGCGCGGCGCTGGGTTTAGGAGACCGAAATGGACGAATTTGATCAGAAAATGGAGATCAGCGAGCAGCCGCAGGAGGAGATCGTGGAAAAGATCCCCGGACGCGACGTGTATGAGACGGTCTCGTCTCTCGTCTCGGCGCTGCTGGTCGTTGTGCTGGTGTTTACGTTTCTTGTGCGGCTGATGGGCGTTTCCGGCCCGTCAATGATCCCGACGCTGCAGGACGGCGACCGGCTTCTCGTCGTCAACTCGCTGCTCTGCGGCGACTATCAGGTCGGCGATATTGTCATCGCGCGCAAGGAGACCTTTGACTCGAAGCCCATCGTCAAGCGCGTCATCGCCACCGCGGGCCAGACCGTGGACATCGACTTTAACTTGGGTCAGGTCTATGTGGACGGCGAGCTTCTGGACGAGGACTACATCAACGACTACACCTATCGCGAAGAGGGCACCGTGTTCCCGCTTACCGTGCCGGAGGGCGAAGTCTTCCTCATGGGTGACAACCGCAACCATTCGAACGACAGCCGCGATTCCTCGCTCGGCACGGTGGACACGCGCCTTCTGATCGGCAAGGCGGTGTTCCTCGTCTTCCCGGGACGCGACTATCTGACCGAGCAGCGCGAGTTTGGCCGCATCGGCCTTTTGCAGTAAAGGGGGACGAGCAAATGCAGTTGGATTCTCTGAGCTGGTTCCCGGGGCACATGACCAAGACCCGCCGCATGATCACGGCGGAGCTCGGCAACGTGGACGCCGTGTGCGAAATTCTGGACGCGCGCATCCCGATGAGCAGCCGCAACCCCGATGTGGACGAACTGACGGCGGGCAAGCCCCGTTTGATCGTTTTGAACCGCGTCGATCAGGCCGACCCTGAGATGACGAAAAAGTGGGCGGCGTATTTCCGCTCGCTCGGCTGCGCCGTCATCGAAACGGACGCGAAGCAGGGCGGTGGCGTGAAGCAGTTTTCTTCCGCCGTGCGCACGCTGCTGCACGATAAGATCGCCTCTTACGAGGCCAAGGGCCAGATCGGCCGCGTGCTGCGCGTGATGGTACTCGGCATCCCGAACGTTGGCAAGTCGACGTTCATCAACAAGGTCTCCGGCCGCAAGAGCGCCAAGGCGGAGGACCGCCCCGGCGTCACGCGCACGAAGCAGTGGGTGCCGGTCGACAAGACGCTCGAGCTCCTTGATACGCCGGGCATCCTGTGGCCAAAATTCGAGGACAGCAGCGTCGGCGTGCGTTTAGCCTTCACCGGCGCGATCCGCGACGAGGTCGTCGACATCGAAGAGCTCGCCATGCGCCTGATGGATTACCTCGGCAAAAATTATCCCAAGGCCATCGAGGAGCGCTACAAGCTCACCGTTTCGGAAGAGGACGACGGCTATGCACTGCTCGAAAAGGCGGGGCGCAAGCGCGGCTTTCTGATCTCCGGCGGCGAGGTCGACACCGAGCGCATGAGCCGTATCCTGCTCGACGAGTTCCGCGGCGGCAAGCTCGGCCGCTTTACGCTCGAATTCCCGCCGGAGGGCGAGCGCACATGAGCGTCAACCTACACTACGAGGACAAAGCCCGCTCCGCGGGCTTTTCATCCGTCTGCGGCGTGGACGAGGCGGGCGCGGGACCGCTGATGGGCCCTGTGTACGCCGCCGCCGTCATCCTGCCGGAGGGCTGTGAGATCGAGGGGCTGAATGACTCCAAGAAGATGACGGAGAAAAAGCGCGAGGCGCTGGTTCCCGTCATCTGTGAAAAAGCCGTCGCCTACGCCATCGCGTCCGTCGACGAGAAGGAGATCGACGCAACGGATATTTTGAGCGCACGCATGAAGGCGATGCAGCTCGCCATCGATGCGCTGCAAATCCCAGCGGACTATGCGCTCATCGACGGCAACCGCGACCACGGCGCGTCGGCAAAGATCACCACGCCGCACGAGACCATCGTCGGCGGGGACGGCGCGAGCTTATCCATCGCCGCGGCGAGCGTGCTGGCGAAGGTCAGCCGTGACCATTATGTGGTCGAAGTGCTCGACCCGATGTATCCCGAATATCAGTTCGCCAGGCACAAGGGCTACGGCACAAAGCTCCACTACCAGATGCTCGATCAGTACGGCCCGAGCCCCGTGCACCGCATGACGTTCCTCAAAAAGTGGGAGGCGCGGCGATGAGCACGAAGCAGGACGGCGACTGGGGCGAGGCGCTGGTCGAAAAGTATCTGAGCGAGCGCGGCTGCCGCATCGTGGAACGAGAGTGGCGCTGCCGCTTCGGCGAGATCGACCTCATCGCCGAGAAGGACGGCGTGCTGCTGTTCGTCGAGGTGAAGCTACGCACAAATTTGCAGTACGGTGCGCCGCGCGAGTACGTCACGGTGAAAAAGCAGGAAAAGCTGCGTGCCGCGGCGCTTTTGTACTTGAGCGAGCGCGAGCTGGATGTGCCCGCCCGCTTCGACGTGGCGGAGGTCTACACCGATGTGCACCGCAGCGCGGGCAAAACGCGCATCCGCTACATCGCAAACGCATTTTGATCTGACTTTGGAAGGGAGGCACGCGATGGCATTATACGCGATCGGCGACCTGCACTTATCGCTCGGCACGAACAAGCCCATGGACGTGTTCGGCCCCAAGTGGGCAAACTATGTCGAGCGCATTCGGGAAAATTTCTCGAAGCTCAACGATGACGACGTCATCGTCATCGCGGGGGATATCTCGTGGGGGATGTCGCTCGAGCAGTCGCTGCCGGATTTTCAGTTTATTGACGCGCTGCCGGGGAAAAAGATTCTCTTGAAAGGCAACCACGACTACTGGTGGGGCACGGCGTCGAAGATGAAAAAGTTTTTTGCCGAGCACGACATCACAACGCTCGATATCCTCTACAACAACGCCTTTTTCTACGGAGGCCACGCCATCTGCGGCACGCGCGGCTGGTTTTATGAAGAGGACGCCGCGGGCACGCACACGGGCAAGATGCTCGCGCGCGAGGCGCTGCGGCTTGAAGCGTCGCTCAAGGCGGCGGAGGGGAAGCCCATCTACTGCTTTCTGCACTATCCGCCCATCTATCAGGGCTACAAGTGTCCCGAGATGCTCGAGCTTCTCGACAAATACGAGGTCGAGCGCTGCTATTACGGGCATCTGCACGGCTACACGCACCGCCGCGCGTTCGAGGGGATGCGCGAAAAAACCGAATATGCGCTGATCGCGGCGGATTATGTCGCCTTTCAGCCTGTAAAAATTTGCAATTAAGACATAAATTGATGCAAAAAAGGGTGGAAATTTTGAGGAAGCTATGGTATAATTCCACTTTGCAAAAGCATCATTATCTGATGTTAAACGGAGGAAAAAGAAATCATGACTGTCAAAAATGTTGAAAAGCTGGAAAAGAGCAGAGTCGCGGTGACCGTCGAGGTCGGCGCGGAGGAATTTGAAGCCGCCGTTGCCAAGGCCTACGCCAAGGCCCGCGGCAAGCTCAGCATTCCCGGCTTCCGCCCCGGCAAGGCCCCCCGCAAGATGATCGAAAAGCTCTACGGCGCGGGCGTTTTCTACAGCGATGCCGTTGACATCGCCCTGCCCGAGGCATATACGCAGGCCATCGGCCAGAGCGGCCTCGATGTTGTCGGCTATCCCGAGATCGAGATCGTGGACGACAAGATCGACGAGAACGGCTTCACCTTCAAGGCGACCGTTGCCGTGTATCCCGAGGTCAAGCTCGGCGAGTACAAGGGTCTGACGGCTGAGAAGGAAGAGATCAAGGTCAGCGCCGACGATGTCAAGGAGCGCCTCAATGAGATGGCCGAGCGCAACGCCCGCCTCGTCTCCGTCGACCGCAAGGCCAAGAAGGGCGACATCGCCGTCATCGACTTCGAGGGCTTCGACAACGGCGAAGCGTTCGAGGGCGGTAAGGGCGAGAATTACGAGCTCGAGCTCGGTTCCGGCAGCTTCGTCCCCGGCTTTGAGGATCAGGTCATCGGCATGAAGGCCGGCGAAGAGAAGGATCTCGACATCACCTTCCCCGAGGATTATCACAAGGACCTCGCCGGCAAGAAGGTCGTCTTCCACGTCAAGGCCAAGGAGATCAAGTGCAAGGAGCTTCCCAAGCTTGATGACGACTTCGCTAAGGACGTGTCCGAGTACGACACGCTCAAGGAGCTCAAGGACAGCATCAAGCGCGAGATCACCGAGCAGCGCGAGCAGTCCGCCAAGTATGCCGTCGAGAACGAGCTGATGGAGAAGGTCGCCGCGAACATCGAGTGCGACATCCCCGATGCGCTCATCGATGAGCAGTGCGCCCGCTTCCTCGAGGAGTTCAAGCAGCGCTTACAGTCTCAGGGCATCCCCTATGACCAGTACTGCAAGATGACCAACATGGATGAAGCCAAGTTCCTGGAGGAGGGCAAGGAGCCCGCGACCCGTCAGGTGCGCATGGACCTCGCCGTGAACGCCATCATCAAGGAAGAGAAGCTCGAGGCCACCGACGAGGAGGTCGAAAAGCAGTACAACGACCTTGCTGAGAAGTACAGCATGGACGTGGGCGAGCTCAAGAAGTATCTTGACGCCATGTCCGTCCGCACGCAGATCATCCGCGACAAGGCCATCAGCGTCGTCGTGGACAGCGCGAAGATCGAAAAGAAGAAGGCTCCCAAGAAGGAAGCCGAGGGCGAAGCCGCTGAAGGCGAGGAAAAGCCCGCCAAGAAGACCGCTGCCAAAAAGTCCGCCAAGAAGGAAGAGGAAAAGGCTGAATAATCGGCAAAGCGGCCATAATAGATAGAAACGACGATCAACCACAAATGCCTGCCATTTGTGGTTGATTGTGTACATACCAATTTTTTGAACAGGGTATGAACAAGGAGGTTACCAAGATGAGTTTAGTCCCTTACGTCATTGAACAGACCAACCGCGGCGAGCGCTCTTACGATATTTTCTCCCGCCTTCTGGAAGACCGCATCATTTTCCTCGGCGAAGAGGTCAACGATGCGACCGCGAGCCTGATCGTTTCGCAGCTTTTATTCCTCGAGGCCAAGGACCCCGACAAGGACATCCAGCTCTATATCAACTCCCCCGGCGGCAGTGTGACGGCCGGCATGGCGATCTACGACACGATGCAGTATATCAAGTGCGACGTGTCCACCATCTGCGTCGGCCTCGCCGCCAGCATGGGCGCGTTCCTGCTCTCGTCCGGCACCAAGGGCAAGCGCATTGCGCTGCCGAACGCGGAGATTATGATCCACCAGCCCTCCGCCGGTACGCAGGGCAAGGTCACGGATATGGAGAGCGACGTGGAGCACTTCCTGCGCATCAAGCAGCGCTTGAATAAGATCCTGGCCGAGAACACCGGCAAGACGCCCGAGCAGGTCAAGCTCGACTCCGAGCGCGACCACTGGATGACGGCGGATGAGGCGCAGGCCTACGGCCTTGTGGACAAGGTCATTTACAAGAGATAAGGACAGTTTGACTTATGAGTGAAGATAGGAAAAAAGAGCTTCGCTGCTCGTTCTGCGGCAAGAGCGAGCACGAAGTGCACCGCATGATCCAGGGGCCGGGCGTGCGCATCTGCGATGAGTGCGTCCGCCTGTGCATGGACGTGCTGGAGGACGGCTATGAGCCGCACGACGAGCTGGAAGCGCCCGACTCCATCCCCACGCCGCGCGAAATTCGCGAGGTGCTCGACCAGTATATCATCGGGCAGGAGGCGGCCAAGGTCGCGCTGTCCGTGTCCGTCTACAACCACTATAAACGCATCTTCTTCGGCGGCGACGACGAGGTGGAGCTGCAAAAGAGCAACATCCTGCTCCTCGGCCCCACTGGCAGCGGCAAGACGCTCTTTGCCCAGACGCTCGCCCGCATTCTGAAGGTGCCGTTCGCCATCGCGGACGCGACGACCCTCACCGAGGCGGGCTACGTCGGCGACGATGTGGAAAACATTCTGCTCCGCTTGCTTCAGGCGGCGGATTACGACGTGGAGCTCGCCGAGCGCGGAATCATCTATGTCGACGAGATCGACAAGATCGCCCGCAAGAGCGAGAACACCTCCATCACGCGTGACGTCTCCGGCGAGGGCGTGCAGCAGGCATTGCTGAAAATCGTCGAGGGCACGGTCGCGAACGTCCCGCCGCAGGGCGGCCGCAAGCACCCGCATCAGGAGTTCATCCAGATCGACACGCACAACATCCTCTTCATCTGCGGCGGCGCGTTCGAGGGCATCGAGAAGATCATCGAGAGCCGTCTCGACCGCAAGTCGATGGGCTTCGGCGCGGAGCTCAAGAGCAAAAACGACGTGGATGAAAGCAAGATTTTACGCGAGGTGCAGCCGCACGATATCTTGAAGTTCGGCATCATCCCCGAGCTGGTCGGCAGACTGCCGGTCATCACGGCGCTCGACGCGCTGACGCGCGACGACCTTGTCAAGATCCTGACCCAGCCGAAAAACGCGCTCGTCAAGCAGTATCAAAAGCTGTTTTCTTACGACGACGCTGAGCTCACGTTCGAGCCCAAGGCGCTCGAAGCGATTGCCGACAAGGCCATCGAGCGCAAGATCGGCGCGCGCGGCCTGCGCGCGGTAATGGAGGGTCTGCTGATGAACGTGATGTACGACATCCCGTCCGACCGCACGATCGACCGCGTGACCATCACGCCGGGCTGCGTGGAGGGGACGGAACAGCCGAAAATTTCCCACCGCACAGAGAAAGAAGGGGAGGAGCCGCAGCCGTCGCTGCCGGCAGACTCCGCTTCATAAGGAGAAACCCCATGGAACCTGTAACAAAAAATCTTCCGGTCATCGCCATGCGCGGGCTCAATGTGTTCCCTCGCATGAACACGAGCTTTGACCTCGAGCGTCCGATCTCCGTGCACGCGCTTGAGCGCGCCATGGAAAACGGGGAGGAGATTTTTCTCGTCACCCAGCGTGAGATCGGCGTGGAGCAGCCGGAGGAAAAAGACCTGTACGAGATCGGCACGGTCGCGCGCGTGACGCAGATCTTGCGCGTGTCTGACCGCGTGCTGCGCGTGATGATGGAGGGCGCGTGCCGCGCCCGCCTCAAGCGGCTGTGGCAGCGCGAGCCGTTTTTGCAGGCGCAGGTCGAGCTCATCGACGAGCCGGCCACCTCGTGCCATAGCAAGCGGACGGAAGCGATGTTGCGCCAGACCTACGCCAGCGTGACGGAATATGCCGAGCTCGCGCAGAAATTGCCGGACGATGTTTACGCCGCCATTTTATCGACGAACGATCCCGGCTATCTCGCTGACTTTATCGCCCAGCAGCTCAACCTGCGCTATCAGGACAAACAGGATATTCTCGACGAGCTGCGCCCGCTGCCGAGATTGCAGCGCATGAACGAGATTCTGCGCCGCGAGATCGAAGTTACCGCCATGGAGCAGGACATTGAAAGCAAGGTCCGCTCCCGCGTCGGAAAAATTCAGAAGGATTTTGTCCTGCGCGAGCAGATCAAGGTCTTACAGAACGAGATCGGTGAGGGCGGGGAGGACGAAGAACTCGACGAGTACCGCGAGAAGATCAGCAAGGCGCACCTGAGCGAAGAAGTGGAGCACAAGCTGCTGAAAGATGTGGACAAGCTCGCCAAGCAGCCGTTCGGCAGCGCCGAGGCGAGTGTGCTGCGCAACTATCTCGACACCTGCATGGAAATGCCCTGGGGCGAGGAGACGAAGGAGCGCGCCAGCGTAGACGCCGCGCGCAAGATTCTTGACCGCGACCACTACGGCTTGCAGAAGGTCAAGGAGCGCATTTTAGAGTTCATCGCCGTGCGCCAGCTCAACCCCGAGGCGAAGGGGCAGATTTTATGTCTCGTCGGCCCTCCGGGCGTCGGCAAGACGTCGATCGCGCTGTCGGTTGCCAAGGCGATGAACCGCAAGGTCGCGCGGCTGTCACTCGGCGGCGTGCGTGACGAGGCGGATATCCGCGGCCATCGCAAGACCTACATCGGCGCGATGCCCGGCCGCATCATCGAGGCTATCTCCCGCAGCGGCTCGATGAATCCGCTGCTCGTGCTCGACGAGGTCGACAAGATGGGAAGCGACGGGCGCGGCGACCCCGCGAGCGCACTTCTCGAAGTGCTCGACAGCGAGCAGAACTACGCCTTCCGCGACCACTATCTTGAAATTCCCGTCGATCTGAGCCGCGTGATGTTCATCATGACGGCCAACACGCTCGACACCATTCCGCGCCCGCTGCTCGACCGCATGGAGATCATTGAAATCCCCAGCTACACGGACGAGGAGAAGGTGCAGATTGCGCAGCGGCACCTGCTGCCCAAGGAGCGTCAGGCCCACGGGCTGACGGCCTCGAGCCTGCGCGTGGACGAGAGCGCCATCCGCGCGGCCATCGCGCTCTACACGCGCGAGAGCGGCGTGCGCTCGCTTGAGCGTCAGCTCGGCAAGATCTGCCGCAAGGCGGCAATGCAGCTTGCTACAAGCGATGTAAAGCGAGTCACCGTGACAGAGAAGAACATCAAGGACTTCCTCGGTGCGCCGCGTGCTGCACAGGAGAAGATTCCCGAAAAGGACCTTGTCGGCGTGGTGAACGGCCTTGCGTGGACCGAGGTGGGCGGTGAAATTCTGCCCGTCGAGGTCGGCGTGATGGACGGCAGCGGCAAGGTCGAGCTCACGGGCAACTTGGGCGACGTGATGCAGGAGAGCTGCCGCGCGGCACTCTCGTGCCTGCGCCAGCGGGCGCAGGAGCTCGGCATCGCGCCGGACTTTTACAAGACGAAGGACATCCATATCCACTTCCCTGAGGGGGCCATCCCCAAGGACGGACCCAGCGCCGGTATCGCCATCGCGACAGCGGTGCTCTCCGCGTTGACGGGGCAGGCGGTACACCGCGATGTCGCCATGACGGGCGAGATCACGCTGCGCGGCCGTGTGCTCGCCATCGGGGGCTTGCGCGAAAAGACAATGGGCGCGCTGCGCGCGGGCGTACATACGGTCATTCTCCCGAAGGAGAATGAAAAGGACCTCGACGAGATCGACCCGCTGGTGCGCGAAAAGCTGCGCTTTGTACCGGTCGAGACGGTGGACGCCGTCTTTGCCGAAGCGCTGGTGCTGCCCGAAAAATGCACCGCTGCCGCGCACGAGAGCTATCTTCCTCCCGTGCAGGAGAGCGCGCACAGCGCGCTGCGTGCGGGCGAAATGAGCTGAAAGGAAACGAAAACCATGGCGATCAACTTCAACAAGGTCGAATTCATCCTCTCGGCGGCGTCGGAAAAGCAGTTCGTGCGCGACGGGATGCCGCAGCTCGCGTTTGCGGGGCGGTCGAACGTCGGCAAATCGTCCGTCATCAACCGGCTCGTCAACCGCAAGAACTTTGCCCGCGTGGGTGCGTCCCCGGGCAAGACCTCGCAGATCAACTACTTTAAGATCGACGGCAAGCTCTACCTCGTCGACCTGCCGGGCTACGGCTACGCCAAGGTCTCCAAGACCGAGCGCGACCGCTGGGGCAAGCTGATGGAAAACTATTTCCAGTCTGCGGGGCTCATTCACCTCGGTGTGCAGATCGTCGACGCGCGGCATAAGCCGACGGCGGACGACGTGACGATGCACGACTACTTCGTGCAGACGGGCTGTCCCGTCGTGATCGTGGCAAACAAGCTCGACAAGCTCAAAGCGCGCGAGATCGAGCCGAATCTTGCCCAAATTCGCGAGACGCTGAGTTTGCGCGACGATGAGCTCGTCATTCCGTTCTCTGCCGAAAAGGGCACGGGCAAGGAGCAGCTGATCGCGGCGATCCTCGACCATTTGAACGACTGAAAAGGAATAATGCTTCACAGAAAAGCCTCTGTATGGGTTGACCATACAGAGGCTTTTTATCGTATTTCCCGGGGAATCAGCGGCGCAGCGTCAAAAGCGCGGTGCAGTGGGAGAAGGATTCAAACGTCAGCGCAGGGAAGTGAGGGCGGAGCTCGTCATAGACGAAGTAAATTTCATCCTCGTCCCACTCACTGCCTGCCGCAGTTCGACACGCTTCGAGCTCTTCGCGCGTGCGGAAGGCGACGTCGCCGATGAAAAGACAGCCGTCCTGCTTCAAAAGCGGCAGAAGCGCGCGCAGAAAGTCGATTTTCTGCGTGTCCGTCAGGTGGTGGAGCGAGTAGGTCGCGACGATGGCGTCGTACTGCTGCGCACGAAGCTCGGGCACAAGGCCTTTGGAAAAATCGCCCTGATAGAGCCGCGCGTCCGGCATTTTTGCCTGCGCCAGTTCGATCATGCGCGCGGAAAAGTCCTGCCCATAGATTTGGCAGCCCTGCTCGTAGAGCCGCGAGGTCAAAACGCCTGTGCCGAAGCCAATGTCCAGCACATCACGCCCGCTCTGCGCGAGCACGCGCTGATAGAGCGCGTTCATCATGGCGCGGTAGCCCGCAAAGGGGTAGCGGTCGTTCTCGTCGGAGAGGCCGACGCTCTTGTCATAGCCGTCGGCCCAGAGGTCGAAGCCGGTATTGTTCAGCATGTCAGTCCTCCTTTTCGTTCAGCGGGGGAAGTCCCAGCTCATAGAACGCCACGGCGCTCGCTGCGGCGACATTGAGCGAGTCGGCGCCGTGGTACATCGGGATCCTGACCGTGTAGTCGCAGCTCGCGATGGTCGAGGACGCGAGCCCGTCACCCTCCGTGCCCATGACGATGGCAAGCTTTTCTTCGGCGGCAAGGCGCGGATCGTCGAGCCGTACGGAGTCGTTGCGCAGTGCCATCGCGACGGTGCGGAAGCCGAGATCGCGCAGCAGCTGCGTCCAGTCGCCGCTTTCGGGCAGGTAGGTCCACGGGATGAGGAACACATTTCCCATGCTGACGCGCGAGGCGCGGCGATAGAGCGGATCGCTGCCCGCAGTCGTGAGCAGCACCGCGTCCATGCCGAGCGCGGCGGCAGAGCGGAAGATCGCGCCGATGTTCGTCGGATTCATCACGTTTTCGAGCACGACGACGCGCCGCGCATTGCGGCAGACGTCCTCGACGCTTGGGGGCTTCGGCCGCCGCATGGCGCAGAGCATGCCGCGCGTCAGGTGAAAGCCGGTGAGCTGTGTCAGCACGGATTCATCAGCGGTGTAAACCGGAATATCTTGACAGCAGCGGGCGAGAATTTCGCGCCCCTTGCCCTGCGTATGCTGCCGCTCCATCAGGAACGACACCGGCTCACAGCCCGCATCAAGCGCACGGCCGATGACGAGCGGACTTTCCGCGACGAAGAGCGCGTTGTCGGGGTCCGCGCGATTGAGCAGTTGGTTTTCGGTCAGGCGCGCGTAGACGTCGAGCGCGGGATCGGAAAAATCGTGGATTTCGATGATGTTTGCCATAGCTTGTCCTTTTTAAGATTCTAAGATGTTCAGCAGTGCAGCGACGTCCGGCAGAACGAACGTCGGCTGCGGGTCAGCGGTGGGGAGGTCTTCTTCCTTCGTCTCGCCAGAGAGGACGAGCAGCGTGTCGATGCCCGCGTTCGCGCCGCTGGCGATATCCGTGTAGATGCGGTCGCCCACGAGCAGTGTTTCCTGCGCGGAAACGCTCGCCTCAAGCATTGCGAGCTGCGGCATCAGCGGTTCGGGCTTGCCGATGACGATGGGGCGGCGGGAGGTCGCGCGCCAGAGCATTTCGCACACGCTCCCGCAGTCGGGCACGAAGCCGCAGGCCGTGGGGCAGACCCAGTCGGGATTGGTCGCAAGGTAGGGGATGCCTTGTCCGAGCAGGATGCAGGCGTCCTCCAGCTTTTGAAATGTCAGCTCGGTGTCGAAGCCCATCAGGAGCGCGTTCGCGTCCTCACGCCGTTCTGCGACGGTAAAGCCAGCCGCGCGGAGCTGTGATTTCATCGACTCCGTACCGCAGACGTAATAGCGTCGGTCTTCTCCGCCGTGCTCGCGGAGATAGTGAATCAGCGCGTCGACCGAGGTGAGAAAATCGGCCGCCTCCGTCGCGACGCCGAGGCGCGTGAGTTTTTTGACGTAGGCCGCTACGCTGCGCGAGGAGTTGTTTGTCAGAAAGCGGTACTGCCCGCCGCGTGCGCGGATGGCAGAGAGCAGCTCGCGGACGCCTTCAAAGAGCCGGTCGCCCAAGTACAGCGTGCCGTCGAGGTCGAAAAGAAAGAGCTTTTTGCGCTGAAGAAGATTATGGTCAACCATCAGTCACGCCTTCTTTTTGCTGTCGATCGCAATGAAGAAGAATGAGCTCACCGCCAGAAGATAGGGGTAGAAGAGGTTTGGGATGATGTCGAACGCGGAGATGGCGTAGCCCAGCTCATGCGCCGCCGAGATCGCGACGAGCATCTGCGCGCCGTAGGGGATGATGCCCTGGAAGATGCAGGAGAACGTGTCGAGGATCGATGCGGCCTTGCGCGGTGTGATGCCGTATTCCTCGCTCATTTCCTTGGCGATGGGGTTCGCCATAACGATGGCGACGGTGTTGTTCGCGGTGGCAATGTCCATCGCGCCGACGAGAAGGCCCATGCCGATCTGGCCGCCGCGCTTGCCGCGAAACGCCTTTTTGATCCAGCCGAGCAGCGCTTCAAAGCCGCCGTACTCACGGATCAGCGCACAGATGGCGGAAACTAAGATCGCGACCATCGAGGTTTCAAACATCCCAGCCGCGCCGCTGCCCATGTTTTCGAGCAGGGCCTTGACTGCGAGGATGCCGGTCTGCCCCGTCGCGCCGGTCGCGAGCGCGATGACCGCGCCGGATACGATACCGATGAGCAGCACGACAAAGACGTTGATACCGATGATGCCGCCGATGAGCACGAGCACATAGGGGATGATCTGAATGAGATTGTAGGCAGGGATGGGCGCGGGGTGCACGTCCGCATTCAGCGTCAGCACGAGGATGAGTGCGAGCGACGCGAGCGCGGCGGGGAAGGCGATGTGGAAATTTTCGCGGAATTTGTCCTTCATCGCGCAGCCCTGCCCGTTGCAGGCGGCGATGGTTGTGTCGGAAATGAAGCTCAGATTGTCACCGAACATTGCCCCGCCCATGACGGACGCGATACACAGCGGCAGGGAATAGCCGCTCGCCGCAGCGATGGGGATGGCGATGGGGACGATGAGCGTGATGGTGCCGACGCTCGTGCCCATCGCGGTGGAGACAAAGCAGCTTACGACGAACAGCACCGCCACGGCGAATTTCGACGGGATGATCGAGAGCATGAAGTACGCAACGCTTTCCGCACTCGAGCGGCCCACGACGCCGACGAACATACCCGCGGCTAAGAAGATGAGCAGCATCGTGATGATGTTCTTATCGCCCACACCATGGCCCATCAGCGTGAGCTTTTCGTCGAACGACAGCGCACGGTTCTGGCAGCAGGCCACAAGCAGCGCGATGAGAAAGATGACGACGATGGGGATGGAATAAAATCCCATCGGGATTTTGAGCACATACTCAAAGACAAGGCCGAGGCCCAGATACAGGACAAGGAACACTAAGATCGGCAGCAGCGCCGCGGGATTGGCTTTTTTTGACATGGGATGACACTCTCTTTCTCCAAACATAAAAAAAGCTCCTGCGCGGAGCTTTTTGTGCGATATGAATTATTATAAGGAGCGTGGAGGACCTTGTCAAGTGAGATTTGCCCAAAATTGAGCGCAAAAGGGCTTGACAGAAGGACTCTAATCTGTTAGTGTACAAATATACTCTAACAGATTAGAGAGGGAACAAGATGGAAACGCCGAAAATTTTTGAGAGCGAATACCGCTTTTGCCAAATCCTGTGGGCACACGAGCCGGTCAAGAGCCGTGAATTGGTCGCGCTCTGCGCCGAGCACCTGGGCTGGAAACCGACGACGACCTACACGGTCATCAAACGGCTCTCTGAGCGCGGGGTGCTGAAAAACGAGAATACTGTCGTCACGTCGCTCATCTCACAAGACGAGGCGCAGACCGCCGAGATCGACGAGCTGCTCGACAAGCGCTTCGACGGCTCGCTGCCCGCGTTCGTCGCCGCGTTTACAAAGTCGAGCCACGTGAGCGACAAAGAGCTTGACGAGGTGCAGAAAATGATCGACCTTTATCGAAAGGAGAATCATCATGGATGACGTCTTTTTGAAGCTCGTGAACCTCAGCATCAGCGCAAGCTGGCTCATTCTGGCGGTGCTCGTGCTGCGGGTTGTCCTCAAAAAAGCGCCGAAGTGGGTCATGCCGCTTCTCTGGGGTGTGGTCGCACTGCGGCTTGTCTGCCTGTTTTCGATTGAAAGCGCGCTCTCGCTCATCCCGAGCGCCGAAACCATCCCGAGCGAGATCGTGACCGAAACGCGCGAGCCGGTGCTCTACGAGCAGGCGACGCTTGACATCGTCACGAATCCGACGCTGCCTTCGGCGGCGGAGGTCCCCGTCGGCGTGAGCCGCCAGCAGGCGCAGGTGGACTTCAACATCTACAGCATCCTCTGGCTTGCCGGCATGTCGGCGCTGCTCGTCCACGCGCTCGTGAGCGCGGGAAAGCTGAAAAGAAAGCTCGCAACGGCGATTTTGCTGCGAGATAACATCTACGAGAGCGAATTTGTCGATTCGCCGTTCGTCTTCGGCGTGGTGAAGCCGAACATTTATCTTCCCATGCACATGGACGAGGGGACGGCGGCGTATGTCATCGCGCACGAGCACGCGCACCTCGCCCGCCGCGACCACTGGTGGAAGGTGCTCGGCTACCTCGTGCTCGCGCTGCACTGGTTCAACCCGCTGGTGTGGGTCGCCTACATCCTCTTCTGCCGCGACATCGAGCTTGCGTGCGATGAAAAAGTCGTCAGGGGGCTGGATGGCGCGGCACGCGCAGACTATTCACAGGCGCTATTATCCTGCGCCGCGCCGAAAAGAGCCGTCGCGGCCTGCCCGCTGGCATTCGGCGAGGGGAACATCAAAACGCGCGTGAAAAGCGCGCTGCACTACAAAAAGCCCGCGTTTTGGGTCGCCGCCGCGGCGGTGCTCGCGGTCGTGATCGTGGCTGTGTGCTTTTTGACGAATCCGAGGTCGGAGCGCGGCAGCCTTGTCTGGGCGCAGAAGCTGAATGCGGCGGACGTTGCGTCAATCGAGCTCTACGTTCCGGCGGAAGAGGAGGCGCGGCAGTATAAAAAACTCGATACGGAAGAAATGGCACAGGCAGTCGAACTGATCAACAGCAGCCGCGGCACATATATCGAAAAACCGGAGACGGTTTACGCCGGCTTGCCGGTGTGGTTCCTTCTCACGATGGACGACGGCACGGTGCATGCTGTCGGCAGCGTAGTGGGCCATTATCTGATCATCGACGGCGATACTTTTGATGCGGACGTCGAGAATCAGGCGGAATGGGAAAACTATGTGCTAAAGGGCGATTCGGCAAGTCCGATCGACATGGCAGACCGGCTGTCGTATGCACTCTATGGGATGACAACGGGGGTGTATACGCTCGGCGAGGCCGTTTTCGAGGATTCCGTCTGGGAAACCAGCTATGAGGAGACCTTTGCCAATACGAAGTCCACGCCCGAGCTGTGGCTTTCCTCCGCACTTGGCACGGACATGACCGGTATTCTGTACGGTACAGTGACGGCGGCGAGAGGATACAGCTACCGCTTTTCGGAGTGGGAGGAGATCGACCTGACCGTGAGCAACTTCGACTGGCTGTTCCGCAGCGCGAGCGGCGAAGACTGGAATGGCACGAGCGCTGCGAAGCTGCGCCGCGAAAATGCTCACGCCTGGCGCGGCACGAGAACGGGCGAGGACGTCAATGCGGCAGTGCCGATGGCGGAGATCAGGCGTCAGGACGAGCTCACGGCGATGGACCAGTGGCTCTTATTGCAGCAGAAGGACGGCAGCCTTTACCTCGTGATGGGCTATCGCAGCGGGGGACTTCCCTACAGCGGGGCACATCCCTACCGCTGGATCGTCCGCCTGAACGGCGGCGCGACCGAGCTGACCCGCGCTGACCTGAACGGCGACGGGATCGAGGAAGTGATCTCCTATACCGGCACTTCCACGCAGGAGCCGTACCGGCTGCGGGTGAGCAATCAGAGCGGCGAAGAGCTCTGGAGCGCGGAGCTGGGACTGGCGCACGCGGGCTGGAGCAGCTATTTCCTCTATCGCGACAGCGTCAAGACGGCGCTGCTGTGCTACGAGCCGACGATGTATCAGGGCGAGGCATCGTATTCCTACGAGCTCTTTATGCTCAGTGAAAACGGGACGACCACGCTGGCGGAGAATTCGGTGAGCTTCAGCGTAAATTCCGATTCCGCCGATTCATGGCCCGTCGAGGCGCGGAAATTCGCGGACGAGGTCAACAGGCTTTTAGACAAGAGCGAGCTGCTGTTCTCCACGCTGAACGCCGAGCTGCATTCCTACGGCGACGGCACGGTCATCCGCTGCGCAGAACCGTCGGAGAGCGACGGAAGCAGGGCGCTGGCGTCCGCCGACCTCGACAACGACGGCAGGGCAGAGCAGATCATCTGCGAGAAAGCGTTCGGCGGCTATGAGCTGTGCGTCGTCGACGACAACGGCGAGGAGCTGATGCGCGACCGCATGTGGGAGGGCGACGTCTACTTCCTCTGCCGCGAAAACGGACGCGACATGCTGCTGCAATACAGCTTGTTCGAGGGCAAAAATCAAGACGCGATCAGCTATTGTGACTACTACTACGGCCTTCACACCTTTGACGGCGGCAAACTGAACATCGTGGAAAACAACAACACGAGCATTTATCTGAACTGGGACGGAACGCAGAACGGCGATTGGGGCGAATCGCAGCAGGCATTCGCAGCGCGCGTCAATGAGCTGATCGACCAGAGCGAATTTCTCATTGCCCAACAGGACGGCGAGCTCATTTTGACGAGCGAGGTGCAGCGCTGGTACTGCGTATCGCCGAAAACGATCAGAGTGGCAATGGATGACACAACGATCTATATCGACAGAAAAAGCTGGGACTTTGCCGAACAGTACCCGTCGCTCAAAGGGTTTGAGGACATTGGGACCGCAGGCAACTACTTTGTGGCGTTCGGTAGCCTGGGGGAGAAAAACGACCTCTACGTGGTTTTCAATTTCGTGGCCGGCACGCTGCTCAAGACCTTCCCCGGCAACAACCTCATCTGGCAAGGAGATGACCTTTCTACCGCGGTCTACTCCTACTGGTCGGACATCTACGCGCTCAACGGGACGAAGCTCGCCGCGCTCGAACTCACGAGCGGCGAGGAGATCAGCGGCCTCGCCTTTGCGCCCGACGGCGTGTCGATCATTGCGACGGTCTCCGGCAAGAGCGGCGAGCGTAAGGTGACGGTCACGCGCGAGGGCAGCGCGTAGCAGACCTCGCTCACCGACTGGACGGAGGGCGACGGCGTGGAGCGCACGTACTTCGCCCCTGTCGGGATCGAGGGGAACGAGACATTTCTGGCGACGGTCGGCGTGAGCTACCGGCTGGAACAGCAGTCGGACGGCACATCCCGCATCGCGGAGATCACAGGCGCGCAGGGACTCACGCTGCCGCGCTATCGCCGCGGCTGGGTCAGCGTGGACGAAAAGGCAGACGTCCTGGGCGCCGTGATCGCGGACGACGGCAAGAGCGCCGACGTGACGGTGCAGTATTATGCGAGCCTTGGCGGGTCGGGGTACCAGCCATACACGGCGGGGGTTCATATTGTCGCACCGTAGGGTGCGAGGGGGATTCCCTGCGGCCGCGCAGGGAGTGCGAATAAAGGGGGCCATTCTCTCACGTGAGAGAATGGCCCCCTTGGACCCCCAAGAGAACG
>ERZ773243.628-NODE-628-length-48740-cov-12.353826_pt1 | contig 48740 bp, 41 predicted proteins | sample MGYA00580520_ERZ773243 | MGnify/ENA primary metagenome ERZ773243 (study PRJEB29015, sample SAMEA2737747) | human gut metagenome | biome: human gut; feature: human-associated habitat; material: faeces | place: China | collected 2012 ... | reverse complement strand
GGCTTTTTGTTGTGAAAAGGGTATATTTACCCTAACTTCACTTTGTCATTTAAGCTGGTAAAGACAAAATCCAATTTGGATAGATTAAACCAAAAGTTTTAAACAGGTATTGTTTAAAATCCATTTTGGAAAGATTTAATAAATTATAACATAATTGATTTAAAATATCAAATGTACTAAATTAATTAAATTTAATATTATTTTAATATAATTTATTAAAAATGTTTAAATAAACAAGTATTAGGTATTGACAAACAAAATTGTGAACGCTATACTGTAATTAGAGCTGTGAAATATCATAACTCTAATAACAAAATCTAATACTATTAAAATAATAAATGGAGGTAAATATGAAAATCTTATTGCGATTTTATTTGCAAAACAATAAGCTGCCGATTGATTATCGACGAATTATGCTTTCGTTTTTTAAACGGTCACTGTCAGATATTGCCGAGGGAAAATATTATGAAAAATATTATTTTACACCGGAACGCAGAAATTTTACTTTTGCGGTGAATCTGCCTATGCCGAAGTTTTCTAAAACGGAAATTCAACTCGGGAAAAATCAACTAAGCATTACTTTTTCAACGGCTGACTATAATACGGGATGTATTTTTATGTCTGCTTTTATAAAGCAAAAGGACAAGCCGATTCCCGCTCCACTCGGCAACGAAATGAAACTTGTCAGTGTTAATCTTGTGCCGGAAAAAAATGTTACTTCATCATCCGCTGTTGTAAAAATGCTTAGCCCTTTGTGTATCAGATTACATAAAGCCGAGAATAATTCTGATAGGTATATTTCGGTTGCTAATCCGGATTTTACGGAGATTGCAAAACAGGTAATTAAAGAGCAGCTTGTTGAAAGCGGTTTTGACGAGAAGTTAATTTCAAACTTTGAAATTAAACCGTTAAACGCAAAAAAAACAGTGGTTTATCACTATAAAAACTACATTGAATGCAGTTTAGGCAGTTTTAGTATTAATGCCGATAAATCGGTTATTAATTATCTACTGAAAAGCGGTATAGGTTCACGAAAATCCGCAGGATTTGGCTTTGCCGAGCTTTTATCGGAGGGAGGTGAACCGAATTAATGAAAACAAAGATTGATTACTTTGATTATGACACTTTGCTGCAGCCTACCGATTGGAGGTTTGCAGCAGCCGTTGTCGGTTTATGTAAATATTTTGATTACTTTGGAATTGATTACAAAGTGCTCTGTGATGTTGAAGAAAAGCCCGATAATTATATCCACGGCTTTGACGGTGTTATTTACAAAAGCGAAGATATAACAGAAGAAAAATATCTTGAGTTTGCAGAGAACTATTTTGAAAAATATATGACTCACAAAAATATTTTAAACATTCTCGAAAGTCAAGAATTCAGTGAAGAACAAATTAAATTGGTAAATGACCTTGTTAAGAGCAAAACAGTTCTTAAAGGGCTATTTGACAAAATAAAATTTAATGGAACAAATAAAGATATTTTTATTTCAACCATTGAAGAAAACAGGGCGGAAATTATAAAGAATATCTTTAAAAACGGCAATAACCTTTATAAGAATTACTGCAATGAACGACTTATTTTTACCGAAGATAACAGCACTTGCAGACTTAGAGGCTACAATGTTGACAAAGACAGAAAAACAAATAATCTCGGCTTTTGTTTTTCAAAGGAAAGTTTTGAGAGCAATGATATTTTAGAATTTGATTTTATACCGTTTGCTTTTTCAAATTCTGATATGAGAGAAACTTATTTTGTGAATAACAATTTTTCTGTTAAGTCTTTAACTCAAACAAACTATGCTTTTTCAAATCAACTTAGCAGTACAGAAAATAAAGACGACAAAAACAAACTAATGCTTGTTTTGCAAAATTCAAAGGATTATATAAGCTATGATGTTGAAATTATATCAAAATCACAGGATAAGGCTTATTACGAAACATTCTTTGTACGACTTGAAAGATTAAAAAAGTTAAGAGAATTATCGGGGAAATCATTAAACTTTGTCAAAAAAATCAATGATGATTATTGGTTTAATCTTGAGAAAGAAGTTTATATGCGTTGTCTTAACAATGTGTTGCTTGACGATGTAATTTTAATGATGCTTAAGTTTTATTTTGATGATAATGCCGTTAAAGGCTATATAAAAAGCAGAACTGATATGCTAATAGACATAAATGTATCTTGGAAAGGAAATGATATTATGGATGAAATTAAGTCAGCAAAAAGTTGTGGATTTTTAACTTCCAAAAAACTAATTGAAATGAAAAGCAGTAATAAAATTAATTCATATAAGCAAAAAATAATCAGTGCTCTTTGCGCACATGATTACGACAGAGCAAAAGAGATTATACTTAGTTTGTCTGCTTATGTCGGAATGGAATTTTCATTTTTCTATACATTTCTTGAAAATGCGGAAGAAAATAAAGATCTTGCATTTGCTTTTGCAAGCGCATTAATTGAAGTAAGTTCAAAAAATAACTAATATAAAGGAGATTTTATTATGAAAAATAAAGCATTAACATTAACTGTAATCGCAAATATGACAAGCAACTACGGCGAAAGCCTCGGTAATATTTCAAGTGTACAAAAGGTATTCAGAGGCGGAAAAGAGTACGCTACAAGAAGTCGTGAGAGCCTTAAAAACGCTATCTGTGTTCAGTCGGGCTTTTATGATGATTTACAGACATCAATCGACGGAGCAATGCAGAAACTTGTTAATGAAGATGTAAATGCCGCAACATGCCGTGCACTTGAGGGTGGATATATGTCAACAAAAGATGTTACATACATCCGTAACAGTTCTTTCTATCTTACAGACGCTGTTGCTACAGAGCCGTTTATTAATGATGCCCGTTTTCACAATAACCTTTACCTTGCAACCAATTATGCTATGGCACACGGTTTAAATGTTCAAAACAATGCAAAGGATTGCGGTCTTATGCCTTATCAGTATGAATATGACAAATCATCTAAAATTTACAGTCTTACAATTGACCTCGAAAAAATCGGTAAGGACGAAAACTTTGGTGCAGAGGCAGATAACGCCGAAAAGTGTGAAAGAGTAATTGCTCTTATTGACGCAGTAGAAAATCTTTCACTTGTCGTTAAGGGAAATCTTGATAATGCAGAGCCGATTTTTGTGGTAGGCGGTCTTTCACCGAGAAAAACTCATATTTTTGAAAATGCTGTTTCTGTTTCAGGCAAAAGACTCATTATAGAGCCGATTAAGGAAAAACTTGCTCAAGGTTACAGTTGTGCACTTATGCGTAATGGCGAGCTTTCAAACGAGGACGAAATTGTAAGAGAACTTAATCCTGTAAGTATGACAGAATTTTTTGAAAATCTCAGAGGTCAGGTTAAAGAGTATTTTTCGGAGTAAGGCGGAATTAATATGAAAGCAATTAGACTTCATATAAAACAAAACAGTGCAAATTACAAAAAAGAAGAAACTGTACAAAACCGTATGACATTTCCTTTACCGCCGTATTCAACTGTTATCGGAGCAATTCACAAGGCTTGCGGTTATACATCTTATCATCCTATGCAAGTAAGCGTACAGGGAAAGTACGGTTCTCTAAAAACAAAAATGTATAAGGACGATTGTTTTCTTAACAGTCTTAATGATGACAGAAATTTGCTTGTAAAAATGAAAAATCCCGAGATGCTTTCAAGTGCATATCAGGTTGTGGCTACTGCACAAAAGGCTCAAGGAAACAGTTTTGAAAAAGGCATTACAATTAATGTAATTAATGAAAAATTGCTTGAAGAATACCGCTTTTTAAAGCGTACAAAACGCAGAATCGACAGGCATAAAAAAATCATTAATAAAATGAAAACTCGGCTCAAAGAAATGAAAGCCGATGAAAATATTTCTGCCGAAGAAGTAAAAGAATTTGATAAGCGTATTAAGCATATAAAGGCTGTGTATGATGAGTACGAAAAGGTAAAGTATACTATTCCGTATTCCCATTTCAGAACGCTTGCAAAAGGCCCTAAGTATTATGAACTTCTCTGCGATATTGAACTTATCATTCATATAGTTGCAGATGAAAATACTATGAATGATATTATGGATAATATCGGAAATCTTACTGCAATCGGCAGAGGAGAGGATTTTGTAGAAGTGCTTGAGTGTGCTCAAACAGAGCTTTTTGATGTTGACGAAGATGTCGATTACGGAGAAGCTGATTTTGATGTTTATATGCCTGTCGAGTATCTCGAAATTAATAAAGACGATATGGATATAATCTCTAAAACGGAAGGCGGATACACAGGCGGTACAAAATATTTAATGCCTAAGGATTACAAAACAGTGCAGTTAAAGGGCGGTATGAGAAAACGAGTGTTTAATCGTGTACCTATTATTTTCTGTCAACTTAACTATATTGAAAACGGTTGTAAAGGCATAATGCTTGACAAAACCGAGAACGGTATATATTCAGTGTTTTTAGCTTGAGGTATTTGTAATGAATATAGAAGATAAACTTGCAAAACCCGACAAAACAATAGGACAACATTCAAATGAGCTTATAGAGCAGGCAAAACTGCTCTATAAGCTCGGCTATATAAAATCTGATGATTTATACGCTGATTTACTTGTTTCGTGTTTAAAACATGATAACGGTAAGGCAAATTCTCAATTTCAAAAAAGAATTACTAAAGGCGGAAATTTTCAACCTGAACAAGAAATTCCACACAGTATACTTTCGACTTTTTTTATTGATAAATCAGAATGTATAAAACCTATAAGCGTATATTTTGCTGTGCTTTATCATCACTATAACAAAGACTCTCCTGTTACAGTGTTTAAAGAAAACCGTGAGCTTATAGAAAAATTCCTTGCTGAATTCGGCTTTGATACAAACTCTTACAATAAAATGAAGAGAAATATTAAGAAAATCAAAGCTTTATTTGAAACCGAACTTTCTGATGAAGAAAAACAATACGCTGTTTTATTAAAAGGTCTTTTACATAAATGCGATTACAGTGCAAGTGCAGGTCTTGACTGCGAAAAGGTCAACGATTTTTTGACTGATTCTTTAAACGATTGGAAAAATACCCGAAATATACATTACAATGAATTGCAAGAATTTTGCATTAAAAATACCGACAGCAATTTAATTGTAACCGCACCTACAGGTATGGGCAAAACCGAGGCGGGATTGCTTTGGTGTGGGGACAATAAATGTTTTTTCGTTTTGCCGTTAAAAACAGCTATCAATGCGATGTACGAAAGAATTAAAAAGCTTTGCGGAGATAATTCTCAAGAAGATTACAAGGAAAGAGTGGCACTTGTTCACTCCGATATGAAATCCTATTATTTGGAAGATTCAATAATTAGCGGAAAAAATTATGATTTTGCATATGCACAATGCAGTAAACAGCTTGCACTTCCGATTACAATTTGTACGCCTGATCAGATATTTGACTTTGCATTGAAATATGCAGGTTATGAATACAAACTTGCGGTAGCGTCATATTCAAAGTTTATTATTGATGAGATACAGATGTATTCACCTGATGTTTTGGCTGCAATTATTTATGCAATTGAGATGATTCATACTTTGGGTGGTAAAGTGGCTGTAATTACCGCAACTTTGCCTCCGTTTGTAAGAAACGAGATTGAAAAAATACTCGGAACAGATGTAAAAACATCCGATTTTTCTGATAAAGGAAAGCTAAGGCATAATGTAAAAGTATATGAAAAAAACTTGCAGTCTGACGATATTATAAAAATATTTGATGATACAATATGCGATAAAGTAAAAAAATATCTTGTCGTTTGCAATTCGATTGATATTGCAAATAAGATGTACACCGAAATAAAAAATTCGGATATTAACGCAAGTGTAAATCTGTTTCATTCCAATTTTACAAAAAATGACAGAAAAACTAAAGAAAATGCGATTTTAGCAGCCTCTGAAAAAACTAACGAAAGTATGAATATACCTGAAATATGGATTTCAACATCCGTAGTCGAAGCAAGTCTTGACATTGATTTTGATATTCTTATTACCGAGTTATCGGATTTATTTTCCCTGTTCCAACGCTTTGGCAGAGTAAACAGAAAGGGTAATAAAGACTTTTCATCTTACAATTGTTTTGTATTTACTGAAATTCAAGGTAATGCACATCGTTTTGTTGACGATGCTATTCATTCGTTGTCAAAACAGGCGATTTTAAGCGTTGACGGAATTATCTCTGAAGTTCTTAAAAAAGAACTTATAGATGAGTACCTTTCGGTTGAAAAAATCGAAAAATCAAAATATTTTCAAGAATATCGTAAAATTTATAAATATTATAAAGAAAATGTCGATTATCTCTCTCTTAAAAAAGATGGAATAAGAAGTATTGACAGAAGTGACGCTGTGCCGATTGATGTTTATAATCAAAATGAGAGTGCCATAGAAAAAGCTTTGGAAGTTTTAAAATCAGATACTTATTCAAGAGATGATAAACTTAAGGCAAACGAAGAAATACTTGGCTTCACGGTTTCCGTACCTAAATTCAGAATTGACGATTACGAAATAAAAAAATTAAAAATGCCATATACTGAATTACCTGTTATTAACAGCAGTTATGATTCCGAATGCGGCATCAGATTTGATAAGGAAAAGAAAACCAAAAAGCAAGATAAATCTGATGATAACGGAGAACCTGATAATTTTATATGAGGTATGATTATGGACGAAAATAATATTTCGGGTATGCATATTTATTATTACTATGTTTGTAAAAGAAAGCTGTGGTATTTTTCAAACGGTTTGGCAATGGAAAGTGAAAACGAAAATGTCAAAATCGGAAAACTTATAGATGAAACCACTTATAAGCAAAAGAAAAAACATATTATGATCGACAACACAATCAATATTGATTTTATTACCGAGCATAAACTTTTACATGAGGTAAAGAAAAGCAGAAAGATAGAGGAAGCGGGTATTGCTCAACTTAAATACTATCTTTATTATCTGAAAAAGCGTGGGGTAGAGGGAATAAAAGGCAGAATTGATTATCCTTTGCTAAAGCAAAGTCTTAATGTTGAACTTAGCTAAGAAGATGAAAGAGAGCTTGAAAGTGCGGCAGCTGATATAGTAAAAATTATATCGGCTGCTTTGCCGCCAAAATTTAAAAGTAAAAGAATTTGCAAATCATGTGCTTACTATGATTTGTGCTGTATTTGAGGTGATAAAATGCAGGAAAGTTATTACATATATTCGTCAGGCAATTTAACTCAAAAAGACAACACATTAAGATTTACTGCAATTGATGGAAATGTAAAAGATCTTCCGATAGAAAATATTAAAGAAATTTATATTATGAATGAAATAACGGTCACATCTAAATTGCTGAACTTATTTTCAAAATACGGAATACTTGTACATTTCTTCAATTACTATCAATTTTACATAGGAAGTTTTTGCCCAAAGGAAACAAAACTTGCAGGTCAGCTTTTGGTTAAGCAAGTGCTTGCTTACGGCGACTATTCAAACAGATTATCAATAGCAAGAGAATTTATAGTTGCTGCGTCTTATAATATTTACAGAAACTTAAGATACTACAACGGCAGAGGCAAGAATGTGTCAGAGCAAATGGCTGCTATTGAAAATTTGAGGAGAAAACTTGCAGATGTAGAAACCATAGAAGAGTTGATGGGAATTGAAGGTAATATTCGTCAGGAATATTACAAAGCGTGGAATGTAATTATTGATCAGAATATTGAATTTGATAAAAGAGTTTATCATCCTGCCGACAATATGATTAACAGCCTTATTTCATATGTCAATTCTCTTGTATATACAAAAACTCTGGCGGAAATTTATAAAACCCAACTTAATCCTACAATAAGCTATCTTCATCAGCCGGGTACAAGGCGATATTCTCTTGCACTTGATGTTTCGGAAATTTTCAAACCGCTGATTGCGGATCGTCTGATCTTTTCTTTGCTTAATCGTAAACAAATAACAGAAAGCAGTTTTGTAGAAGGACTTAACGGTTTGCAGCTTACCGAAAGAGCGTCACGAATAATTACATCTGAATTTGACGAAAAATTAAAGACAACTATTTTTCACAAAGAACTTAATAAAAATGTATCTTATCAATTCTTAATCAGACTTGAACTTTATAAACTGATAAAGCACATTATAGGAGAAAAAGAATATAAAGGCTTTGAAATGTGGTGGTAAATATTGTATGTAATTCTTGTATATGATATAATATGTGATGAAAGGGGCAGAAAAATACTTCCAAAGGTATTTAAGATTTGCAAAAAATATCTTGTACATATTCAAAACTCTGTTTTTGAAGGAAACTTAAGTAAAGCAAACTCACTTGCTTTGCAAAAAGAACTTGATGTTTATATCAGAAAAGACAAGGATTCGGTAATAATGTTTCATACCCGTGAAGAACGGTGGATGAATAAAGATTTTCTTGGAAAAACGGATGATAAAACATCAAATTTTTTGTAACGCTTTTATTGTCGACCTGACATAGCACAAAACCCCCGGCAGGTTGACAGAACCTAAAAATCAAGTAATCATCGGTATAGTTGCTTTTGATATATTGAAATGGCAGTAGTATTTGATAAATATTTGGTATATCGACAAAACAGCACAGAAAAATGCCGATGATTACTTATCATTTTATCCCACGGCTATAAATCTATCCATATTGGATTTTAAACTAGAAGCCGTGTGTTTCAACCCACGGACATTCTTCCATTCTATAAATCTATCCATATTGGATTTTAAACTTTGAAGTTGAATATTGTCAAAAAATTCCCCAATGGCTATAAATCTATCCATATTGGATTTTAAACTGCTGACCTTTACTGCAACTGCCGAAATAGCTTGTTCTATAAATCTATCCATATTGGATTTTAAACGACAGAAGAAAAATTATTGGGCAGTTAAATGCAGTACTATAAATCTATCCATATTGGATTTTAAACAACAGCGGCAAGCAGAAAGCGAGGTGAGAGCAATGCTATAAATCTATCCATATTGGATTTTAAACGCAAATTTATCTTGCATATCTGTATATGTGCCTTGTCTATAAATCTATCCATATTGGATTTTAAACTTGCAAGCTGTCGTTCAACAGTTGCTTTTTGACCTCCTATAAATCTATCCATATTGGATTTTAAACTTTCTTTCAATATCGCACAACAATATCGAATAAGTCCTATAAATCTATCCATATTGGATTTTAAACCTATTTTAATATTAAGGAGTTATTATTATGAAATGCTATAAATCTATCCATATTGGATTTTAAACATGATACTCAATGCAACTAACATGAAAACTATTACTATAAATCTATCCATATTGGATTTTAAACGAAATATACGGAGAAATAGAGAGGCGTACAGACGGCTATAAATCTATCCATATTGGATTTTAAACACAAATGAACCTACCGCACCGAATGCAGATTTACCGCTATAAATCTATCCATATTGGATTTTAAACTTCTTAATAGCCTCGAGGATTTTCACTTCCTGTTCTGCTATAAATCTATCCATATTGGATTTTAAACTGCTGTAACCATTTAACAAAGATTGCACCGGCACATCTATAAATCTATCCATATTGGATTTTAAACTTTCTTGGGCTGATGGCTTCCGAAGGTGGAAGAAGCTATAAATCTATCCATATTGGATTTTAAACTGTTGTACTTAAACTTAATAAGATTAATACTGCGTCTATAAATCTATCCATATTGGATTTTAAACACAAACGCTCTGCAAGAGGAAATCGATACAGCAGAAGCTATAAATCTATCCATATTGGATTTTAAACAACAAAACACCGCTCAAAGTCAAAGTAAAACCAAACTATAAATCTATCCATATTGGATTTTAAACGCATTTAAAATGTATTTGTCTTATGACGATTGGTACCTATAAATCTATCCATATTGGATTTTAAACCAAAGCGAAAATGTCGGTGCTTTTGCGTGTAGTCGGCTATAAATCTATCCATATTGGATTTTAAACGCGGAATTTCACCGAACTGTTCTTTAATCCAATTCCTATAAATCTATCCATATTGGATTTTAAACAGAAAAGGTACGCTGTTATGCTCTTTTGCCCAAACCTCTATAAATCTATCCATATTGGATTTTAAACCAGAATGGTGAGGGTGATTTTGCAATAATTTATCAGCTATAAATCTATCCATATTGGATTTTAAACAACATTCTCAAAGACTCTTGGGAATTTGGTTCGATTACTATAAATCTATCCATATTGGATTTTAAACTTGCTTGTCGCTGTTTGCCAAAATTTCGAACGGTTCGCTATAAATCTATCCATATTGGATTTTAAACCTGACCGCCCGTGATAGTTTCAACATCGTGCGGCGCCTATAAATCTATCCATATTGGATTTTAAACATTTTTACCATAATCGGCTGATATGTTACTGCTCATCTATAAATCTATCCATATTGGATTTTAAACTTTTCAATCATTGAATAATTCTCAATCGGATTGTATTCTATAAATCTATCCATATTGGATTTTAAACACAATATTTGTTAATTTTAGCGGTCATACATGCGACTATAAATCTATCCATATTGGATTTTAAACACTTAACCCCCCTCCGCTAAACAGGGGGTACAACTTCTATAAATCTATCCATATTGGATTTTAAACCAATTATACAAAACATTGATTGTTATTTATTTCATTCTATAAATCTATCCATATTGGATTTTAAACTTTATTAGCCGGAGTCAGACTTAGCACCGCCTTATCCTATAAATCTATCCATATTGGATTTTAAACACCGAAAAGCTGAATTTTCCACATATTTAACATAGTCTATAAATCTATCCATATTGGATTTTAAACTATTATGTTTTAATTCGTGAATCTAATAAAGTTGATCTATAAATCTATCCATATTGGATTTTAAACTGTTGGCTTTGCTCCTAAGCAACAAGTAATTAATACACTATAAATCTATCCATATTGGATTTTAAACGAAACGCTTTTAAGCCAAGTTACGCAGCAGCGTAAGCCTATAAATCTATCCATATTGGATTTTAAACTGGTGCAGGTATCGCAAAAAAGTTTGATGAGGTTTACTATAAATCTATCCATATTGGATTTTAAACTTGATTTAATCTGCATATTATATGTACTGCGTGGCTATAAATCTATCCATATTGGATTTTAAACTCAGACCGTATTCGTGCGATTGATACACTCAACAAACTATAAATCTATCCATATTGGATTTTAAACCAGAAAAGAAAAAATCCGTTTTTGGGTCCCGATAATCTATAAATCTATCCATATTGGATTTTAAACATTTTTGAACAGCTATGGACTGTTTTCGGCAAGGTCTATAAATCTATCCATATTGGATTTTAAACTTCAAGATTATCAACAACATTGTTTTCTTTGTTTCCCTATAAATCTATCCATATTGGATTTTAAACAGCCTTTCTTAGCCGGTCTTGCCATAGACATCAATCCTATAAATCTATCCATATTGGATTTTAAACATGAGTAATAATATTGCAAAAAGAGTTATTGAGGTCTATAAATCTATCCATATTGGATTTTAAACCATTGTACCAACGATTGTCAGCGTACACACGATAAGCTATAAATCTATCCATATTGGATTTTAAACACAAAAGAGCAAATAATAAAAACAATTAATGCAACCTATAAATCTATCCATATTGGATTTTAAACTTTGACCGCTTGAAAAATCACGAGAATTGAAGATTCTATAAATCTATCCATATTGGATTTTAAACTTGATTTAATCTGCATATTATATGTACTGCGTGGACCTATAAATCTATCCATATTGGATTTTAAACTACGAATACAGTGAATATAAAAGTCTTGACGGTACTCTATAAATCTATCCATATTGGATTTTAAACTAACAACTTATTAGCCTTTTGAATTTTTCTTTCTCCTATAAATCTATCCATATTGGATTTTAAACAGTTGAAATCGACAACTAACTTAATTGACAGCGTTCTATAAATCTATCCATATTGGATTTTAAACCATTTGCAAGATAAAAGAAAATTACTGCTGTTCTACTATAAATCTATCCATATTGGATTTTAAACACTTCCTTGCTAGTAACTGTTGAATTGCTTTTAGCCTATAAATCTATCCATATTGGATTTTAAACTTTCGTGTAAGTTCGTTTGTTGTTTGCTCTGTTCCTCTATAAATCTATCCATATTGGATTTTAAACATATGGCACTGTAGTGTAGCCGTCAAGCTGGACAACTATAAATCTATCCATATTGGATTTTAAACAAATACAACTCTGCCGATACGGTCAATTAATGACCTCTATAAATCTATCCATATTGGATTTTAAACAACGAACATATTTGATACTTTATCATACAGCATATTCTATAAATCTATCCATATTGGATTTTAAACTTCTTTTTTCATATTAAAATTAGAATTTACTCCGATCTATAAATCTATCCATATTGGATTTTAAACGAACTTGTGAGATAATACTCTGTTTTACCGTCTGCACTATAAATCTATCCATATTGGATTTTAAACCTCATTAGACATAGCATATTCAAATACCATTCGCCTCTATAAATCTATCTATATTGGATTTTAAACACTAGATGTTGTGTCTGATGTTGTGTTATGCACAAGCTATAAATCTATCCATATTGGATTTTAAACACGCTATATGTGCAAACAATGCGAATATCAGTTCACTATAAATCTATCCATATTGGATTTTAAACCAATGTGGGCAATAGTTTTCAAATTGATAACGGTTGCTATAAATCTATCCATATTGGATTTTAAACGCGGCAGTGGGCGAATTTCTGCTAATTCATAACTTACTATAAATCTATCCATATTGGATTTTAAACTAAAGTCTTTAACTTCTTTTGGATACGCACAATTTCCTATAAATCTATCCATATTGGATTTTAAACATCGAACTCGATTAAATCGAGAATGGCTCTGTTCTGCCTATAAATCTATCCATATTGGATTTTAAACACGGAAACATGATAGTTTAATTCTCGCTTATCACACTATAAATCTATCCATATTGGATTTTAAACGTCAATGGCTTTAATATGACACTTGAACAACTGCACCTATAAATCTATCCATATTGGATTTTAAACCAAGCTCAAAATCTCTCAAGACATAAGCAGCCACAACTATAAATCTATCCATATTGGATTTTAAACCGGTAATACAGTTTTCGTTATTGCGTATTAATGTAACTATTAATCTATCCATATTGGATTTTAAACAAATTTCGGGCAATTGTTTCGTTAATAACTAACTTACTATAAATCTATCCATATTGGATTTTAAACCTCAAAGTCAAAGTAAAACCAAACACAGTGAATTGCTATAAATCTATCCATATTGGATTTTAAACGTGTGTGCTTGGGTCATTTGTAAAACCTAATATGTCTATAAATCTATCCATATTGGATTTTAAACGAGCATTTTTTTATTAATGATACAAGTATATATAAACTATAAATCTATCCATATTGGATTTTAAACGGCTATCAAGGTCATATAGTTGATACATCTTTTGCTATAAATCTATCCATATTGGATTTTAAACAGCAAGAACGCTGAAAGGTGAATATTCTGACACGCCTATAAATCTATCCATATTGGATTTTAAACACTAGTGGAGCACCGTGCTAGTCTGAAAGGGGGAGACTATAAATCTATCCATATTGGATTTTAAACTTATTCAACAATTTATCTTTATCAGTGATAAAACTACTATAAATCTATCCATATTGGATTTTAAACCAGGTTAAAATGAACGATAATAGCCGTCGTTGTCGTCTATAAATCTATCCATATTGGATTTTAAACAAGGAAAAGCAATAGAGCCACTTCCTGCATCAGCACTATAAATCTATCCATATTGGATTTTAAACATATTTGTATCAACTGTTTCAACAAGTTCTACAGACTATAAATCTATCCATATTGGATTTTAAACTATTTTTATAATTTGATATTTACTGCTACTCTCTTCTATAAATCTATCCATATTGGATTTTAAATGCAAAAGACACGGCGAATTTGAGCACCGCGCGCATCTATAAATCTATCCATATTGGATTTTAAAGTCTGAACGATTTGAAATCGGCAACCCATTAATACTATAAATCTATCCATATTGGATTTTAAAGGAGCTGCATACAATTTCTTAATTTCAGATATATTGACTATAAATCTATCCATATTGGATTTTAAAGATAAAACGGACTTTGCTAATCAAAAATAAAAAAACTATAAATCTATCCATATTGGATTTTAAAGTGACACATAGTATCTGAATCGAGATTTATCGTTTAGCTATAAATCTATCCATATTGGATTTTAAATCAGTAAACAGCGTTTCGGTGCAGGTCAAGAATACCATCTATAAATCTATCCATATTGGATTTTAAATTTTTTATTATATCTTTTCTCTCTTAAAAAATCAAGACTATAAATCTATCCATATTGGATTTTAAATTGTTCAAGAGTAACCGCACGCTTGAGTTTGAGATAGCTATAAATCTATCCATACTGGATTTTAAATTTTGGTATCCGAGGGGCTAAACTTATGTATGCTTACTATAAATCTATCCATACTGGATTTTAAATTATTTAGCCATACTCGCCGCAATGCTTGCACCGCTGCCTATAAATCTATCCATATTGGATTTTAAACTAAAGCAAATGTAACACTTACATTTACATTTGCTACTATAAATCTATCCATATTGGATTTTAAATTTGAAAAGTATCATCTTCAGGCTGAAACTTATACCCTATAAATCTATCCATATTGGATTTTAAACGTCTCATAGGTTACAGTGTAATCTGGAGTAGCACCTCTATAAATCTATCCATATTGGATTTTAAATAGCCGTTTCTAAGTTTTTTGGCAAGTATAAGCAAAGGCTATAAATCTATCCATATTGGATTTTAAATCCACTTATCGAAAGCGGTGACGCTTGTGCGGAACTTCTATAAATCTATCCATATTGGATTTTAAATATTAAGCCATTTTTATGAACTTGTAAGCACTATAAACTATAAATCTATCCATATTGGATTTTAAAGTCAATCTTCAGTGTGTTAGATGAGTTACCATATTCCTATAAATCTATCCATATTGGATTTTAATCAAGGCAAATATAACTTATAAGGGGGTTACCTTGCTATAAATCTATCCATACTGAATTTTAAATTTATCAACAAGAGCGATTGTTTTCTCTGATGATTCACTATAAATCTATCCAAGCCGGATTTTAAACGCAACAGTATCCGTTGTAACTGAATCCATCAAAGTAACTTTACCTAATCTACAGCAATTAAACCCGAGTATTTTATATTCTATTGTAAAATATATTTTCTTATTGGAATAATAGAGGGGGAAAGTTTTGTTATAATTAAAGAAATATATTTGAACGGAGGTATTTTCAATATGTTAAGTGATATTGAAATCGCTCAGGCTGCGACCTTACTCCCGATTAAAGAGGTTGCCGCACAGATCGGAATTAAAGAGGATGAACTGGAGTTTTACGGCAAGTATAAGGCTAAACTTTCAGACGAACTTGCCAATCGTTTGGAAAATGAGCCGGACGGAAAACTTGTTCTTGTTACAGCTATCAATCCAACCCCCGCAGGTGAGGGTAAAACAACTACTTCTGCAGGTCTTGGTCAGGCTATGGCTAAGATTGGTAAAAAGGCTGTAATCGCTCTAAGAGAGCCTTCACTCGGCCCTGTATTTGGTATTAAGGGCGGCGCTGCAGGCGGCGGTTATTCTCAGGTACTTCCTATGGAAGATATTAATCTTCACTTTACAGGCGATATGCACGCTATTACTTCTGCAAACAATCTTTGCTGTGCAATGCTTGACAATCATATTCAGCAGGGTAATGTTCTCGGAATTGATCCTCGCCAGATCCTTATTAAGAGATGTCTTGATATGAACGACAGAGCTTTGAGAAATATTGTTGTCGGTCTTGGCGGCAGAGTGAACGGTATTCCTCGTGAGGACCACTTTATAATTACTGTTGCATCTGAAGTTATGGCTATCCTTTGCCTTGCTGATGATATTTCTGATTTAAAGAAAAGACTTGGTGATATTCTTATTGCTTATACATATGCAGGCGAGCCTGTTTTTGCAAAGGACATTAAGGCTGACGGTGCTATGACAGCTCTTCTTAAAGACGCTATCAAACCTAACCTTGTTCAGACACTCGAGGGTACCCCTGCTATTATGCACGGCGGTCCTTTTGCCAATATTGCTCACGGCTGTAACAGCATTCGTGCTACAAAGCTTGCGTTAAAACTTGCCGATTACTGTATTACAGAGGCAGGCTTCGGTTCAGATCTCGGTGCAGAGAAATTCTTTGACATCAAGTGCAGATATGCAGGCTTTAAGCCGTCTGCCGTAGTTATTGTTGCTACTTGCCGTGCGTTAAAGTACAACGGCGGTGTGCCTAAGACAGAGGTTTCTGCAGAGAATCTTGAGGCTCTTAAAAATGGTATTGAAAACCTTGGCGTTCACATTGATAACATGAGAAAGTACAATGTTCCCGTTGTAGTTGCTATCAACCAGTTCGGTACAGATACAGCAGAGGAACTTGAGTTTATCGAGAGTTACTGTAAATCTAAAGGCGCAGACTTTGCTCTCTCAAATGTATTCTCAAAGGGCGGAGAAGGCGGTACAGAACTTGCCAAAAAGGTAGTAGAGGCTTGCGAAAAGCCGTCTGATTTTGCTCCTATTTATTCAGATGACCTTACAATCAAAGAAAAGGTTGACAAAATTGCAAAAACAATTTACGGCGCTTCAAGAGTAAACTATACAAAGGCTGCCGAAAAGGCATTAAAGCAGATTCAGGCTCTCGGCGGTGAAAAACTTCCTGTTTGTATTGCAAAAACACAATATTCGCTTTCTGATGACCCAACACTTCTCGGTGCTCCAAAGGATTTTGAAATCACAGTAAAGAATCTTACACTTTCAAACGGTGCAGGATTTGTAGTTGTATATACAGGTGATATTATGACAATGCCGGGTCTTCCGAAAGTTCCGTCGGCAGAGAAAATTGATGTTACCGAGGAAGGAAAAATTAACGGTTTATTCTGATGATTACTGTAAATACTCATAATGCCCGTGAAACAGAGGCACTCGGCGCAAAAATTGCCGAAAAGTTGTGCGGCACGGAAGTAATCGCTCTTTTTGGCGGTCTTGGTATGGGCAAGACTGCCTTTACAAGAGGACTTGCTGGTGCGCTCGGTGCAGGAGAAAATGTTTCAAGCCCTACATTCGCTCTTGTCAATGAATATTCGGGTAAGTATAATATTTTTCATTTTGATATGTACCGTGTAAATACATGGGATGATTTGTATTCCACAGGATTTTTTGATTATATTGATAACGGTATAATCATTATTGAGTGGAGTGAAAATATTGAAGAGGCTTTGCCTGCCGATTGTATTAAAATCAGAATCAGTAAGGGCGAAAATGATGATGACAGAATTTTTGAAATTGAAGGTGTTGATCTGCAATGAAAATTCTTGCAATAGATACAAGCGCCACAGCTGCGTCAACCGCAATTTGTGACGAAAACAAAATAATAGGTGAGTTCTTTATAAATACAAAACTTACTCACAGCAGAACACTTATGCCTATGGTTGAAAGTCTGCTTGCAAACACAAACCTAACGACAACAGATATTACCGCCGTTGCGGTAAACTGCGGTCCGGGTTCGTTTACGGGTGTAAGAATCGGTGTTGCAGCGGCTAAAGGACTTGCTTTTGCCGATGATTTGCCTTGCATAGAGGTATCGACGCTTGAAAGCCTTGCGTATAATTTGCAATCTGCAAATGGGATAATCTGTTCTGTTATGGACGCTCGCTGTTCGCAGGTTTATAATGCGCTTTTCAAATGTGACGGCGTAAAGCCCGAAAGACTTTGCAAAGACAGAGCTTTGTCTGTTGCCGAGCTTTCAGAAGAACTTAAGAGCTATGACGAAAGAATTATACTTGTGGGTGACGGTGCGGAACTTTGCTATAATGCTATGAAAGAATTATTACCAAATGTTCAACTCGCACCAATCAGTATAAGATTTCAAAGAGCGTCATCAACAGCAGAAATTGCTGTACAAAAATTTAATGACGGAGAAGTGCTTTCGGCTGCGGAACTTATGCCGATGTATTTAAGACTGCCGCAGGCTGAAAGAGAACTTAAAAAGAAAATGGAGGAAAAGAAATGTTAGCACTTGGATGTGACCACGGCGGATATAACCTTATCTGCGCAATTAAAAAATATCTTGACGAAAAGGGTATTGAATATAAAGATTTTGGTACTTACAGCACAGACAGCGTTGATTATCCTGTTTACGGCTATAAAGTTGCAAAAGCAGTAGCAAGCGGCGAATGTGAGCTTGGTATTCTTTGCTGCGGTACAGGTATCGGTATTTCAATGGCAGCAAACAAAGTGAAGGGTATTCGTGCGGCTGTTGTAAGCAATGAGTTTTGCGCTGAAATGACACGCAGACACAACCACGCAAATATTCTTTGTATGGGCGGCAGAGTTACAAGCGAAGAAGATGCTGTTAAGTTTACAGAAATTTTCCTCAATACTCCCGAAGAAGGCGACAGACACTTAAAGCGTCTTGCTATGATTGATGAGATTGAGGCAGGTACTTTCAAGGTTGACTGATTTCGGGGGATTTTTATGTTCGACGAAGAATTAGAGGTGTTGAACGACATCAAAGATATTCTTTATGTCAGTTATGCTTGAAAATAAACTCGATAATGTGAACGCAAAAATTGATGAAACCAATATGCTGTAAAACGAACTAAAGGGTTATGGTTTTGAAAACTCTTTTGTTTAAGTTACCAAACAGCAGGCTGTTTGGCTATCGTCAGATTACATAAACGGAAAGTATTTGTGGGCTTTGCCCACACCCACAACCTTTGAAAAGGTTGACCAAACTTTTATAATTTTTGTGATACACCTGAATTTCTTGACAAAACACTGCGTTAAACCGTCTAAATCTTAAAACCAAAACAAAAAGCTCTCTTTACGCAAATAAAGAGAGCTTTAATGTTATGATAAATATAAAGTTTTAGCCGCAGAGCTTATTCGAGTTCAAGAGCCTCTTCGATAGCGTAAGAAAGCTGATCGGGGCAAGATGTACCTCTGCCACGGCAGTCAATGCCTTTTAATCTCTTCACAGCCTCTTCTGCGTCCATACCTTTTACAAGAGCGCAAATGCCTTGAGTGTTGCCTGCACAACCGCCGATAAATTCGCAGGATTCTATAATTCCGTCATTTATCTCAAGGTTAATCTGTCTTGAACAAACACCTCTTGGAATGTATGTATATTTCATAATATTACCTCCTTAAAACATTTCAACTGTATTTTAACATATTTCTTTAAAAAAATCTATAAAATTTAAAAATATGTGTCGATTTTTAAATTTAGTGTGATATAATAATGTGTACGATAAAGTTTGATTATAATATTTATTTTGGGTCAGAGGTATATGAAATGTCTATGAAAATTAATCTTGGTGCTTGGAATTCAATATTTGCTGTGCCTTCGTCTGTTGTAGACGAGGGACTTAAGTTTTCGGACGGCGTTAAACTTAAGGTGTTGTTATATCTTTTGCGACACAGTGGGGAAGATGTGAACGAAAGCGACATCAGTAAGGCGACAGGCGTAAATGAAACCGATATTCCGGAGGCAGTTGAATACTGGGTTTTGAAAGGTATCTTTTGCCAAAATAACGGTGCTTTTGAGCCTGCACAGGCAGAACAGCAAACGACTGAACAGCCTGCGGTAAAACAAGTCGAAAGCAATAATACTGCCGCTCCGATTGAAAAGGAAGAGCCTACAGTTCCGCATATGTTTGTAAGACCACAGCGCCCCGATTATGTTTATGTGGCACAACAGCTTGCGGTTGACGAAGAATTTAAAATGCTTGTAAACGAGGCACAGACAGCCCTCGGCAAGCCTTTATCAAACTCCGATGCATCGTCGTTACTGTTACTTAAAAATACCTGCGGTTTGCCTGTAGAGGTAATTATAATGCTTATTCAGTATTGTATAAGCATCGGAAAATCTAACATAAGAGCCATTGAAACAATAGGTTTGAGATGGTCGGATGCGGGAGTTTTCTCGATTGAGGAAGCCGAAAATAAAATAAAACAAGCACATCGTGCAAGCCAGAGTTTTACGGTTGTAGCATCTGCGTTCGGTTTAAAAAATACGGGTTCTCCTACTAAAAAACAGGTTGAATACGCCGATTTGTGGGTAAACGAGTGGAAATTTTCTCCCGAAATGCTAAGAGAGGCTTACGAAAGATGTGTTGACAGTAAGGGCAGCTGCGATTTCAGATACATAAACGGAATTTTAAAACGCTGGAATTCAAGTGGAATTTACAATGTTGACGATTTAAACAAATTTGACAGCAGACCCGATAAGTATAAGCATAAAGGCGGAAACAGGAATGACGCCAACACATCATATAATATAAATGATTTGCAGAGATTAGATACAATCGACAGTATTTAGTGTGGTGATATAAATGGGATACAGTAAAGAAATTTACAGAGCGACAAAAGCAAAAATGGAAGAAAGGCGCACCAAAGCCGAGAGAAGAGCGGAGCAGGTTCGTGAAGAGGTTTACAGAAGAGTTCCGAGAATAGAGGAGCTTGAAAAAGAAATATCTTCATGCGGAATACTTGCGGTTCGTGCGGTTTTAAACGGCGGAGATGTAAAGTCTGCCACGCAGGATTTGCGTGCCAAAAGTCTTTCTATGCAAAATGAAGTCAAAAAGCTGCTTGCAGAAAACGGCTATGAAGAAAATTGCTTTGAACCGCATTACAACTGTAAATACTGCAAAGATACGGGATATATAGAAAAAGACGGAAGAACAGTGTATTGCCCTTGTTTTAAAAGATTGCTTGTAGCAACTGCGTGCGAGGAGCTTAACCGTACTGCGCCTTTAAGACTTTCCACTTTTGAGAGCTTTGACCTTAATATGTACAGTCATGAGGTTGATAAGGCGAGCGGAGTATCACCTTTTGATAAGATGCAAAAAATTTATAATTATTGCGTGCAGTACGCAAGGACTTTTACGCCCGAGTCAAAGACTATACTTATGAGAGGCGGCACAGGTCTTGGCAAAACCCACCTTTCGCTCGCTATTGCCAATGAGGTTACAAGGCGTGGTTTTGGTGTAATCTATGTGTCTGCACCTATGCTTATGTCAACGCTTAGCAATATGCATTTTTCCAAAGAGTCTAACGATTCCGAATATTTTGAAATGCTCACAAAGTGCGATTTACTAATTATTGATGATTTAGGCACAGAGTTTTCAAATACTTTTTCAAATACACAGTTTTATAATTTGTGTAATTCAAGAATGCTTTTGAGAAAGCCTTTGATAATAAACACAAACCTTTCAATAACAGAACTTGAAAAAACTTATACTTCAAGATTTATTTCAAGAATATACGGAGAGGGTGTAAGGCTTAATTTTGTCGGTGATGATATAAGGCTCAAAAAAAGTTTTAGCTAAAATTCCGTATTTTTTGTATTTTTCAAATTTTAGAAAAAATTGAAAAAAAGATGTTGACAAAACACACTTTCCGCTATATAATAGCTATTGTTGATTGCGTGACAGTAAGCAACATGTCAATGCTAAACGAAAGTTTAAAACTTCTAAAAAGTTTTAAAAAATTTCAAAAAAGTGTTGACAAAACGCACTTCATAATATATAATATATATCGTTGATTGCACGGCTTGCAGCAATGAGCAATAAACATTGAGGAATGGTGTAACGGTAGCACGACAGACTCTGACTCTGTTTGTTGGGGTTCGAATCCCTATTCCTCAGCCATTAAAAGCCCCGAGTAATCGGGGCTGTTTTTATCGAGGTGTAGCGCAGTTTGGTAGCGCACATCGTTCGGGACGATGGGGTCGCAAGTTCGAATCTTGTCACCTCGACCATCTGAATACGCCGGGTCACACTGATTCGGCGTAATTTTTTTATAAGACATTTTTGGAGGTTAATTATGAAAAAGGTAGTTTCTTTGGTAACAATATTTGTACTTTGTCTTACTGCGCTTGCAGGTTGTTCAGGCAGCAAAGAGGTTGATTTAAAAACAGTTCTTTCTGACATCAACTCTAAGTATTCATTGGACTTAAAAGAGCTTACAGATTCTAATGATCTTAAAAAATATTACAGCATCGACACAGAAGATGTTAAGCAGTTTGCGGCAGAAATCAATTCAGACAGCAATTCAAGAGTTGAAATCGTACTGGTTGAGGCTGTTGATGCTGACGCTGCATCAAGAGTAAACGATGCGCTTTCTAAGACATACACTTCAATCGTTACACAGTATTCAGGCTACAATGCCGAAAAACTTCCTATGGTTGAGGCTTGTAAGGTTACACAGGACGGCAACTATGTTACAATGATTGTTGCAGACCAGGGTCCTGAAATTCTTGAAACATTCTACGGCTACATAAAATAAAATCGTCAGATTATACGGGCGGACGCAGTTCGCCCGTTTTCTGTGTTATTAAACTTTTAACGGGAATATTGCTATGGTACAATCAGAATTAAAAAAACAGTTTTCACATATGAATAATATGCAGCAGCAGGCTGTATTTTGCACAGAAGGCCCTTTGCTTATACTTGCGGGTGCAGGCTCGGGCAAAACAACCGTTCTTGTAAACAGAATTGCGTATATTTTGCAGTCTGAACTTTGCAAACCGTGGCAGATACTTGCAATTACCTTTACAAATAAGGCGGCAGGGGAGCTTAAAGAAAGAATCTGCAACGCTGTTCCGGAAGGCGGTTCGGATATTTGGGCGGCTACATTTCACTCTACCTGTGCGAGAATTTTAAGAAGATACGGCGACAGAATCGGTTTTACAAGTCATTTTACCGTTTACGGTACTGACGATCAGAAAAAACTTGTAAAAGATATTTTAAAACAGCTTAATTATGACGAAAAAATGTTGCCGGTAAAAAGAGTGCTCAACGAAATTTCAAAAGCCAAGGATGAAATGCTTACTCCGCAGGAAATGCTCAAAAGAGCAGGTTACGATAACCTCAAGCAGTCCGTGGCAAAAGTGTATGAAATTTACCAGTCAAGACTAAAAACCGCAGATGCAATGGACTTTGACGATATGCTCTGCAAGACTGTTGAGCTTTTTCAAAAATGTCCCGATATACTCGAATTCTATCAAAATCAGTTTAAATACATAATGGTTGATGAGTATCAGGATACAAACAAGGTGCAGTATAAATTTGTAAGTATGCTCGCCGCAAAATACGGCAACATCTGCGTTGTAGGTGATGACGACCAGAGTATTTACAAATTCAGAGGTGCTACAATTGAAAATATCCTTTCTTTTGAAAACACCTTTAAAGGCGCTAAGATGATAAGACTTGAGCAGAATTACCGCAGTACACAGAATATTCTTAATGCGGCAAACGGTGTTATTTCTAACAACACAATGCGTAAGGGCAAAACGTTGTGGACTGAAAATGCCGTTGGCGATAAAATTGAGGTGCATACTTCCGATTCCGAGCGTGACGAAGCTCAATTTATTGCAAAAACTATACTTGACGGTGTTGCAGACGGCAGAAAATTCTCTGATTTTGCAATTCTTTACAGAATGAATGCACAGTCAAACTCAATTGAGCAGGCTTTGTCAAGAAGCGGTATTCCGCACCGTGTAATCGGCGGCAGACGATTCTATGACAGAGAAGAAATCAGAGATATGGTTGCATATCTTCAGGTTATTAATAATCCGTACGACGATGTCAGACTGGGCAGAATTATTAATGTGCCAAAGCGTGGTATTGGCGCAACTACACTTGAAAAAGCCTCTGAAATTGCCGCAGGACTCGGCGAAAGCATATATTCCGTAATTAAAGATGCAGATGTATATCCACAGCTTTCAAGAGCCGCAACAAAGTTAAAGAGTTTTGTTGCGCTTATTGACGGTCTTATGGAAGCTGAACAAAGCGGAGATTATTCTCTTGCGGAATTATACAATCTTATTCTCGAACATACAGATTACGAAAAATATTTAAAAACAGAGAAAGACAACCCCGATGTAAGAATTGAGAACATCGAAGAGCTTTCTTCAAATATTATCAAATTTGAAGAGGATTACGCAGAAGAAGCGTCACTTTCAAACTTCCTTGAGGAAATTTCATTGCAGACAGATATTGATAACTATGATGCAGAAGCGGATTCATCGGTAATGATGACATTGCACAGCGCAAAAGGACTTGAATTTCCCGTAGTTTTCATTGCAGGTCTTGAAGAAGGTGTGTTCCCTTCAATTGCCACAATGATGAATCCCGATGAACTTAACGAGGAACGCAGACTTGCTTATGTAGGTATTACAAGAGCAAAAGAAAAGCTCTACATTACCAAGGCAAAGTCAAGAATGTTGATGGGTCATACAAGCTATAACAAAGTATCACGCTTTGTAAATGAAATCCCGCCCGAATTACTTAATTATACAGGCGAGAAAAAGACTTTTGCATCAACAAACGGTTTTTCCGCATCCTCAAGTCATATCAGTATCGGTGCCGGTTCAAAATTCACACCTAACAAAAGTTTTAATACATTTACTAAACCTGCCGTTAAATCGGGTACTGTTTACAAAAAAGGAGATTGCGTATTCCATAAGGTATTTGGCAAAGGTATGATTATGAAAACCGAAAAAATGGGCAACGACACAATGCTTGAAGTTGCTTTTGATAAGGCAGGCACAAAAACTCTTATGGCTAATTTCAGTAAAATGGAAAAAATCTGATGAGGTGATTTTTTGAAGGCTTTAGCAAAATCATTAATGTGCGTAGCTATGGCGGCGTGTTCCGCAGTTGCATTTACAGGCTGTGACAATGATTCGGAATCTTCGGCTACAACAGCACCGCAGACTACAAATTCTACAGGTGCTTCGACGCAGGGACTTACCGCTGCGCCTGCAACTGCTGATGAAGTACCTACTAATCCTGCATATAATTTTACAAAATTAAAACAGGATACCGACAGCATAACAGCTAATTTCGATAATACACTTGTTGCAAGTAAATTCAGAGGAACTGTATATTATAAACTCGGAAATGATTTTGAATATATAGGCAATAACGGCTATGCCGACAAGGGTTCGCATACATATAATTCACTCAATACAAATTACTACATAGGTTCGCTTACAAAGCAGTTTACCGCTGCGGCTGTTATGATTTTACAGGAGCAGGATAAGCTGAGCACAGATGATACGCTTGACAAGTATTATCCCGATTATAAGTACGGTTCGGATATAACTATCCGTAATTTGCTTACAATGACAACAGGCTTGCCGGATTATCTCGGCAAATCTGACGAAAGCGTGCGTGCAAATGCTCCGCAGTACGATATTTCAGAGAAAAATTCCGCTAAAGATAATCATTCTGTTATTTTAAAATGGATATTGTCACAAGAAATTGATAATGATGAAGAAAATTACAGCTATTCAAATTCCGATTATTTTATTCTCGGTGACATAATCGAAAAGGTAAGCGGAAAAAGCTATGAGGAATTTTTGAAAGAAAATATTTTTGAGCCGCTCGAAATGACTTCGACAACCTTTGAGAGCACAGACCAACTCGCTACAGGTTATCAGGATATTTTTGACGATGAGTGGAATATTTATCCGGGTGTTGCGTATTCTTCTACGGGTCTTATTTCCAATTTGAGTGATTTGCTTAAATGGACAGACGCTATTACGGGAAGTGAATTGTTGTCTGCAAAATCCAAAGAAGAAATGTTCACTCCTTATAAATCAAGTTTTGCGTACGGTTTGTATGTTGACGATTGCGGTAATTATTATTGTGACGCAGCATTCTACAGATTTAATGCAAGAATTGTATTTGCGCAGGACCAGAGTAAAGTATTCATCGCTTTTTCAAATTATACGCAGTCAAATCCGAAAGATGTAAACAAAAAACTTGATGAAATTTTAAAGCCTTATTTAAAATAAATCAACTCAATATTCACAATTAAGTATAACCTTCATAAAATGTATTGTTACAGAGCGTAAGCCTGTTAATACATTTTATGGGGGTTAATTTTTATGCCAGATGTATCATACGGCACAGTACCACGGCAGTCGGGCAACGAACCGCTTACCGAAAACAAATGCACAGACGCTGTCTGCATAAACGCAAGCCGTATTTATGACAGTTGCGGCTCAAAGGATTGCCTTAGCAATCTTGCGGTTTATTTTACACCTTGCAGTCAAACTGTTATCAATAACGCATCATCTGTAAAAATCTGCAAGGCAAGCGTTATAACCGCTGATGTAAGCGTTGAATCAATCGCTTTTCATCGTGGCTGTTATGCGGTTGATGTTACATTCTATTTTGATATTTCTCTTGAGGCATATACCTGCGGTTCAACAATTCCGTCACGGGTAAACGGACTTGCAATTTACGGTAAAAGGTCGGTTCTTTACGGCAGTGAATCAAATTCAAAGAGTTTTTCGAGCGACAGTTGTATAGTTTGCTCTCAACCTGTTACATCATGCGGTTGCACGGAGTTTTTACCAAATGCAACAGTACAAATTTCCGAACCTATGGCTCTTTCGGCACGACTTATAAAAGGAAGTGTTCCGCAGCTTCCTTGTGCTCCTATACCTGAATGTGTAATAACATACTTTGGTGACGATTTTGCTGTGACCGGAGATGCGAGCGTAAGTGCCACTATCGGTATTTTTACAATTACACAGCTTGAGAGAAATGTACAGATTATGATTCCGTCATATGATTTTTGTATTCCTCGCAAGGAATGTAAGCCTGAAAGCGACGACCCGTGCGAAGTATTCAGCAGGGTAGATTTCCCTAACGAATCATTCTTCCCGCCGAATGCAAGACCTGAAGAAAGAGAAAAATGCAATTTTGAGTGTGGCTGTAACGGCTGACAAAGAAAAAGGCAGGCAGTTTTTACTGTCTGTCTTTTAGCTTGTTTCATTAAAGTTAAGGTTAATTATGTCTTGATTTGAAGTTTGTATTAATAATTTTCTAATCTGAAAATCGCCCTAAAGAATCATAACGAAAATTTTTGTTTGAAAAGTATTTCGACTAATTCCGCTGTTTTTTCATAACCGAAGTCATTTGATTTTATAGTCAGATTGTAATTTTTTGCACAAATTATGTCATATCTATCTACAATACAGAAAAAATAGTGTTAAAATTTATTCGTTTTATTGACAAAGCATTTTTGCAGTGATAACATAGAAATATAAATATATTAGTTAGGGGTTATAAAATGAAAAAATTTAAAAAAGCTATTACAGCTATAATTGTTACCGCAATGCTTGCTTCCGCATTTTCTGCAATACCTTTCACTGCAAACGCAGTCGAAGTAAATGTACCAAAGGTTTCGCAGAGCAGAGATACTGTGCATTCTGTTGTAACAAGCGGCGACTACCGCTATGAGAACATTGATGGCAAGTCAATTATTTTTTGGGAATACCTTGGCAGTGATACCGATGTAGTTATTCCGGAACAGATTGACGGCAAAACCGTAACTATGCTTGCTCGTGGTGCGTTTTATAATAAAACAAATTTGAAAAGCATCACTCTTCCAAAAACCCTTACATACATTAAGGGTTGTGCTTTTTGGGGTTGCACAAGCCTTGAAAGCGTAGTAATTCCGGACGGTGTTTCAACTATTGAAGAGTATGCATTTGCAGAGTGCTACAATCTTAAAAGTGTAACTATTCCGAAGAGCGTAACCTCAATTGGCGATAGATTATTCTTCCTCCTTAACTCAGACATTACAATTTATGGCTACGAAGGTTCGTATGCACAGAGTTATGTAAACTCTTACACCGATAGCAACAAGCTGAAATTTGTGGCTATTGATGGCAAAAAAGTGCTCAAGGGTGATGCAAATGGTGACGGGGTTGTAAATGTTTCCGATGTTACATCTATGCAGTTACATATTGCGGGTTCTAAAAATGATGACGGTATGCCTATAATAGATGAAAGCGACAAGGCGGTACTTGAGGCGCTCGATCTCAACGGTGACGGTCAGCTTACAGTATTAGATGTAACAGAACTTCAGATGTATATTGCAGCTCAAAATTAAATATTCATATACCTTATAAACAAAAGAAGTGCAGCTCGTATGAACTGCACTTTTTGCTTGCTGTAATTTTGCTTTTATTCCGATATGGAATTTTCTATAATTTTCTCCGCACATTTAATTCCGTCGACTGCGGCAGATATAATTCCGCCTGCATATCCTGCGCCTTCACCGCATGGGTAAAGTCCTGCTATTGCTACGCTTTGCAAATCTTTGTTTCTCATAATTCTGATTGGCGATGAACTGCGGGTTTCAACACCTGTCAGCACAGCGTCACCGTATGAAAAACCGTGTAATTTTTTATCCATTTGCACTATTGCCTGTCGCATTGAGTTTGTTATAAAATCAGGCAGACATTTATTAAGATCGGTCGGTGTAAAGTCGGGACCTACAGACGGTTTTACATCACCGATTTTTGTACTTGCCTTATTTTCAATAAAGTCGCATACACGCTGAACCGGAGCATTAAAGTTTTCTCCTCCGGCAACAAATGCTTTATGCTCAAGTTCACGCTGAAAATACATTCCTGCAAGCGGATTTTCCGATTGATAGTCGGCAGGTGTAATCCCGACAAGTAAGGCGGCATTTGAATTTTCTTCATTTCTTGCAAATTCACTCATTCCGTTTGTGCAAAGTCGGTTTTCTTCGCTTGAGGCATTTACAACTTTTCCGCCCGGGCACATACAAAATGTATATACGCCTCTGCCGTTTTCAAGGTGAACATTTGTCTTGTAGCTTGCTGCGCCAAGCGCTTTGTTGCCTGCAAATTTGCCGTACTGTGATTTATCAATCATTTCTCTGTGATGCTCAATTCTTGCGCCGACAGAAAATGCTTTTGCCTCAATCGGTATAGCTTTTTCATTTAACATTTCAAAAGTATCTCTGGCGCTGTGTCCGATCGCAAGGATAATTGCATTGGTATCAATGGTTTGTTTAGTTCCGTTATGCTCAATTTCCGCACCTGTAATTACATTATTTTTTTCTGTAAAACCTACAAGTTTTGTTTCAAACATTACCTTTCCGCCAAGTCGGATAATTTCATTTCTTATGCTTTTAACTGTCGGTCTTAATTTGTCCGTTCCGATATGCGGTTTTGCATTGTAAAGAATTTCGTCAGGCGCTCCGTGTTTTACAAATTCAATAAGTACCTTGCGCTGACGGGTGTCTTTAGTGCCTGTGGTAAGTTTGCCGTCAGAAAAAGCTCCGGCACCGCCTTCGCCGAATTGTACATTGCTTGTTGTGTCAAGAATACCGCTTTTCCAAAAGTTATGTACATCTTCCGTTCGGGTATCTACATCTCTGCCACGCTCGATTAAAATCGGATTTGCACCGCTCTGTGCAAGTATAAGTGCGGCAAATAATCCTGCAGGGCCTGCTCCGACTACCACAGGGCTGACCGTACCTCTGAATTTTTCAACAGTATATTCATATTTTTCTGCGATTTCGGCATTTTTAAATTTTTTGCATATCTTTTCTTCGTTTACAAAAAGTTCTGCGTCAACGGTTGCAAGAAAAAATATATTATCCTTTTTTCTTGCGTCAATCGAGCGTCTGAAAATCGTACAGCTTTTAAAAAACTTTTTATCTACATTAATAAGTTTTGCCGCTTTATTTAAGACGGTTTCGCTTGTGTAGTCAAGAGGTAAATGTATATTGCTTATTCTTATCATAGGTTTTCTCCTGTTATAATACCGCTTACAAAAGCAAAATGCAGGTTAAATCCGCCGCAATCTCCGCAAACATCGAGTGCTTCACCGCAGATGTATAGATTTTTTACAACTTTGCTTTCAAATGTATAGCCGTTTACTTCGTTTCCGTTTACGCCGCCGAGCATTACCTGCGCTTTTGAAAAATCTTTGCATTGTTTACATTCAAATTTCCAATTTTGAATTAAATTCGCAAGTGATTTTAGTTCTTTGTCGCTTAACTTTTTACAGCTTTCTGTCAATGCTTTGTTTGTAATGCTTTTAATAAGTGCTGTTCCTATTTTTTTATGAAAAAGACCCGTGAAAAATTCTTCGAGCGGTTCATTTGCAAACAGCTTTTTTCTGTCATAAAGTAAATTTAATAATTCTATATACGAATAATCTTTTGTAAGATTTACGGAAATAATCGGATTTTTGGTTTTGGGTAAAAGAGTTGTGAGATTGAACACACAAATTCCCGAAAGTGCATTATCCGTAAACTGCACTTCGCCGATTTCGCTTTTTATTGCTTTTTCGCCGTCATAAAGAGTAACTTCCGCTTTAGCACGGATTCCTTTAAGACTTTTCATAAAATCACTTTTGACCTGAATAGGACAGAGGGCAGGGAATAACGGCGTGATTTTATGACCGAGATTTTTTATAACATCAAGTCCGAGCCCTGTGCCGCCTGCTGTAGGAAAGGCCTTTCCGCCGCATGACATAACTGCTTTTTTGGCGGTGTATTCTCCGTTCGAGGTTTTTATATTGAAAAATTTGCCTTTTTTACGGATAAGTTCAACTTTGCAGTCGCATATGATTTCGATTTTAAGCCTTTTAATTTCCATAAGCAAAACATCAAGCACGGCACTTGCTTGTCTTGAATGAGGATAAACAAGTCCGTTTGTTTCTGTGTCGCATACAAGACCTAAGGTTGAAAAGAAATTTATAAGTTTTTCTGCGGAAAATCTGTTTAAGATTTTAGAAACATCAAAACTGCCGTGATAAAATTCTTTACTGACATTGGTATTTGTCAGATTACAGCGGCCGTTGCCTGTAACAAGAATTTTTTTGCCTGCTTTGCTTTGAGCCTCAAGAATTGCTATTTTTAAATCTCTGTTATTTCGTTTTGCCGATATAGCCGCCGCAAGTCCCGCAGCACCCGCACCGACCGTTATTATATCATAATTTGTATTTTTCAAAGTTATCATCCTAAAAAACAGGGCAGCCAAAGAGCTGCCCGTCGGTTTTTATTTTGGAGCAAAAATTGCGCTTAATCCGCCGAATAAGCCCATACTTGCAAGTCCCATAATTATACCTGCAAGAATTACACCGAGCATTACTGCAATTACGCTTGACTTAAAGTCCATATCGAGCATACTTGCGGCAAGTGTACCTGTCCAGGCGCCTGTACCCGGGAGAGGAATACCTACGAATAAAAGTAAAGCGAAGAACAAACCTCTGCCAGCCTTTGCCTGCAATTTTTTACCGCCCTTTTCGCCTTTTTCAAGGCAGAATTTAAAGAATTTTCCTATAAATTTTTTATCACTGCCCCAAACAAGTACCTTTCTTGCGAAAAAGTATATAAAAGGTACAGGGAGCATATTACCTAAAATTGCGAGGACATACACCCAGAATAAATCAAGCTGCATTCCTACACCGAACGGAACGGCACCTCTCAGCTCAATAAGAGGAACCATAGCAATCAAAAATACCAAGATATAGTTTAACAAAACAATACTCCTTTCAAAATAAAGGTACTAAAATAGTATAACAGATACCGATATATATTGCAATTTATTTTTTGTCTAAAAAACTACAGCTTTTACGCAAAATTTTAACATACATTTAAAATATAACCATTTCTTTATTTGTCGATTGACATATTATGCAGATTTGTGTAAAATAATACGAGGTGACTAAAAATGGCTACTTACAGTTGCAGTAAAAAAGTAAAAGCAATTTTAATAATAATCACACTTGCACTTGTGGCATTTGCCTTTATTCACTCTTCAATGCCTGCCGATATTTCGGAGGAGGAGAGCGGAAATGTTCTTGAGCTTTTGGAAAAATTTTTATCCTTTATCGGATTCACTCCCGACCTTACAGACCATATAGTAAGAAAAACTGCGCATTTCAGCGAATACACTGCAATAGGAGCAATGCTTATGTCATGCGCATTTGCTTTTGACAAACTGAAACCGTATAAATACTATATAAATGTAATGTTTTGCGGACTTGCGACTGCGGTCTGTGACGAAACCATACAACTTAATGTAGAGGGCAGAGCGGGAATGATTACAGATGTACTGCTCGACTTTTCGGGTGTGATTTTCGGCACATTAATAATGCTTTTTATTTTTTTGATATACAAAAAGCGTTTTATCGCTAAAAGTGAAAATAAATGAATATTTAAGATTAGGAAAGGAAACAGAAACGAATGGAAAATGTAAAAGAAAACAAAATGGGCATTATGCCCATGACAAAACTGATACTTACTATGTCGTTGCCTGCAATTTTTTCAATGACAATTATGGCAATGTATAATGTAGTTGACAGTATTTTTATCGGACAGTACAGTCAGGAAGGACTTAATGCCACTTCACTTGCTTATCCGTTGCAGATGCTTTTGATTGCTGTAGCGGTCGGTACGGGCGTCGGTATTAACTCACTTGTTTCAAGACGACTTGGCGAAAAGAATTTTAAAGAGGCAAACGAGGTTGCAACCCACGGTCTGCTGTTAAGTTTTTTCAGCTACGCAATCTTTCTTGTCCTCGGTATTGTGATTTCAAGACCTTTTATGATGCTTTATACAACCAACGAAAATATCATAGAATACGGTACACAGTACCTTACAGTGGTTCTCTGCTTTTCGCTCTTTGCGATTATAGAAGTTACAATCGAAAAAACTTTGCAGGCTACGGGCAATATGATTTTTCCGATGTTGTTTCAGCTCACGGGAGCGGTAATTAATATTATTTTTGACCCGCTCTTGATTTTCGGTATAGGTCCGTTCCCTCAACTCGGTGTTACAGGAGCAGCTGTTGCAACGGTATTCGGTCAGTTTTGCAGTATGATTTTTGCACTTCTGATAATTTTCTTGAAATCTCATTTAATTAAAATTACATTCAGAAAATTTAAATTCAGTATGCAGACTGTAAAAAATATATATGCCGTTGGTTTCCCGTCTATTATTATGCAGTCGATAGGTTCGATTATGATTGTCGGACTTAACGGTATTCTTGCCGCTTCCGAGGCTTCGGTAACGGTTCTCGGTGTTTATTATAAATTGCAGAGCTTTGTATTTATGCCTTGCTTTGGACTTAACCAGGGCGTTATGCCGATTATCGGTTACAACTACGGCGCAAGAAACCGCAAGCGTGTATATTCCGCACTCAAGCGTGGTATTATAATTGGCGTAATTATTATGACTTTAGGCACATTGGCAATGTGGATAATCCCGGAACAGCTTATTTCAATGTTCGGCGGCACAGAAGAACTTATGAAGATCGGCGTGCCTGCGTTTAGAATTATAAGTCTTTGCTTTATTCCTGCCGCAGCGGGTATTATCTTTACCACCTTGTTCCAGGCAGTCGGCAAGGGAATGAGAAGTCTTATTATGTCTTTTGCCCGTCAGCTTGTGCTTATTTTACCGATTGCATTTATTTTCTCAAGAATTTGGGGAATCGGAGCAGTTTGGTACGCATTCCCGATTGCCGAGATTTTCTCGCTTACTATTGCGATTTGTTTCTTTATAAATCTTGTTAAAGGCGATTTTAAAAAGTTAGGTTAATTTTGTCCACCTCAGTGCATATATTGCATTGAGGTGGTTGTTTTGACAGAAGAAAATTTTACAAATGAAATTACATACGATGACGGTTGGCAGAGTGCCTCTTGCCCCGAATATTCAACTCCTGCGCATGCGGAAACGGAAGAGGAAAGCCCTCAAAATACAGAATTACCGCCGCAAAAGCGTAAAAAATCTCACAATACGCAAGTTCTTGTTACGATGCAGCTTATAATATGTTTATTGCTTGCTTTGGCAGCGTTTGTTATAAAAACTGTCGGCGGCGATTTTTACACTGCTGCCCGTCAATGGTATTACGGCGAACTTAACAAATCAATTATAGCCGAAAATACTCCCGACGATTACAATTTATCCGAAATTTTCGGCACTGCGACTGACGATGAAATTTAAAATACTTAATATCAAATTCTGTATTTCCTACACCTTGCTTTGTCTTATTGCGGCTTGCATTATTCTTGATATATTCAGTGGATTTGTAATGTGCAGTTTTGCGGTGGTCATTCACGAATCGGGGCATCTTTTAATGATGCTGATTTTCGGCAGCAAACCGAAGAAAATAAGAATTTCTTTGTTTGAAATTGCAATAAATGACGAAAGCCGACAGCAAAGAGGTGATTTACAGAATTTTCTTATAGTTTTTTTCGGACCGTTTGCTAATTTTATTTGTTTTATTATTATTTTTCTGATATACTTATGTAGTGGAACAGATTTATTAAAATTTGCTTATGTAAATCTGTCGCTCTGTCTTTTAAATTTACTGCCTGTAATGTCGTTTGACGGCGGGCAGCTATTGTATATTTTGCTTAGCCGCAGATTTACGGGTCATACTGCGGAAAAGACAGTAAATATCATAACTTTCATCGCATTATTTCCGATAGCGGTGCTGGGATTTATAATACTTTTTAATTCGGATTATAATTTTTCGCTGTTGTTTGTATGCGGTTATATTATACTTTCATTAATTTTTAAAAATAACAGGTATTTCTGACGGAGGTAATACAATGGTCAGCAAGGAAGTAGAAAAACTTTTGCTAAAGGTTCAAAAGCCGGGCAGATATGTTGGCGGAGAGCTTAACGCAGTTGTAAAAAATAAAAAAGATGTTGATGTGAGGTTTGCTTTCTGCTTTCCTGATACCTACGAAGTGGGAATGTCGCATCTCGGAATGAAAATTCTATACAGTTTGTTTAATTCAATTCCGTATATATGGTGTGAAAGAGTTTTTGCGCCGTGGATTGATATGGAAGAAGAAATGATTAAAAATAATATTCCGCTTTATGCACTTGAGAGCGGCGACCCTGTGTCGGATTTTGATTTTATCGGTTTTACATTGCAGTATGAGCTTAGTTTTTCAAATGTGCTCAATATGCTTAAGCTTTCGGGTGTGCCGATTAAATCCTGTGAGCGTACGGGTTTAAAGCAGATTGTTGTGGCAGGCGGCCCTTGCACCTGCAACCCCGAGCCGATTGCGGATTTTATCGACCTTTTCTTCATAGGTGAGGGCGAAGAGGTTGACCTTGAGGTAATGGAGCTTTACAGAAAGTGCAGAGCAGAGGGTAAGTCAAGAGAGCAGTTTCTCATTGAATGTGCACAGATAGAGGGCGTGTATGTGCCGTCGCTTTATGATGTTGAGTACAACGAGGACGGCACAATTAAACGGTATATTCCTAAACATAACGCTCCGTCTGTTGTTCACAAGCGCCTTATGAAGAAAATGGACGAAAGCTATTATCCCGATAATTTCGTAGTTCCGCTTGTGGAAATTGTGCATGACAGAGCGGTGCAGGAGATTTTCCGTGGATGTATTCGTGGCTGTCGTTTTTGTCAGGCAGGATTTATTTATCGCCCCGTAAGAGAAAAATCTCCCGAAGTTATCAATAAGCAGTGCAGAGCATTGTGTGAGAATACGGGTTATGACGAAGTGTCGCTTTCTTCGCTGAGTTCAAGCGACTACACACAGATTGTGCCGTTGCTTACAAAACTCAATGAGTGGAGTAAGGACGAAAAAGTCAGTATTTCTCTGCCGTCATTGCGAGTTGACGGTTTTACTGACGATATTATGAATAAAATCAAAACAGTGCGTAAAAGCGGACTTACATTTGCGCCCGAGGCGGGAAGTCAGCGTATGCGTGATGTTATCAATAAAAATGTTCAGCATGATGAGCTTATGCAGACCTGCGCAACAGCTTTTGCAGGCGGTTGGACTACTGTAAAACTGTACTTTATGATCGGGTTGCCTACAGAAACAATGGACGATGTAAAGGCAATTGCCGACCTCGGACAGGCTGTAGTCGATACTTATTATAATTGCCCGAATAAGCCAAAGGGAAAGGGTGTAAGAGTAACAGTTTCTGCGTCATCATTTGTGCCAAAACCGTTTACGCCGTTCCAGTGGCACGGACAGGACACAATCCCTACTTTGCACGCTAAACAACAGCATATCAAAGAAAGCATTACAACCCGCAAGATTCAGTTTAATTACCACGATGCCGACACAAGTTACCTTGAGGCGGTATTTGCCCGTGGTGACAGAAAGCTGTGTAAAGCAATGGAAATTGCCTGCGAAAAAGGTTTTCATTTTGACGGTTGGGGCGATTGCTTTGACTTGCAGAAATGGCTTGATATTTTTGAAGAGTGCGGCATTGACCCGACATTCTACGCAAACCGTCAGCGCTCGTTTGACGAGGTATTTCCGTGGGATCACCTTGACTACGGTGTAACTAAGGATTATCTTATTAAAGAATGTAAAAAAGCATATGAAAATACAACAACACCGCATTGCCGTTTGAAGTGCAACAACTGCGGTGCGGCAAAATACGGGGAGGGTGTGTGCTTTGAAAAACGCAAGAGTTTGGTTTAAGAAAGATAACGAGTGCCGTTATATATCGCACCTTGACCTTAACCGCTGTATGTTAAGAGCATTGCACAAGAGCAAAGCTCCGATATGGCATACTGAGGGATTTAATCCGCACCCGTTCGCAACTTTTCCTCTGCCGCTTTCACTCGGATTCAGAGGAATTAACGAGTGTATGGATATAAAATTGATTGAAGATATTTCCGATGAAGAATTAATCAACAATCTTAATGCCTGCCTGCCGCAGGGCATAAGAGTTTTTGCGGTTACAGAGCCGATTATGAAAGCCGGAAAAATTGCGTATGCAAGGTTTAATATGAAAATCAGCAGTGATAATCTTAACTCTGATAAAGTATATACCGCACTGAAAGAACTTTTGGAAAGCGAAGAAATTATGCTTGAAAAGAAGTCAAAGTCGGGTTACAAGACTGTTGATTTAAAGAAAAGTATTAAAAATTATTCTTTATCGGAAAAATGTGATTTTGCCGAGCTTGAAATTGTACTTTCCGCAGGCAGTACCGACAACGCAAATCCGAACCTTATTATCAAGGCTTTGGAAAATGCTGCGGGTGAAGAATTTTACGCTGATATTACGAGAGAGGATTTATATAATTCTGATATGGAATTATTTAGATAAACTATGTTTATATTTACAATTCGCATTGCAAATTCATATTAAGTAATTTTTAACGGCGGCATTGACAAAGAATTTGAAAAACTTGAAGACGAAATTTCAGCAAAATTTCTTGAGAATATCAAGCTGTATTCTAAGCTGTAATTAAGATTTTTAAAAAATCACACAAAGTTTCACATTTTTTTGTACTTCTATTCATATAATCGTCACAAAAGCAGGTTATTATATAAGCACAATAAAGTTAACAAGAAGTTTTCATAGATTTTCCTCTTCTAAATTTTCTAACCAAAGCAATGACCGACACAGTCGGTCATTTTGCATTTTACCGAAAACGGAGCAGTTATGTATTATTATTCTCTAAACGAATATTTAAAAAACACCTTTGGCGAAAAGGTATATAAAATTTCTCTTGACGGCGGTATGACTTGCCCTAACCGTGACGGCAAAATAGACACACGGGGGTGTATTTTTTGCAGTAGGGGAGGTTCGGGAGAATTTTCCGCCGACAGAAACCACAGCATAACCGAGCAAATTCGGGAGGCTAAAGAGAGGATCGGCAGAAAAACCGATTGTAAAAAATTTATTGCTTACTTTCAGCCGTTTACAAATACATATGCGCCCGTTGAGTACCTTGAAAAAATCTTCACCGAGGCTATAGAACCCGATGAAATTGTCGCTTTGTCGGTCGCTACCCGTCCCGACTGCCTGCCTGACAAAACCGTAAATTTGCTCTCAAGACTTAATAAAATAAAGCCTGTGTGGGTGGAACTCGGCTTGCAGACAGTTCATAAAAGCACGGCAGACTATATTCGCCGTGGATATGATTTAAGCGTGTATGATGATGCGGTTAAGCGCCTGCACAAGGAGGGCATAAGCGTTATAACGCACATTATAATCGGTTTGCCTAACGAAACGGAAGATATGATAGTGCAGAGTGCTGAATATGCGGGCAAATGTTCCGACGGAATTAAGTTACAGCTTTTGCACATATTAAAGGATACCGACTTATGCGATGAATACGAAAAGGGCAATGTGCCCGTTCTATCGCTTGAGCGATATGCGGATATACTTGTAAAATGCCTTAGAGTTATCCCAAAAACCACCGTAATACACAGGCTTACAGGTGACGGAGATAAAAAAATACTTGCAGCCCCCTTGTGGAGCGCAGACAAAAAGCGTGTGCTTAACTATATTAACAAGGTATTAAGGGAAAGCGAATAATAAGTATTATTAATTTTAAAAAAAGTCTTGATTTTCCTTTGCGTATTTGATATAATAGGCATTGTCTTTGGAGAGATGTCCGAGCTGGCCGAAGGAGCATGATTGGAAATCATGTGTACGGTAATCACCGTACCAGGGGTTCGAATCCCCTTCTCTCCGCCATAATTTTAAAAAGTCTTGTCGATTTAGGCAAGGCTTTTTCTTTTGTTATAATGCTTTATTGTGAAAAATATTGCTAAAAAAGTGCGGTTATAATAAATAACTGCAAAACCAATGCAAATTATGCATATTGACACCAAAAATTTTTTGTTATAAAAAATTTATAAAATTATAATTCTTTGAAGTAATTTAAAATATTATTATTGCACAATAATTATATATTTATTTTGTATATAATTAATAAAGAAATGTCAAAATCGACAAAACATCAAAAAAATATTGAAATAAAAACCTAAAAATGTTATAATATAAAGGAATAAAATTATGGGTTAGTATATGGTCTGACTGCCGAATACAGCAAATTCACCGAAGGTCAGTCGGTAAAAGCGGTCGCCGTCAAAGCAAAACTTCCCTCTCGGACGGTACAGACTTATTCGGCTCATATGTTTCAATTTTTTAATGGAGGTAATAAAAATGAAAACGAATTTCAAGCGTATTGGCAAACAGTCGATTTCTATTGTGCTTGCTGTTATGATGATGCTTTCGACTATGCTTGTCGGTATGGTTACTTCGAATGCGGCTATCAACAATTGGGTTTTAAGCGGCTCATTCAATAACTGGACTGAAATCCCATTTGGTGGTGCTGATGGCGGTTCTATTACTTATGACCTTTCTGCTTATAAAGGTACAACAGTTGAATTTAGAACCGATGCTTATGAAAATAATAAACTAAATAAGAATTCAACCGGTAACATAGTTGTGGCAGGTACTGAGTATCAACTTACTTGGGGTAAACCTGAACCTATGAAATATACTGTGTCAAGCACAGGTACAGGTAAAGTTACATTTACCGTTAATTCAAAACAAAAAAATAACTATTTAACTGTTACTGAAGGAGATCAACCTATAACAGTTACACCTTACTATGTTGCCGGTGAGGATAGGCTTGTTAATGGTTCGGCATGGACTCCAGAACAAGCTGAGGATAAAATGTCATATGATGAAACAACTGAAAAGTATTCAATTACTTATGACAAAAAAGCTGCCGGTACTTATAAGTTTAAAATCATAGAAGGCTCAAGCACTTGGCATGGTTATAATGATTTTAAATCCGTTACATGTACAGACGAAAATTGTACAGTTTCTGATGTTGACGGAGAGTATCACAATATTCAAATTACAACTAAAGAAGAATCTAATATCACAATTACATTAGATTCTACAGATTCTACTGGTAAAAAATTAATAATCAGTGCAGAGCCAACAACACAGAAATACACTGTAGCTGTTGATAAAAATATCACAAACGGTACAGTTACTCCTTCTGCAACCTCACTTGCGGCAGGCAAGACATTTACAGTAACAGCCACACCGAATGACGGTTATGAGCTTGATACTATTACTGTAACAGATGCTGAAGGTAAGAGTGTTGCGGCTACTAACGAATCAACACATACTTACACAATGCCTGCAAGCAATGTAACTGTTTCTGCTACATTTGCACAAAAACCGGATTGCCGTTTAGGCTTTGGCTATGCAACAGGCAGTAGTGATACAATGGGTACTTTCAGCTGTTCGAGCAATGGCACTTCTATAGTTGAAGGCACATATCCGTATGGTACAGAGGTAACATTTAATGCTGTTGCTAAAGAAGGTTATGTATTTAAAGGTTGGTACTCAGATATCAACGGTACAAGTGATTGCCTTTCAACAAATACAACATACACATTTAAACTTACAAAAGAAACTGATGTATTTGCAAAGTTTGCTGAAGCTACAGGTACAGTGATTCCGAATCTTTACCTCATTTACAGCGACAGCACTTCAGACCCGAGTAAATTCACTCAGTATCTCAATCTTTACCGTGACGCAGATGGACAGGTGTATGCTTACTTTGACAGTGAACACTTTGACTCCTCTAAAACATATTGTTTTACGATTTCTGATTCAGTAGGTAAGTCAACATCATGGGAATATGCGTATGATAATTACAATAATTCCAAAGCTGTTGCTAATGAAGCTAATACAAAGTATTTTGACTGCGGCGATAGCCGATGGGGATTGCCTAAGCACGATGAATCTTCTTATGTAAATACAGCTTTCGCAAGATTTAGAGTACTTGAAGATTATGCAGATACTATTTCAAGCGTAAAGGTTAACCTCGGTTACTACAAAGGTACTGACATTGTTGAGAGTTCAACTGACTCTACAAAGGCTACAACTTATGAGATTATTCCTGATGCTACAGGCACAGTTTCTTCGAGAGTTAAAGTATATGCTAAAGACGGTACTGTCAGAACTGCATATCAGAAGTATGCTGATATGGCAGATACTGTAATTTCTTACACAGGCGATGATGTAACTAAGAAGAAATCTGCTGATTATTATGAAGAAGGCTACGCAAAGTTAGGCTCAACAATTACAGTTACAACTACAATTGATAAGGATTACAGAAGCAAGTACTATGTAAAAGCATTCTGTGTGAACGGCTATTCTTACGGAATTATTGACAGCTCAAAGGCTAATGCTGACGGCGTATATTCATTTGAATACACAATTCCTGAGGATTGCACAGATAAGTTTATCGAAATCACACCTATTTACTACTACATTGATGATACTGATACAGTAACTTTCTATGTAGAGGGCTTTGACGAAACAGTACAGAAAAAGTGGGGCAACACAGTTGCTGTTCAGGCTTGGTACACAAACGGTGTAGATGAACAAAAATACGTAGATGGCGTATTAGAAGGCGAATATAATTCTCCTAATAAGAATGCGCTTGGCGGTTATCCCGGTCAGCCTTTGGTATACGAGGGTGGTAAATATTCAATGCAGATTCCTAAATACCTTAACGGTAATAAAGATAATTTTGTTAAGGGTATTACATTGAACAACTATATCTGGGATAGTATCCATAGTGGTAATTTTAAAGACCAGATTAATGATAACTGCCAGACTTATGACTATGACGACTTCTACAAGCTTTCTGAAACTAATGATGTAGATAATATTATCTTCGATTTCCGTTACAGAACTACAACAGATAACAAGCCTTCACAGGCAGGTTTAAGCAGCTCTACTTATAATAAGAACGAGCTTGAACCGCTTAAGGATTACTATGGTAATATCGTTGACATCTTTGGAAATATTCTTTCAAAAGATTGGACTGCTACTTATGACAGCAATTATCTTACAGTAATATCTAACGGTTATAAGGAAATTAAAAATATTGGTAAATATGCTACCGAGTGGTCAGTATATGACAAAGACGGTACATACATTACTACAATCAACTGTTCTAGCCTTATTGATGAGACCAAGGTTGACTCTACTTATCAGGCAGCTTATAAAAAACTTAAGTCACATGCCGGTTTACCTGTAAAGATTGCATATGAAAAGTCAATATTCCAAGGTCCTGATAATGGTACTCGTGCTGACGGCCGTTGGTATTTCTCTAAGAAAGCTCAGAAGATTTCCGCTAATGTTAAGATTGAGTACAAAGCAGACGGTACTTCTCCGTTTGTTGAAGATGCATTTGTTGAAGGCAGCAATGTTGGTGTAAATACTAAAGCTCAGGCTTACTTTACAAATGCTGATTCCAACGGCAAGACAACTTGTCAGGGTATAGTCGACGGCGGTAACTTCAGTGTTCATGCTCAAACAGATGTCGATGCTAACTACTATTTCATTGGCTGGTACCTTAAGACTTCTGACGGTTATTCATTCATTACTAATGAGTCCGATGCTGACTTCCCAATGACAAACAACGCAACTTATATTGCTCGCTTTATTCCAACTCCAAGCGGCACATTAACACTTTCACACACATTGCTTACAGGCTCTGCAGATGGCAAAACTTTCATTAAGGCAGACATCGTAGACAGCAAAGGTAATGTTAAGGCGTCTATTGCCGAAACTTCAGGTAACCTTGTAGTTCCTGCAAGATATGTTGTCTATACAAGCGAATACAGCATTAAGGCTACACTTAGAACTGTTCCTTACGGTAATGATACTGTTGAAGATTTCTATAACAGTAACGAGGAACATTACAATTCAGGTGTAACAGGCACAGGCGAAAAGACTTACGAGGTTAGTAAAACAATTAAGGAATTGTTTGAATCATATGAAGATGTTGATCATAATACTTCATACAGACTTATCAAGTCAAACATTCCGTTCTATTCAAATATCAAATCAAATCCACTCGAATACACGATTACTTACACTTATGAAACAAGACTTGACGGTAAACAGAGTTATGTTATTAAGGATAAAGTATCAGGTATTGAGTTAGAGGAAATGTGGGCTGAGAATGTAGCTGCCGGTCTTCCAAAAGAACAGCTTAGCAAAGCATTCATCACAAAGAAAGCTCCGTTTGTATCTAACTTCAGAAATGAGATTAAGTGGGATATTGATCATGCAGTAATCAACGGCTATATCGCTACTGTTGATGCTACTACTAAATCTCCAGATCTTACAATTACAGCTCTTGCTGTTGACGGTGGATGGACAAAACCTGAAACTGTTAAGTATGGCGAATTGGCTGTTTCAAACGGTGATTATCTCTACAAGACAGGTACAACTGATTTCCCGGCTCAATATGATTATAATGGTGCTACCAAGTACGATTTCAGCTTCTGGGCAATCTTTGATAACTTAGATGCGGCTCAAAATTACAGCAACGCAGTAGCAACTTATATGTCAGGTACTCCTAATGCTGATATGTCAAAGAGATTAACTGCTCTTACAACTCTTAACGGTTATGATAAGCTTATTGCTAAGTCATATTCTAAGGAATATAACTACATCAGCTATCAGGATTATTATATAGTTCCTGTTTATGCAAACAGATTTGCACAGAATGAAATCAAGGAGTCACAGGCAAGCATCAGACTTCTTGAATACACCAGAAACCAGTGGACAAATGAAAATGGTGTTAAGGGTGACGGTACTCTTAATGAAGGCGGTTCAAAGACTGATTACCTCTACACAGACTTTGCACTCAGCTTTGATAAGGATCAGGAACTCATCAAGAATAATGCTAATATCAAGGTTGGAGTTACCTTTGAAGTCGTTGCAAAATACGATAATGTTGACCTTAAAAATTATGCAACAGAGTCTGATGAAGAATCTATCGGTTATTTGGCAACAGCTACACCTCTTAATGGTTATGTAGGTGCTTACGTAATGGATGGTGCAAGAAGAAGTGTTTACAGATATGAGATTGATAATGCTAATATTTCTGTAAAGAACAGAATTGAGTACTACTTAAGATTCAAGAACAGTGAAACATCACAGCAGAATGTTATGAAGGTTTACTCATATATTTATGATACAGTTTCAGAAAAGATTTACTTAAGTGATCCTGTTTATATGAATATGTATGATATCGGTAACCTTACATATATTACTTCTGACTTAGCAAACATCAACTTAGGTCCTGACGCAACAGTTTGATGATTTGAATTTTTTGGCAGGGCAGAGTAAAATCTGCCTTGCCGTTAAAATACTTATGGAGGTATTTGAATGAAAAACAAAAAGGTTTATTCTTCGCCTGAAGTTGAAGTAACTAAATTCTCATTTGAGAATATTCTCGCTGGCAGTGAGAATGATGATGTTGAATTGCAAAGAATTAAACAGAGCAACCCTGATGTTATTGCTACTGATGGTGCTGATGTAGAATGGTAATTTGTTATGAAAACTAAAAAATTCGTAAGAATTGCAAGTGTTATGCTTGTATTAATTTTCACAATGTCAGCTTTTGTATCTGCTAACGCAGCTACATATTTTGAAGAAAACGGTTTTAAATATTCACCTATAAGCAAGTTTAATTGCAGAATTTACGGATACACCGACTCTAAAACAGATGTTGTTGTTCCTAATAAGCTCTCAGCATACACTGTTTTGGAAATTGCTGATTACGCATTTTTGAATAACACAGCGATTGAAAATATTTCATTTTCAAATGCAAAATCAATAGATGTAATCGGTGAGTTTGCTTTTAGCGGCTGTACTTCTTTGAAGTCGGTCAATATTCCGAGTACACTTGATAAAATCGGTTTCGGTTCATTTATGGGTTGTACTTCTTTGACTGACATTAACATCAGCTCTAATATTTCTGTAATTAACGGACAGGTTTTCCAGAACTGCACTTCTTTAACAGAGTTTACCGTTCCAAATTCTGTCGGTACAATTTCGGATTTTTCATTTGCAGGCTGTACCTCTCTTGAAAAAGTCGTTATTCCGAAAACAGTTAAAAATATTTCTGCCAAAGCATTTTTGAATTGTGATAAACTTACAATTTTCGGTTATACAAATTCTTATGCTCAAACTTATGCAGAAGAAAACGGAATTAACTTTGTTGCTCTTGACGAAAAAACTTTGTACGGTGATGTTAATCTTGACGGCAAGATAGATGTTAATGATGTAACACTTCTTCAGCGTTACATTGCAGGTGAGTCTGTATTAACAGATGACGCTGTTAAGGCTGCCGACTTTAACAAGGACAGAATTATTGATGTAATTGATGCTACAACAATTCAGACATTTATCGCTCACGGTCAAAACTAAATTATTAAACTTAAGCACAGGTGGTAACATCTGTGCTTTTTCTTGCTTATTTTTAGATTTTGTTATATAATAAAATTTGGTGATGTTATGCCGATTTACAAAATTGCAGATATTATAAGCGATATAAGACCTAAATTTCCGACATTTGAAAAAAAAGCAAAGAATTATGAGTATTCGGGCAACGAACCTGCTCAAATTAAACTTGCAGTCAAAGAAGATTTTCTGCGTGAAAAATACAACGAGAATATGCTCTTTTCTATCGGTGAATTGGAATGTATTTTTATGGCAGATGTTTTCAATAAAAAAATTCTGAAATATAATGCAATATTTCTCCATTCGTCTGCAATCCTTTATAAAGGCAAAGCGTATCTTTTTTCTGCCGATTCGGGAGTGGGCAAGTCAACGCACACAAAACTATGGATAAAAAAATTCGGCGCTGAAAATGTACAGATAATCAATGATGATAAACCGATTATCAGATTTATTGACAATGATTGGTATGTATACGGTTCGCCTTTTGACGGTGGATCGGGCATAAATAAAAATATCCGTGCAAAACTCGGCGGAATTATTTTTCTTGAAAGGGCAGAGGAGAACAGTATTGAAGTCCTTGACAAAAACAGTATTTTTTCAAGAATATATAAAAATACGATTAAATTTTCTCTTGATGATGAATATGCGGGATATATGTTAAATACGGCTGATAAGTTGATTAAGGAAAATTATTTCTATTTGCTAAAATGCAATATGAATATTGAATCGGCGGAAATTTGCGAAAAATTTTTACTGACAGGAGATAGCTATGGAAAAGCTGAAAAAAATACTTGATTCCGAAACCAATAAGTGGATAGTAAAAAAAGCCAAACCACAGGTTTTCGGTATTATAATTATGTCTGTTATTTTCGGCGGAATGGCATATCTCGGTGTTGCGGTCGCTACTTTGTCGAGGGGTATTGTGGATTCGGCGGTTAACTCTGATGTCGGCGGAATTGTGTATTTCGCAATTATACTTATTTCACTTACGATTGCACAGCTTGTCATAAGAATTATAAGTAAGGTGCTGACTTTCAATGTATCGTCAAAACTTGAAATTTCTATAAAACAAGATATTTTCGATAATATTATCAGAAAAAAATATAATGAGATTTCAAGCATACACACCGGCGAACTACTTAACAGAATAACAAGCGATGTGTCGGTTTTAGTCAGTTCGATTATTTCTATAGTGCCGAATATGGTGTATTTTATCGTAAAATTGGTTGGTGTTTTTGTTGTACTGTTTGCTATTGATAAAACTTTCAGCCTTGTTTTTGTTTTCGGTGGTGCGCTGATGTTTGTTGTTGTGCTGCTTTTTAAGTCAAAAATGAAAACATTGCATAAGGCGGTACAGGAATCTGACGGTAAGACAAGGTCGTTTTTTCAGGAGATTTTTTCAAGTCTGCTTGTGGTAAAAGTTTTTGGCGCTGAAAATAAGGTGTCTGAAAATGCTATGAATTTGCAACAGAATAATTTTAAAATAAAACGAATAAGAAATTATATCTCTATAGTTGCCACAACAGGATTTTCTTTTATATTTGCCCTCGGATATATGTATGCTTTAATTTGGGGTGCTTTTGCAATCAGCGACCATACCATTACATACGGTGTATTGACTTCTATGCTTGCGCTTGTGTCGCAAATTCAAGGCCCTGTTCGTGGTATCAGCAGTATTTTGCCGTCATATTATTCTGCTCTTGCAAGTGCGGAGCGACTTATGGATATTGAAAATCTCGATAATGAAGATGTGGTAAATAATTCTGCAATCGATACCGAAAAGCTGTATGATAAGACAGAAAAAATAGTTTTTGATAATATTACTTTCAGCTACGGCAGGGAAAATGTGCTTGAAAATACAAGTCTTGTGCTAAAAAAGGGTGATTTTGCATTGCTTGCGGGAATTTCGGGAATAGGCAAAAGTACGCTTACAAAGCTTTTGCTTAATGTAATTTCACCCGATAAAGGCGAGATTTATCTTTCACTTTCAAACGGAGAAAATGTGTTTGTCGATAAAAATATAAGATGTATGTTTTCGTATGTACCGCAAGGTAATTTTCTGCTTTCGGGTACAATCAGAGATAACATTGCATTTGTGTCGAATAATCCCGATGACGAAAGAATTATTGAGTCTGCGAAAATTGCCTGCGCTTATGATTTTATCAGCAGATTGCCAAATGGACTTGATACTGTCGTGGGTGAGAACGGAAAGGGTTTGTCGGAGGGTCAGATACAAAGAATTGCGATTGCGAGAGCGATTTACTGTAATTCTCCGATTATTATTTTTGATGAGGCAACCTCGGCACTTGACGCCGAAACAGAAGTTCAACTGCTTAAAAATCTTAAAACACTCAAAGATAAAACTTGTATTTTGATTTCTCATAAAATGGCGGCAAAAGAAATTTGCAACAAAGAAATTGTAATTAAGAATAAAAAAATTATTTCTTACGATATTTAGGTGGGTACAAGCAAAATCTCACTCCTGACTGAATACTTATAATTAGGTATAAATCCGATTATAAGCATTGTCAGGGGTGATTTTTTGATTGAATTAATTAATTTTCTGGGGCAGTACCTTTGCTTTTTTATTCTTCATATCTGCGGAAACGGCTCTTTTCCAAAACCTCTTTCCGAAAAAGAGGAGCACGAGTATCTTGTGCGGAGTTCAAAAGGGGATATAGAGGCGAGAAATATTCTTGTTGAACATAATTTAAGGCTTGTGGCACACATTATAAAAAAATATTACGGCAATCAGAGTGAACAAGATGATCTTGTGTCAATCGGCACTATCGGACTTATAAAAGCGATAAATACCTATGACATAAGCAAAAAAATTAAGCTTTCAAGTTATGCGTCACGATGTATCGAGAATGAAATATTAATGCATTTCCGTAATGCTAAAAAGACGGCGCAGGATATTTCACTTAACGAAGCGATTGACAGCGATAAGGACGGAAATCCGCTGACTTTGCTTGATATAATGGCGGTTGATGACAATATACTTGAGCAGATTGATTTTCAACTCAACAGTAAAAAGCTCGGTCAGTTTATTAACGAAGAACTTTCACCAAGGGAAAAAATGATAATTGTTATGCGCTACGGACTTGACGGGAGCGAGCCGCTTACGCAGAAAAAGATTGCACAGAAACTGAATATTTCCCGTTCGTATGTAAGCAGAATTGAAACCAAGGCTTTAAAACTTTTACGAAAACGCTTTGATAACAGTTCAAATTTGTAAGTTATTTTAAAGAAAAAAGGCGGTCGAAAGACCGTCTTTAGTTATGAGCCTATGCTGTTGATGAGGTTTTGCATTTCCTGTTTGGATGAAACATTGTGCGCTTTTTCAAGCACGATTTCTTTTTCGTCTTTTTCCATTTGAGCAAATTTTTGCATTGCACTTTCATTTTTTGCAAGTGCATTTACAAAGCCTAACGGCATATCTTTATACATTTTTCATCACCGATATTATTATTTTCAGTTTTGAAAATAATATTCATTTAGATAAATTATTGTTTATCGGAGTGTCGGGCGGGTATTGAAATTTAGCTAACGCTAAATTATCCTCCCAAAAACAAAAAAGTTTACTCAA